>ERZ1029878.9-NODE-9-length-172687-cov-82.805129_pt1 | contig 172687 bp, 137 predicted proteins | sample MGYA00519234_ERZ1029878 | MGnify/ENA primary metagenome ERZ1029878 (study PRJEB33666, sample SAMEA4610928) | skin metagenome | biome: Human-associated habitat; feature: Malodor aspect; material: skin | place: Philippines | collected 2015-08 ... | reverse complement strand
ACTTCACCTGATTGGAGAACTTTTTCTTCACCTTCTTTAAGATCTTTAGTTTCTTGAGTGATTGTTTCAAATTCTACTTCTTGGTCTTTATAAGTAGGTTTTGCTATATCCTCGATTGGAGTCCAAGCTTGTTCTTTTCTTGTTCCTACTAGTTTGATTTCGTTTACTGGAGCTTTGATTATTTCTTCAGAACCGTCTTCGTAAACTCGTTTTATCCCTACTTCACCTGATTGAAGAATCTCTTCTTCACCCTCTAGTAAGTCATCTGTTTCTCTTGAAGTTGTTTTAAACGGTATATTTTGGTCTTCATAAGCTGGTTTTTTTGTCCCTATCTCAATTACTTGTTTTTTAGGTTCAACTTTAGTTCCTTCTACTTCTTTTATTTTAGTAGGACCCTCAGATATTTTTCCATCTTTATAGGTTACACTATATTCAACTGTGACCTTTCCATTTTCACCTTTTTCAACTATGCCAGTTTCAGTAGGATCTTTTTCAGGGTTATACCTTACCTCTGTTTCAAAAGGTATTGGTTCTTCCTGAGTAAAGGTAACCTCTCCTTCTTGTGGAGCTGTGGCCGAGAATGTTGCATCTGTATTTTCGGTGTATACTAGCTTATTTCCATTTGCATCTGTTAAGTTTGGATCTTCATAAGTAGCTATAACAGGTACTTTGATAGTTGATAGGTTATCTATTTCACCTGGAGCTGTTGCTGTGATTACACCAGTATTTTCATCTATCTCTAGAGTCCAAGTTTTACCTTTGCTGTCTTGTATGGTATTTGACTCTAGTTCATATTTAGTTGGTTTTGGTTTTTCTTCAGAATCATCATTTGTTGGAGTATTCTCTACACTTTCCCCAGCTTGAGTTTCTGATATGCCATAAACTGGTTTCTCAATACTTTCTTCTGTTACACTAAAGTTTAGTAAAAAGTTCTTTTCCGAACCATTTGTAAACTTATATGTTACTGGTAGTGTTAGACTCTCACCTTTTTTAGCTCCAATAGGTGTTGTGACCTTGACGTTTTCTGGATTGTCAGGGTCTACTTCTACCAACCAGTTATCTTTTGTTCTAAAGGTATTTTCAGATCCTTCAACTGGAATAAGTATATTTTCAAATTCTGGCTCTAGATATGAATCTGCTACACCATTTTGTTTTGCTTCTTCATAACTATTTGGGGCATCTCTATCTGGATTATCTGTTTGTTGAACTGTTTTTTCTTTACCTGATGTTAATTTTATGATCTTATCAGTTATGACAGTATCATTTGACAAGTCTTTTGTTATAATATCGTAATTATTTTGATCGTCTAGAGTTAAAGTAGTTGATACTTTATCATCTGATGAGTCTCCTATTTGGTTATAATGGTCATATCTACCAATTCCTGTATCGCTAGTAGAGCTTCTTGGAGCCATGTAAAATCTAATCTTAAGCTCATCTAAGTTTTTATAATCGCTATTGAATCTTGAATCTTCAGAATCAAGCGCTCCATCTGGTAATCTTAATTTAAATGAATCTGACTCTCTATCATAAAATACATCAATATCTTCAATTTCTTCATCATTTTTATCATAAACTCTACCAGTTACCCTATCATAGTCATTTTCTATTACTAAATCAGATCCATTCCTATCAGTTATTTCAACTTCTCCATACGGATCATATATATGGGTATCTTCTAGTGCGTTTACTAGCCTTATTCCAGTGTCTACCTCTCCATTTTCTATATATAAATTCTCTTTTTTGTTCGACTCATCAATTAAAATTTTTTCACCCATTGCATTTTCATTAGGATATGGAGATACGTAGAATTCTATTCCATGATTTACATTAAGGAATTTATTCTGAATAGTTTCAGCTATGCCAGGAGAGAATCTACCAGATATTCCTACTATAGTTTCTTCAGCTTTATTAATTTCATCTAAAGTCTCTGTACCTAACTTATGATCAATCGCAGTAATATTACCTACATCATTAGGTTCGAATTTAACATCTTCATTTGGTTTATAAGTTACATACCCTAGACCAGTTTCTTCTCCTACATCCAAGAATCTAAGACTTTCTGTGTCAAATAACTGTACATCTTGTTTTCTCCTTCGGAATTCATTTCCGAAATAGAATTGTCTAATAGAGATGTTTTCATATAGTCTGTCTGTATCATTACGACTAATCTTTGCAACTAAATTAAAAGTATCATTTTCTTTATTTATAAAATACTGTACTCCTTCAAGAGGGTCTTCATTATGTTTAGCTGTGTAGTACAACCCACCTAGCTCTTGTATAATATTCGTATTTTCATCCCTTATAATTTGGTCAAATTTATCTTTTTCTTTAGAGGAATCACTGTTCTTAGCTAATTCCTGATCGGATTTAGGGTCGATGTTACCATCTCCAGCAGCAAAGGTCTGGAATTTAGGTTCTTTACCTTCTTTAATAGATTCTTCTTCTAGATCATTATTAGCTTTTCCATCACCACTGCCATCAGCAGTATCATTTTCACCAGTGAGTGGATCATCTTCTGTTACCACATCGTTGGTTGAGGCTACATTTGCATCTGTTTCTAGTGGGTTTTCTACTTTGCCTATTTGCTCTTCACTAAGTTTAGCAATTGTAGTTGCATCAGGGCCTTCACCTGCTGGTATTTCTTGTGGGGCATCAGCACTTGTCTTCTCATCATCTTTTTGCTCAGTATTAGCCACATCAGCTGTTTCTTTTTTGTTTATATCTTCGGTATTTTCTTCTGATGCTTGCGCTTTTTCAGTAGAAGCTTCATCTACTGTATCAGCAAGTGTCTCAGCTTCTGTGCTTGCTGTATCAGTAGTTTCTTTATCTTCCTGACTTACTCCTGTCTCATTAGCATCTAGAGTTTCTTCAGATTTTGCTACTGGCTCTGCTTCTCCTGATTCTTTATCATTAGTTTCAGGCTCATTTGATACAGCTTCTTCACTTGTTGATTCAGAATCTGATGAGGATTCAGCTCCTGCTTCTTCCTTGGCACTTGAATCTTCTTCAGTGACACTTGTAGGATTTTCTTCTGTTTCATTTGTTGGAACAGCATCATTAGCATCACTAGAAGTTTGTCCTTTTTCTTCGGTAGAAGATTGTGTATCTTCTGCTGGTGTGTCTAATTTTGCCTCATCCACACTTTCAGTTTGAGGGTCGTTTTCTGATGGAGTTTCTACTGATTTTTGATCTCCACCCAAATCACTACCATCTCTCACCTCAGCGAAGTTAACTTCACTTGGTTCACTTATCTCATTTACTCCAGTGGGCTGACTAGAGGAGATGTCTACTGGTTCATCTGCATAGGCCACCTGGCTACCAGCAGCTAGGGCACTACCTAGTACTGTAGTGGATAGACCTATGATGAACTTATTCTTTTTAAGTTTCATAGTAACTCCTTTTTTATTATTTGTTTACATAGCACTTTAAGAAACTACATAATTGGCTCAATATCGTTTTAAATATTTTACACTAAAAGCTTGAAATTCATAGCTTTTTATCAAAAACTACAATTATTTTTATATATAATATAAAATCTGCCAATTTATATAAATATTTTATGTATTAATCTTAAGTTTAAAAAAAGTGAGGGGTATCCTCACTTTTATCAATTGACCTTCTACATATTTGTAACTTTTAATCTATATCATGATACTTGGAATTAGAATAATTTCAAGTGTATATACTATATCAATTCACTTATTATCTATAAGTAGTATATTTTTTTACTTATTTTTTTAATACTAGCTTTAAGCTTTTTCTTATATTAGCTTAAGGCTATCACTCAAATGTTCTAAAGATTTTAACCCTTATATGCTTCTTCATCTACAAATAAATATACATTTGGGTGTAGGTGAAGGAAGCTTGCTGGGAACTCTGGGTAGATTTTGTCTTCTTCTAGTATTCTTTTAACAGCTTCGTGTTTATTTTTTCCACTTGCCATTACTACTAAAGTTTTTGCGTTGAAGGCATCTGCCATTCCCATTGATACTGCATATTTTGGAACATCATCTTCACTTGCAAAAAATCTAGAGTTTGCTTTGATTGTTTCATCTGATAATTTGATGATAGATGTTCTTTGGTTTAATTTTTCATCTGGTTCGTTAAAGGCTAAGTGACCATTTGGTCCTATACCTAAAATTTGAACATCACGTGGGCCAAAGTCATCTAATAATTGGTCGTATTCCTTAGCATATTTTTCATCTGCTTCTGGGGCAAAAGGCAAGTGAGTTTTACTTTTGTCGATGTCAACGTGATTGAATAATCTATCGTTCATAAAATATTGGTATGATTGGTCATTATCTTTATCTATGCCTACATACTCATCAAGGTTTACAGAGCTTGCATATTTAAAACCAATTTCACCATCTTTATTTGCTTTTATTAAATTTTTATATAAGCCTTCTGGTGTTGATCCTGTTGCAAGTCCAAATTTTAGTTGTGGCTTATCCTTCATAAGACTTATTACAAAGTCTGCTGCTTTCCTACTCATTTCATCGTAATCTTTACTTACTATTACTCTCATTTTTCCCCCTTAATATTAATTTTTCTAATTAATATTTTGATACTCTGTTACAATCTTGTCAAATAATTTTTCGCGTTCCGCTTTTTTTATACCCGTATATTTTTCGATTGCTTCTTCAATTGAGTTTTGGCTTATAAATTCTTTGATTTCAAGAGCTTTTTCATCGCTTTGCTCATCGTACTTAAAGGCATAGGCAATAGCTTTGGCAAGACTATCAAATGGCATATCATTATCGTAAGCTTTGATAGCTGGCGCTACTAACCTGTCTTTTTTTTCTAGTTTTCTAACTGGATCACGTCCTACTCTCTCGATTGTATCGTGGGATGCTGTTTTTATAAATCTATTTAACTTACTTTCTTTAAAGTTTTCTAATTCATCTTTATCTAGGCCATATTCTTTAATTAAAACATCACCTGATTCTGTCATAAGATTTTTTACATCTGCGAAGAAACACCTAGTGAAGCGGGTGTATCTAATATCAATAAAATCGAAAATAACGGAACTATTGATGGTCAAATTAAAAAAATAGTTGTAGCATGTGATGCTGGCATGGGATCATCAGCTATGAGTGCATCATCTCTTAGAAAAAAATTAAAAGAAGCTGGTTATAATATCGAAGTTGTCCACACAGCCTTACAAAATATACCAAATGATGCAGATATTGTAGTAACCCATAAAGAACTTACAAATCTTGCTATGAAAGCAAAACCAGAAAAATACCACATGTCTATCTCCTCCTACATTAATCCACCAGAATTTGCTGATGTGGTAAGTATAGTTAGGGAAAATAACGATAAAAATATAGTTCCTAACCACGCTGCTGAAAGCATAAGTTATGAATCATCTAAAAACAAAAATTCTTCTAATGTCTTACCCTTAGAAAATATTGTTATAACAAACGATATAAAAACTCGTGAACAAGCTTTGGAAGTGATTAATGAACACTTTGTAAATGGTGGCTATACCACACCAAGATACCTTGCTGGTATGATTGCCAAGGAAAAAGAATTTAATACCAATATAGGAAATGGACTTGCCATTCCTCATGGATCATTTGAATACAAGAATGAAATCTTAAAAACAGGTCTAGTAATCCTCGTTTGTAAAAATGGCATAAGATGGAATGATGAAGAAGTAAAACTAATTATCGGTATTGCAAGCAAGGGTAATGAGCACTTAGAAATATTATCAAAACTTGCTACAGAATTTGAAACCCAAGAAAAGGTAGATGAATTTATATCCCTTGACGATAAATATAAGATGAAAAATGCTCTAGAAAGTGTTGAAAATTAAATATAAGCTTACAAATTAAAAAGCAAACCCAAAAGGGTTTGCTTTTTTGCTTGTATCTTAGTAGTTAAATCTAGCTAATTCGAAGTAATCTTGTGGGTGTGCACATGCTGGGCAGATTTTTGGTGCTTCTTTACCTTCGTATAGGTATCCACAGTTACCACACATCCAGATAACTTCTTCGTCTTTTTTGAATACTCTATCATTTTCGATATTAGCTTTTAAAGCTTTGTATCTTTCTCTGTGAGCTTCTTCTACTTTTGCGATGTTTCTAAAAGCTCTTGCGATTTCTGGGAAACCTTCTTCTTCAGCAACATCTGCAAATGATGGATACATATGTTCTGCTTCATCGTTTTCTCCCTCGATTGCCCCTTGTAGGTTTGTTAGAGTATCATGCCAAACTACTGGCCATTTTGTGTAGTTTTCGTTTATTTCGATATCTTCTAATTTGTATTCTTCTCTTAAGAATTTGAAAAATCTTGCAGCGTGTTCTCTTTCATTCATTGCTGTTTCTTCAAAAATTCTTGAAATTTGAACATATCCTTCGTCTTTAGCAACTTTTGCTGCTAATGTATATCTCATATTTGCTTGGCTTTCACCAACAAATGATGTTATTAAGCTTTGTGCTGTTTTTGTGCCTTTTAAGCTCATATGTATATCCTCCTAGAATTTTTTTATATGTACTTTCTATAATGATTATATAATTAGAAACAATCTTTGTCAAATTTTATATAAAATAATTTAGTTAAGTAAATAATGATTATCATTACTATTTGATTTTATGCACTAAATTAAAAAAGCCCTCCATTTTAGAGAGCTTATTGCCAAATATTCGCTGGATAATCTTTCTTATCAAGCATCTTTTTAAATTCTTCTTGGGCCTTTGTTAAATCTTGCTTGTAGGTGATACCTATCCACTTATCATTGGTTGGAAGGATTGTTACATCTGCCTTATCTTCTTCTAGCATCTTAGCTATCATATCTGGTAAAACGTATTCGGCCGTTTCTAGATTTTCTTTATTTGCTTTTAAATACTGATTGAAATACTTTTCGCAAAGATCAATAAATTCTGGGAAGGTCGCCCACATATTCATAGAAACTATGGTTTCTAAGTTTAGTAAGTCGCTGGATAAGTTTTCTCTGCTTGTTATCTTTCCATCATCATTTAGGGCAATCTCGTGGGTTTCAATTATTTTTACTAATTTATTTTCATCATTGCCGACAGAAACTCCACGTGTTACTGAGCCATTATCTGATAGGGTGTTTTTTAATTTATAACCCGCCATAGCAATTTGTAGTTTATCTTGCTTTTGGCTTTCTGGATTGGTTAAAAATTGGTGGAAATCTTTAAATACATTTTTACCGTAATAATCATCTGCATTTATTATTAAAAATGGTTCATCTACTAGGTCTTTGGCTGCTAAAACTGCATGGACTGTCCCCCATGGTTTTTTGCGCTTTGCTGGTACTTGATATTCTTCTGGCAGGTCTAGGGTTTGATAAGCATACTCAACTTCAATTATTTTTGATATCCTATCACCAATTATCTCTTTAAAGTCTTTTTCTATGTCTGGCCTTATGATAAAGATAACTTTGTCAAAACCAGCTTTTTTGGCATCATAGATAGAATAATCAATAATGGTATAGCCATTGTCATCCATTTTTGCAAGCTGTTTAATCCCAGCTCCATACCTTGATCCTATACCTGCTGCCATAACTACTAAAGTAGTTTTCATATTTTTTCCTTTCCCTCATAGCCCTGAGGATTCATTTTTTGCCATCTCCAAGCATCTTCGCACATTCTTTGTATATCATACTCTGCCTGCCAACCTAAAACTTTTTTAGCTTTTGATGCATCTGCAAAGGACATATCTATATCTCCCTTACGCCTTTCTTCTATTTTATAAGGGATTTTTTTGCCAATTACTTTTTCAAAGGCTCTTATCACATCAAAAACAGAATATCCCTTGCCGGTAGCAAGGTTTATTATCTCAACTCCATCTAGTTTTTCAATATTTTCTACAGCTTTAACATGGCCGCGCGCTAAATCTACTACATGGATATAATCACGCACTCCTGTTCCATCGTGGGTTTTATAATCATCTCCAAAAATGTGGACATATTCTAATTCACCTACTGCTACCTTTGAAATATAAGGCAATAGGTTATTTGGAATCCCTTGTGGGTCTTCGCCAATTAAGCCTGACTTGTGGGCCCCTATTGGATTAAAATACCTAAGTAAAACCACTTTAAAGTCTGGATCAGCCGTATGTAAATCTGTCATAATTTGTTCCATAAAAGACTTGCTCCATCCGTATGGGTTGGTGCAAAATCCCTTTGGTTCATCTTCCGTAATTGGTGTTTTTGCTGCATCTCCATAGACTGTTGCAGATGAACTAAAAATAATATTTTTGCATCCTACTTCTTCCATAGCATTTAGTAAACTTAGGGTCCCTGTAAGATTGTTATGGTAGTATTTTAGGGGATTTTGTACCGATTCACCAACTGCTTTTAAGGCTGCAAAGTGTATTACTATATCTATTTTTTCATCTACTAAGACTTTTCTTAGGAAGTCTGTATCAAGAATATCTGCCTCATAAAAGGTAATTTTTTTGCCAGTTATCTCCTCTACCCTGTCAATAGCCACCCTTGAAGAATTGGATAAATTATCATAAATAATTACATCATAGCCATGTTCTAAAAGCTCTAGGGCAGTATGGCTACCTATATATCCTGCTCCTCCAGTCAATAAAACGCGTTTTTTCATAAATCCTTCCCATATTTTGCAAAATTTGCCTAACTTATCACTATTATAGGTATTATAAAAATTTATGTCAACAAAGCTAAAGGCAAGTATATATAGCCAATAATATGAGCTTATAAAATTTTTAACAAAGAAAAGTATGGGTATATAAATAGAAGGAATAAAGTTAAATGGAGGATTAATGATGAGAGTTGATTATACAAATGTAAACTTAGAAAACCTTGGAAAATACGAAGAAAAAGCTTTAAAATCCTTTGACACCCTTATGGATGGATCTGGAGAAGGGGCTGACTTTTTAGGTTGGATTAATAGACCAATTGACTATGACAAAGAAGAATTTGAAAGAATAAAAAAAGCAGCAGCAAAAATCCAAACTGACAGCGATGTTTTAGTTTCTATAGGAATAGGTGGGTCATATCTTGGAATAAAAGCAGTAGACTTTGCCCTAGATAATTATTTTGGCTCAAATAAAAAAGTAAAACTAATCTATGCTGGCCACCACTTATCCGGCCAATATATGGCAGAACTTTTAGATTATTTAAAAGATAAAGATTACTCCTTAAATGTTATTTCAAAATCAGGAACAACAACAGAACCAGCCATTGCCTTTAGATTTTTAAAAGAAGCCCTAGAAGAAAAATACGGTAAGGAAGAAGCCAAATCTCGTATCTATGCTACCACTGATAAGCAAAAAGGAGCATTAAAAGATCTTGCAACTAAAGAAGGCTACGAAACATTTGTAGTACCAGATGATATTGGCGGTAGATTTTCAGTAATTTCTGCAGTAGGACTTTTACCTCTTGCAGCAAGCGGAGTTGATATAGATGACTTTATGGCAGGTTTTAAAGCGGGTCGTGAGAAATATACCAAAGGCAACTTTGACAATGATGCTATAAAATATGCTGCAATTAGAAATATGCTTTATGAAAATGGCAAAGATATAGAAGTTTTAGTAAATTATGAGCCAAAACTTCAATATATAGCAGAATGGTGGAAGCAATTATTTGCCGAATCAGAAGGAAAAGATGGCCAAGGCTTGTTCCCAGTTTCCGTAAATAACTCCACAGACCTCCACTCCCTAGGTCAAATGATTCAAGATGGTAAAAGAAATCTATTTGAAACAGTAATAGAAATCGAAAACTATGATGCTGATATAGAAATAAAAGAAGATAGTGACAATCTAGATGGGCTAAATTATCTTGCTGGCAAATCTTTAAACTATGTAAACAAACAAGCCATGGAGGGAACAACCATTGCCCACGTTAAAGGCAATGTACCAAATATCCGCCTACTTATAGAAAATGTAAGTGCAAAAAGCCTTGCAGAATTATTTTATTTCTTTGAAATAACAGTTGGTGTGAGTGGCTACATGCTTGGTATCAATCCATTTAACCAACCAGGAGTAGAAGAATACAAAACTCAAATGTTTAAACTCCTTGGTAAACCAGGCTACGAAAACAAATAGCTATAAAATTTTAAAATAAACCTTATAATTATTAGTGTAAGTTTGTTTGAAAAATAGAAAGAAGGAAGATATGAAAAAAGTATCAGTCATTGGCTTAGGAAATGTTGGTGCAACTGTTGCCCACACCCTAGTTGAAAGAAAATTATGTGATGAAATTGCTCTATTTGATAAAAAAGATGGGCTAGTAAATGCAGAAATTAATGATATAAGAGATGGAATGGTAAGAAGAAATGGTAATATCGAAATTGTAGCAGGGGAAAAATCAGACCTTAAAGAAAGTGATATTATAATTTTTGCTCCAGGAGATATTACTATCTTACAAAATAATAGCGATAGACTAGAAGAATTTAAATACACAAAAACTTGTGTAGAAGAATGGGCACCTATTATTAAAGAAGTTGATTTTAAAGGCATCATTGTTTCTATTACAAACCCTTGCGATGTTATAGCAGAATACATGCAAAAATTAAGCGGACTTCCAAAAGAAAGAGTAATAGGGACTGGTACTGTAATCGATACTGCAAGAATGAAAAATGCAGTAGCAAAATATGTAGACCTTGACCCAGACTCTATAGATGGTTATGTAATTGGAGAGCACGGAAATAGCCAATTTGTAGCTTGGTCAAAAGTTTATATAGCATCAAAACCAATCAATGAAATCTTAGATGAAAAAACTTTCGATCAAATAGAAGAGGCAGCTAGGATGAAAGGTTTTGAAATTATAAAAGGTAAGGGCTACACATCCTATGGTATTGCAAATGCAACTACAATTATAGTGGAAACTATATTTAAAGATGCAAAAACAATCCTACCAGTATCTTCCTACTCAAGTATAGCAGGTTGCTATATTGGCCACCCAGCAGTAGTTGGCCGTGATGGAATTATTAGAGATTTCCACCTAGAATTAAACGAAAAAGAACAAGAAAAATGGGATTACTCAGTAGCAACTATTAAAAATACTATGCCAAACTAATATAACAAGCAAAAAAGACAAGTCGAAAATGACTTGTCTTTTTAAATTAATTTTATGCAATTTTTCCTTTTTTTCTAAGTCTTGCTGAGTTGATAAGAGCTGCTGTAGCATCTCCTGTGATATTTAAAGTAGTTCTACCCATATCAAAGATTCTGTCAATACCAGCTACTAGGGCAATTCCTTCAACTGGAAGTCCAACTGATTGTAATATCATAGCAAGCATTATCATACCAGATCCTGGCACACCTGCTGTACCAATTGATGCAAGAGTTGATGTTAAAACAATGGTTAGAGTTTGACCTAAGGTTAAGTCAATACCATAGCAAGATGCGATAAATACTGCACAAACCCCTTGGTAGATTGCAGTCCCATCCATGTTTATGGTAGCCCCAAGTGGAAGCACAAAGCTTGTTACATCATGGTCAGCACCCATTTCTTCACAACATTTTAAGTTGATAGGTAAAGTTCCCATGCTTGATGCAGAGGAAAATGCAAACATCATAGCTGGCGCCATAGTTTTAAAAAACTCTGATGGCCTAATACCTGCCATAGTTTTTACTGTAAATGAGTAAACCACAAGTATATGGAAAGCATAAGCAAGATATGCAACTAAAAGTACACTTGCAAGGGAGCCTATAATCATAGGTCCATTTTCAGCTATAACTGGCATTAGTAAAGTAAATACACCTATAGGTGATAGTTTTAAAATAAGCTCCATAGCTTTCATATTGATGTCATTTAAAATATCTATAGCTTCTATAGCCTTAGCTTGTTTTTCTTTATCGATTAAAAGGATGGAAAATCCAAGAATAATAGCCATAACTATAATTTGTAGCATGTTTGCTTCAACTATAGGAGCTAAAAAGTTTTTAGGAAAGATATTTACAAAAGTATCCATCAAAGATACTTCATTTTCAAGAGCATACTCTAAGTTTGTAGTAGCAATAAGTGGGAAAAATCTTTTAGCAAAATTCGCAAAAATAAGACCAATTAAAATTGCAAAAGCAGTTGTGAAAAAGTAGTAAATTACAGTAAATACTCCTACTTCCCCTACTTTTTTGATATCTCTCATAGAGATGATCCCGCCCATAATAGAAAATAAAACAATAGGTGTAACAATAAATTTAAGTAGGTTTAAGAATATATCCCCAATAGGTTTTACATAGGTATTTAAAATTTCTGCTTGGCTTTGCAGTAGCAAACCAAAAATAATGGCCAAAACTAGGGCAATAAAGATGTTCCTAGTCAGGTGTGATTTCTTTTTAGGTTGTGTTTCCATTCATATCTCCTTATCTTTTCAAAAAAATCTCAAATTATATATATATTACTTTCTATCAAAAGGTTTGTAAAGAAATTTTTAAAAATATTTGACAAATTTTTTTAAATATCTTAAACTATTGAAGATTTGGAATAAAATAAGGAGGTTTTTGTATGGATAATAAAAGAATTTATAAAGTAAATGATGATGTTCCTAAAAAGCTATTGGTCCCACTGGGTTTACAGCATACCTTTGCCATGTTTGGAGCATCGGTTTTGGTACCAATTTTATTTGGAATTAATCCCGGTATTGTTTTGCTTATGAATGGTATAGGTACTTTACTTTTTATCTTGATAACCAAGGGCAAGGCTCCAGCGTATCTTGGATCTTCGTTTGCTTTTTTAGCTCCAGGGATAGCTATCATAGAGTCACAAGGATTTGAATATGCCCAAGGCGCTTTTGTGGCCGTAGGAATTTTGGGGTGTTTGCTTTCCTATATTATTTATAAGTTTGGCACATCTTGGATAGATGTAGTGCTCCCACCTGCTGCTATGGGTGCTGTGGTTGCCTTAATTGGTTTTGAGCTTGCTGCAAATACTGTTTCTGGTGGAACTATAGGAGCAAATTTAATGACTGATACAGTTTCCTCTGGTGACTGGCTTGTATTTTTAGTAACACTTCTTACTGCAATATTAGGATCAATAATGTTTAAAGGTTTTATGTCTACTATTCCTATTTTAATTGCAATTATTGTAGGCTACATCGTAGCTTATTTTAATGGCCAAGTAGACTTAACTCCAGTACGCGAAGCAAGTTTCTTTACCCTACCACAATTTCAGTTAGCAAAATTTTCACCAGAGGCAATTTTTGCCATGCTACCAGTTTTACTAGTAATTGCAGCTGAACACATCAGCCACCAAGTTGTTACTAGCAATATTATTGGCCAAGATTTATTAAAAGATCCGGGCCTACACCGTTCTATTTTTGCAGATAATATTTCTACTGCTATTTCTGGTTTTGTAGGAGGAGTGCCAACTACAACTTATGGGGAAAATATAGGTGTTATGGCTATAACTGGGGTTTATTCTGTAAAAGTAATTGCTACCGCAGCTGTTATTTCAATTTTAATGGCCTTTATAGGACCTCTATCTGCCCTTATTTCTACCATCCCAGGCAATGTTATAGGTGGAGTTACATTTTTACTTTATGGGATGATTGGTACAAGCGGGATAAGACTTTTAGTAGACCAACAGGTAGATTATTCCAAAAGCGATAATTTAATTTTAACCTCTGTGATATTTATAGCAGGTCTTAGTGGTCTATCTATCAAATTTGGAGCAATAGAACTAAGCGGAATGGTTCTTTCTTCTGTTGTAGCGGTTATTTTATCACTTATGATTTACCTAATTAAAAAAGCTGGCTGGTCTAATTTGGAATAGAATTTATAACAAAATATTATTTAGTATTTTAAAAGCGAGAACCATTTCTCTATCGATGATTTATCGAAATGTCTAACTATAATTTTTTACAATAAAATAAAAACTGGTTTATAGATTTTTCCTATAGACCAGTTTTTTTATTTATTGACTTATTCTCTTCTTCTTTTGATTTGCTTTTGACCCCTACTAGCAAAACTCCAACTATTATTGCTTCTATCCAAAATGTAATAAATCCTCCTTCTACTCCAAAGGCGCCTCCTGTTAAAAGGGGATTTCCTGTTAGCTGGGTCTTTAATAAACTTATATTTGATTGGGTGATACCTGATACGTTAATGCCATATATATTGCTTTGGGCAAAGTTCCAAAAGGTATGGACTGCTGCTGGTAAAAATATACCATCTGCTATATAAAATAATAGGGAAAATATGACTCCCATCAAGAAAATATTTATAAAGGGAAGCACTCCAAAACCGTCGTTACCCAGATGCAAGATAGCAAATATCAAACTATTGGTAATAATGGCTGATTTTACTCCATTGTAGGCTGCAAAATAATTCATTAAAATTGACCTACACATTAACTCCTCGTTAAATCCTTGTAGTACCCAGCCAAGAAAAAAAACTAGGAAGATCCCTACCGGTACATTTGCTGCATTTAAACTTATCTGAGATTGATTGCGAATTTTTAGCTGCAAAAATACTCCACTTATCATTACAAAACCTATAAGAGCACCTTTTAGGTAGTTTTTGATTTTGTTAGGACCAGTAAGTCCTAAGGATAAATTATTTCTATTTAGGTATTTTTTGGCAAATATGTACATTAAAAGGCTAGAAATAACCGTTCCATAAAGCATGGTTAAGATAAACCTATCATTAGGTGCGAGGTTTTTAATAGCACTTATATTATTTATTGAATTAAGGATGACTCCTCCAAATAATAGTTTGGGTAAGATTAGCAGCAGAATAACTACAAGTACAACTAGGACTCCATTGCGATCTTTCTGGACTCTCTTGGTCTCCTTAATGGTTAAATTATCTTCAAGCATTTCATTCTCCGTTATATTTTATACATTAATTATAACTTTATTTTATATTTATGCTAATAAAAAAACACGGAAGTTCACCGTGTTAGTTATTATTATTTATAGCATCATCCATAGTATCAGTATTAGAATCTGAACTATCATCCTTATCAAAGTCTTCAGCGTATTCCAGCGCTCCGCCTAGGATTGCATTTACAAAATCTCTTGATTCATTAATGTCATAGCCACTTAAAGTTCTTTTTAAAAAAACTGTAGCTTCTCTAGTATTTTTCTCCTGGTTGGGATCTGATAAGGCTGCCATGTAGTCGTTGTGGATTTTTTGATCATCCTCACTATCATCTATTTTTTCGTAGACATCTATGTAGTTTACATTACTTATTTTTAGTTTTACTTCCTTGCCACGAGCTTTTTTCTCTTGATTTTCTACTTCTATTACTAGATTCTCAAAATTATTGTTATAAAATTCTTCCTGCTTTTTGCTATCATCTGAGTAGGAGGTCCTTAACACTTCTAAGATAATAGGAAGCCTATCAGTTTTTTGATCTATGTACTCTGTATCATAGGTTTTGATGGCCTCTTCTAGACCCTTTATAGTCCTATCTACACTTGATACATAAAACTGGTATATAGAAAATGGTATCCCAACTATCAATAAAGCCATAATCACATAGGGAAATATGAAAAGGCTACGTCTTTTTGGTTTTTTATGATTATTTCTTTGAACTCTTTTTGCTTTTTTTGCCATAATTTCCTCTTTACAGTTAATTATACCATCTATTATACAATTTTAATAAATGTGATAAGATAGGATTATGAAAAGTTTTAAAATTAATTTAATGGATTTACTAGCCTTAATACTTTTACTCTCCTCCTATTTCCTACCCTTTTTAGGGCAAAATTTAGGGATAAATAGGGAAGTCTTGCTTATGCTTATCAACTGTTATTTGGTAGGCTATTTGGCATATGTAATTTCCTTTATGGAAACAAAAAAAGTTTTACTTATGGCTATTCCTCTCATAATATATAGTGGATTTTTAATATTTTTTATGCGAGATTTTAAAATGGTCTTTGAAAGACAAAGGCTCGAAGATTTAATTTATGTGATTAATAATTTATACGATGTAATATTTGTGGTATTTTGCTTTTTTCTAATAGAGCTTGTCCTCTCCCGCATAGTTGGTGCTAAGGCTACTTTAGGCTTTGGTATAGCAAGTCTTATCCTCTACCTTGTTATGCAAAATAGTTCTATCTTGCCTTTTGATTTTTATTACAAGGATCTATTGGTATACTTTTTCTTTTATATAATGGCCAGCAGGATAAAACCCGCCATCCAATTTAATAATTTTTTACTAGTCCTTGCCCTCCTATTATTAGCAGGTGAAATTTATTTATATATGTACTTAGACTATTATCCAGGCTTTTATTTTTCTACAATAATACTAACCTACCTAATTTTAAAGCAAAGCCCAGATGTCCAGTTTGTAAATCGTCAAAGATACCTATTTTTCACCTACCTTTATCCATATAAAGTAAACTATGTTTTACTAAAGGCTGTAGTAAATGCTAGTCCCCTGGTAGTTACTCTTATAAGTGTACTTATTTCATTTATTATAGGAGAATTTTTGTATAAGCTTAGGGTAAAATTCTTAGATTATACCTTTGTGGGTATTCATTAGTATATATGCAAAAAACTGTTTTATAATTGCATAAATTGTGATATTATAAATATGTAAACGATTTTGTTTATCTAGTTAATGTATATTAATAATTTATAGGAGGGTAGTTTATGAAAGAAAAACTACAAAGATTAGGTCAATCCCTAATGCAACCGGTAGCGGTTATGCCTCTAGCAGCCTTACTACTAGGCCTTGGTTATCTAATTGACCCAGATGGATGGGGCGCAAGCTCACCTATAGCAGCATTTTTAATTTCTGCTGGTGGAGCTGTTTTAGATAATTTAGGTATTCTTTTTGCAGTTGGTGTTGCCTTTGGTATTGCCAAGGAAAATCATGGAGCAAGTGCTCTAGCAGGTTTAGTTGCATTTTTGACCCTATCAAAAATGTTATCACCAGCTACAGTTGCTCAATTAAGAGGCTTAGATATAGAAGCTTGGCAAGCAGCTGATCCTTTCCAATTTTCAGCTTTTGATAAAATAGGTAACGGCAATGTCTTGATAGGTATTTTATCAGGTATTTTAGGTGGAAAAGCTTACGATAGGTTCCATGGAACACGCTTGCCAGACTTCTTGGCATTTTTCTCAGGTAGAAGACTAGTGCCAATTATGGCATCTATATATGCTTTGATTTGCTCACTTATTTTAATGTTCTTATGGCCAGTTATTTATTCAGCACTAGCTAGCTTTGGTGAATTTTTACTAGGTCTTGGTGCAGCAGGTGCAGGTATTTATGGTTTTGCCAACAGACTTTTAATCCCAACAGGTCTTCACCACGCTTTAAACCAAGTATTTTGGTTTGACCTTGTTGGAGTAAACGATATACCAAACTTCTTAAACAACGCAAAAGATACAATCACAGCAACCTACCATCCAGGCATGTACCAAGCAGGATTTTTCCCAATAATGATGTTTGGTTTACCAGGAGCAGCCCTAGCAATGGCTAATAGAGCAGATGAAAAAAATAAAAAAACTATCAAAGCTTTAATGATTGCAGGAGCACTTGCATCATTCCTAACAGGAGTTACAGAACCACTTGAATTTGCCTTTATGTTTGCAGCTCCACAATTATATTTCATCCATGCCCTACTTACAGGTATTTCTGTGTTTGTAGCAGCAAAACTACAAGCATATGCAGGCTTCGGATTCTCAGCAGGACTTATTGACTTTTTCCTATCATCACGAAATCCTATGAGACAAAATATGTGGATTCTAGTAGTAATGGGCATAGTATTCTTTGTTCTTTACTACCTAATCTTTAGAACATTAATCGATAAATGGGATATAGCTACTCCAGGTAGAAGTTCAAAATCTCATAAGTCAACAGTAATAGAAACAGAAGATAAGGGCAGAGTATCAACAGCTGATAAATCAGCAGCAGAAGAACGTGCAGAACAAAATGCAAGTGTAAAAGGCTCCTACTCTGATACAGCAAGAGAAATCCTAGAAGGCCTAGGCGGCCCAGAAAACATTGATACAACCAGCTATTGTACAACTAGATTACGTCTTACAGTAAAAGATCCAGCAAAAGTAGATGAAGAAAAAATAAAACAAGCAGGAGTAGCAGGACTAATCAAACCAGGACCAAAAGCAGTCCAAGTAATAATAGGCCCACAAGTTCAAGCAGTCCATGATGAATTTGTAAAGCTATTAGGTAAATAAAATCGAAAGTAAAAGAAAAATCAGCAGGCCGTCCTTGCTGATTTTTTTAGTGAGAACTTATGCTATAATTAAATAGCCACTTAACTAAGTGGTGAAAGGGGGTGATATGAAATGTTACCATCAGTAATGGAAAATTTTATTTTCCCCTTGCTAGTTGGAATTATACTTTTGATAATATCAAAGTATATAAACTCAGAAAACTAGCAAAGAAAAAGACAGTAGTTAGCGGCTACTGTCTTTTTTAGTGAGTAATACTACTCTATTACCATCAGTTTTCCTTGTTGCCAAGGGCTTTGTTAGAGGTGGCTTCTCTTACATATATTATATGTCACAATTTGTGACTTTTCAATTAACTACTAATAAGTAATTATGGGTAAAAGCATTAAAAGGAGTAAAAAATGAAAAGACTATTAAATTTTCAAGGAGCAGACTTTTTAAATGCAAGTCCTCTAGAATTAAAACAAGCAATTCTAGCCAGTGAAGGTAGGGTTATAGTTTCAGAATCTGTCGTAACCTACCAGCCTTATGTAAATGGACTAACAAATGCAGAAATAGAAAAAGCCTTTGGCGCTGATATATTATTATTAAATGTTCTAGACTTAAATAATCCAAAGATAGAAGGAGTACCAGAAGGTGAAAAAAATCATATTGCTTGGCTTAAAAAAGCTACATCAAGACCACTTGGAATAAACCTAGAACCCGTAGATGAAAATGCAATTATGACCCAAGGTAAGGAAGAAATAGTAAGTGGCCGTAAAGCCAGCATAGAAAACTACAAAAAAGCCAATGACTACGGCCTAGATTTAATATGCCTAACAGGTAACCCAGCCACAGGAGTGACAAATGATGCAATCTTAAAAGCAATTAAAGAAGCAAAAGAAACCTTTAATGGCTTAATTATAGCAGGCAAAATGCACGCAGCAGGCACAGATGGCGTCGTAATGAACTTAGAAATTGCCAAAGACTTTATAAATGCAGGATGCGATATACTTCTAGTACCAGCCCCATACACTATTCCCCATTTTAATGAAAATGACCTAAGAGAAATAGCCGACTACATTAGAGATTATAATCAGGACAAAAAAATAGATAAAAAAGTCCTAATAATGTCAGCCATAGGTACCAGCCAAGAAACCGCAGACAAAGATACCATAAGACAAATAGCCCTAGCAGCAAAAGCAAACGGAGCCCACCTCCAACACATAGGCGATGCTATGAATGGTATATCATTGCCAGAAAATATTTATACCATGGGAGTCGCCATTAGAGGAGTAAGGTGGCAAATTTATCAGATGAGTTCTTCTATAATGAGAAATAGGTAAGATTAGGAACTCTTACTTATATATAGAAAAAACTCAAAAATTTTCCCGAAGAAAAAGACAGTAGTTTATGCTACTGTCTTTGCTGGTTCTAGAGTGTCTATCTTATTCCTAACTTCTTTTCTTAGCATCCATGTACATAGGATTGAGTTTAGGGATTCTGCTATTACGAATGCCCACCATGCTATGTTTAGATTGCCTGTGCGGCTTAGGGCGTAAAATATTGGGATTAGGATTATTAATTGTCTTAAGAATGATTGGAAGATAGCTATTTGCCAGTTTCCTAGGGATTGGAAAACTCCTCCTACTGCTACTATTGCTGGGACTGCTACAAGGTATGAGATGGAAACTATTCTCATCATTGGCACTCCTATTTCCATCATAGATTCTGTTGCATTAAAAAATCCTAATAATTGTCTTGGGAATATCCACATTATTAGTACTGCTATGGCCATTAATATAAATGAACTTTTCATAGATAGCCCTATGGATCCTTTTATCCTATCTTTTTTTCTAGCCCCATAGTTATAGGATACTATGGTTGTCAGCGCATTTGATATACCAAAAACTGGTAAAAAGGCAAAGGATTGAAATTTAAACATTACTCCAAAGGCTGCGATGGCACTTGCTCCAAAGTCTCTTAGGATTAAGTTTATGATAAAAACTACTATAGATCCTATAGTGTTCATAACGGTGGTTGGTAGGCCTATCATAAAGATTTGCTTTACTATATCTCCATGGAATCTAAATTTTTTTGATGTAAATTTGATATCATGGTTTTTAGTTTTGTTAAAGTAAAAGCCTATCAAAGCTCCACCTAATTGACCAATTACTGTTGCAATAGCAGCTCCCTTTACTTCTAATCTTGGAAAACCAAATAGACCAAATATTAAGATTGGGTCAAGTATTATATTTATGATTGCCCCTGACATTTGAGTTATCATTGTATATTTTGTAAGGGATGTGGCTTGCAATAGTTTTTCTGCTAGTACTTGGAAAAATATTCCTATACTGAATATGGTTACTATATAAGTATATTCTTTAGTATACGCTGTAACTGCAGCATTTTGTCCTTGGCCATCAGCAAAGGCGCGTGTAAATAGTAAGCCTAATAGGGCAAAAGCTACATAGGTAATTGCTGAAATTACGATACCGTGGATGGCTACTGATCCTACCCTGTCACGGTTATTTTCTCCTAAAAATCTCGATAAAAGGGCTGAAGCCCCTACTCCTATACCTACTGCAAAAGCAATTAAGATATTTTGCACTGGAAAGGCAATCGAAACTGCTGTTAGTGCATCTTCTGATATCCTTGCTACAAACATTGAGTCTACTATATTATAGATTGCTTGAACTAGCATTGAAATAACCATTGGTATTGCCATCTCTAGCAATAGTTTATCAATTGGTAATGTTCCTAGTTTATTTTCTGTTATCTGTATTTCTTCCATAAACACTCCCTAAAAAATAATTATAAATTATATTTAAGCTTATATAGTAAACCCGACTTGCAATTTTATGTCAATAGTGGCCTGCTAAAGCAAAAAAGCCTAGGAATGTTTTCCCAGGCTTTTTTTATATTTATTTGCTTAGAAAGCAGGATTTACTGATTTGCTATCTCTTTCTTCGCTTAATTTTTGAATTAAGCTTTCTACTGAAACTTCTGGTGTTTCTTCACCATCTCTATTTCTAACTGTAAGAAGTTTTGATTCTTCTTCCTTTTCCCCTACTACTAGCATGTAGTTAGCGCGCATTAGTTGGGCTTGTCTGATTTTATAGCCTACTCCCTCGCTTCTTTCGTCAACAGATACTCTAAAGCCAGCATCTTTAATTTCTTTTTGTAATTTTTCTGCTGTATCTAGGTATTTATCAGATACTGGAATTATTACTACTTGCTCTGGGTTTAACCATAGTGGGAATCTACCTGCAAAGTGTTCTGTTAGTACACCGATAAATCTTTCTACTGACCCTAGTAAAGCTCTGTGAAGCATAACTGGTCTTTGTTTTTCACCATTTTCATCAATATATGTTAAATCAAAGTTTTGTGGTAGTTGGAAGTCTAGTTGGATAGTACCACATTGCCAGGTACGTCCAGCTGCATCTTCTAAGTGGAAGTCAATTTTTGGACCGTAAAATGCACCATCACCAGGATTTAGTTCATATTTCATACCACGTTCTTCTAAGGCTGCCTTTAATTGGTCTTCTGCAAAGTCCCAATCTTTGATTTCTCCCATAAAGTCATCTGGTCTTGTTGATAATTCTAATGAATATTTAAAACCAAATGTAGAATAGAGTAGGTCTGCTAGGTCTATCATTTTGTAAACTTCATCTTTAATTTGGCTAGGTAGGCAGTAAACGTGGGCATCATCTTGGGTAAATGTTCTTACTCTAAATAATCCGTGAAGAGTACCTGATAGTTCGTGTCTGTGAACTTGACCAAATTCTGCAAGTCTAATTGGTAAATCTCTGTAAGAATGTTGGTTTGATGCGTATGTTAAAACTGATCCTGGGCAGTTCATTGGTTTTATAGCATAATCTTCATCATCTATTTTTGTAAAGTACATATTTTCTTTGTAGTGGTCCCAGTGGCCCGATCTGTGCCATAGTTCTTCGTTCATTATAAGTGGAGTTTTGATTTCTCCATAACCACGTTCTTCTAGAACTTCTCTCCACCAACCAAGTAATTCATTCATAAGAATCATGCCGTTTGGATGGAAGAATGGGAATCCTGGTCCTTCTTCATGGAAGGCAAATAAATCCATTTCTTTACCAATTTTTCTGTGGTCACGGCGTTCAATTTCTTTTTGTAACTCTTGCCATTCTTCAAGTTGTTTGGCTTTTTCAAAAGAAATACCATAAAGTCTTTGAAGCATTTGTCTATCAGAGTCACCTCTCCAGTAGGCACCAGCTATAGTTTTTAGTTTTACTGCTTTAATTTTCTTTGTAGACTCTAAATGTGGGCCACGACATAAATCTACAAAGGCATCTCCCATTTTATAAAGGGTGATTAGTTCATCTTCAGGCAAGTCATTTATAAGCTCTACCTTATAGTCTTGGCCTTCTTCTTCAAACATTTTTAAAGCTTCAGCACGAGAAATTTCAATTCTTTCCATTTTGTGGTCAGCTTTAGCTATTTCTAGCATTTTTTTCTCAATTTTTTCAAAGTCTTCTGGAACAAATCTGTGGTCTAGTTCCATATCATAGTAGAAACCATCATTGATAGCAGGTCCTATAGCAAATTTTGTATCAGGCCATAAAGCTTTGATAGCTGCTGCCATTACGTGGCTTGATGTATGCCAGAATATTTCTTTACCTTCTGGATCATCAAATTTTACAACTCTAAAGTCACTATCTTCATTGATTGGTTCCATATATCCGCGTGTTACACCATTTACAACTGCACCAAGGGCTTGTCTATATAGTCCTTCAGATATATCTTTTGTAACTTGACCAACACTTACGCCAGCTTCGTATTCTTTTACCGAATTATCTGGTAATGTAATTTTTATCATAATCTCTCCTTTTATTCCACAAAAAAACCGCCCTTATCGTTACCGATAAAAGGACGGGTTGATTCCGTGGTTCCACCTAAAATTTGTGCTCATTAAGGCCTTAACGCGACCAACGTTTTAATCTCTTAAAAAACTCCAGGGTGGTTTTTCATAAAAACTCGTATAAGACCTCTCAGCACCAGCCTTTCTCTGTGGATACTCATAATTACTACTTTTCCTGTCATAGTTATATATTATATTTTTAATTTACCACGATAAATTTTTTTTGCAAATCATAATTGGGTAAATATTTAAAAAGTGTTGAGTAAATAGTAAAGGATATACATATGAAAGTAGTAATTGTAGGAGCGGTAGCAGCTGGGGCGACTTTTGCAGCTTCTCTGCGCCGCTTAGATGAAAATGTAGAAATAGTAATGTTTGAAAAAGATAGGGATATGAGCTTTGGTAACTGCGAGCTACCTTATTATTTGTCTTACGAAATAAAGGACAGCACCCTTTTAGTCCACAGGGACAGTGAAAAATTTAAAAAAGGTTACAATATTGATGCTTACAATTATCATGAAGTTATAAATATCAACCGTGAAGAAAAATATGTCACAGTCCTAGATAAAAGAAGTGACAAAGAATTTAACGAAACTTATGACTACCTAGTTTTAGCACCAGGCGCCCACCCAAATGTTCCAAAATCTATAAAGGGCACTGATAAGGACCATGTATTTAGCATCCGTAATGTCATGGATGTAGAGAATATCAGAGCCTACTATGAAGATCATGATGCAAAAAATATTTTGGTAGCTGGAGGTGGCTTTATAGCAGTTGAAGCAGCCCATGCCTTAAATGAGTTAGAAGATACAAATGTGTCTATGTTTGTAAGAAGCAAGGTTTTAGGCATGATAGATGATGAACTTACACCTTTTATTGAGGAAAATATAAAAGCAAACATTGTAAATATCATCCACGAGAAAGAACTAGTAGAAATTTGCGATAACGAAGTTATTTTTGCTTCTGGCAAAAAAGTAAAGGCTGATATGGTAATCCTTGCCCTTGGTATGGCTGCCAATAATAAACTAGCAGTAGATGCTGGGCTTGAAATCACAGATAAGGGATCAATTGTAACTGATGAAAATTATCAAACCACCGATCCAAACATATATGCCATAGGTGATGCCATTGATATTACAAACTTTATTACAAATGAAAAACAAAATTTAAAACTAGCTTGGCCAGCCCACAGGCAAGCTAAATTTTTAGCCAAGCATTTATTAGGCAAGGACACAGAGCCTTTAAAATATATAGGCACATTTTTAATCAAGTCTTTTGATTTAAATATCGGTATGACCGGACTAAATGAAAAATCCTTGCAAAAGCTAGGCTACAACTACGATGTAACCCTCATCTCCCACTCTGATAAGGTAGGGATTATGCCAAGTTCAGAAATGGTTTACATGAAATTGCTCTTTGAAAAAGAAACTGGAAAAATTTACGGGGCTCAAGCTCTGGGTAAGGGAGTTGTAGATAAAAGAATAGATGTAATTGGCACTCTTATAAAAATGGGTGGTACAATTTCTGATTTATACAACTTAGAACTAGGTTACCAGCCATATTATTCTACAACTGAGGATATAAATAATGTTATAGCTAGCCAAGCTATAAATATTTGTAGCGGTCGTTTACCTCATGTTAAATTTTCAGATTTTTGTAGTACAAAAGATGACTATGAAATAATTGATATCAGAAATGAAGCAGCTTTTAAAGAATGCCATATTAAGGGAGCCAGACTTTTTGAAGGAAAGAAATTAAGGGATGAACATGAGAAACTTCCTAGGGATAAAAAAGTTTTATTTTATGATGAAACTGGTGTTCAAAGCTCAAATATGATAAAAATGCTCCGCAACCTAGGATTTAACAATATCTATATGCTAGATGGAGGCCTCCTTTACTTTAGAAAGTATGATGAATACTTTAAACTAGGTATGCTTTGTGATGGGGATGAAGGAATGTATCCCCATTAAGACAAAATAAAATTTTAAAAAGTCTTCTGTTCGTAAAAAATTGCCATAAATTCTAATTGAATAGATTCGCTAAAAAATTGCACTGTTTGAGCGTATGCGAGTTTGCAATTTTTAGAATTTTGAAATTATGAATTTATCAATTTTTGGAGTCAGTTTTGCTTTTTAAAATTTTTATATTGACATAAAAAATCACCCATATCGGGTGATTTTAATTTTCAGAATCTTCGCCAATTATTACTTCATTCTCATTAGCATTTATTTCTTCTTTTAATTTTCTTATCCTACAAGCCTTGATCCTATTATCCTCAATATATAGGATCTTTATTTCATAGCCATTATAAACTAGCGTCTCATTGACTCCTTCTTCTGGGATATATCCTAGGGAGTCTATTATAAATCCACCTAGGGAATCGAAGTTTTCGTTATCCTCATCTATATCTATAGGAATTTTTTCGTTTAAATCTTTGATATTCATTGAAGCTTTTACAACATATACTCCCTTGCGATTTTCTCTAAATTCGCTAGAAAGATTAATTCCTTCGTCTAAGTCTCCTACAATTTCTTCTAGGAGGTCATCTATGGTTACTACACCTGCAAAGCCACCGTATTCGTCTATTAAAACTGCCATGTGGATATGATTTATCTGCATATCGGCAAATAATTTATCTGTTTCAATCTTATCTGGAGCAAAGTATGCAGGTTTTATCAGGCTTTTGACATGGACATTTTTCATCCCAACCCTAGTTGCTTCTAAAAGGTAATCTTTGGTATAAACAATACCTAGGATATTATCTACTTCGTCTTCATAAACAGGTATACGGGAATGTTTTATCTTTTCAAATTCTTCCAACCAAGTTTTTTCCTCATCATTTACATCTATCATAAAAACATCAGTTCTTGCTGTCATTATTTCTTCAGCAATCAGATCATCAAAACCCATGATGGAGTGAATCATTTTTGATTCCATAGGGCGAATTATCCCTTGATTTTCTCCAACTTGGACAATGGATTTGATTTGCTCACTAGTTACTGCTTTTTCTATTCCCTTGGCTTCTATACTAAAAATTCCCATCAAAAAATTTGTTACAGCTGTGGTTATAGAAACTAAAGGCTTGGTCAAAAACATTATAAACTTAGTAATAGCCACAGTAGATCTAGTTATCTGCATAGGAAATCTTACGCCAATTCTTTGGGGAATCTTATCTACAAATATAACTTTTATGATTGTATATATAACTATCACAATAAAGGTCATCCAACCTAAAGAAATTATTCCATTAAAGAAAAATCCATCAGTAGTTAAATCACTTAATCTTTTTGTAAAATAAGCAATCGTTAAAAGGGAAAATATTATATTTACTATGCCAAAAGATTGATTTAGTCTATCCTGATCAGATATAATCTTTAGGATAGCCCTTGTTTTTGCATCGTTTTCTTTATCTTCCTCTAATCGCATTGGGTTTAATGTAATTAATCCTGTATGAATAGCTGTAAAAGTACCATTAATTATTAAAAGTAAAATTACAACAAGGCTTGTAATTAAGCTATGGTAGGGCCCTTGGTCCATTTATATCCTCTCCGTTCTTTTCTATCTTAAAATGAGTATATACATTATTTTGGCTATTGTCAAAACAATTTTATAAAAAAGAGTTTACCTCTAGTTATAAGCTGAACTCTTTTTATTTTTTAATTTTAATACATACATCAAGGCAAAAATTACTATCACTCCAAAAGATAAAGATATAAGAGCTGAATGAGTAAATCCTGCTATGATATATGCTGCCGCAGATATAACTGCAACACTCATACCATATGGTAGCTGAGTTTTAACATGGTCAATATGAATACAACCTGCCCCTGTAGATGACATTATAGTTGTATCAGATATTGGAGATAGGTGATCTCCACAAACTGCTCCTGAAAGAGTAGCTGATATTCCTATAAAAAATAATGGATTTGTCGGTTCAAACATAGACACTACAATCGGTATCAAAATTCCAAAAGTTCCCCAGCTTGTTCCTGTGGCAAAGGCAAGAAATATTGCAACTATAAAAATTACAACTGGTAAAAATGAATTTAAGCTTCCTGCCACATTTTCCATAAGTCCACCTACATATTGGGTCGAACCTAATAAATCGTTTGATATATTCTTTAAACTTGTAGCCATTGTTAAAATCAAAATAGCTGATACCATAGAAGAAAATCCTTCTGAAATAGCATCCATTGATTTTTCAAAACTTATAGATTTTCTCACTACAAAAAATACTATAGTTATTACTAGCGCAATAATAGAACCCATAGCAAGAGCTATTGATGAATCTGTATTGGCAAAGGCATTTACAAAATCATGATAATATGGGCTTTCTAAATCGAAAAATCCTCCTACATTAATTAAACTTGTAACACAAGATATAATTAAAATTAATACAGGAAAAACTAAGTCAATTATAGACCCATTTAAGCTTAGCTCTAAATCATTTGTAGAAACATCTTCTCTAATACCTAGATATCCCTCCTCCATGGCCCTTTGTTCGTATTTTTTCATTGGTCCAAAATCATTATCAAAGGCTATAATATTTACTACGAAAAACAAGGTCAAAAGGGAATAAAAATTAAAGGGGATCGATCTTACAAATAACTCTATACCTGACATATGACTACTTTCGGCATATCCTGAAACAGCAGCTGCCCATGAAGAAATAGGAGCTATCATGCAAACAGGGGCAGCAGTTGCATCTATTATGTAGGCAAGTTTGGCCCTTGATACTTTATGGGAATCAGTTATAGGCTTCATAACAGATCCACTTGTTAAACAATTAAAATAATCGTCAATAAATAGCATTATACACATAAAAAAAGTAGCAAGTTGTGAGCCTTTCCTAGTCTTTATTTTTGAATTAGCCCAATCTCCAAAGGCCTTGGATCCTCCTGAATGATTTATAAGCACAACCATTATTCCAAGAACTACTAAAAATATAAAAATCCCTGAACTTCCTGAAATAGAAGTAATAAATCCTTCTTGCACTAAATTATTTAGAAAAACTCCAAATGATCCTCCTGATGCTAAAATAGCACCTGTAACAATCCCTAAAAATAAAGATGAAAATACTTCTTTGGTAAATAATGCCACAAAAATAGCTACTAAAGGTGGAAAAAGTGACCAAGCACTAGCCTCAGTAGCCTCTCCTGTTATTGCAATATATATAGCAAGCCCTAGAGATAGAAGCGCGACCCCAAGAGCTGGTTTTAACTTTTTGGTATCCATAAAAAACCTCTCTATGAGTTTTAAATATTTATAAGAGTACTATTTTATATAATTAGCAAAAGCTACTTTTTGATTTGCTAAATCTATAATTACTTATAATTAAACTCAAATATTATGACGTATGTCTTACATTATACTTATTTTTTTTATATATAAAAGACATCTAGCATTTAATAATGGAAAAAATTGCTCTAACAACTTTCTAGCTTCTATAATAGGAATTATATACAAAAAAAGAAGACCTCCGGTCCTCTTCTTTCATTTCTATTAGCTTTTCTGCATTAAGGGAAATAAGTTCAGTATAAAAAATAACTACGATAGTATCACTACTTTTAAAATAGCTATAGTAATTACATTTTATATACTAAAATAGGCTTATTACTCCTTAGATAGAGTAGGCCTGCTATCACCTGTTGGTTTTAATCCATCTTGACTTTCTCTAAATCCTGGTTCATCTAAAGTATCTGTTACATCAGGATCTGAGATAATATCTTTTACCTTCATAAGTCTTGCGATAGTTGCTCTTTCGTTTTCTTCTAGTTTTGCTCTAATGTACTTAATAGTTTCTTCCAAGTCTGGGATAGTACGGTATTCTAGAGCATTTACACGTCTACGTGTAGCTTCAATTTCATCTGCCATAAGCTGGGTAGTTTTTTCTAGCTCTGCAAGTTTTAAAAGTTTTTCTGTAACTTCATTTAGACCTGCAATTGCTTGATCTAGGCCTGCTGATGTTTCAGCATAACCGTAAGCATACATGCTAGCATCCTTATTTTCTTCTACCTTAAATTCCATTTGAGGGATTCTAACACTCATGACATTTTTAACACCTATATCAACACCAACTTTTTGTGTAGGAAAGCTAACGCTAGCTTCCATTGATTCTGGGCTCATAAAGGCACTTGCTATAAGGAAGTCAGAAAAAGAATCAGACAGTTCTTTTTCTACTTCTTCTCTTAAAGTTTTATTTTCACGGATTAAAATCATAAATTGACGCATAAGCTCATCTTGCTTATCTTTTAATAATTTATAACCACGTTTACTAGTGCCTAGCCTTTCTTTTAAGGTGTTAAGATTCATCCTAGTTGGCGTTACTTTTAGTCTTGCCATTTTTATCACCTAATCCATATATTTTTCAATTAGGGCATCATCAATTCTCTTAAGTTCTGATTTTGGAATTAATTTTAGTAATTCCCAACCAAGATTTAGAGTTTCTTCGATAGTTCTATTTGTATAATATCCTTGGTTTATATATCTTTCTTCAAATTGTTTAGCAAATTCAGCAAATGCAAGGTCTGCATCTGAAAGCGCTGAGTCACCTAAGATTTTTTGTAGCTCACGAGCATCAACCCCTGATGCGTAAGCTGCATAGATTTGGTTCATAGTACCAGCATGGTCTTCACGAGTTTTGCCCTTACCTATACCCTTATCTTTTAGACGTGATAGGGATGGAAGGATAGAAACTGGTGGTTGAACACCTTGGTTATATAATTCACGGTTAAGGATGATTTGTCCTTCTGTGATGTATCCTGTAAGGTCTGGGATTGGGTGAGTGATATCATCTTCTGGCATTGATAAAATAGGAATTTGTGTAATAGTTCCTGGTTTGCCACGAAGTTTACCAGCTCTTTCATAGATTGTAGAAAGGTCTGTATATAGATATCCTGGGTAACCACGACGTCCTGGTACCTCTTTACGAGCAGCTGAAACTTCACGTAAGGCTTCTGCGTAGTTGGTCATGTCTGTCATGATTACTAGTACTTGCATATCTTTTTCATACGCTAGGTATTCTGCACAAGTTAAGGCCATTTTTGGTGTAGATAGACGTTCGATAGCTGGATCATCTGCAAGGTTCATAAATAATACAGAACGATCTAAAGCTCCAGTTTTTCTAAAGTCATCTAAGAAGAATTGTGCTTCTTCAAAAGTAATACCAATAGCTGCAAATACTACCGCGAAACCTTCATCATCATTAAGTACACGTGCTTGACGGGCAATTTGTGCTGCTACTTGGTTGTGTGGCAGACCGTTTCCTGAGAAAATAGGAAGTTTTTGTCCACGTACAAGAGTATTTAGTCCATCAATGGTAGAAATACCTGTTTGGATAAATTCTGATGGATAATCACGGCTTACAGGGTTTATAGCTGTACCGTTTACATCACGTTTTTCTTCTGGAATGATAGCTGGGCCATCATCAATTGGTTCACCAAGTCCGTTAAAGGCACGGCCAACCATATCTTCTGATACGCCAAGTTCTAGTGGACGTCCTAAAAATCTTACAGAAGTAGATTCAAGGTTAATACCTGTTGATCCTTCGAAAAGTTGGACCATAGCACGGCCTTCTTCTATTTCTATAACACGACCACGGCGGCGTTCTCCTGTATGCATTTCTATATCTACAAGTTCATCGAAGCTTACACCTTCAACACCTTCAACAAGCATTAGAGGCCCAACAACTTCGGTTACTGTTTTATATTCTTTTAACATTATGCCTCCCTTGATAATTGACTAATTTCATTGTCAATTTCTGCTTTGATGTCTGTAAGTTTTCCTATATCATCTTCGCTTACAAATTTTGCCCTTGTAATTCTTTCGTGTACTGGTAGATTTTCTAGTTTTTCAAGCTCAACTCCATTTGATAAAGCTTCTAGGGATCTATCATAGTTATAAAGAATTAAATCAAGCATGATGTTTTGTTTTTTAAGTGAACAGAATGTATCTACATCATGGAAGGCGTTTTGTTGTAAGTAGTCTTCTCTGATTGATTTTGTAACATTTAGTTTTAATTTATCATCATCACTTAGGGCATCACGACCAACTAGTCTAACAACTTCTTGAAGTGATTGCTCTTGAGCGAGTAAGCTCATAGCACGTTTTCTCATAGTTGAGAATTCTTCGTTGATATTTTGGTCAATATATTGGTCCATCTTATCTTGGTATAAAGAATAAGATGATAACCAGTTAATAGCTGGGAAGTGACGTTGGTAAGATAGGTCATAATCTAGTCCCCAGAATACTTTTACTATACGTAAAGTAGCTTGGGTAACTGGCTCTGAAAGGTCCCCACCTGGAGGGCTTACAGCTCCTATAACTGTTAGTGATCCTTCTTCATCTCTATTTCCTAAAACTTCAACTTTACCACTTCTTTCATAGAAGTCTGCGATTCTAGATGCAAGATATGCTGGGAAACCTTCATCCCCTGGCATTTCTTCTAGACGACCAGACATTTCACGAAGGGCCTCTGCCCAACGGCTTGTTGAGTCAGCCATCATCGCTACGTTATAGCCCATGTCACGGAAGTATTCACCAAGGGTAATACCTGTATAAATACTTGCTTCACGAGCTGCTACTGGCATGTTTGATGTATTTGCAATAAGGATTGTTCTCTCCATTATTGATTCGCCTGTTCTAGGGTCTATTAGTTCTGGGAATTCGTTAAGTACGTCAGTCATTTCGTTACCACGTTCCCCACAACCTACATAAACTACCATGTCTGCATCGGCAAATTTTGCTACCTGGTGTTGTACTACTGTTTTTCCAGAACCAAATGGTCCAGGGATAGCAGATGTACCACCTTTTGCAACTGGGAAGAATGTATCAATAACTCTTTGACCTGTAATAAGTGGTTCATTAGGGTCAAGTTTTCTTCTTGATGGACGAGCCTGTCTTACTGGCCATTCTTGAATCATATTGATTTCTTTATCGCCATCTTCTGTTTCAATTACTGCTACAGTTTGATCTACAGTAAATTCGCCAGATTTTATATCTTTAATTCTTCCGCTAGTTCCGTATGGAACCATGATTTTATGTGTAAGTACATGTGTTTCTTCAACTGTACCTAGGACATCCCCAGCAACAACTTCATCGCCTACATTTTTAGTTGGGACAAATTCCCATTTTGTTTCACGATTTAATGGTGGTGCTGTAACTCCTCTTTCTAAGAATGATCCTGCAAGGTCTTCAAGTTTTTCAAGAGGTCTTTGGATACCATCGTACATGTGACGAAGCATACCAGGTCCAAGTTCAACTGATAGAGGATGTCCTGTAGAAACTACTGGGTCTCCAGGTCCTATTCCTGTTGTTTCTTCATAAACCTGAATACTTGCAACATCTCCTCTCATCTCAATTATTTCGCCGATGAGCTTATCTTTTGATACCTCAACCACGTCATAGATATTCGCATCAGATAATCCGCTAGCTTCTATCAATGGTCCTGATACTTTAGTAATTTTACCTTCTTTCAAATTAAGCTCCTTTAATTTAGAATATTGGCTCCAACTGCCTTTTCTACTGATTTGTTTATATCAGCAAGACCTATACCCATTGATCCCTTATTGCCAGGGATTAAAATGATAGCTGGAGTCATTTGATCTCTATATTTATCAATTGTAGATGGGATTTCTTTAGCAAATTTTTCTGTTATAAATATTACACCAACATCTTCTTTGGCTAAATTATTTATAGTATCTGCTGCTTCTTCGCCATCTATAACTGTATATACTTCTACACCGAGTGCCTTAAAGGCAAGAACTGAGTCCTTATCCCCGATTACTGCTACCCTATGCATAAGTCTCACGCAACCTTTCTAATGTAAATTCTTTTGGTAATGAATTTAGTTTTGATACTAGAATGATCCTTAAGTTTTTGATTTCTGCTTCTTTAGAAATGATATAATTCATTAAAACTTCAGGGCCGTAGGTCATAGATTTCGCAAGTCTTGAGTAATCCATTTGGTGGTCATCAATTGCTTTTTCAAGGTCAAGTAAGTTTTGGTCTAAAGATTTATCATCATCTAAAGTTCTTACTAAATATTTATTGATATTTTCATTTGATAGTTTTACCACAAGATGGTTTATATCTGCTGGGGCAAGTTCTACTAATCTTTCAGGGTCAATATAACCACCATCGATTAGGGCATCTTTTAAATCACTTGCCTCTGTACCTTGAGCTTTGATACGTAAAAGAGTTTTAACATTGATTAAATCAATACGTTCTTTTGTGTATTTTGTAAGCTCTTCTAAGTCTATTTCCTTAGCATCTTTTAAAAGTTTTTCATAATATGACTTATCAAGGCTAATATCTATATCTTTTGGATTGTTAGTTTCCCTAAACTTTGTTAGGGCTTGTTTACCATAATCTACGTAAATATCATTATCATTTACTGATTTGTTAAAAGGTTGATATCCTTCGATGTCTAGGCCTTCTAAAAAGCCTACTTCTATATTATCACTTGATAAATGTCTTTTGATATAAGCAAGGTCTATATTTCCTATATCACTATATAAATTTGCATAAGACTCGTTTTGGACGATTTCTCTTACTAATACTTTTAGGTTATGAAAATTATATCTTTCTCTAAAATACTGGAGAATATCATCATCTCCTGCAGTCTGTTCTATAAGTTCATAGGAATTTTTTAGCTCTTGATCTAATATTTTTTCATATTCTTCTGGGCGTCCTAGCTCTTGAATGGACTCTCTATAAGAAGAATCGTTTAAAGCACCTAGGACTTCACCTACTGAATCATAATCATTTAATCTTTCTAGGTCATTTCTAGTAAGGAGGTTATTTTCGCGTATTCTAGTTGAGATAGATCCACCTATATAGTTATCTCTATTCATAAACCCTCCTTAGTTAAATATTTCATCTGAAATTTGTTTTCTTATATCATCAATATTGTATTTTATTATTGAAGAAAATCTGTTATCATATTCGATTTTGCCAGATTTTACAACAAAACCATCTTCAACTGTTTCATCTGAGACTTTTAGTCCGCCAAAATCTGCATTTTTTAAAGCATCTTTATGGCCATCTGATAAGATAAGTTCTCCATTTGAAATACCAGATTTTTTCAAGGTGCTATCTATAAAAGTTTTATAGGAATTGCTATCTAGATTTTTTAAGTTTTCTAAAAGTGCATCTACTATTTCATCGATTACCTTATTTTTTGCTGCTATTTCTATATCACGAGATTCACGATTTGCTGAAACTTCTTCGTTTTTTATGATGGTTTCTGCTTCTTTTTGGGCTGAAGCTAAAATCTCAGCTGCTTTTTTATCTGCTTCGCTTTTTTTCGCATTTACTATTTCATATGCTTTAGCGTTTGCATCATCTAATATATTTTGACTTTCAGTTTTTCCTTCACTAATAATTGATTCTAATATTACTTCAAGATTATTCATAATCTTTTCCTAATATTAAGCGTTTAGTACTAGTAGTAGAGAGATTACAAAGCCTAAGATTGCGTATAACTCAACCATTACTGAGTAAACAACACCTTTAACGAATTCATCTTCGTTTTTAGCAAGAATGTTTACACCGGCAATAGCTACTCTAGCTTGTCTTTGTGCTGATGCATATCCAACAACTGCTACTGGGATAGCTGCCATTAGTAGGTAAAGTCCTTTTTCAAATGTGATTGCATCTCCACCAATGATTTGTTGGTAAATAAAGAATCCAATTACGAATCCGTAAAGACCTTGAGTACCTGGTAAAAGTTGTAGTACAAGGGCTTTACCAAATTTGTCTGGTTCATCTACTGTTAGTGCTGCTGTTGCCTCACCTGCCATACCTACACCTTTTGCTGATCCAATTCCACCAAATAATGTTGCAATCGCTGCTGCTAGTACTGCAAAAATTGTTCCACCGTTTTCAATAAAAAATTCACTCATTATTTTTCTCCTTTTCTAATGATATTTACAAAGTTTGTGTCTTCAACCATCTCACGGAACTTAATTCCGCCACCTTCGTAGAACTTGTTAAACATTTCTACATAAATTAATCTAAGTGAGTGTACATAAGCTGATAAGTATGAAAGGAACATGTTAAATAGTTGGAACACTATAAATACTATAATTCCTCCAATAAGTCCGCCTATACCACTGCCTGCCATCATTTCTACAATTAAGTTTACAGAATAAGCTACGAATCCACCAGATAATACTAGGGCCATAAGTCTTAAGAATGATACAAAGTCCCCAATCCATGAGGTGATTCCATAAAGTTCATAGGTACCGCTTGCAATTCTAGCTCCCCATGATTTCATAGCACGTCCTGCAAATAAAACGATGATTACCATTCCTGCAATCATAACCCATTTTGCGATTGGGCTACCTGTAAGTGCTAGAGCAATTGCTCCACCTACTGCCATATACCAACTTATTACATCAAAGAATAAACCATCTGGGTGGCCATCTCTAATAGCCATGAATCCTTTTACTCCTAGGGCAAAGAATAAACTTATTGCCCCTATAACTATACTTAAAGTTATAAGTTGGTTTATATCTTGGGTTGTATCTATCCATCCAAACGGTACATCTATTATTCCGCCAAATACGGATCCGAATATGAATCCAAATACACATGCTGAAATGGATATTCTAAGGAATAGCTTTAAAGTTTGTTCTGTTTCTTTTGGAAAATCTTTTAGTTTTAGAGCAAGAAGTATTGCTATAACACCTAAAAGTCCATAACCTAAGTCACCAATCATAAATCCGGTAAAGATTGTATAAAAAGGTGCTACAATTGCTGTTGGATCTAGCTCGCTGTATTTTGGTAAAGCGTAGGTTGCAACAACATTTTCGTATGGTTCTATTAATTTATTATTTTTTAGAATTATTGGTACATTAGGATCATCTTTCTCTGCTGGTTTTACATCTAAGATGTATTTATCTGCTAAAAGTTGATCTAAGTCTTTTTTAAATTCTGCACTTTTATCACTAGGAACATAGCCTTCAATGATATTCATTTGACGAGTTTTTAGGAAGTTCTCACTTGAAGCTTCTTTTTTTCTGCAGTTGGTAACATAAGATTGATAAATGTAAAGGTCTGGCAAGTATTTTTTAAAGTCAGTTATTTGCTTATCTACTGCCTCAATTTCAGCATTTAATTCATCTTTTTGGCCACTTAAATCGGTTAAGTATGTATTAACTTCATTATCTGCAGCAATTTTTACTCTAGTAAAGCCAAATTCTCTTAAAATTTCAGAAAATTCTTCTGCTTCTTTGTTAGTTGAAATAGCAACTACATAATAATTGCCATCTTTTTCACTTATTTTATAAACCAAGGTACCATCTAAGTTTCTTTCTACAAGAGCATTTTGCAAATCTTCATAAAATTTGCCTGATATTGTTCCTGTCTCTAAGAAAAACCTGTCTGATTTATAAAGCTTATCTACATTAACATTTATATCTTGCCATGGAGATAAATCATTATACCTTTGGTTTAGGCTATCCCTACTTTGTACTAGTTTTTCACGTTTGGTAATCAACCCTCTTAATTTCTCATAAATCAAATCAAAAGTGAAGTTTGATCCACGTTTATTGACCTCATCTAAGGATAAGTCACTTACTTTATCATAAAGTTCATCTGGTAAATCTTTTGTATAATCTCTTATTATATCAATTGCATAGTTTACCTTATTAAGTGATTCATCGATTTCAGCTAGTCTTTTTGTTTCACGGACTTCAGTTAAGTAATCATCATTTGGTTGTTTTACCAAATCGTTAAAATGTACGTAGTTAAAACCTTGCAAAGTGTCTAACAGAGTTGCTCTATCAGAGTCAAAGCTTAGCAAGTTAAACTTATCCATTTTAACTATTGCCATCTCTTACAATCCTTTCTGTCAAAGTATCGATAATAACTTTAACATTTTTGTTATCGGTGTTTAAAATATTACTTGAAGCCTCGCGTGCTTTTTGTAAGATAGGTTCTTTCTCGCTTAAAGCCTTGCGATTTGCTTCATCAATGAGACCGTTTGCTTTAGTATTTGCATCAGAGATTATTCTCTTATACTCACTGTCAGCTTCATCTTTGGCTTGTCTAATGATTTCTTGTGATTTTGCTTTTGCATCACTGACTTCATTAGAAGCAGCCTGTTCAGCCTCTTTGATTTTTAATAAAATATCATCTGCCATTTTTCACCCCCTAATTAACATTACCTCAATTATACCACAAATTTTCGTGTAAAAATAGGGCTAATTAATTATTTATCAATATTTTTTTTGAATTTTTTGTGGCTAGTGTCAGCTTATTTATGTGTATAACACACATATGTTTTTAATACCCAATATAATTAACACTTAAAAATAATAATAAAATTATTTCTATAAAAATTAAAGTGGGCCCAAAATTTATAAAATCCAGGCCCACTTTTCTCATTTATTATTTGATTTTTTCTATTATTCTTGATCTTGTTTCAAAGTCATCTGTACTTCCAGAGATTGAGTTATTTTCTTTGGCAAGTTTTGACATTTGATCTAGGATATCACTTACTTTTTGTACATCACCTGTTTTATTTGATAGTTCATCAATACCCTGAGCTTTATAATCTTTTAATCCTTGGGCAAATTCATGGTAACCTGCTTCGTATTTATCGCTACCTGCTTTTAGTTTGCCTGTTGATTCATTAAGTTGGCTTAAGCCTGTATTTAATTGTCTTAAGGCATCTGCTAATGGGTTAATAGCTGTTTCATTTATATTGCTTAGTTGATTTAATGACTTAGATTTATTTTTAAATTCTTGTAAGCCATTTGAAAGTTTTTGTGAACCATTAGCTAATTGAGCTGAGTTTTGGTCAAGTTCATTTATAGCACCTGATAATTTTTCGACACCTGCTGTATTTTGCATGGTTCCTTCTTTTAATTTACTTGATCCTGCTTTGATTTGGCTAGTAGCATCATCTAGCATGGCAATGGATTCTTGTAACTTTGCAAGGTTTGATTCTGAAAAACCTTTATTAATTTTTTCTACACCTGTTGAAAGACTTGTTGATGCATCTACTAATTGATCTTGGGAAGCAGAAAGTTTGGTAGAAATTTCTTTTGAACCTGCATTTGCTTTTTTAATACCAGCTGTAAGCCCTGTCGATGCTTGGCTTAGTTCAGATAAACCTGCTTGTACTCCAGCGCTAACTTGAGCACTTGCTTTTAAATTTTCAGCTTCTGCATATAGACTATTTCTAATTGCCGCAAGATTTTCGATTTGTCCACTTAAAGATCCATCTTCATTATTTGCTTCTAGATTTGCAATTACTGCATCAATAGAATTTGCTTGGGCATAAATATTTTCTAAACTTCCTTGGACATTTATACCACTAGCTGTTTGGCTAATGCTTGATATACTTTCATTCATAGTAGCTGATGCATCTGAAAGTTCAGATAAGCCACCATTAAGTTCGTTAACACCACTTGCAAGTGGGCTAAGACCTTTTCCTAAATCATCTAAACCTTTTTGCAATTGACCTAAAGAATCTGTAAGTGAACTTGCTTTTTCATCTCCTTTTTGAGAACTCATAGCAGTTTTTTCTTTTAGTTCACTGGTTGCTTTATTAAGCTTTGCTAGACCATTATCAAGTTCTGTTGCTCCAGCTTGTAAGCTTTTAGCTCCTTCATTTAGGGCTGGCATATTTTTATTTACTTGATTAACTCCTGCTGTGTATTTATTGATACCAGCATTTAAGTTATTTGATCCATCGCTTAATTGATTTACAGCATTGGTCATTACTGAAACTTTGCCTGGAAGTTCAGAAAATGCGGCTGAAAGTTTTTCAAAGTTTGCTAGAATTTGTGCTGACCCATCTGATAATTTTCCAGCACCAGCACTCAATTGATTGATACCATCATTTATTTGATGACTTCCATTTGCCAGCTCATCTGAAGCATCCACTAGTTTTGCCATATTATTTTCTAGTTTATCAATGCCGTCATTTAGATCATCTAGGGAAGCTAAATTAGCATCTTCTTGGAAAAATTCGTTAGATATTAGTGTATATATTTCTGTTGGTTTATAGTCTGTAATATCCATTTCCACTTCTAACTTTTCCTTGAATTTATCTAATTTATCTTCTTCTAGTATATCTTTAAAGTTTTCTTTAAGCCCTGGAGTAAGTAAACCAGTAACTATTTGGTTTTTACCATCTTTTACTACTTTTCCATCATCTACTGTAACATTTGAAACTTTGTCTCCATCAAAAATCATTGCAGTTACTACTGCATATGGAGAGTAAACAGTACTTTGCTTACCATCAATTTCTGTTGTTTCAGACTTTTTATTTGTAGCTTCAGCAACAATTTTTAAGTGTCCAGATTTACCTTCTAGGTCACTTGCATTTACTTCTTTGCCATCTAGAAAATATGTTATTTTTACATCTACTGGAAGCTCTCCGTTAGTTTTTCCTTGGTAGTAGATATCTTTATCTTCTGCATTCCAAGTTATAAAACCATTATTTGCTTCTATAGCTTCATCAGTTTCTAGGTTTTTGATATCTTTTAAGTTTGATTTATCTTTTATTTTTATATTTTGATCTGAGTTTAACCAAATTGAGGCAGTTTCATCTGTGATTTTGCCATTTTCTTTGGTTACATATATAGTTTCATTTTTTCTTACAGGTTCTGTAGCTGCATAGGATACATTAGTAGCAAGCACTGAGCTAACAGTAACCGCTGCAAGAACTTTAACAAAATTTTTCTTCATATTTCCCCTCCTAATTTAATCCTTTAGTTGTTTTCTTTATAAATGGGAATGTCACACTAATTATTGCAGGTAGGAAGATAATAATTACTAGCATAGAAATTATCGCTCCTCTTGCTAAAAATATACATATGGTAGATACTATCTCCATTTTTGAATATATACCAACACCAATAGTCGCTGCAAAAAATGCAAGGGCTGATGTAACAATTGATTTTGCTGTCTCTTTTGTTGCTACTTTTAAAGCCTTGTTTTTATCCTTATTTTTCTTGTATTCGAATAAAAACCTATCTGTCATTAGGATAGAGTAGTCGATAGTAGATCCTAATTGGACTACACCGATTATTATCGATGTGATAAATGGTATGGTTTGGCCCATATAAAATGGAAGCCCCATATTTATAAGTATAGCTAACTCTATTGCCGCAATTAATACTATTGGTAGGGCAAAAGACTTAAATACTACAGCTATAATTATAAATACCACTGCAATGGATGCAATATTTACCATTTTAAAGTCACGGTCAGATATTTCTATTAGGTCATCTGTAAGGACTGCTTCACCAGTTAGATAGCCATCTGGATCATGAGCTTTTATTATTTGGTTAATCTGTGCAATTTGTTTATTAACTTCATCTGATGCTGTTTGGTACTTAGAATTTAGCATAAGCATTTGGTAGCCATTTTTTACAAAATTATCTTGTAATTTATCTGGTAAAACACTACTTGGTAGAGTTAAGCCTGTAACAGAGTTTACACTTAATACATTGTTTACTCCATCTACATCTTCTAGTTCATCCACCATGCCATTTATAGATTGCTTACTCAAATCATCTTTTACTACTATAAAGTGAGTAGATGCCATATTGTAATCTTTTTTCATTTTGTTTAAAGCAACTATTGAATCCAAATCTTGGGGTAGTGACCTATCTAGGTTGTAGTAAAGATCTGTATGAGTTGACCCATAAATTGCTGGAATGAAAAGGGCTAAAAATACAATAAATAAAGTTTTTTTGTATTTTAAAGTAAAGTTTGAAGTCTTCTCAAAGGATGGTAATAAAACCTTGTGGTTAAATCTATTAACCCATTTTTCTGTAAGCAAGATCATTGGAGGAAGCACAACTACTGTTGATACTAATCCTAAAAGCACACCCTTACTCATTACAAGACCTATATCTTTACCAAGCCCTAGTCTCATCAAAAGTAAAACTAAAAATCCAGCAAAGGTAGTAAGTGATGAAGCAAAGATAGATGCTACTGTAGACTCAATAGCCTTAGCCATAGCTTCATTTTTGTTTTCATTTTTTTGTTTCTTTTCTACATATCTATGATATAAGAAAATAGAATAGTCTGTTGTAACAGCTAGTTGAAGTACTGCCGCAATAGCCTTGGTAATATAAGAAATCTCTCCTAAAAATATATTTGTACCAAAGTTATATAAAATTGCATAACCAATGTTTAACATAAATAAAAATGGTATGATTGTAGACTCATTAGTAAAACTTAAAACTATTAGGGCAAGAACTACCGCTAGTGCTACATATATAGGTGTCTCATGGTCTATTAAGTCCTTGGTATCTTTTACCAAAGAAGAAATACCAGATAAGAATTTTTCCTTAGATTCGATTGCCTTTATCTGATCAATAGCCTCCATTGTTTTAAAAGAGGATGATGATTCACTAAATTTAACCATCAAAAGAGTACTATCTTCTGCATAAAAAGTATCTCTTATTTGTTCTGGTAAAAATTCATTTGGTACTGTATCTCCCACAATAGAAGATTTTGAAATAACATCTTCTACACCATCAATTTCTAGAATTTTCTTTTTAAGTTCATCTGCATCATGGTCATCACCTTTTAAAATTAGCATACCAGTAGCAGCATTTTTAAAATCCTTATCTAGAATTTCTTGGCCTTGGGTAGACTCAAGGTCAGCCGGTAAGTAGGAGAGAATGTCATAGTTTACATCAGTTTTTTCATAGCCAATCCAAGAAGGTATAAGTAATAAGGTCATAATAAGTAAGACTAATTTTGGATGATATGAAATAAATCTTGATATTTTTTTCATTTAATTTCTCCTGTTCCATTAAAAATTTTTCTAATAACAGCAAATAAAACCGGTTTCATTTCATCAATAGATAAGGTTGAGTCCTCCATCAAGGCACTTTTGCAAGTAGACATCATAATATCAAAAGTCATAGCAAGGATGTAAAGCTGTTGGGATTCACTGTAAGATTTAGAAAATAAGTTTTCATACTTACTTAAAATGAATTGTAAGGTTGAATCAGCCTCAGTAAGCCTAGCATCATGCTCGATTTTTGTATAAAGGGCCCAGGTGATATTGTTACTTAAAAGGTCAAGTTCAAAGGGATTGGCAATTAAATAATCAATTATGTAATCCACAAAAGAAATATATCTTCCAACCGGATCTTCACCAACACAATTTTCCTCAGCTTTTATAATAATATCCATAGCCTTATCAAGGACTATCTTCTCTTTCAAATCATTTTTATCAGTGTAATATAGGTAAAAAGTTCCAAGACCAAAGCCAGACTCTGCCATAATTTCACGCACAGAAGCCTTATCCGGGCCTTTTTTCTTAAAAACCTTAAGAGCAGCCTCCATAATCTCTGCTTTTTTTCCACCTAATCTATCCGATGTCATAAAACCTCCCTTTTTAAATGAACATTGTTCATTTGTTGTTACATAATATATTCTACACCTAAATGAACATTGTTCAACTATAGGTTGAAATTTTTTTGAAATTCTTGCTTTCATTGAAATTTAAACACAAAAAAAGAACCCTTAAGGGTTCTGATTTTATAAGTCATCTTCGATTATTGAAGATTTGGAATATGCAGAAACTTTTGCTTCGAAAAAGTCTGTTTTTACTTGGTTTGGGTCTGCGTATTCTTCTACCCATTTCATTGAGTCTGGCACTTCGTTGTAGCCTTCGTAAAGATTTCCAAAACCTAGTCCCTTGGCTCTAAGGTTTCCTAAGTATTTGATATAATCTTCTATCATTTTGCCATTTAATCCTGCTATATTATCACCAATAGCATATTTTCCCCAAGCAATTTCTTGCTCTACTCCTTCTTTTAGCATGGCTGTGTAGTATTTAATGTGTTCTTCTGTAAATAAGTCTGGTCTTTCTTTTTTAAGATCATTTATAAGTGATCTAAATAGCCATAAGTGGGTATTTTCATCACGATTTATATATCTAATTTCTTGAACTGTTCCTGGCATTTTCCCGTTACGGCCTAGGTTATAGAAGAATGAAAAGCCTGAGTAAAAATATATACCCTCTAAGATATAATTTGCTATTAAAGCTTTCATAAAGTTAAACTCATCATCTTCTTCTAGAAAATCATTGTATTGCTCACCTATGTATTCATTTCTACGCAGTAGGTGTTCATCATCCTTCCACATATAAAGAATTTTTGTTCTCTCTTCTGGCGAACAAATTGTATCTAGGATATAAGAATATGATTGGGAGTGGATGGACTCTTGGTAGGTTTGAATTGATAGGCAAAGATTGATTTCATTTGCTGTAACGTAGGTTTGTAAATTTGGTAAATTTGCAGTTTGGATTGAATCAAGATAGGTTAAAAATGAAATTATCCTATCAAAGGCAAATTTTTCGTGTTCATCAAGATTTCTATAATCTTTGATGTCTTGGTTTAAATTTATCTCTTCTGGTATCCAAAAGTTATTCATAGCTTGGCGGTACCAATCACTAGTCCATGTATATTTTAAGTTATTAAAGTCATTTAGGTTGGTGGTATTACCTTGGATGATTTTTCTTTTGGCAAGGTCTACATCACCGTCTTCATTGAAAATACCACGTTTTTCAACTTCGGTTTTTTTGCTATCTTCCATTTGTAAACTCCTTTTTAAATACTATTTCTTAATTTAACTGTACCTTTGTTATGGATAAGAGTAAAAATTTCAAACGTAGAACATTATCGCTTTTACTTAGAATTTTTAAATATTATTTTCATCCAAATTCACATTACCTATTAAAAAAATTATTGATCGCTAGATTTTTGTTTGGTTATATAAAGTACCAGAACTATTGCACAGCCTATAATAGCAATAGTATACAAATGATATCCTATACTAAGGGAAATTGTTGACCATCTACCTGTCGACAAATTATGTTCTAATACTTGACTTCTATTAAAAAATAGCATTTTTATAACTATTTCTATAATAACTGCTAACTTAACATTATTGTATTTGCTATTTAACAATGAATCCAGCATGTAAATTCCAAAAATAACTGTCAAATATGCCCCTATGACACTTACTCCAAAGGCAGGAACTTTAACATTGTTACCCATTAGTTTATTTGTTTTAAATACCATAAAGACTGATATTACAATTATTAATGTTAAGATATAAATTGCTCTTTTTTCCCTAGATGAATTTTTAAAGTCATCTATAATCTTTCTTACCTTTTCTTTTATGTAACCTTTTCTAACTAAAGTGCTAGTCTTAAAATCATTCTTTAAAACGTACTTAAAAATAGCATATGAAATTATTCCAATTATCAAAAGAATATTAGAAATTTGTAAATATCTAGCTCCAATTGCTAGTGATTCTAGAAAAGAAAACAACATCCATCTAGTATCAATAAATGCTCTAAAGCATCTCCTTGTATACGCTAAATTTATTGCTGAAGAAATTAGAAGAAATAGATCATTTCTAGATAAGAGAAAATAAAGAATGGCAAATGATGTTAAAAGTATAATAATAGCCCACTTACCTTGGACAGTGTAAGAGTTTGCAACAGAATTGTAAGAAGGTAGAAATCCTTCTCTGGCATAAAAAGGTAAGGCTAGTCCAATATTTTCTAAGACTACAGCAATTACAATCAAAATGTGGGTATAAGACAGCGGTTTGTTTTCAGATACATACTTATTTATTATATTCATACTATAAACTCCTAAAGTATTTATTAATTATTATAACATACAAAATATTTTAATCAATAAAAATAAAAAAACCTCCTAAAGGAATATGATGAGTTTCCTTTAGGAGGTTTTAGTCAAGTACTAAACTAAATTATATAATAAATATTATTGTTTACTTTAGCTTGCACAAGAATCACAATCTTCTACTTCAAGACTTTTTCCTCTAACGTAGTAAATACTCTTTACTCCTGCTTCCCATGCTTTGATATATACATTTAGTATTTGGCGCATGGTGTATTCGTTGGTGATGTAAATATTTATGGATTGGGCTTGGTCTATGTGTCTTTGCCTTACTCCCGCCATTTCCATTGAAATATTTTGGTCAATGTCGTGGGCATTTTCGTAAAGCCAGAAAGTTTTTGTAGTTAGTCCTGGGGCTACTCTTGGTACTATGGCTCCTTTTTTCTCTTCTAGGAAGTATCTACTCATAATTGGGTCTACTCCTGCAGATGTTCCTGAGATAATTGATGTAGATCCTGTTGGAGCGATTGCCATTAGGTAACCGTTACGTAAGCCACTTTTAGCAACTTTTTCTTTTAATTCTTCCCAACGCTCGCTGTCATAATCTCTTAGGGCAAAGTATTCGCCTGTTTGCCAGTCAGATCCTTCAAACTCGTCATAAGATCCTTTTTCTTTAGCGATTTCCATGGATTCTAAGATTGCGTAGTAGTTTATATCTTCATAAACTTTGTCTACAAATTCTGCGTGAGCTTCGCGGTTTGACCATTTTATGTCATTTTTAACTAGCATATGGTGGTAACCGCTTGTTCCAAGACCGATTGCGCGATATTTTTTGTTGGTTACTTCTGCATACGGAGTTGGATAATAGTTTAAATCTATAACATTATCTAGGGCCCTTACTACTGTTCTTACAGTTTCTTCTAGTACTGCTTGGTCAGTTACATCGAATTTACCAAGGGTTAGACTTGCTAGGTTACATTCTACAAAATCACCTGGTTTTGTTTTATTTACTATGATTGTATCGCCATTTTCATCTACAATTTCTGTAGAAATTGTTTCTGACGCACTCATGTTTTGGGCAATTTCTGTACATAGGTTTGATGAGTAAATCATACCCTTGTGTTTATTTGGATTAAATTTATTTACAGCATCTCTGTTAAATACAAATGGTGTTCCTGTTTCAGTCCATGATTTGATTAATAGACGCACCATTTCTTTTACTGGCATAGTTCTTCTTGATACATCTTTATCTTCAATAAGTTTTAGGTAAAATTCCTTCCACTCATCACCATAAGTATCTTCTAGGGCCTTGCCATATTTTTTATCAATTTCATGGGGGTCAAACATATACCAAGTTGCATTTATATCATCACGGCATAATTCCCAGAAATAATCTGGAACACAAACTCCAGGGAAAATATCATGAGCTTTCATTCTATCATCCCCGTTGTTTGTTTTAAGTCCCAAAAATTCTGGCATATCCTTATGCCAAATATCTAGGTAACAAGCAACAGCTCCCTGACGTACTCCTAGTTGGTCAACTGCCACTGCAGTATCATTGGCAAGTCTTATCCAACGGATAACTCCACCTGCAACTCCTTCAAAGCCACGAATATCAGATCCATTTGCACGAACTTTTCCAAAATATAATCCCATTCCACCACCGTGTTTAGAAACTTCAGCAAAGTTTGTTATTGAACGGTAAATTCCTTTTAAGGTATCTGGAACTGTATCTATAAAGCAAGATGACAGTTGGTTAAATGGTTTTCTGGCATTGGTCATAGTTGGTGTAGCCATAGTTGCTTTAAGACTTGATAAGATATCATAAAGTCTTTTTGCAAAGGCTACCCTATCTTTTTCTGGAATTGCTAAATGCATGGCAATGCCCATAAACATTTCTTGGACACTTTCTATAATATCGCCTGTAAAGGTACGGATTAAATAGCGTTTTTTAACTAAATCTAGGCCAGAAAATGTAAATAAGTCATCACGTTCTTTTTTAAGGTAGGCTTCTAGCTCATCTATATCAGCTGATGAATAGCTTTCTTTGATGTATGCTCCGTAAAGACCAGCATGAGTTAGATAATCAATTTTTGATTTAAAATCTACTATATCATATCTTTCTTCATCTCTTTTTATCTCAAGGTCAATCTCATGCATTAAAAATCTTGCTGCAATAATTTCCCAGTCTGGAGTTTCCTTGCTGGTTAGCTCACTTGCTGCACGAGTTAGAGCACTTAAAAGTTCCTCCTCACTCATATTGTCTTTAGTGAAGGATTCAAATTTAAAGTATAAAGAATCGATAGGGTATCTTTGGTTGTCAAACTCACTTTGAACTTTAGATAGGATATCTAAAATTTCTTTATCAGTAATATATTGTTCAAAATCACTCATTACTTTACGGTCCATATTGTGTTTGGCACGGTAAAGGATAAATGATTTTACTTCCCTATAGTAGTTTTCATCAATCAAAGTAAGTTCTACTAGGTCTTGGACCTCTTCTACACTTACAGTGTGATCTTTAGGATATTTTTCCTTTATAGTAGCTACAATCTTATCACCCATTTGCGATAATTTTTCATCAGAAACTAAACTATCAACAGAAGCAAAAGATTTTGCTATAGCTCTTTCAATTTTTTCTTTTTCAAATGGAACACGCGTTCCATCTCTTTTAATAATATCCATAAAGCCCCACCTTCTAATTTTATCAGTTTTTCTAAATCACATTATAGAAGTCATAGCACTATATATAGTGCTATGACTTCTAATACTTTTGATATTATACCATATATAGTATTCTTTTAAAAGAAATGACAAAACAAAAACAAAGCCTACATTATGCAGGTTTGCACAACATAGGCCAAGGTTTTATATATATTTATCTATATATATAAAGATTTATAAAGTTTCTTTAGTACTTAGATAATATTCGTAAGCATTATTTTTTACAACAACAGTATCACAAATCATATCCATTAGAGATTGTTTTTTTGGGGCAAAGGCAACCAATACGTATAAAAATAATAATTTGTTTTGTACATATCTACCGCATGTTTCACGTGAAACAACTTGCCCAAAAGTTAATTTTTCTGATTTTGTAGGGATGACTCTGATATTAGTAACCATCTTTCCTAGGGTTTGGCCATGGTTAAAGTAGGTCATGAGTGTAAAATACGCCAGTGTTATTAACCAATAAATTATGGCAAAGGCACTAATGGTTTCTGTTAATTGAAAGTCAGTGCCTATTAGGTTTTTTATTATGTTTGCTATAGAAGTTGTTACAAGCATATCTATGGCAAAGGCTAAAAGCCTTATAAAAAAACCTGCATAGTAAAAGTTAACTGCTTGCTCACGTTTTTTTTCTACTACTACTTCACTAACTTCACTCATAGTAACCTCCATATAAATACATTGGTTTGTTACTTTCTTTTTCCATAAATTCTTTTAATATTGCAAGATCTGATTTTGGGTAATCTTTATTTGTTGAAAAAGCTGGTAGGTATCTAGCAAAGGCATTTGCTAGTTCATTTTTTTCAACAACCATAGGATCAGTTAATTTCCCGTTTTTAGTTATATCAGCGACAGCTGCATCTAAATCTCCAATTTCATCTACTAATCCATTTTTTACCGCTTGGCTACCATCATAGATTCTACCATCTGCAAGTTTTTTAACATCTGCTTCTGACATATGGCGGCCATCAGCAACTACTTTTACAAATCTAGAAAAAGCGCTATCTACTAGGGCTTGAAAATATTCTTTTTCTTCCTTGTCCATGTCACGGCCAGTAGATCCAGCGTCTTTCATTTTACCAGTAGTTATATTTTGCTCTTTTATTCCGTATTCATCAAAGAGTCCTTCTAAAGAATATGATTGCATGATTACACCAATAGAGCCTGTGAAGGTTTCATTTGATGCGTAGATTTTATCGCATGGGGCTGATATATAGTATCCACCACTGGCTGCTACTTCTTGCATAACGGAATAAACTGGTATATTTTTTTCTTTAACCTTTTCAATTTTTTTGGCAATTTTTTCGCTAGCGTAGACTGATCCACCTGGGGAATTTATATGAAGGATAACCCCTTTTATAGTGTCATCTTCTAAGGCCTCATCTAGTTTTTCTACTATATAGTCATTTGAATCATCATTGGCAATTACACCATCTACATTTAAAACCATTATCCTTTGAGCTGGATTTGTTCCATATAAAACTTCATCCTCTGCTCCCATAAATCTTTCTCGAGCTTGGTCATAAAAATTCGCCTGCTCGAACTCTTTAATTTGACTACCTGCATTGGAAAATGCTGCTAGTAAAAATACTACTAGGGCAAGGCCTGCCGCTAGCCATCTTTTTTTGTTATTATTTTCCATACTTCCTCCTTATTAATATTTATTATAAACTATTGTTAATAGATTAACATAGTATATAATTGTTTTATTTACTTTAAAAAGTATAATTATAGTGCATGACAGTTATCGTTAACACTAAGAATAATTGTAATGTATAGGCCTTACGGCCTATTTACATATCTATGTAATATTATATCCAAATTAAAAAACTGCCCAACATTTTGGGCAGTTTTTTTTATATCTCTTCATCTGGTTTACTATCTGGGTTATTGCCCTCGATATCATCTGGATTTTCATTTATTGGTGGTAGATCATTTAATTCAGTTTCTTCATTATCCAAATCATTTAAATCTACATCTGTATTTTTTCTAACCTCTTCTTTATCTACTGGTTCTGCATCTTTACGGTTTAATATTTCCATAAATTGTTCGCCTGTAATAGTTTCTTCTTTTAGTAAGAAGTCAGAAATTTCATGAAGCTTATCCATATTTTCTTTTAAGATATCAATTGCTCTCATATGAGCTTGGTTAATAATTGATTGAACTTTTTCATCAATCTTATTACCTGTTCCACTTGAAACAATTAGGCTTCTTTCTCCACCTAAGTATCTACCTTGGATTTGTTCTAGTTGCATAAAGTCAAAATCTTCATCCATACCATATATGGTAACCATTGACCTTGCCATAGCTGTGGCACGTTCTATATCATTGCTTGCACCAGTAGTTTTTGTATTAAATACTAGCTCTTCTGCAGAACGTCCACCAGCAAAGGTACAAATCTCATCGAAGAGTTCTTGCTTGGTCATGATATATTTTTCATCTTTATCAACTGTCATTGTATAACCCAAAGCTCCACCAGTTCTAGGTACTATTGTTATTTTTGTAACTGGAGTCTTATGAGTTTGAATAGCTGCTACTAGGGCATGGCCAACTTCGTGGTAGGCAATAATTTTCTTTTGATCATCAGAAATAACTGCATTTTTCTTTTGTTGACCTGCTATTACTACTTCTATTGACTCTTCTAAGTCCTCTTGGGTTAACTTTTTACGGCCTTCACGCACTGCACGTAAAGCACCTTCGTTTATAATATTTGCTAAGTCTGCCCCAGATGTTCCTGCTGTTCTACGTGCTATTTCTTCATAGTCGATATTATCTTCACGTTTGATATTTTTTGCATGAACTTTAAGGATGTCTTCACGGCCTTGTTTATCTGGTAGTTCTACTTGAACTTGTCTATCAAAACGACCTGGACGTGTAAGGGCTGGGTCTAGGATTTCTGGTCTGTTTGTTGCAGCTAAAAGTACTACACCTTCTGTTGCATCAAAACCATCCATTTCATTTAATAATTGGTTTAAGGTTTGTTCACGTTCATCATTTCCAGAAAAACCACCTGTATCACGTTTTTTACCGATAGCATCGATCTCATCGATAAATACTATACATGGAGCTTTTTCCTTTGCTTGTTTAAATAAGTCACGTACCTTACTTGCACCAAGACCTACAAACATTTCTACGAATTCTGAACCTGAGATACTAAAAAATGGTACACTTGCTTCACCAGCAACTGCTTTTGCTAAAAGAGTTTTACCAGTTCCCGGAGGTCCTACTAAAAGTATTCCTTTTGGAACTTTTGCACCAATTTCTTTGTACTTGCCTGGATTGTGAAGGAAATCTACGATTTCAAATAAGCTATCTTTGGCTTCTTCTTGGCCAGCAACATCACTAAAGTTTTTTCCTGTTTTATTTTCTACATAAACTTTGGCATTTGATTTACCAAAATTCATAAAGTCTGCGCCACCACGGCCTCCCATGGTTTTTGTAAGAGATCTTGAGGCAAAATAAAAGATTGCCCATAGGAATAATAAAGGCAGGATAGATGTTAGAAATATAGTTAACCATGGGTTCATAGTTGTTTCTATTTCTTTTGAGAAGTTTAGTTTACTATTTTTCTTTTTAGCTTCTAAAAGTCTATCTGTTATATCTGTATCTTCCCATAAACCTGTTTCAAAAGTTTTTTCTTCACCATCTTCAATAGCTTTGAAAGTGTATTTAGTTTTATCTTTTGAAACTTCTGTAACCTGATCATTATCAATCATGGTTACAAACTGGCTATAGCTTACTTCCTTGGCCCCATCTTGGCTAATAACTGGATTTAGTGCAAATCTAATTACTATATAAACTACAATTGCAATTATCCAATAATACAAGAGGGGTCTATTAGGTCTATTTTTTTTCTCACTCATCTTATAGTCCACTCCTTGAGATATAATTATCTAAAAGTATATCAAGGCCTTGTAACTCATCAATTATTGTTTGTAGGTTTACATCTATATTATCAGTTGGTATATCTGATCTTATTTGGTCAAAGTAGTTACCTACCTTATCAGCTGCAGCGCTTCCCTTATCAGTTAGCTCTACATTTACAACTCTCTCATCTTCTTCAGATCTAACTCTTGTTACAAATCCTTGTTTTTCAAGTTTTTTGCAAATATTTGAAATATTGCCGCCTGTTACGCCAATAGCTTTTCCCAGATTTCCTATAGAAACTGGTTCTTTATTAGCATAAAGGGTGATTAACATTTTTAGTTGCAAGGTAGTAATGCCCAATTCTTGAGCGGTATCTTGCAATAGTATATCAATTTTATGTGATATCTCTCTAATCATAGAGAAAATTGAATTATTAAATTCAAAAAAATCAATATGTTCTGTTGCCATAACTCCTCCTGGATATATATAGTCTATTAGATTATTTTACATATAATTTTATATTTTTCAATCAAAAAAATATTATTTTTAATATCCTTTAATTAAAAATAATATTTTAGATCTTTGCATCTATCAACTTTTACCAATTATCCTTATCAAACTTACCTTCTTTAACTAAGGTAATATATTTAGCTGCATCTAGAGCTGCTACTTGTCCTTCACCTGCAGCCTTATTTATTTGATAAGGTCTACCAGCTATATCTCCAGCTGCATATAGGCCACGGATATTAGTACGGCAGTTTTTATCAACTATTATATGCTCTTCGTCAGTTTTTATAGATGGCACGAGCCTTTCAGGTTTTGAAGAATCACGGATTATAAAAAATCCATCAGCATCTATCTCTTTGCCAGATTTAAACTTTAGGGTTGTTGGATTTGCATCTCCTATAAATTCTACTGGGACTTCTCCATTGATTACTTCTATATTATCGTTTAACTCTGGGTTTTGTTTATACATATTTATATAAGTAAGTTTATCTACTACTTCTGCTGTATAATTTGCTTCTTCTACCGATTCTTCGTTATAGCCTATTAGGACAACTTCCTTGCCCTTATAAAAACTAGCATCACAAGTTGCACAATAAGAAACGCCCTTACCAAAAAATTTATCTTCACCAATCAAATCTTTTTTAAGCTCTATACCAGTTGCTACTATAACAGATGTAGCTTCTATCATCTGATCACCTTTTAATATGATTGCAAAATAATCGCCCATGGCATAAATTTGTTGAACTTTTTCATTTGATCTTTCTATATCATGGCCTGCTAAAGTTTTCTTGAAGTTTTCGTTTAGTGCTTCACCACTGATAGTTCCAAAACCTAGGTAATTTTTTATCCCTTCAGTTTTAGAAATTGCTGGGGAATCGCTTCCAAAAACTATAACATCTTTATTTCTTATACTAGCATTAACAGCAGCGCTAAGTCCTGCAGGACCAGCGCCGATTACTGCTAAATCATATCTCATTATAAATATTTTCCCATCGCTTCTTCTAAAACACTTTTTGATTGGAAACCTACAAGTGTTTCTAGTAGTTTACCATCTTTAAAAATCATAAGGCTTGGAACTGCATTTACATTATATTCACTTGCAATTTCTTCTACTTCATCTATGTCTACTCCATAGATAGGATAATCAACTTCGTTTGCTAATTCCTCTAAAACTGGCGCTTGCATCTTGCATGGTCCACACCAAGTAGCATTAAAGTCTACAAGGCAAAGGCCCTTGCCAGATTCAACTTCATCTCTAAATCCTAATGTATCTAATTCACGCATAATTTTCTCCTTTTTCTTTTTTTAGTTATGGTTATAAGTTGCAGAAGATTTTATTTTGAAAATTAAATTTTTACTATCTCCTACTACTCCTAATAATCTAAATTTTAACTATCTAAAACTAGTTTTGCTCAACTAGTCCCCTAACTTCCATAACTGGTAGCGAATATATTATACCCTTATTTTCTTCATCTAAATTCATTTGCTCATAAATAGCATCTTTGATTTTTCCTACTAGGTCTTTTTTTACTAGCATTATTACTATATCTTTTTCAGGTTCTATATTCATATTTAGCAAAATTGATTTTACTTCTTTGACTGAGCCTCGGCCATGGACTAGGGTTGCTCCTCTTGCACCGTTTTCTTGGGCAATTTGTACTGCCTTTTGGCCATTGTGCCTGTCTACTATTACATATAAGGCTACATAATCTATTTCAAAATTCAAACTTTCTTCTCCTTTATAATCAAGTGGGGATGTAAATGCTATACCTGTATTTGTTTTACTTAATTTACCACTTAAATCACTTAATACTTTTCTAACACTTTCATCATCTAGGATTGCCATAACAATTTCTTTTTTAATTTTATCTATATGAAGCATACTTGATATGGTATTATTGGCTGATCCATAACCGTAGACACATGAAATAGCGTAAGCTCCATCATCTTTTAAAACTTTCATAAAATCACTACCAAGGCCTCTTGGCAATATTACTCTTAAAAGCTGCATTATCTTATTCCTTTCTTATAAAGGTAGCCTAGGACCATTATTGTAAGGACTGGCATCATTGCCACAAAGGATATTACTCCAAAACCATCTGCCACATTTCCTGCAACTCCTTGGCAAAAGGCAAGAATAAAGGTTGCTGTCATTGGCCCTGAGGCAACTCCACCTGAGTCAAAGGCTATTCCTACAAATATTTGTGGGACTTTTAATGATATTAATAGTGAAATTAAAAATCCTGGCACTATTACCATCCATAGGGCAAAATTATCCGAATTTATTCTTATAATTGCTAGCATAACTGCTGTTGCAACACCTATGGATAAGGCTCTTAAAATACTTTTTCTAGGAATAGACCCACCTGTTACATCTTCCACTTGTTCAGCCAAAACTGCAACCGCCGGTTCTGCAAGCACTACAACAAGCCCCATAATAAAACCAATTAAAGGTAAGAATTTTGATCCACTTAGTCCTTGACCTAAGACTCTTGCAAGCTCCATAAAGCCTGCCTCAACTGAAGTTAAAAATATTATAAGACCTAGATAAGTATAAAACAAACCAAATAAAATTTCTGTTAATTCTTCTTTATTTAGCTTAAAATACTTAAAATTCATCACGAAAAATACTAGGGCAATAGGAACTATTGCAAAGCTAGCATTTTTTATTCCAGATATAAGGGCTGATGTATGGGCTGCCGCTTCTATTTCTAAAGCTGTATCACCAACTGACAAACTCATTAAAAGTCCTGCAAGGATTGGCCCTGCTGATGCTATTCCTACCAAACCAAAAGAGTTATCCTCACTGTAATCCCCTTTTAAATTTGCTACTCCAAGGCCTAGGGCAATTATAAAAGGAGTTGTCATAGCGCCTGTAGTTGCCCCTGATGCATCAAAGGCAATAGCATGGCCCGTTTCATTTGAAAGTATCATTAGTCCAAAAATAAGAATATAAACTACCCACATTAGTTTTGAAATACTAATCTCTTTAAATATCCTATATAAACCTATAGAAATCATAAAACCCACACCTAGAGAAATTATTGCAACAATACTCCATGGTGAAAGGCCAATGGCATAAGTTACTTGGTTGGCCAAAATTAATAAATCTGGCTCAGCCATAGAAATTACAAAACCAATAAAAATACCAAAGAATACTACCTTGATGATCTTATCAAACCTTCCTAAAAAATCGCCCATCATGGTACCAATTTTTGAAATTGAAAGGTCTATTCCTGATAAAAATATAGATAAACCTAGGATAACACCCAGGGATCCAAGAACAAAATTAATAAGCAAAGAGCTATCTATCCCCACAAAAAAATTGAGAATAAAGACTAAAACCACTATAGGCAAGACAGCCTTAGTGTTCTCTTTTATATAATCTAAAAATATAGACTCCTCCTTTATTTTTTTTAAAAAAAAGAGGCAATCTTTCGATTGTCTCTTTTGTGCTTAATGTTTAGTTTCGTCTCATCTTATTCAGCTGCTGCTTGACTAGCTGTTATTATTGCTGTTTCGTAAACGTCATCTGTAGAGCATCCACGAGATAAATCATTTACTGGTGCGTTTAATCCTTGAAGGATAGGTCCTATTGCTTTAAAGCCACCAAGTCTTTGAGCAATTTTGTAGCCAATGTTTCCTGATTGAAGGTCTGGGAAAATAAATACATTAGCTTTTCCTGCTACATCTGAGTCTGGAGCTTTTTTACTTGCTGTTGTTTCATCAATGGCAGCATCAAATTGTAATTCACCATCAATAGCAAGGTCTGGTGCAAGTTCTTTGGCAATTTTTGTAGCTTCTGATACTTTATCAACTAGTTCGTGTTTTGCAGAACCTTTGGTTGAGAATGATAAAAGAGCTACTTTTGGATCGATACCAAATACTTTTGCAGTTCTTGCTGATTCTACTGCAACTTCTGCCATTTCTTGAGCTTCAAGGGTAATATTTACAGCTACATCAGAGAATACATATTGTTCTCCATTAGGTCCTACCATAATCATAACACCAGATACTCTTGAAACACCTGGTTTTGTTTTGATAAGTTGTAAAGCTGGTCTAATTGTATCACCTGTTGTTCCAACAGCACCTGATACCATACCATCAGCAAGACCAGTTTTTACCATCATAACACCATAGTAGTTAGTGTTTTGTAGCATTTTTTCTGCATCTTCTTTAGTATTTTTACCTTTTCTAAGTTCTACAAATTTTTCTACAAACTCATCAAAGTGACTATCATTTGCTGGGTCGATTACTTCTAGGTCATTTAGTGTTAAGCCATTTTCTTCAGCCGTTTTTTCTATTTCTTCTTTATTTCCAAGGACAATTGGTTTAATAAGTCCATCTGCTTGGTGGCGGATAGCAGCTTCTAGGATTCTTTTATCAGTTCCTTCTGGGAATACTATCTTAAGGTCTTTTCCTTTTACTGCATTTGTTGCTTGATCTAAAATTGTTGAGCTCATTTTTCCTCCTAAAATTTAAATAAAGTCTCTTTTATCATATATACCCAAAAATCTATAAATTAATTTAACTATAGATTATTAAGCCATATTAACCGCGGGCCTTTTGTAGGGCAGCTTCTTCTTGTTGGGAAATTTCTCCCCTTGCTTGACCATTAGTAATTTCTTTTAAATATATAGTTGAACCATCATTACCATAAACACTGGTAAGGATAATTCCATTGTGAAAGCTATCTAAAAGACACAAGCAAAATGAAAGTTCATTTGTATCTCCATCAAAAGCATTAAAATGAACTACTGCCATATTGCTAATAGCACCCATAGTTGTATCCTTAGCTTCTAGTGATCTTTGGTCAACTGATTTTAATTGCTTGTTTGATGATTCAATTTGATCATTTAAGGTTATAAGCAATTCTTCTAAATTTACATCCTCACTAGAGCCTCTTAATAAGTGGTCATAGCGGTTTTTTTGCCTTCTTAATTTATTATTCATTGACTGAATCATAGCAAATTCTACAATTACTAAAATTGCTAAGATACCAAGTATTACATACACTGCTGTCATTGTTTCCTTCTTTCAATAATTTGTTGGTTTTTGATATAGAGCTTATTGGCCTCATCTTTTTTACTAGCTAGATTAAAACTTTCTCTAGTCATATCTAGGTTTAGTTTTATAGTTGGTAAAGATGATATTAAAGCTTGGTAAAGCAAATCATTGGCTATCTCTCCATCCGTTAAGGTGGATTTTTTGCCATTTTCTAAAAAGAAACTTAGCTTATCTAAGGCTACTATATTTTTTTCTACCATTTTTAAAAGGGGTGTGGCTGCCTTTAAATAATCATCTTCACTAGCTGATTTTTCTTTTATATTATCCATCAGATTATTAAATTCATCCACATCATCTTGCATGTAATTTTCATACTCTTTAGAAATTTTTAAAAGTGTTTCACGTGAAACATTAGCATCTTTTTCTAAATTCCTAAAATCTTTTTTATCCATCATTAGGCCTAAATTAATTGCAAGATTTGAAACTAAAATTAAAGTAGCCCCTCCACCTGGATTTGCATCTGCTTGTCTGGTCTGGTAGATAAGCTTAGCCACATCCATATCAATTAGCTTCATTTTTTAACCTATCATAAAGTTTTTCTATATCATCTATGCTATAGCAATCAATTGTTACCTTATAGGATTTGCCATCCTTATTAATAGCAACCTTTGATCCAACTTGATCCATAAATTTTTCTTCCAAGTCCTCTACTAAGATTTGGTCAATATCTGGCCCGTAAGTTTTTTTGCTAGCTTTATCAGCCGTTTTCTTCTCCTTATTTTTAGTAACTTTTTTCTCTACATTTCTTATATTAGTACTACCATTTATAAAATCATTTAGAGTTAGGCTTCTTTGGTTTTGGTCAGATATTGACAATAATGTCCTAGCTTGGCTTGGAGAAATTTTCCCATCATCTAAGGCTCTTTTTTCTACATCAGTTAAATTTAATAATCTTAATGTGTTTGCTATATAAGACCTAGACTTGCCCATGGTTTTTGCAATTTGCTCTTGGGTCATATTATGGTTTTCTGATAATTTTTTATAGGCGCGGGCTTCTTCAAGAGTTTTTAAATCTTCCCTTTGTACGTTTTCAATCAGGGATAAGATTTCAATTTCTTTATTAGAATAGTTACGAACTATAGCATCAATTTCTTTTAGCCCTGCAATTTTACTTGCACGATACCTTCTCTCACCTGCTATGATCTCATAAGTGTTATCTACTTTCGAAACAACTATTGGATTTAGCAAGCCATATTCTTTTATAGATGATGCTAAATCATTTAGGGCATCTTGATCAAAGTGCTTTCTAGGTTGGTTGGTTCTAGGCTTTAATTTTTGGATACTAATCTTTTCTATTTTATCGCCAGGTTTTTGTTGGTCAATTTTTTTGACCTCATCCTTTATAGCTAATTCATAGTCTGTATTTAAAGAATAATTTAGGTTTTTACCTGGTGATTGTTCTTTCTTTTCCTCTACTTCTGGAATTAAAGAATGTAAGCCACGTCCTAGAGTTCTTTTATTTGACATCTATTCTCCCTTTCTGTTTTCTTGATTATTTATTATCTCATTGGCAAGGGCAATATAGGCTACTGATCCTTGCGATTTGGAATCATATTCTATAGTTGATAAACCATGACTTGGTGCTTCCGCAAGTCTAGGATTTCTTGGAATCATAACCTTAAATACATTGGTTTTAAAATATGATTTTACTTCTTCAACTACTTCATAGGAAAGAACGGCTCTTTTATCAAACATGGATAATAAAACACCTTCGATTTCTAAGTCTTCATTAAGCTGTCTTTTAACCATGTTATATGTATTCATAAGCTCACTTACCCCCTCTAGAGCATAATACTCAGTTTGAATTGGAATAATAATTGAGTTACTAGCTACCAAGGCATTGATTGATAAAAGTCCAAGGGATGGTGGGCAGTCAATTAAAACAAAGTCATATTTATCATCTTCTATAAGATCAATGATGTTTTTTAATTGTTTAGTACGTTCTAAGGCATCTAGCTCAACCAACTCGACTTCCAAACCTGATAGGGCAGATTCTGACGGAATAATATCTACTCCCGATTGAGTTTTTGTAATATAGTCATTGATATTAATAGTAGTTTTTTCTTCTTCTAAGGCTTCTTGGATTTCTTCATCTTCTACTTCAGTATTTGACTCTTCTTTTCCTTGCTCAGTGGACTCTTCTGTGTTTTCTTCTTCCACTTCATTTTCTTCTGAGCTTTCTCCTTCACCTGCGTAAAATAATTCATAAAGGGAATTTTCTATATTATATTTATCTAGGCCCAAACCTGTGGTGGTATTAGCCTGGGGATCTATGTCTATTACCAAAACTTTTTTATCCAAATAATTTAAAGCCACGGCAAGATTTACAACACTAGTTGTTTTTCCTACCCCACCTTTTTGATTAAACACCGATATTGTTCTCATATTCACCTCTCATTACAAGTATAGCTGTATCTATAATTTTTATTTTTGTACGAAGCCTTACTCTATTCCTATCACCCTTTAACTGTAAATGGTCTGTGTATTTTTTACCATTATATAATACACCCATCCATACTTCTCCTGTATGGGCATAACCAGTTGTTGCCAAACATAAATTTGCTTTTGTTTGCTTATATAAACCATCTAGCATTTCATTTAAGACTTCTTCACTAACTACACTGTACTCTTTTATTGTTTCACGTGAAACATTTAGTATTTTTTCTTTAACTTCATCTGCATAGGTAACATAGGCTTCATTAATTACATTTGAGGCGCCCGGTATATCTATAATTGATGAAGCTATTAAACCACCAGTAATTGATTCAGCTGTTGAGACTTTTTCATTTCTTTCTTTAAGAAGATCAATTAAAACTTCTTCTTTTTTTAGGTCGCTAATTGTAATAACAAATGAACCCAAGCTTTCATTTACAATTTTGACCCCTTCATCTAATTGGCGGTCTACTTCACTTTCTGTATCGGCCTTAGCAGTTATTCTTAATATTGGCCCTTCATCTGTAATATAGGGACTGATTGTAGGATTTGTTCTATCAAGGTCTAAGCGCCTAGCCATATCCCATTCACCTAGCAAGGCTATTTTTGCTATTTTCGATTTTATTATAGCAGTTCTTGTTATATGTTTAACAACCTCGTTATAAAACATAGTTTTCATCTCATTTGGTGGTCCGGGCATAAGAATGTATTTAGTTCCTTTTGGACTAGTCAATATACAACCTGGAGCAGTGCCTACGGAGTTTTTTAAAATAATTGCAGATTTAGCAAATTTTGCTTGCTTGATATTAGCCTTAGCACTTACTTCGTCTCCATTAAAAAAATATACTAGTGCATCATATGAATTTTGATCTACAATAACTTCATCTTCTAGACCACAAACTTTAGTTGCAACTTCCTTTGATATATCATCTGGCGTTGGTCCCAAGCCACCACTAGTAATTACATAGTCAACTTTGCCATCACATTCTTTAAAGGCAGCAAAAAGTCTATCAGGATTGTCCCCAATGGTTTCCATTTTATAAAGATCTATACCATATTCCATTAGCCTTTGGGCGATATATTGGGAGTTGGTATCGACAATATTTCCAAGTAATATTTCAGTTCCGATTGAAAAAATTTGTGCTTTCATATTAGTTCCTTCTATTATATATACAACTTTTAGTTTAATTCTTTCTTAAATTCTTTTAAGTACTTTATAGCTACGAAAATACATATGGTACTTACTACGGTAGTGATTAAGGCCACGGTTTCATTTAGCCCAACTGTTAGGGCAAAAAAGTTATTTACAACATGGATTAAAATCGCATCCGTTATATTCTTTCTATAATAGTATACAAAGGCTAAAACCATACCCATTATAAAAGTATTTACCCCTTGAAGAATATTCATATGGTATATTCCAAAAATTATTCCACTTAATATTATAGCCCATGGGAGAGTATAAATCGATTTAAGTTTTTCAAAAACTAAGCCCCTAAATAATATTTCTTCGCTTATAGGTGCAAGAAGTACTGCACCTAGTAGCATCAGAAAAAAGTCTAAGCTCCCATTTAGTTGAAAGACATTATTAAATTGTTCGATAGTGTTTGTTACACTTGGTAAATCACCAATTAGGGCAAAGAGTAAACTAATCACCCAATTTCCAAAACCCGCAACACCCAGACCAATAACTAGCATCTTCCAAGAATCTGGCAGAAAACCTTGGTAATTAATTTTTATGTTATTTTTTTCAGGTCTTTTTTTATTTATAAGAACTATAAATAAATACATTAGAATAAGTCTTAATAGCTGGCCAAAAATAATTTGATACTTAGAAATTTCAATTAAATCTACTTCACCATTATTGGTAAGTTTGCTTATACTAATTAATATAACTGATGTAAGTGTTTCTGTTCCCAAAACAAAGGCCATGGTCAATACAAGAATTCCTACAAATTTCAAAACTTTTTTCATTACTCTTCCTCTCAATGTTTCATATGAAACATAATTTACTCCACCAATATTTTAACACAAATCATTGTATATTTATAGGTAATGTTTCACAGAAACAAAAAAAGAATCCTACAATGGATTCTTTTTAGGCTGGTTTTTGCCTCTTGGATATATCTTTTTAGTTGGGTGCACCTTTTCTACCACTATATTGACTCTTTCGTTTTCATCAATAGTAAAACGATCAATTTCTTTTACTTGACCACCCAAAATTTTTATAGCATTTTGGGCTGCTTCTAATTCTTCATCTGCCTTTGGTCCTTTTAGGGCTATAAAAATTCCGCCTGCCTTTAAAAAAGGAATGCATAATTCAGAAAGGGTAGCCATGTTTGCTACCGCACGGCTTACTACCACATCATAACTTTCTCTATTTTCCTTTGCAAAGTCTTCTGCTCTTGTGTGAATAGCACAGGCATTTTTAAGGTCCAATTTTTCTATAACCTCATTCATAAATTTGACTTTTTTATTTACACTATCTATAAGGGTAAGGTTAAATTCTTTTTCTATACGAAGTGGGATGCCAGGAAAGCCTGCACCAGCCCCTATATCTAAAACCTTGTCTCCATTCTTAATATAGGATAAAACAGAAAGTGAATCTTCAAAGTGTTTTACTTTTATTTCTGCTGGATCTGTAATTGTTGTAAGGTTAGTGTGAGAGTTTACTTCAATTAAATAATCAGTGTAAACCTCATACATTTTATTCTTGTCCACTTACTTCTCCTGTCTTTAATCTAATGAGCAATACGTTTATGTCTGCCGGGCTTACTCCAGATATTCTACTTGCTTGCCCAACTGATGATGGTTTGATTTCATTTAATTTTGTTGCGGCTTCTTTTTTAAGACCTTCTATACTAGTATAGTCAAAATCTGCTGGCAATTTTTTCTCTTCTAGTTTTTTAAATTTATCAATATCCGCCATCTGTTTAGCTATATAGCCTTCATATTTAATTTCTGTTTGAACTTGGATTTGTTGAAATTTTGGAAGTTTTGGCCTATCCTTATCAAGCACTTCTACCATAAAATAATCAAGCTCTGGTCGCTTTAATAAATCATAAAGACTTACTCCAGTTACTAAAGGTGTAGATCCTAGTTTTTCCATAATTTTATTTGTTTGTTCTGTTGGAGTTAGGATTATATTTTTAAGGCGCTTTTTTTCATTGTCTATATTTTCATATTTATGAATCATTTTTTGGTAGCGTTCTTCACTAGCCAATCCTATATCATAGGCTTTTTGTGTTAGTCTTTTATCTGCATTATCTTGGCGCATAGTTAGTCTGTATTCACAACGGCTAGTCATCATACGATATGGTTCGTTGGTTCCCTCTGTAACAAGGTCATCTATTAAAACACCTATATAAGCATCTGACCTATCTAGGATAAATGGATCTTCACCTTTTATTTTTAGCGCTGCATTTATACCTGCTATTAGACCTTGACCAGCTGCTTCTTCATAACCAGATGATCCATTTATTTGACCTGCAAAATAAAGACCAGAATAAGCTTTTGATTCTAAGGTTAGGTTTAGCTCACGAGTATCTATCATATCGTATTCGATAGCGTAGGCTGGACGCATAATTTTTGCATTTTCTAGACCTATAATTGTTTTATAAAAGTCCATTTGCACTTCTTGAGGTAGGGACGAAGATACACCTTGGACATAAATTTCATCAGTTGATAATGATTCTGGCTCTAGAAATACTTGGTGGATATCACGATCTGGGAAGCGAATCATCTTATCTTCTATAGATGGACAATAACGAGGTCCGATACCCTTTGTTTTGCCCCCGTATATTGGAGAACGGTCAATATTATCCATTATTATTTGCTTAGTTTCTGGCGTAGTGTAAGTAAGATAGCAATCATATTGCTTATGGCTAGAAAAATCTTCTCCTTCATTGGCAAAAGAAAATGGAACTATCTCATAATCTCCTGCTTGAACCTCTGTGTGGGTAAAATCTATAGTTTTACGGTCAATCCTTGCAGGTGTACCTGTTTTAAATCTACGTAAGAAAAATCCCATTTCTTCTAAGCAATCTGACAAGTAAGTTGCAGCTGAAAGACCATGTGGACCAGAAACTTTTTCAAAGTCACCCATTAAAATTTTTCCATTTAAATAGGTTCCTGTACATACTATAACAGCCTTGCAAGGGAAAATCGCCCCCTCGATTGTTTCACATGAAACAATTTTACCATCTTCATAATTTATCTTATCTACTTCTTGTTCGAAAAGATCTAAATTAGCTTCGTTTTCCAAAACTTTTTTCATCTCTTCGTGGTATTTTCTCTTATCAGCTTGGACACGTAAAGAATGAACTGCTGGACCCTTTGATGTATTTAGCATACGAGATTGGATAAATGTTTTATCAATAACTTTTGCCATTTCTCCACCAAGAGCATCTAGTTCACGAACCAAGTGCCCCTTGCCTGTACCACCTATATTGGGGTTACAAGGCATATCTGCTACTGATTCTAAAGATGTAGTAAGAATTAATGTTTTCATCCCAAGTCTTGCTGCAGCAAGACCTGCTTCACAACCAGCATGGCCTGCACCAATAACTACCACATCATAAGTATCTTGTATATATTTATTATTATTTTCCAACACAAAACTCCTTAAAGACCTTATCCATTATTTCATCTGAAACTGAATCACCTATTACAAGTCCTAAATCATCATAGGATCCACGCAGGTCAACTTCTACTGCATCAAGAGGAATCCCCATTTTAATATCAGTTAGCGAATCATTTAATTTTTTGCTCGCCTCATTTAATAGTCTTTCGTGGCGGGTATTAGTTATTAAGATTGATTCACGATTAATTTCGCTAGTATCAAAAATACCAGTTATAGTTTCTTCTAGCTTATCAATACCAATATTTTCTGTCATAGATGTTTCTATAATAGGTAGATCAATGTTATTAAAATTACTTCTATCAAACTTTTGCTCAAGGTCTGTTTTATTTAAGATTATGATAGAATTTTTGCCCTCGATAAGGTCAAGTATTTTTTGATCTTCCCTATCAAATTCTCTTGATGTATCGAATAAAGCTATGATTAAATCAGAAGATTTGGAAAGTTCAATTGATTTATCAACACCAATTTTTTCTACCACATCATCAGTATCGCGGATACCTGCTGTATCATTTATCTTAAGGGTAAAAGACCCTAAATTTATATATTCACTAATCAAATCACGAGTTGTGCCAGGAATGTCGGTTACAATGGCACGATTTTCTTTTAAAAGTGCATTTAGTAAGGAAGACTTACCCACATTTGGTTTTCCAAGAATGGTAGTATTGATTCCTTCCCTAATAATTTTTCCCTTATTAGAAGTATTAAGAAGTTTATCAATTCTTTCCTTGGCTTCTTCCATGTATTTTATGATTTCATCTGGAGATAGGTCTTCGCCATCTTCTGTAAAATTTATTGAATATTCCAAACGTGATAGGGCTTCTAAAAGTGACTTGCGAATAGTTTCTATTTCCTTTCTTAAAGACCCATTTAGTTGGTTAATCCCTTGGGCTTGGGACAAATCATTAGTAGAATTTATAATATCTAAAACTGCTTCTGCTTGTGATAAGTCTATACGACCATTTAAAAAAGCACGTTTGGTAAATTCTCCAGGTTCAGCTAAAACTGCTCCTTTATCTAGGATAAGATTTAAAATCTTTTTTACAGATATAAAAGACCCGTGGCAGTTAACTTCTACTATGTCTTCACGAGTATAGGTAGAAGGACCAGCCATAAAATTTACCATAACTTCATCGATGATTTCCCCACCATTGACAATATTTCCATAGCGCATCCTGCGATTATCTTTTTTAATATCAATTGGCCCACCATAGATAGGCTCAAATATTTGATCGATTATTTCCTTGCTTTTATCCCCACTCATCCTAACAATGGATATACCACCAGTACCTGTTGGAGTAGAAATAGCTGCAATAGTAGCTTCACTCATAAAATTTTCCTTTCATAGTACTATTGTATCCACTACTTTGACTAGTGGTTATTAACATAAGGATTATAGTGGAAAATTGGTAAAAGTCAACATTTATAAGAAAAATACACAAAATTAACGTATAAAATATGTGTAAAATATGGACCAATTATGTTGACAATGTGTAGGAAATGATTTATACTTATAGCATAATCAAATATGGAGGAAAAATGTAGATTATGAAAAAAGCCCTAATAGTAGCTCTAGCAGCTGGTTTTATCCTGCCAGCAAGCTCTGCATACGCAGCAGAAGAAAACCAAAATTTAGCAGCAGAGATAGCAGAACCAGTAGCAGAAGATAATAAAGAAATAGCTCCTGCTAACTTAGAAGAAAATCCTGAAGAGAATCTAATAAAAGAAGCACCAGACCTTCCAACTGATGTTACAAATAAGGATGTAAAAGAACTTATAGAAACCCTTGACCGTAATACGGAAGAAATTAACAAAATCTTAGACGAAGAGCCAGAATATGAAATTGATGAAATCTTAGGAGAAGAAACTGGCGTAGAAAATGTAAGCGATCAAAGAATAAAATTTGATGGTGTGGCAAAAACAATTGATAAAGTAAATTTACAAGTTTATATCCCATGTGGGTCAAACTTTGATGTAGTAAGTATCAAAGAATATGCAAATGCAGTAAAAGATTCAAAGCTAAACTTCGACTTTCTTGAGGATGGCAAATACATCTACCTAACTAAGGGTAAAAACTACCAAGGTGGCGCCTATAAAAAACTTGATAAAGAAAATTCAACCCTAACAAACCACTACCAAGGATTTTTAGTAGTAGATGGCAAAGAAATCCCAATTACAATTTATAAAATAAATGGTGAAAGCTATGTAGATACCTATAAAATTGATGAAGCACTAGCCTTTAGAACAAGAAGAAACTTAGAAGATAGGGAAGAAATCCTAGTAAACTCAGATAAATCTGATATCAAAGTGCCAAGCATAAATGAATTTCACCAAGAAATCAAAAAAGCAGACCACACCATATTATTTAACTGGGCACCATGGTGCAGGGATTCCCAACATGAGATAAAAATCTTAGAAAAATATGCCAAACGCCTAGAACAAGAAGGCAAGGGCAAGGTGCAAATTTTGGGAATGATAAAAGATTCTGACAAGTACACCAAGGAAGAAATCTCTGTATTATTTAAAGATAAAAAGTCAGCATGGACCAATTTTGGAACAAATGAAGAGATTAATAATGAAATCCTAAGACTATTAGGTAAGGTTTATGTGAAAGATATGGACGCTTACTTTGATATAAATGATCTAGACTCTCTAATCACAGACCCTAATGATCCAGATTACTATATAAGCGAGCCAGAAAGATACTACCTGTCTTATCCAACCAGCTTTATAGTAGATAAAAATTTAAAAATGCAAGGCAAAACCTTTGAAGACTACTACGAAGAATATTTAAACTTATATCTTGCAAAAAATAATATGACTAGGGAAGAGTACGATGATAAATATATATATGAGCAAAATACTTATTGGCGTTATCGTGAAAAATTAAAAAACCGTCCATTTGATGATAGTATAAGGGAAATAATCTACTCAAACTTCCTAGACTATGCCTTAAATAACAAAAAAGTTTCTCTAGATGATAAGAATCTCCTAGTAGAAAAAACAACAAATGTAAATCCTATAAAAGTTCCTAAAGCAAGCCAAGTAAAAACAACCACAAAGGCAAAAGCAAACCCAAAAACAGGGGTTGGATCAGTTACTGGAATATTTGGGCTCTTAGGTGCAGCAACCCTAGGACTTAAGAAAACAAAAAGGGATTAGTAAGCAATAAAAAAGCAGTCAGTAGTGACTGCTTTTTATTATAAAACTGTTTTAAAATTAACTTTAATCTTATCTTTAAATGTATTATAAATTAAAGTCCTTTTTAAAACTTCATCTAAAAATTCGTCCAGTTCTTCTCCTTCTAAAAAAGAGAAAAAATAAACATCTACTTCTAGTTTTTCTATCAGACCCGGATCTTCATAGCCTATTACATTTAATAAATACATGGGATTTGAGATTTCCAAGTCCGCCTTAGCTTCTATATCTTGGAGAATTTCTCCGCGTTTTTTTGCCACATTCATCATAGTTAGCAAGATCTCAGAAACAATGGATGATACAAATAAGTCTATAGATGTAAACTCATCTTTTTCCGAATCAAAGGATATGGCTTGGTCTATACTAACAGATGTTTTTTCGTTATAGACTTTAACATCCTCATCAAAAACCACTGCCCTAAAGGATTTGGAAAAATAATTTATATCATCATTCATAGTCTGCTCTCAATCTATCCCTTGCTTCTATCATAGAGCCTACTTTAGCCTTTATATTTTCGTATTCATTTACTGGTCTATTTGAAAATGTTGCAAATCCACAATCAGGATTTAGCCATAGATTTTCTTTATCAATATAGGTTAAAGCTTCCTTGGCCCTATTATAAATAAAATCTACATCTTCTTTTTGATCAAATCTAGGATTTAGAACTCCAAGTCCTAGTATAATTTTGTTTTTTATTCTATCATCTGCTAGAAGAGATTTTAACTCCCCAGCCCTTGGTGTAGAAAATTCTAAGGCCAGTAAATCTGCATTTATATCAGCAAATAAGTCAAGAAGAGGTGTATAAGGGCCAGTTAGTAAAATACTTTCATCCTTGCTCCAATTGCCCCTGCAAACGTGCATGGAAGCTATAGATTTTTCCCTATCAATACCATCCATAACACTTTTTATTAGGTGAGTTGCAAATTCTAATTCTTCTGTCGGATCCTTTCTTTGGGAAAGTGAAGCACACATAAAGGTCCTTGGCCTACCTTCTGTGAAAACTATCTCTGTTAGAACTGGCTCATCAAATTGGATAACATCTACACCAATTTCTTGAAGTTTTGCTATTTCTTTTTTAAAGATTTTTATTATATCTTCACCCAAATCTTCCTTGCTAGCATAGTAATTTGAGCTAACATTTGGTAACCACATACTACGAGTTACAAGATATGGACCTGGTAGGGTGATTTTTACTGGTCTATTGGTAAAAGATTTTAATTTTTTAAGCTCACTTGCTACTATATCTCCTGTGTATTCCACCTTGCCCGTACAGATAGCATTTTTTATGGAAGAAGCTGGGACATCTAGGGTATTTAAAATATTTTCAAATTCTCTTTTATCATCCACATAATCTAGCATCTCTGCCATAGACATTTGAGAAACTCCGCCAAGTTTTTCAGATATAAATGATACATAGTTATCACGGCCTATTTCACCACTTGTTATGATATCAATATCTAAGTCTTCTTGGAGTTTTACTACATCCTTGGTTTTTTCATCTACTAATTTTTCATAAGTTTCTTCATCTATTAATCCTGCGCTAAGTTTCCTACGGGCCATTAATATTTCATGGCCCCTGGGCATGGATCCTATAAGAGCAGTGTTAAATAAATTAGTTTTCACTATTAAAGCCTTCGATAAAGTTTCCTAGATATTCATTTGCCTTTGTAATTTGTTCAAAACCTTCGCGTCTGCCTGGCTTCCATTCTGTAAGGCCTTCTAGGTCCATGATTTCCTTATCTTCTTCTTTGTTATAGTCCATTTTAAACATAATGTCATCAAATTCTTTGATATCTTCATCAGCCACTTCTGGGTTAAAGGTAAAGATGCAGTGGTCAAAGTAATCTGTTTTTGATAAAACTTCTACTTCATTTTTATCAATTGTTCCATCAGCAATCCAAGCATCATAGTTTAAATCAAGACAAAAACTTGCATCTACATCATCATTTAAAAGTGCCTTCATACTATCAAGCTCACCACCAACGTGGTCTCCGTGAAGACCAACACCTATATCAAATCTTTTTTCTTCGTAGTCTTTTTCAAATTCTAGGCCGTTTTTGTGTAAGTGGTAAATTGGGATTAGCCTTGCTTGAGGAGAATCTATAGCGCCAAAGCCAATAGTATTTCCCTTTAGATCAGCTATTTCATTAAATTTATCTTTTTTAACTACTAGATAAGTTTGACGATCTCTGTCTGTATCCCTCATGCAAGCAATTTTTTCTTCACCTTCTGTTCTAAGGTGCGCATCAAGGTTGGCAAGAGGAGAGTTCCAAGCAACATCTATATCTCCATTTACCAAAGCATCTACTTGGAGTTTATAGTCTTTAAAGAAAACTGGCTTAATTTCAGCACCATCTTCCTTATAAAATTTTTCTATCATTTCCCAAATTACAGTAACTCTTGGAGCGTAAATTACAGCTCCTACTTTTAATTTTTTCATTGTAAACCTTCCTTATATTTAAAATGCATCAATTAAAGTAATGGTTGACCTGTGATTGCTCTTCCTAGCCAAACATTTAAGATATCCAATGATGGAGCCATGATTTGTCCTGCATAGGCATCTCTCATTAGTCTTTCTATTTCTGACATTCTATTATAAGTTTTTCCTCCACCCACTCTCATAGCAAGGTTAGATGATTCAATTGCCCTATCTATTGAACAAACTCTAGCTGCAATTATTTTTGCAACTGCATCTTCTTCTCCATCTACTAAAGATCTAGCTGCAAGCTCTGTTACTGCCTTTGAGCTTAGAGCGTCTGAGTAAATTTTTGCTAAATGTACTTGGACTGTTTCTATGTTTGATAGGTTTGATCCATCTGGATATTTTCTATTTACTGCATAGTCATTAGTTACTTGTGACAATCTTAAGTTTAGTCCTGTATAAACACTAGCAAGACCTAAAATAAAGTATGGAGCTACTATATTAAATACTTGATCTTCTCCAGAACCTTCTTCACCTATACGATTTACTTCAGGTAAAGTTACTCCATTTAATTGCATAGGGCAAGAAACGTTTCCTTTCATGCCAAGACCCTTCCAGTGTTCCATTTTAAATTCTAAGCCATCACTATCAATTGGTACTAGCCAGTTGTTAATAGCTCCTTCTTTTTCAGTTGATGGAGTTAAAATTAAATAATAACTTGCGTGTGTTGCGCTTGTTACCATGGATTTAACACCATTAAATACAAATTCGCCGTTATCTTTCTTTTCTACTTTTACTTCTGGGATGTAAAAGTGAGTTCCTGTTCCAAATTCAGAGTAAGCTAGGGCCATAAATACATTATTTTCTACAATATCATTTACAACACGTTTTTTAATCTCTTCATTGCCTTCATTTAAAACTGTCATTAGGGCTACGTTATGCATCATATAACATAGGCCTGCTGTCGGGTTACTTTCAGCAAAGGCCATTACTGCTTGTTGGTGCTCTACTGCAGTTTTTCCAAGGCCACCCATTTCTTCTGGGATTAGTAGTTTAAAATAACCTGCTTTTCCCATTTCCTCAAATGATTCTACTGGAAATCTGCTCTCCTCATCACTGCTACGAGTATAAGGCTCAATGTGTTCTTTAGCAAATTGTTTTGCTTGTTGGTAAAAATCCATATTTAACCTCCTAAAAAATATCGTTTACATCTCTATAATAACAAGATTATGTTAAAATGTCTACAATTTTATCCAAACTTTTTTGTAATATCTTTTAAAATTTTAACTAAATTTTAAAGGTAAGTATATAAATAATTGAATTTTAAAGACAAAAAAAGCAGCCTTATGGCTGCTTAGTTTTATTCTTCATCATCCCCAACATAGTCAACTACTACATAGCGTTTTGGCTCTTGGCCTTCTGAGTGGCTGGCTACATTTGGATATTTGCTGATTTCTTCGTGGGCTAGTCTTCTTTCGTAGGAGTTCATGTATTTTAAGTTCCAAGATTTTTTGCTTCTTTGAACTTTTCTTGCTGTATCTGCTGCAAGTTCTATGATTTTTTCATCCCTACGTTTTTTGTAATTATTGATATCTACATTTACTCTTAGGTTATTAGACCTTGAATCAATAGATTTTCTTACTAAAAGCTCAATAGCATCTAGGGTCGATCCACCTTTTCCAATAGCAATGCCCGTATCTTCTTCAGCAACTTTTGCATCAAGTTTTATAATTGATCCTTCTAAGTTACCTATTACACTTGAGTTTTCAAAGTGCATTTCTTTTAGGATATTTTCTAAAAATTCCTTAGCCTTATAAAATTTTTCAATGTCTGTTTGTTGCTTTTTTTGGGCAAGGTTTGGTCTTGCTGCTACTTTAAAGTCATTTGCTGAATCATCAGCTTTTTCTTTTTCTATTTTAGATTCTTCAGATTGTGCTGGGTTTGATTCAAAAGTAAGTTTTGATGAGCTATCTATTACCTTGTAGGTATCTGCCACTGGTTTTTCTTTAACAAGCTCGTCTGCTTCATCTCTAAAATCTATATTTTCAATAGTTTTTGAATTTTCAGCACTTTTTTCTTCTTGCCCTTCCCATGGGTCGTTAACTTTGATATCTAGCTTTTCGTTGTTATCGATTTGGCTAATTTTTTCATCCAAATCTTTTGTTAAATCAACACCTTGGCTGTGGTAATTACTGGAGTTTTCTTCAAAACTTTTTATTTTTTGTAGTCTTTCGTATTCTCCATAGTTTTCATCATCATCTGTGATTTCATGGATGCGATCTTCAAAGTCTTGACCTTCTTTGGCGTATTCATCATAGGAATGGTGGTCATCCTCGTAAATTTCTTCGCTTTGGTAGTTAGCACGGGCTTCATCTTCGTAGTATTTGCTACGGTCTTTGATGTTATATTCTCTATCAAACTCGCCACTTGTTAGGGAATCACGTTTGATTTCATTTTCTAAATCTATCATGGCTTCATTGATATCTTCATCAAAGCTTATTCTAACTACTGCATCCTTGGCACCTAGACCTAAAAATCCACTGCTACCTGCTTCTATAACATCAATATCTACTTCTGCTCTAGTTTTACCAATTTCTGCTAGGCCTTTTCTTATAGCTTCTTCTTTATTTTTTGCTTGTTTTATTATTGACTTTCTCATTTTTTACCCCTATGTTATCCTTGGACTTGCCTAGGCTTTTTGATTGTAAAGTGCATTATAACCATAATTATAAGTCTAATTACAGAACTCATTGTATAATAAAGTGGCAGACCTGCTGGTAAGTTTCTAAACATAAAGAAATATAGGATAGGCATCATCAAGAATGTCTTATTCATACTAGCCATAGGTCCTTCAGACATTTGTGGATTGGTTTTAATTGAAAATAATTGCACTAAAATTTGTGATACACTTGTTGCAAGTGGTAAACCAAACCAATAAGGATCTTTGTTTGTCAAATCACTTATCCAATAAAAATCTTTTCTAATTCCCTCAATACCTTCTGGGAATACATATTTGGTTGTATCTTGCATTACCCTAAATAAGGCAAGGATTATTAATAATTGCAAAATCATGGTAAGGCATGAGGCAAGACCTGGGTTAACATTTTCCTCCCTATAAAGCTCTTGCATTTTTTGCTGCATGATTTGAGGGTCATAGGAATATTTTTTTTGGATTTCATCCATTTTAGGTTTTATTTTCCTGGTATTTTCTGCTTGTTTTTGTTGGGAAATGGTAACTGGGATAATAATAAGGCTAACAAGCAAGGTCATTAAGATAATTGAAATAGCATAAAAGCTTATGTTGCTAGGTTCTACTTGGTTTGCGGCCAGTGAATCATAAATCCACCTCATTAGTTTTCCTAATAAGGAAGCTAAAAAATTTATCATATTCTCTCCATTTTTCTAATAAATTCTCGTATGTAGGACTAATAGGATCATCTTACAGGGTCATATCCGCCCTTGGAAAAAGGATTACATCTTAAAATTCTCCACAAAGACATAAAAAATGCTTTAAAAAATCCATATCTTTTAAAACACTCAGTAGCATATACTGAGCAAGAAGGATAGTATTTGCATTTTCCAAAGCCTAATTGTGGAGAAATGTAAGTTTTGTAAAAATTTATAATTTTTATAAATATTTTATTTAACATAAAAAATCTTATTCTTTTTAAAAGCAATACTCATCACATGACCAAAAGTCTTTTTTAAGGCTAGATAGTCATAGTCTGTGACATGTTTTTTAGGGATAACTACTATATCAACCCCGTTGAGGTTTTTATAATTGTTCCTTACTATATCACGCAGTTTCCTTTTAAGGGCATTGCGCTGGTTAGCCTTGCCGATTTTTTTGCTAATAGAAAAGCCAAATCTAGGATGGTTAAGGCCATTATTTTTAATTAGTATAGTAAAGTCCCTATTATAGAAAGCATTACTTTTTTTGTAAACTTTTTGAAAGTCAGTATCTTTTCTTAAACTAAGTTGCTTTTCCATCTACGTCCTAAATTTCTAAACGTGCTTAAAAGCTAGGCAAAAGATGCCTATAATTAAGCTGTTAATCTTTTTCTATTTTTTTTACGACGAGCTTTAATTACTCTTCTTCCACCTGGAGAAGACATTCTTTTTCTAAAACCGTGATCTTTTGCTCTTTTTCTTCTATTTGGTTGATAGGTTCTTTTCATAGTTACACCTCCTACTTATAATTTTAGACTCATACTATTATATGAATAAAGGGCTATTTTGTCAAGATTATTTAGGATTTTTAAGCTAGATGTATAGCTATTGTATAAGAAATGTATAGTATTTTTTATAATAATTCATAAATTCCTTAAAAGCCTAAATAAATATACAATGTGGATAAGTTTTTTATGCAGGATTTTATACACAGCTTTTTAACAGCTTTTAGACTTGGATATTTATTAGCAAAAGTGATTGTAAAAAATCATTTATCCCCAATTATCGGGCTAAGTCAAGATTAAATATAAATACTTTTAATAAATACACAGACTTATCCACATATCAACAAGTGTTTTAAAATTTACTTTTCTTATATTTAAAGTTTTCCCAAAATTTATCAACAGAATGTGGATAAGTTGTCAAAACATTCAAATTGTAGTATAATTTGAGGTATAAAACCCAGGGGAAAAGCTAAAAACTTACTTTCATAAACAAAAAGTTTGTGGAAAACTAAAATTATTATAAGCTATTTCTATAACTTTTCCTATAAAACCCTTGAAAAACAGGTGAATTTTTTATAAACAATAAGTTATCCACAATTTAATCCACAGGTGTGGATAAATAAAAAAATCTTAGCTAAGCTTTGATATATAGACTTTTTACCAATGTGGATAGATTTTTTTATGAAAGGCATGGTAATGATTAGTTTAGAATACATTACAGATGAATTAAAAAATGAAATGAAAATGAATATTGCCGATCAGTCGCAATATGATACATGGATAGACATATTAAAACCTCTAAATCTCTTTGAAAATACCCTTTATTTAGAGATACCAAAGTCAGAAATGATGTTTGTTTACGAAAAAATTTGGACACCGGCCCTCCAAGAGACCCTAGATGAGATAAATAGGGAAAATGGCTATGACCTAAAGGTTGTAATAATAGCTAAAGATAGTGATAGCTATAACAGGGTCCTTGCTATGGGCAAAAATTACGAGTCTGATGGTCAGATGAGACTAAAGGAAGTAAATAAGTTTCCAAAACCAATTCTTGATCGAAATTACACCTTTGAAAATTTTGTTCAAGGTAAGTCAAATCAATATGCCCACGCTATTGCAAGTGCTGTTACCCAAGATATTATTAATGATAATCCAAGTAAAAATTATAACCCTCTATTTATATATGGAGAATCAGGTTTGGGGAAAACTCACTTAATGCAAGCTATTGCCCACAAGATTTTAGAAGAACGCGATGATTTATATGTCATGTACATATCCAGTGAACGATTTACAAATGAGCTTATAGCAAGTATCCAACCAACTAGTAAAAATAAAAACCAAAACTTAAACCAAGAGTTTAGAAATAAATATAGGTCAGCTGATATCCTTTTAATAGATGATATCCAGTTCTTATCTAATAAGGAAGGAACTCAAACAGAACTTTTCCACACTTTTAATGATCTTTACTATGCAGATAAGCAAATTGTCCTATCATCTGACCGCCCACCCCTTGAGATAAAAGACCTAGAAGATAGGTTATTATCAAGGTTTTCATGGGGAATTACAGTAGATATTGGTAAACCTGATTTTGAAACCCGTGTGGCAATTTTACAAAAAAAATCAGATGAACTAGGGGCCTATATAGATAATGAAATCCTAACCTATATAGCAGAAAATATAGATACCAATATCAGAGACCTAGAGGGAGCCTTATCTACAGCCATCGCCTATGCCAAGGGAGATAATAGAAAAGCTGTTAGCATAGAAGATGCTAAAAAGGGTGTAAATACTAGGAGTTTAAATAAGCAAAAACATGTAAATATAGATGATATCCAGCAGTTTGTAGCTGAGAGATATAATGTGAAAGTAGCAGACTTAAAGGGTAAGTCTAGGAAAAAAGATATAGTCCACCCTAGACACATATCAATGTATCTAGCCCGTGATATCCTAGATGATAGCCTAGTTACTATTTCCAATGCTTTTGACCGTGACCACACCACAGTTATGCATGGAATAGATAAAATAAAAGATGAAATGAATCTAAATCCTGATTTTAAGGAAGAAATAGAAGGTTTAAGAAAGTCAATTACCGAGTAAAATGTGTATATCTTTGGGGATAGGCTTGTGGATAAGTCAAAATATTTATTTTTTAATTTTTCCTAAAAGGATATGTGGATAAAGTCTAAAGTTATCCTTGACTTTTCCTAAAATAATTTTGGAAAAATTATAGCTATATTTAAACATTAGCTTAACTTATCCACATATATACACCCCCTACTACTAATACTACTAAATATATATAGTTATATGAGGAGCAACTATGAAAATTGAAGTAAAACAAAATGAGCTAATGAATGCTATTAATATAGCAAGCAAGGCCGTAAGTAAAAATACCAATATACAAATTCATGAATTAATATACTTCGAAGCTAAGGATGATAGACTCTTACTGACTGCTTTTGATGGAGAGATAACAATCTTAACTTCTATCCCTGCCCTAGTAAAAGAAGAAGGTGAGATGGCTGTAAAGGCTAACCTATTTTCAGGTATCATTAGAAAATTACCAAATGATACTGTAAAAATAGAAATTAAAGATGGCAAGATAAATATCAAAAGTCAAAACTCAAACTTTAACCTAATTGCTTTTGAATATTTTGAAAAACAAGATTTGACCCTGCCAGATACTGATCCTATAGAAATAGCCAATGATAAATTAAAAAGATCCATCCTTCAAACAGAATTTGCAACAAGTATAGATGAAACAAAGCTTGCTCTAACAGGAATTTTGTTTGAATTAAAAGAATCTTACTTAAATATGGTAGCCCTAGATGGTTATAGGGTGGCTTTAAAGAAAAATAAGATAGACTATCCATCAGCCTTTGAAGATAGTGAATTTATCATTCCAAAAAGATCTCTTATGGAGTGGTCTAGAATAATTTCAGATGATAATACAACCTACATTTATAAAAATGAAAATGATATAGTATTTAAAAGTGAATCCACTACTATGTATTGCAGAGTAATAGATAAAAACTTTATAGACTATAGAAATATTATAAATGATATTTCAGATACATCCGTAACCCTAGATAGAAACAGCCTAGCCCGAGCTCTTGACCGTGCGCAAGTATTATCAGATCCAGGTAAGGCAAATCTTATTAGAATAGAAATAGCAGAAAATCACATGGTTATAAAATCTAACTCAGAAGTAGGGGATGTAAAAGAAGTTATAGAAACAGAACAAAGTGGTGAAGACTTAGACATTGCCTTTAATGCTCGTTATATGCAAGAAGGTGTAAAGGCCAATGAATCTGATAGGATAAAATTAACCTTTAAATCTTCCCTAAATCCTTGCCTTATCTATCCAGTAGATAGCAAGTACGAAGATGAAGAATTTACCTACCTTGTTTTACCAGTTAGACTAGCAAACTAAAAGGGAAGATTATGGAAAATTTAGAATTTGAAGCTGAGATGATAACTCTAAAAGACCTCCTAAAGGCAACCCAACTTGTGCATTCAGGAGGCCTTGCAAAACTTATTATCAAAGAAGAAGGTGTTTTTTTAAATGATGAGCCTTGCTTTATCCCTGGCAAAAAATTATACAAGGGAGATAGGGTTATCTTTGATGATGTAAGTATAACAATTATATAATGTGGATAAGTGAAATAGAGATTAAAAATTTTAGAAATTATCACAATCAATTTGTAAATTTTAATGATGGTATAAATATTTTTTTGGGAGACAATGCCCAGGGTAAGACTAATCTTTTAGAATCCCTTTACTACCTAGCCAATGCCACCAGCTTTAAAAAAATCCGCGATAGGGACATCATAAGCTTTGGCAAAGAAGAAATGACACTTAAGGGCCTTATTAGAAAAGATAGGTATTTTAAGAAAGTTTTGGTAGATATAGAGGATGGGGAAAAGAAAATTTGTGTAAATGGAGTAAAATATGAGAGGAACAAAGATTTAAAGGCTCTTTTTTCTTTGGTCTTATTTACTCCAGAAGACCTGCTAATTATAAAGGAAGGTCCAAACCTTAGGCGTGATTTGATAGATGAAATCATAATATCAATTGATTTTGCCTACAAAACCACTAAAAAAGAATATGATAAATTAATTTATCAGAGAAACAAGCTTTTAAAAAACCAAAAATCTCCTTATTTTAACCAGCAATTAGAGGCCTATAATAAGGAACTTACCAAGTATGGCTTTAAGATTTATAAACGCAGGGCCAAATTTATAAAAATAATAGATCAATTTGCAAATCAATACCATAGTAAACTTTCAGCTAGCAAGGAAGATTTAAGATTAACCTATAATCCAGATATTGCTGCTAGAAGCTATGAAGATTACTATAATAAATTTATAAGTGCAAGAAATGATGACCTAAGATATATGACCACCCAAAGAGGAGTCCACAAGGATGAGATAGACATATCCATAAATGATAGGCTAATCAAAAACTTTGGATCTCAGGGCCAGCAAAGGTCAGCCATTTTAAATATCAAACTTGCCCAAGTAAAACTAATAATGGAAGTGACAGGTGAAAAATCTGTCATTTTGTTTGATGATGTTTTCTCAGAACTAGATGAAAAAAGATCGCACTTTCTTTTAGAAAATCTAGCGGGCTTTCAGACAATAATTACAGCTACCAACACCAAATCCTTGGACATGGTAGATAAGTCAAACATTAAAAAAATTGCAGCAGGCAAGATTTTAAATGCTTGATAAGAAAGGAAGAATATGACAGAAACTAATTATGATGCCGGTAATATCAAGGTCTTAGAAGGACTTGAACCTGTTCGACTAAGACCTGGTATGTATATCGGTTCAACAAGCGAGAAGGGTCTTCACCACTTAGTTTATGAAGTAGTAGATAACTCAGTGGATGAGGCTCTTGCAGGTCGTTGTGATTACATAAAAGTAACTGTATCAGCAGATAATATAGTAAGTGTAGAAGATGATGGATCAGGAATCCCAGTAAAAGAACACCCACAAACAGGCAAATCTACTTTAGAAACTGTTTTAACAGTTCTTCACGCAGGGGGTAAATTTGACTCATCTGCCTACCAATTTTCAGGTGGACTCCACGGGGTTGGGGTTTCAGTAGTAAATGCTCTTTCAGAATATTTAATAGCTGAAGTAAAAAGAGATGGCCACATTTATAGGATGAGCTTTGAGCGTGGTGTAGCTACAAGTGATCTAGAAATAATAGGAGATACTAACGAAACTGGTACAACCATTACCTTTAAACCAGATAGCGAAATCTTTGAAACAACTGAGTTTGACAAAAAAACTCTAGAACGTAGATTTCGTGAAATGGCATTTTTAAACTCTGGTGTCCAAATTATCTTTGAAGATGAACGCGACGAATATAGCCAAACCTTTAAATATGATGGTGGAGTTAGAGAATTTGTTGAGTATCTAAACCGCAACAAAGATCCAATCATGGAAACTGTCCCACACTTTGTAGGTAGCCAAGAAGATACAGAAATAGAAATTGCCTTTCAATATACAGACTCATATAGTGAAAATATTTTAACCTTTGCCAATAATATCTTAACTCCAGAAGGTGGGACCCACCTATCAGGATTTAGGTCAGCCCTAACCCGTGGAGTAAATGATTATGCTCGTAAATATAAATTCTTAAAAGAAAACGAAGATAACCTCCAAGGGGAAGATGTTCGTGAGGGTATGACAGCCATAGTTTCTGTAAAAATTTCAGAACCTCAATTTGAGGGGCAAACTAAGGCAAAACTTGGTAACTCAGAAGTAAGGGGAGCTGTGGATACATTTTTCTCTAAAAAACTAGAAGCCTTTTTAGAAGAAAATCCAAAAGTTGCATCAACTATTCTAGATAAGGCCCTATCTTCCAGAAGAGCCAGAGAAGCTGCTAGAAAAGCAAGGGACTTAACCCGTAAAAGATCCATTTTAGATAGCGCAACCCTTCCAGGAAAACTTGCTGACTGCCAATCAACAGATATAAATGAAAATGAAATCTTTATCGTCGAAGGTAACTCAGCTGGTGGTTCTGCCAAGGGTGGCCGTGATAATAGAATCCAAGCTATACTACCTCTAAGAGGAAAAATCTTAAATGTAGAAAAAGCAAAGTTAGATAGGATTTTAAACTCAGAAGAGATTAAGGCGATGATAACAGCCTTTGGTACAGGCATAGGCAAAGACTTTGATAGATCAAAATTAAGATACGGCAAAATCATCATCATGACAGATGCCGATGTCGATGGTGCCCATATCCGTACCTTACTTTTAACATTCTTCTATAGGTACATGAGAGAATTAGTAGATGAAGGCCATATTTACGTTGCCCAACCACCCTTATACAAAATAACCCATGGTAAAACTGAACGCTATGTATATTCAGATGATGAGCGTGATAAAGTTTTAAAAGACCTTGATGGAGAAAAATATAAAATTAACCGCTATAAGGGTCTTGGGGAAATGAATGCAGAACAGCTTTGGGAAACTACTATGAATCCTGATAATAGAGTACTTTTAAGGGTAAAGGCAGATGCTGATTCAACAAGCACTGATGATACCTTTAGCCTACTTATGGGAGAAAAAGTAGAACCAAGACGTGAATTTATAGAAGAAAACGCCAAATACGTAACTAATATCGACGTATAGGAGGCAAGATGATAGAAATAAATAATGAACATAATATTATAAATGTTGACCTAGAAGATAAAATGAAGGATGCCTACCTAGATTATTCTATGTCAGTTATAGTTTCTCGTGCCCTGCCAGATGTGCGCGATGGACTAAAACCAGTTCATAGAAGAATTCTTTATGGTATGGAAGGCCTAGGTCTTGATCCAAACAAACCAACTAGAAAATCAGCCAGAGTTGTTGGGGAAGTAATGGGTAAGTATCACCCTCACGGTGACTCTGCAATCTATGATGCCCTAGTAAGACTTGCTCAAGATTTCTCAACTAGATATCCTCTAGCCCAAGGCCAAGGTAACTTTGGTTCAGTAGATGGGGATGATCCAGCTGCTATGCGTTATACAGAAGTACGTATGAGCAAGATTGCCAAAGAAATGCTACGCGATATCAACAAAGATACCGTAGACTATATGCCAAACTTCGATGAAGAAGAAAAAGAACCGGTAGTATTACCATCTAGATTTCCAAATCTTTTGGTAAATGGATCTAGTGGTATTGCCGTAGGTATGGCAACAAATATGGCTCCTCATAACCTAAATGAGTCCATAGATGCATCCATTGCTTACATGAAAAATCCTGAAATTTCCATAGAAGACTTAAACGAAATTATAAAAGGTCCAGACTTTCCAACAGGGGCAAAAATTCTTGGTAGAAAAGGGATTAAGGATGCCTATAGGACAGGTCGTGGAAAAGTAAAACTACGCGGTATTGCAGAAATCGAACCCTTTAAGAAAAATCGTGAGAGAATAATAGTCACAGAAATTCCTTATCAGGTAAATAAGGCAAGGCTGATAGAAAAAATTGCTGACCTTGTAAAAGATAAGAGGATAGACGGTATTTCTGATATCAGAGATGAATCTGATAGAAAGGGAATGAGAATCGTAATAGAGATTAAACGCGATTCAAATGCAAATATCGTTTTAAATAACCTTTATAAATATACCCAACTAGAAACAACCTTTGGTATTATAAACCTAGCCTTAGTTGATGGTATTCCACAAGTTTTAACCTTAAAAGAACTTATTAAATACTACATCGACCACCAAAAGGATGTTGTAACTCGTAGAACTCAATTTGACCTAGACCGTGCCAAGGCTCGTAAACACATAGTGGAAGGTTTAATAATTGCTATTGATAATATAGATGAGATTATTAAAATCATTCGTTCATCCTATGATGATGATCAAATTAAGGGGATATTCCTAGAAAGATTCGGTCTAACAGACCTACAGTCCCAAGCTATCCTAGATATGAGATTAAAACGCTTATCAGGTCTAGAAATCGAAAAGCTAAATGCTGAAAACAAAGAGCTTGCAGAAACTATTTCATACCTTCAAGGTATCCTTGATTCTGAAGATAAACTTATCGAATTAATCGAAGAAGAACTTTTAGAAATTAAGGAAAAATACGGCGATGCTCGTCGTACTAAAATTGTAGCTGATGAAGGGGATATAGATATCGAAGAGCTAATTGAAGAAGAAGATATCTTAATTACTCTAACTAATGATGGTTACATCAAACGCCTACCAGTAGATACCTATAAGGTGCAAAATCGTGGTGGCAAAGGTATTTCAGCTGCAAATACCAAAGAAGATGACTTTATCAAACGCATCATGACAACAAATACCCACGAAGATTTACTATTCTTTACCTCCTTTGGTAGAGTTTATAGCCTAAAAGGTTACGAAATCCCAGAAGGATCTCGTACTAGCCGAGGACAAGCGATAATTAATATTTTATCCTTAAATTCTGGTGAAAAAATCACAGAAATTATGCCACTTTCTGTATTAAGTGATGATGATCAGATAGTACTTCAAACAAAATATGGTAAAATTAAGAAAACTGATGCTAATAACTTTACATCTATCCAAAGAAATGGAATCATAGCCATTGGCCTAGAAGAGGGAGATAAACTAATATCTGCCCGCCATATAGAAAAAGAAGAAGAATTAATTATTTCAACTAAAAATGGTATGACTATCCAATTTAATACAGAAGATGTAAGAAGCATGGGCCGCCAAGCTCGTGGTGTTCGCGCTATAAAACTAAATGAAGATGATGAAGTAGTAGCAATGAATATCAAGGGAGATGAAACCTATCTTTTAGTTGTAACAGAAAATGGTTTTGGTAAGAAAACATCCTTTAATAACTTTAGCAACCAAAATAGGGGTGGAAAAGGAATCAGATGCCATAAGGTTACAGAAAAAACAGGTTGTGTAGTAGATACCCTACCAGTAGACTTAGACGATGATGTATTGATGGTATCCCTAAATGGTGATATGATTAGAATAACAGCAAAAGATATATCAACTACAGGTAGAAATACCATGGGAGTTACCCTTAAAAATCTAAAGGATGAGTCAGACAAAATCGTATCAGTTGCTAAATATGATGCTAGTTTAGGAGTAGAAGTAGAGGAAGAAAATGTTTGATAAAAAAATTGAAAAAACAGATGATATCCAAACCATTAAACTAATCGGCGATTTAGATGTATATTCAGAAGATGAATTTAAAAGTTTTATAGAAGAAGAGATAGATTCAAATAAGGATATAACTATTGACTTAAAAGAGCTAGATTATCTTGATTCAACAGGTCTTGGTATGTTTATGAACATTTATAAAATGGTAAATGACAATGATAAAGAAATAAAAATAATCAATGCCAAAGACAATATTGTAAAATTATTTAGAATAACTGATTTAACAGATCTATTTGATATGGAGTAGAAGATGGAGAAGATTAGCATAACAATCCCACCTAAAAAACTTTATATAAAATCAATTAGACTTTTTACTGCATCCCTTGCCAGTGACCTAGGTTTTAACATAGAAGAGGTAGAAGATTTAAGAGTAGTTGTTAGCGAGGCTATCAACTACAAATTATCCGATACTGATGTAACAATCGAGTTTTTACCAGCAGAAAAAAATATAGAAATCAAGGTCCTAGGTAAGGATAAGACCCTCGATGAGCGTGCACTAAAAATGCGTGATTTGATTTTAAAAGAGCTAGCAGATGAAGTTGATATAAGCGATGGAGCAATCAAAATCATAAAAAGGGCTATATAATGACAGCTAAAAAACAGCCAGATAAAAATGATAAAGAATATAAAGAAGAGATAAAAAGAAAGTTTGAACAATACTATGAAACACGCGATATAAAATTGCGTGATGAGCTTATTGAAGAGCACATGTATATTGTAGATATTTTATCAAACAAATATGTAGGTAAGGGTATCGAAAAAGAAGACCTCTACCAAGTAGCAAGTCTAGGTCTTATCTATGCAGTAGAAAGATTTGACCCAAGTAAGGGCTACGAATTTTCTTCTTTTGCCACTCCAACAATTATGGGAGAGTTAAAACGCTACTTTAGGGATAAGGGTTGGGTAATAAGAGTTCCAAGACGTATCCAAAACCTTTATAAAAAAATAAATAATGCCAAAAAAGTGTTGCCTCAAGAACTACAAAGAACTCCAACAGTAAAAGATATAGCAGATTACCTAGGAGAAGATGAGGAAACCATACTAGAAACCATGGAAGCAAGTAAAGTATATGCTCCACAAAGTCTTGATATGAAATACCAAGTTCAAAAGGGAGAAAATTCTATAGACCTTGCTGATATGATAGGCGAAGAAGATAGAAACTTTGATTCAGTAGAATTATCAGATCTTATAGATAAATCTACAGCAAGGCTAAATGATTTAGAAAAAGAGATTTTGCAACTAAGATACTATGAGGGCCGCACCCAAATAGATATAGCAGAAACTTTAGATATTAGCCAAATGACTGTTTCAAGAATAGAAAAGAAAATACTCCAAAAATTTACTCTAGAACTAGAGAAAATGGAAAGCATGTAGTCCACGGCCCAGCCGTGGATTTTTATATTTATTTCTTATTAAAAATTTAACTATCGTTTATTATATGTTTTTAAGGGGTAAAATTGATAATAAGTATCAGATGCGCAAATTAAAAAATCAGGAGGACATATGCAAACTTTAGATAGATATGAACTTTTTATAGGTGGCGAGTGGGTAAAACCAGAAAGCGATCAATATATTGACATCATTAGCCCATCAACAGGCGAAAAACTTGGTGAATTTGCAGCAGCAAATGACAAAGACGTAGACAAGGCAGTAGCAGCAGCCAGAGAAGCCTTTGAAGGCGAATATGGATCATGGAATAAAGAGCAAAGAGTACAACTACTTTTAGATATAGCAGCAAAAATTGATGAAAATAGAGAATATTTAGCAAAACTAGAATCAATGGATAATGGTAAACCAATCCGTGAAACATTAAATGCAGATATCCCTCTAGTAGCTGACCACTTTAAATACTTTGCAGCAGTACTTAGAGCAGATGAAGATGAAATTACAAAACTAGATGGTAGATTTGTTTCAATTAGAAAACGTGAACCATACGGAGTAGTAGGACAAATGATTCCTTGGAACTTCCCACTACTAATGGCAGCTTGGAAACTAGCTCCAGCAATAGCAGGAGGAAATACTGTAGTAATCTCTCCATCAAGCCATACTTCACTTTCTATCTTAGAACTAATGAGATTAATCGAAGATGTAGTACCAAATGGAGTTATTAACCTTGTAACAGGAAAAGGATCAGTAACAGGAGAATATCTCCAACACCACCCAGGCTTTGATAAACTTGCCTTTACAGGATCAACAGCAGTTGGCCGTCACATAGCAGTATCAGCAGCTGAAGCCCTAATCCCAGTTACCCTAGAACTAGGTGGAAAGTCAGCTCACGTAATATTTGATGATTGCGATATGGAAAAAGCAATCGAGGGAGCACAACTTGGTATCCTATTTAACCAAGGAGAGGTATGCTCAGCAGGATCTAGACTATTCGTTCAAGAAACAATCTATGATGAATTTGTAGAAAAACTAGTAAAAGCCTTTGAAAATGTAAAAGTAGGCGACCCACTAGACCCAGAAACACAAATGGGAGCTTTAAGAGATAAACAAAGATTTGAAGTATTAGAAGAATTTATCGAAAAAGCAAAAGCAGGCGGTGGACAAGTCCTAACAGGTGGTCACCCACTAACAGAAAATGGCCTAGACAAAGGGGCCTTCTTTGCACCAACCATTCTTGCAAACGTGCCAGCAGATAATGACGCAGTCCAAGAAGAAATCTTTGGCCCAGTAGTAGTAGTAGAAAAATTCACAGACGAAGAAGATGTAATCAAAAAAGCCAACGACAGCAAATACGGTCTAGCAGGCGGTATCTACTCAAATGATATCTACAGAATCATGAAAGTAGCAAACGGCGTAAGAACAGGAAGAGTGTGGGTAAACACCTACAACCAATTCCCAGCAGGCTCATCATTCGGTGGCTACAAAGAATCAGGAATCGGCCGTGAAACAGACAAACTAGCCCTAGATGCATACACCCAAGTTAAAAACATCATGATTGATGGATCCCAAGATAAAATGGGTATGTTCTAGGATAAATAATAAATAAAAAAAATCAGACTTCAATTGAGGTCTGATTTTTCTATATGATTTTCTACCCATCCTAATAAGTCATTTTCAGTCAAATTTGAACTTGCAATTCCAATTACTACATCAATTAGCTCATCTTGGCTATAATCTATTTCAAAGCCGTTTAAAAAAAGGCTTGTAAGCATAGCATGAGCACCTATTCTTTTGTTACCATCTAAAAATGGGTGATTCATAATTAGAGAAAATCCTAAATGCACAGATTGTTTTATTGGATTGTCATATAAGTACTTGCCATCAAAAGTTTGGTAGGCGGAATTTATTGATAAATCCAGTAGATTATCATCTCTAACTCCATCACTTCCCCCAAATAAGTTAATTTGCTGGGAATGCAAACTTAGTATCTGTCTTTTATTTAGTCTAATCATTCAGCTAACTTCTTATAAGCTTTTGCATTTTTTTCAAGGAACATATCGGAAATTTCTTTTAATAATTCATCATCCGCTTCAGTCAAATCATCTTTTTCTTCATATTCTATTAAAACATACTTTGGAGCATTGTTTTTCATAATAACTGCAGATCCCATTTCATCAACCAATCTAGCGACTTTGGAAAAATTTTGGTTTGCTTCTGTAATTGAAACCATAGTTTTTGTATCTATTTTCATATTTAGCCTCCTTATTTAGGATATATTATACCTACTTATAATCCTAAATCGAATTTTGAGAGACATTTTACCTATGCTATAATAAATAGGAAAAGAGGTGGAATTTTGAATCAGAGAGAGCAAAAGCAAAATGCAAGTGAATTTGTAGAAAGATGGCGTGGACTTGGCAATGAAAAATCCGAAAGCCAAAGATTTTGGTTAGATTTACTTCAAAATGTATATGGCATTGACCAGCCAACCTCATATGTTAGATTTGAAGAAAAAGTCGTTATAGATAATGCATCTTTCATAGATATTATAATCCCAGAAACCCATGTCCTAATAGAGCAGAAATCCAGAAATAAAAGTTTGGATAAGGCGATATTGCAATCAGATAAGTCACTCTTATCTCCCTTCCAACAAGCAAAAAGGTATTCGGCAGAATTGCCATACTCACAAAGACCAAGATGGATAGTAACATGTAACTTCAAAGAATTTTACATATATGATATGGAAAAACCTACTGGGGAACCAGAAAAAATTCTCCTAGAAAATCTGCCAGAAGAAGCTTATAGGATGAACTTTTTGGTAGACAAAAAGGATGAAAACATCATCAAAGAAATGGAAATATCCCTAAAAGCTGGGGAGATAGTAGGTTTTCTTTATGATGCCCTTTTAAAAGAATACAACAATCCCAAAGATCCACAGACCCTAAAAGATTTAAATATTCTATGTGTCCGCCTAGTATTTTGCTTTTATGCAGAAGATGCAGGTCTATTTGGCCACCACAATATGTTCCATGATTATCTGGCAAAATTTGATGAAAGTAACTTTAGAAGTGCCCTTATAGGCTTATTTAATATCCTAAATCAGCCCGAAGATAAAAGAGATCCCTATCTTGACCCAGAATTATTAGCCTTTCCTTATGTAAATGGAGGCTTATTTGCTGAGCAAAATATAGAAATACCAAGGCTCAATCCCTTTATCCGCGATATAATTTTGGAAAAAGCCAGTCGTGGCTTTGACTGGAGCGAGATATCACCAACCATCTTTGGATCAGTATTCGAATCCACCCTAAACCCAGAAACTAGACGTGCAGGTGGCATGCACTACACATCTATAGAAAATATCCACAAGGTAATTGATCCCTTATTTTTAAACGACCTAAGAGATGAATTTGACCAAATCAAGGCCATAAAAACCGAAAAAATTAGAAATAATAAACTAGAAGCCTTTCAAGATAAACTAGCCAACATAAAATTCCTAGACCCAGCAGCAGGTTCTGGAAATTTTTTGACAGAAACTTATATATCCCTTAGAAAACTAGAAAATGAAGCCATCAAAACCCGATTTGGTGACCAAATCTTTATGGGAGATGTAGAAAATCCTATAAAAGTAAGCCTAGACCAATTTTATGGGATAGAAATCAACGACTTTGCAGTAACAGTAGCAAAAACTGCCCTTTGGATATCAGAAGACCAGATGATGAAAGAAACAGAAGAAATCATCCACGCAAATATTGATTTCCTACCCTTAAAATCCTATGCAAATATAGTAGAGGGCAACGCCTTAAGGATGGACTGGGAAGATGTAGTTGATAAAAATGATTTGGATTATATAATGGGCAACCCGCCTTTTGTGGGTGCTAGGTATATGGATAAAGAACAATCATCTGATCTTAAGTCAGCTTTAGATACTAAAAAATCTATATCAAAATTAGATTATGTAAGTGGATGGTATGCAAAGGCTGCAAAACTAATTGATGGTGCCGATATTGAATGTGCATTTGTATCCACAAACAGCATCACTCAAGGAGAACAAGTATCCTTATTATGGAAGGATTTATTTGATAGATTTAATATAGTTATAAATTTTGCCTACCAAACTTTCAAATGGAATAGTGAAGCTAAGAATATGGCAGCAGTACATTGTGTTATTATAGGATTTTCAACCTTTAGTAAAGAAAAGAAGTACTTATTTTATGACGGTAGTAAGTTCGAGATAGTAGATAATATTAATCCCTACTTAGTAGAAGGACCTAATACTTTCATAGATGGCAGAGCAAAACCAATACAGGATGTAAATGCACTAGTAACAGGAACTAGGGTGGGAGCTCAGCAGTATGTATTTAAAAAAGAAGAAAAAGAAAAATTTGTAAACAAAGAGCCGTTATCAGAAAAATACTTTATAGAGTATATGGGTGGGCATGACTTTATAAATAGAACGCCAAGGTATTGTCTATACTTACAAGAAGCCTCTCCTAGTGATCTTAGACATATGCCTAATACACTGAAAATAGTTGAAGAAGTTAAAAATGAAAGAGAAAGTAAAAATCACAAGCTAAAAGATTACCCAAGAGCTTTTGTAAAATTATCTATTCCTGAGAAAGATTATTTGTTTATTCCACAAGTATCTTCAGAAAGAAGAAAATATATACCTATTGGATTTATAAGTAAAGAAGTACTAGCAGCAGATCCTAACTTTATCCTAGATAATGCTGATATATATTCATTTGGGATACTCACATCCAATGTTCACATGTCATGGATGAGAACTGTTGCTGGGAGATTAGAAATGAGATATAGATATTCTAATAGAATTGTCTATAACACCTTCCCATGGCCAAACCCAACAGCAGAACAAAAACAAAAAATAGAAAAAACTGCCCAAGCCATTCATGATGCCCGTAAGCTTTATCCAGAATCATCATTGGCAGATTTGTATGATGAGCTGACTATGCCAGTAGAACTTCGCCGTGCCCACCAAGAAAATGACAAAGCAGTCATGGAGGCCTATGGTTTTGATTGGCGTACTATGACTGAGTCTGAGTGCGTGGCTGAGCTTATGAAAATGTACCAAGATTTGGTAAATCAAAAATAATTTTTTGCACAAGAAAACCCATAGGAATCCTATGGGTTTATTTTTATTTATTTTTCTCTTGCTCTCTTACACTCTCATCAAAGGCAGCCATTATCATTTTAAAAACTTCATCCCAATCATCTGGGTCGTTTACATCGTATTTATTCATATCTATAGCTATTTTTGGACTGTAGTTATAATCTTCATACCATTTTTGGTATTCTGTGTGTAAAAGTTTGAAGTAGGCTAGGTCTTTTTGGCCTTTTTTTGTATTTTCATCTATTTGTTCAAAGGCTCTTCCGCGTTTGGCTAGGTTTTCTAAAAATTTGTCAAAACTTATGTCTAGATATACTAAGAGATCTGGGGCTTTTTTGGGCATATCTTCTATTTCTTCTAGCATATTGTCTAAAAGGTCCTTATAAACGTCGTATTCTACTTGGGTGATGTTACCCTCCATGAGATTTATCCTTGTAAATAGTTCATCTTCGTAGATGCTGCGGTCTAGGATATTTTTATTATTTTTTAGGGCCTTTTTTATTAATTTAAACCTTTCGTTTAAAAAGTATATTTGAAGCAAAAATGCATATTTTTCTTTATTATTGTAGTAGAGGGGTAGGATGGGATTATCATCTACTGGTTCTATCATTAGGTCTGTATTAAGCTTATCTGCAAGTCTTGCTGATACTGTGGACTTGCCTGCTGCAATCATTCCAGCTAAAACTATCACTGCCATAGATCTCCTTGTTTTAAATATTTTGCTAAATATTTTTGATTAAAATTTTATTTTGGTAATTAAATTTTGTTTGGTAATTAAATGTTATTTAATAATTTACTTTATTACTTCGTTTATTGGAGGGCTGCTTTAAGGGGGTTCCGATACCCCATCTTGCTTCGCAAGACCATTCCATGGAGGGTCCTCCATTAGCCGGACGGGCTAGTTTCAAACCACCCCGCAAACTTCACCCCTAAACGGCCCCTGCGCGGGGTGCGTTTTGTGGTAGGAATCGCTTTGCGATGTCCGTTTGGAAGGGAAAATATAGGCTTTTTCAAAAGCCTACAAAATAATAAAAAAGAATTCGCGAAGCGAACTTCTACTGATTATTGCTCTCCGCAGGAGCAGAGGGGGTAAAATGGGTCGGGGGTCTGGGGAAGGGCCAGAGGGGCCTCTGCAGCCCCTACGGCCCTGCTCCCCAGAATTCGAAGTAATAAATTAAATTAATAATTTATTTTAATACTAAGCAAATTTTTAATAATTAAATTTGTTTACTAGATTAATTATTGACGATTATTTAATCATTATTTAAATTTTGGAGGGTCCTCCATTAGCCGGACGGGCTAGTTTCAAACCACCCCGCAAACTTTACCCCTTAACGGCCCCTGCGCGGGGTGCGTTTTTTGGTAGGAATCGCTTTGCGATGTCCATTTTTAAGGGAAAATGTAGGCTTTTTTTAAATACTCTTTTTATTTTTTTATTTTAATCTTTATTTAGCGCTATGGTTTACTATACCATTTTTAAGAGATTTTAGATTTTTTTCGATTTATAATTTTTCTACAGATTTTTAGATAATAAAAAGTCCCCTCTATTATATATAGAGGAGATTGGTGTTTTTTCCCTAATTTTCTTCTGTTGCTTCTCCAGGATACATGGTTGATGCTCCCGGGAACATATTTCCTAGTTCTTCAAATATTAGTCCTATATCGCCTGTTCCTGTTTCTTCAAGTCTTTCTAGAGCTCTGGTATAGGCTATGTCTATATCTTCGTTGGTCATTTGGTTAACACTTGCTGGGCTAAATTCGTAATATTGAACTAGGTTAGATTTTATGGCATCGTAATCTGTTTGACTTGATCCATATTTTTTAATTTTATTTTTTTTGCTTGTAGCTGTTGATTCTTGATTGCTAGTTGCTGGTTGACTATCACTATCTGTTTGCTTATCTGTTTCTACTTCTTCTTCGTCTTCTCCAAAAAGTATTTCTCCAGCTTTTGCTATATAGTCTTCATAGTATAAGTCTATATCATTTTCGTAAGCTTCATGGAAGGCATCTTGGACTGTTTTATCATCTATTGCCCATACATCATAGGATGGATAGCCCATATCTATCATTAGTTGTCTTTCGTGATCAAACATTCCTTTATAGTCGCCTTCTTCTGCAGCTTCTTGGTTGTATCTATTTTCTATAGAATCTAGCGGGAATTTGTTTGATAATTCAGGATAGCTTTTGCCTAAGTCTTGGAAAACAAAGTCTTTGGCATCCCAATATCCTGTTTCTTCACTTAATTCGTTAGCATTTTTAATTAGTTCTTCTAGGTCACTATCGGTTAAGTTTTTTACAAGGGTTGGGGAAAATTCTCCTATATCTACAATCATATCGCGCCATGTAGTTAGATCATCGGCATCTTTTGTTGTTTCTTCTTTAGTTTCTTTTTCCTTTGGTTTTTCATCATTATCTGCTACTACATCTTTTTCTACCGGACCGTCTAGGGCTTGAGAGATGGTTTCTTCTGTAACAGCATTATCCTTATTGGCATCTTGGCTGCACGCACTTAAGCTAAGAACTAGTCCTAGGGCTAGTATAATTTTTTTATTTGTCATAAGGGCCTCCTTGATTGTTTTTATTTTACTATATTTCGCTAATTTTGAATAGCTAAAAGGTCAATTGTAACTAAATTTTAACTATTGTAGCTGAAATAACTTAGAAAATTTACAAAAATTGTAACCTTTTTGTTGCAATTACCAAAAAAATAGATTATAATAAGGTCAGTGATTAAAAACAGACAGATAATTTGTAATAATATTGTAATATAAAGTGAGGAAGAATAATGAAAAATATAAAAAATAAAATTAATAAGACATTGTTACTTGCCTCAACATTATTTGTATCCACTGCTGTTACTACAGCTGATAAATCATATGCTGATGAGGGGTATGACCTAAATGTTGAACCGAGCAAGTCGACTAATTTAGACAATTACGAAACCGAAACAGATGAAAATTTAGAAGCAACAAACGAAAATTCTAAAGCTAATTCTAGCGAAACTATCAACTACGACAATCAAGCTTTACCTACCGATGAATCTATCGACCAAACCCAAAGCCTTACACCACAAGAAGATACCACAGAATTTAAAGATACAGATTCTATTAAATTAGAAGCTGATTTTGAAGTTGAATTAAATCCGCAAGAAGAAAAAATAGAAGAAGAAGTACAAACTCCATCTAGCGACAACTTAGATGATGTAATTTACTATGACAACACTAACCTAGATGACGCTTTAAAAGATGATTATACACCAGCTTATAGCGAAGAATCTAGCAAAACAAGTGAAACATCAACTGAAAATAAGCAACCAGCAGCAGAAAAAACAGTAGAAGAAAATACAAATAAATCTGATCATACTAAAGAACAAGAAGAAGCTGACCTTAACCAAACAAATTATTATGCTCCAAAAGGAACAGGATACTTTGTTTATGAGGGAGATTCTACAAAATATTACGAAGATAACAAACTTGTAAAAGGTTCAAATGTTATCGTAAAAGACAAATTCTATGAAATTGATAAAGACGGCAATGCAACAAACCCAAAAACTCTTTGGGGTCGTATTGGCGAAAATATCTACTACATGAACGAAGAGGGCAGCCTAACAAAGGGTATTGCTCAAATTAAAGATAAAAAATATTACTTTAACAACAACGGTGAATTACAAAGAAATAAAAGAATTGTAACAAACGAATCTTACTACGAACTAGGCAATGATGGATCAATGACTGCTCCAACAAATAGCTGGGTTACAATCAACAATAGCAAATACTACAACGACAATGATGGTAAATTATTAAAAGGTGTTGCAAGAATTGGCAACAAATCATACTACTTTGATGAAAAAGGAACCCTTACACCAAATAAAAAACTTTTAGCTGGTGATAAATATTACCTAGTAGACCAAAATGGTGTAGCAACCAACCAATCAAATAGTTGGTTTAGCCTTGGTGGATATACATATAGATCAGGTAATGATGGAAAAATCGTAAAAGGTGCACAAAACATAAACAACAACCTTTACGTATTTGATGGCACAGGTAAACTAGCTCAAAACACATCATCTATTTCTGCTGGTAAATTTTACAAATCAGACTCAAAAGGACTAGCAACAGTTGTCAAAAACTCTTGGGTAGAACTTGATGGCAAAAAATACCACACCAACGAAGCAGGATATGTAAAAGAGGGTGTTTGGAAAATAGATAATAACTACTACTACTTTACAGCAAATGGTCTAACACCAAACCAAACTGTAACTCAAAAGGGAGTAGTATATACAGTAGATGCTAATGGTATAGCGACAAAAGAAGATAACGTCCTTCCTGGAGAAAAAAATCTTGATAAGGTAATTGAATGGATGTTCGCTGCAAGAGATAAAAAAATGACCTATAACATGGGAGCTGGCAGAAACTCTGCAACACAAGCAGACTGTTCATCAGCAGTTTATAGAGCTCTTATCCATGGTGGTTTCTTAAATAAAGATACTTGGGTAGGAAATACAGAAACCTTATTCCAAATGGGAGCAAAGGGTACTGTTATGTATGAAATCAGCGAAAACGAACGTCAATATGGAGATATTTTCGTAGCAGGTACACCGGGTGGATCTATGGGAGCTGCAGGACATACAGGATTTATCCTAAACCCATACGAAGATACTATTATCCACATGACCTATGGAAAAAATGGTGTTGCTGTAACACCTAGAAAAGGCTACATGGGAGATAGTAGAGGCCTACCAGTAAAATACTATAGACTAGTTGGAGCAAACTCTAGCGGGACTTACATGAATAGAAAATAAAATATAAATTTAACACCCTAAGCCCTGCTTGGGGTGTTTTTTTGATGACAAAATTACTTTTTTATCAAAATTTAAAAGTATATTTTCTTAGAAAATGTATAAAGTAATCCTAACAATTTTTTATTAAAAACAATAATAATAAATTTTAGCAAAGATTGAAATTTCAAAGACTTTTCTTGCATTATCATAATAAAGAAATATGGAAAAATTTACATAATTAATATTTAAATATTGATTTATAAGTACTTTATAAACATAATTATACACAATCTCTTATAAAAAATAATAAAGACTATTGACAAAGCATTTTATTTATCATAAAATAACTGATAACAAAAAATAATGGAGGATATGCAAAGTGAAAATGAAAAAAGTTTTTTCCTCACTAATGGCTTTAGGATTGGCAACAACCCTAACAGCTTGTGGAGGAAGTACAGATTCAGCAACAACTTCTACAGATTCTACTGAAGAAAATAAAGCAGAAGAAACTACAGATGAAAAAGTAGATGAAAATGCTGATGATAAAGCAGAAGAAGAAAATAAAGAAGACGATAAAACAGCTGATAACGCCGAAGGCGAAGAAGATGCTGAAAGCCAAGCAGAACTAGAAAACTTCGAAGCACAAACAAGTGATGACACCCTTGTAATTGGTAGTGCAGAATTTTCTGGTGACTTTTTTGAGGGTTGGCAAAACTCTGCATACGATGCTGCAATCAGAAAATTACTAGGTATCGAAGGATCTAACGGTTTTAAAACAATGATTGTTGATGAAAATGGGGAATGGCTTGCAAACTCAGCAGTCCTAGAAGGTGAGCCAGAAACAACAGATAACGAAGATGGTTCAAAAACTTATACCTTCAAAATTAAACCAGGTTTAAAATGGTCTGATGGAGAAGAGTTAACAGCAGATGATTACATCTTTTATTCATTACTATTTACCCACCCAGAGTTTATGCCTCTAACAGGATCAGTAAACCCAGGAGACTTATTTGGTAAGGGCAAAGAAGCTTACCACTCAGGTGAATCTGATACCTTTGAAGCAGTAGAAAAAGTTGATGATTATACATTCAAATATACAATTGATGCAGAACAACTTCCTTACTACTACGAAAAATACCTAGCATCTAGATCAGCTTTCCCAATGCATGCAGTTTCTGAAAATCTAGCAGTAAGCGAAGATGGTAAAAAATTAGTTGCTAAAGATGGTTATGAACCAAGCGAAGAAGAAGTTCAAAAATACAAAGACTCTGTTCAAGAACAAATCGATAGAGCAAACGAAGAGTTCAAAGAAGTAGAAGCAGAAGCATCAGAAGAAGAAAAAGCTGCTCATGAAGAACAAATAGCAGATCTTCAAGAAAAACTTGACGGTGATGTTGACCCAACAGAGCAACTAATCGAACAAGCTATGCTAAATGTATATAACGAATACAGAACAGCACCAAGTGTAGTCCCAGGACCATACAAATTTGATGAATATAACAACAATATGGTTAAACTTTCTCTAAACCCTGAATACCAAGGTAACTTTAGAGGAGAAAAAGCTACAATTCCAAACATCATTGTTCAATACGTAAACGATAATATTGCTGTTGACCTACTAGAAAATGGTGACATCGATGTATGGCAACATGAAGGTGACGGCGGCAAAATCGATAAGATGAAGGCAGCAGAAGAAGCTGGTAAAATCAAATTAAACTCATTTGAAAGAAATGGTTACGGTTCACTTAACTTCTTAACAGATAGAGGAACAACTCAATATAAAGAAGTACGTCAAGCTATCGCTCACTTAATGGATAGAAATACATTCGTACAATCATTTGCTGGTGGTTATGGGGTAGTAACAAATGGTGCTTACGGTCTTAGCCAATGGATGTACCAAGATAGAGGAGCAGATCTTGAAGGAAAGCTTACAAACTATCAATTAAATATCGATACAGCTAACGAATTACTTGACAATTCACCATACAAATTTGAAGCAGATGGAACAACACCTTGGGATCGCGCAAAAGCTGATGAAGCATTTAGCTCTGACCCAGACGGATTTGACTACTATAGATACGATGAAAACGGTGAAAAACTTGTTGTAAACCAATTTGGTTCAGAAGAATCACCAATCACAGGACTAATGAACAGCCAACTTCCAGTAAATGCAAAACAAGCTGGTATGGAATATAACATTACAGCTGGATCATTCCCAACCCTTCAAGAATACTATGTATTCCCAGAAGAAGATGCAGAATACACAGCTTTCTCAATGGCTCAACAATTTGATGCTGTATACGACCCTTGGGCTCAATACCACTCAGAGGGTAATGACAACAAATCTAGAACAAATGATCCAAAGGCGGATGAATTGACAGTTAAATTACGTCAAACTCCACCAGAAGAAAGAGAACAATACCTAGATAACTGGGAAGAATTCCAACTTTGGTACAATGATTACCTACCACAAATCCCACTTTACTCAAACCTATTCCACACAGGTTATACACCAAGAGTTGAAGGATTTGAATTAAATACACCATCATGGGGTATCGAAGATCAAATCAATGGTGTTTCACTAAAATAAGCCAAAAAAAATATTAAAACTAAATGAGCTCACACTAGTGAGCTTTTTTAGTATAAATTTACATATATATAATCTATAATAAAATTATTATAAAAATGACTGTATAAATATATAGGACAGATTACTTTGTTTTGTCCTTGTATTTTCCTTTAAAATGCGAGTTTTTAGTGGATATGGAGGTCTTTTTTATTGACAAATAATTCCTATTATATTAATATATTATTTATAAAAATTGTTATCTTTTGAAATTTCTAACTATTTTTCATAATCCTAAAAATCTTTATTTAAGGCTTGGGTTAGTAAATTTATTTTTAATTATTTAAGAGATTTCTTTACATAACAATAATATAGAAAGGAAAGTTATGTTTCGTTATATAGTAAAAAGAATTTTAAGCTTGATTCCAACAGCCTTAATAATTTCTATATTGATTTTTATTTTTTCTAAAGCCATGCCAGGAGATCCCATCCAAGCAATGATGCCTCAAGGAACAGCTATGACCAAGGCCCAAGAAGAACAATTATACAAAAACTTATCAGAAAGATATGGGCTTGATAAATCATATCCAGAACAATATGTAAGATGGCTTGGTAGAACCTTAAAGGGTGACTTTGGTGAATCGCTTAGAGTAAAAAAACCAGTAAAAGATCACTTAAGAGAACCTTTAAAAAATACTATTTACCTTAATATTGGTTCTACAATTTTATCTTTTGTATTATCAATCCTTATAGGGATAAGATCAGCTACCCACAGGGGTGGAGTTTTTGATAAGACCTTCCAGACTCTGACCCTAATTGGGATGTCTATTCCTATATTTTTTATAGGCCTACTTTTAATTTATTTCTTTGCCTTTAAATTAGGCTGGTTACCACCAAATGGTATGCCACGTGAAAATACCTTTGGCCAATGGGTAAGATATTTAACCCTGCCAACTATAGCCCTAACCATAGGTTCTCTTGCATCCCTATCAAGATATGTAAGAAACTCTATGCTAGATGCCCTAAACCAAGATTATATTAGAACTGCAAGAAGTAAGGGTCTAAAAGAAAAGACAGTTATTTACTCTCACGCTTTTAGAAATGCCCTTATCCCAGTAGTTACTGCTCTAACTTGGGCTGTGCTTGGAATGTTTTCAGGTTCTGCAATTACAGAGCGTATTTTTGCCTATAGGGGTATAGGAAATGAACTTATAACTGCAGTTATTGCCCAAGACTATAATGTAATTTTAGCTTTATCAATGTTTTATGCCATACTAACACTTTTAGGCAACTTGATAATGGATATAGCCTATGCGCTAGTAGATCCAAGAGTTAAATTGGAAGCTTAAGAGGTGTAGGATGAATAAAACTTTTAACAAATCATTAAAATCATATACTAAATTTTTAAAATCACACCTACGCAGAGGCTTTACCTTTGCAGGAGATGTGCCAAATTTAGAAAATGAAGAGAGAATACCAGAAGATGAGAGACTAGATAGGGATATAAGAGAAAATCTAAATAATCCAAACTCCAATGTAGGAGCAGGACCTAACCCTTCTAGCGAAAATGAAAACCTAAGAGAAGAAGCAATTCTTTCTCCGGGAAAGGTTGCAGTTAGAAACTTTTTTAGAAACCCACTTGGGGTTATTGGTCTAATACTTTTTATAGCTATTATTCTAATAGTTTTTATAGGATCAGCAATCCTTCCATTTAACCAATACTATTCCCAAGGTAACCTTACAAATGTCGCACCGGGTGGGGCTTATATGAATTATCCAAAAGAGATGGAAACAGAGGGAACTCAAAAAATCTCTATTGGTAATACTTTTGCAGTAGGCCTTACAAATGAAGACAATGTTTATGTTTGGGGATCAGATAACGAAGATAAGGTATTAACCATCCCTGAAGATGTAAAAAAAGGTTTAAAAGGTAAAAAAGTAACCGATGTTGCAGCAGGAGATAGGCATATTCTAGTTGCTACAGATGATAATCAAATCTATGGTTGGGGAAATAATTCCTTTGAACAAACAAAAATGCCTCCAATGCAGGAAAACCAAATCAAAACAGAAGGTATAGAAAAACTTGGAGCAGGTGTTCAATATTCTGTTGTTCTTACCAAGGCAAAAAATCTTGTAGTGTGGGGATCAACTATGGCCAGCCGCCTAAACTTAATCCCATCAGACATCCAAGGGCAGGTAGAAGATTTTGATACATCACCAATCAACATGCTAGTAGCAAAAACTGATGGTACTATCCAATTACTAGGTGTACTTGGAGCAGAAAACCAAACAACAATGCCAAAAGAACTAACAGATGGATCTGTTTTTGTAAAAAAAGTAGCCCTAACAAGTTCATCTGCAGCGGCAATTGATGAAGATGGTAAACTTTATGTTTGGGGACCAAGCAGAGATGGTATCTCAGGAGATAATGTTCCAGAATTTGATGCTCCAATTGTAGATATCCAAGGGGCAGATACAACCTTTACTGCCCTAGATGAAAACGGAAAAATCTATTCTTGGGGTAAGGATAATTATGGTGAGTTAAATACTCCAGATGGAGAATTTGAACAAATATATGCTTCATACTTTAACCAATATGCAGTAGAAAAAGAAGGAGATATCAAAACTTGGGGACTAAATGGTTTTAGATTTGGTTCAGATGACCAAGGTCGTGATATCTTTACAAGATTAATCCATGGTGGTCGTATGACTATGATTATTTCTTTAATTTCTACTGTAATCCAAGTTGTTCTTGGTGTATTAATCGGTATGATTGCAGGTTTTGCAGGTGGCCGTGTGGATAATATTTTAATGAGAATATCAGAAATTATTTCTTCATTCCCATTTTATCCAATGCTAATTTCACTTTCTGCCCTACTTCCACCAGGGGCTAGTCAAACCCAAAGAATTACCATGGTAATGGTGCTTTTAGGTTTGCTAGGTTGGACAGGACTTGCACGTCTTGTACGTGGACAAATCCTTGCAGAACGTGAACGTGATTACATCACAGCAGCTCGTGCCCTTGGTGTAAAAAACTCCGCAATAATGGCCAGACACATTTTACCAAATATCCTTTCTATAGTAATTGTAAATGCTACCTTAGGTTATGCTGGCAACTTACTAACAGAATCAGGTTTATCATTTTTAGGTTTCGGTGTTCAAGAGCCAACACCATCATGGGGTAATATGCTATCAGCTGCCCAAAGTTCAGAAGTATTAAATGTTTACTGGTGGAGATGGGTATTCCCAGCCCTTGCAGTATTTTTAGTATCATTTTCTGTAAACTTAATTGGGGATGCTATAAGAGATGCCATAGATCCTAGAGCAAATGAGAGATAGAGGAAAATAATGAGCTTATTAGAAATAAATAATCTCCACACATATTTTTCTACAAGAAAAGGCCTCATCAAAGCTGTAAATGGAGTTTCCTTTACAGTTGATGAGGGAAAAACCCTAGGTCTTGTAGGAGAGTCTGGTTCAGGTAAAAGTCAAACTGCCATGAGTGTTTTGCAATTATTTGAGCCAAACCAAAAAATATATAACGGAGAAATCATATATAAGGGTGAGGACCTAGTAAAATATAATACAAGCCAAATGGAAAAAATTAGAGGAAACGAAATATCTATGATTTTCCAAGAGCCAATGAGTTCTCTAAACCCAGTTTTTACAGTAGAAAGACAAATTTCGGAAGTTTTGATGCTTCATAGAAATATGAATAAAAAAGAGGCGGCAAAAAGAACTGAAGAACTATTAGCTTCTGTAAAAATCCCAAACCCACATGTAGTTGCTAAGCAATATCCATTTGAACTTTCAGGTGGGATGAACCAAAGGGTAATGATTGCCATGGCCCTTGCTTGCGAGCCAAAATTACTAATCGCAGATGAGCCAACAACAGCCCTTGATGTAACTATCCAAGCGCAAATTTTAAGGTTGATGAATGATTTAAAACATAGACTTAACACTTCTATTTTATTTATCACCCACGACCTTGGAGTTATTAACCAAATGGCAGATGAGGTTGCAGTTATGTATTCTGGGCAAATTGTAGAACAATCACCAGTAGAATTTATCTTTAAACACGATATCACTGACTACAACCACCCATATACAGTAGCACTTTTAAATTCCATCCCATCAATAACTAGCGATAAAAACCAAAGACTAGATATAATCCCAGGATCTGTGCCACACCCATTAAACCTACCAAAGGGTTGTAAATTTGCAGATAGATGTAAGTTTGCTACAGAAAAATGTGTAAACGAGATGCCTGAGTTAGTTGCTGTAAATGAGCACCAAAGAATTAGATGTCACTATCCAAATAGAAAGGAAAGGGAAGATGGAAAATACTAATGATAAAAAGGTCTTATTTAAGATAAGAAACCTTAAAAAATATTTCCCTCTTAAGAAAAAAGGCTTTTTTAATAAGGGCCCAGGTTCCTATGTTCATGCCAACGAATCAATTTCTATTGACATCTATGAGGGTGAAACATTGGGACTTGTAGGAGAGTCCGGATGTGGTAAATCTACATTTGGTAGAACGCTTTTACAAATCTATGACCAAACAGAGGGAACAACCCTATACTACGGCAAAACCTTAGAAGATGTAGCTCCAGCATATATGGGAACTATGATTAAAAATATACCTAGCCAGTTTCCAAGCTATCAAACTGCCAATGATGAGTTAAATGCTATCTATAATGAGCTAGAAAATGCAGCTGATGATGAAGCCCGTGCAGCAGCCAATGAAAAAGCTATGTTTAAACGCCGTGAGATAGAAGAAAAATATCTAAATATGATAAGAATTGCCGGAGGACTTTTAGTAAGTGAAGATTTAAATAAAGTGCAATCTTTATTAGATGACTACTACAAAAGCCTAAAAGAGCGTGCAAAAGTTATCAATGACATAGAAGTTTTCGAGCAAAAACTTCAAATGAGATCTAGACAATGGGATGAGTATTACGACCACCGTGATAACGACCCAAGATACAAAGAACTAATTGCAAAAAGAGCTGAACTTTCAAAAGTAGTAGGCGAAAAATATAATAATATCGAAGCCTACAGAGATACTCTAAAAGATAAAGAAGGCTTTGAGGAATTAGAAAACCAAAGAGATAATGGTATCGACCTTTCAAAACTAAACGATGATGAAATGCGTGAGATGAGAAAAGACCTGCAAATGATATTCCAAGACCCATATGGATCACTTGATACCAAAATGACAGTTGGAAATATCATCGGTGAAGGAGTACTTGGCCATGATTTATTTAAATCAAGAAAAGATGAAGGCTATAACGAATACATCCAAGAAACCATGGAAAAATGTGGCCTTGCCCCATATTTCTTACACAGGTATCCTCACCAATTCTCAGGTGGGCAAAGGCAAAGAATCGGTATTGCAAGAGCCCTAGCCCTAAAACCAAGTTTTATAGTTTGTGATGAGGCAGTATCTGCCCTTGATGTATCAATCCAGTCACAAATTATAAACCTATTACAAGACTTAAAAGACCAAAACAACCTAACCTACTTATTTATCACCCACGACCTTTCCGTTGTAAAATACATTTCTGACCGTATAGGGGTAATGTATTTAGGAGTTTTGGTAGAACTTGCAAGTACAGAGCAAATCTTTGACAATCCTTCCCACCCATATACCCAAGCCTTATTACAGGCTATTCCTAGAACAGACGTGGACCAAGGCCAAGAACTGCAAACAATCGAAGGAGATATTCCTTCAGCAGTAAATCCTCCAACAGGATGCCGCTTCCACACTAGATGCCAATATGCTATGGATATATGTAAAACTTACCAACCACAACTAAAAGACTATGGTAACGGCCACTATGTAGCCTGCCACCTTATGGAAGTAAGTGAAGAAGAAAAGCAAAAAGCTTTTGAGAGAAATCAAGCTTTAAAAAATAAAGAAGAGCACGATTTAGAAGAAATGAGTGCTCTATGAAAAAACCCATAGATAGATTTAGCGGCAAAAACGCGGATGAAATCTATGAAAAAGAAAACTTGCTAGATGAAGATAATCTAGAAAAATATGATAGGCTAGCAATGTTTCTAGCAGCGATGAAGGTATTTTTACCAGGCTTATTAATAGTCATAGTGCCTTTGTTGTTAGTTGCGATATTATTATAAAAAGAAAGATGAGATGTTATTCTCATCTTTTTTTGGTTATAAATAGAAAGGATAATATATTATACATAATTAAATAAAAGGAGCAAAAGGTGTTTAAAATTAATAATTTTATAGATAATGATGACATAATGATAACTGACCAGAAAGGAGCTTTCAGGGTTGCTGAATATAAAAGAGATTTATCAGTGACCAAAGAAACTGCTCAAAAAGAATATTTTGCCGCTCAAATGGGTGTTAGGCTTAAACAACTAGTTTGTGATTTGTCTATAAATCCAGTTACCTTCCAGCAAGGGGCCATGCAATGGATGGCTGGTGATGTAAATGCTGGTACAGGTATCAAGGGTGTGGGAGATTTTTTTAGCAAGAGTCTAAGGTCATCTGTAACTAATGAATCTGCCATAAAACCAGAATATCACGGAACAGGCATGGTTGTTTTAGAGCCTACATATAAATACATAATCCTACTTGATGTGGCAAATTGGAATGGTGGCATAGTTTTAGAAGATGGATATTTCTTAGCTTGCGAATCATCCTTACAACACAAAACTGTAGCTAGATCTTCAATTTCATCAACAGTTGCTGGTGGGGAAGGCTTATTTAACCTAGGTTTATCTGGAGAGGGAGTGGTAGCCTTAGAATCTCCAGTAGCTCGCAATGAGCTAATAGAAGTAGAATTAGAAGATGATGAACTTAGAATAGACGGGTCTTTTGCAGTAGCTTGGTCTTCATCTCTAAAATTTACAGTAGAAAGAACAACCAAGTCATTAATAGGATCTGCAGCTAGTGGCGAAGGTCTTGTAAATGTATATAGGGGAACTGGAAAAGTTTTAATGGCACCGGTAGACTTATAGCTTATCTTTGGGTATCTATATTGTAGTAAAGGAGTATGATATGGATTTAAAAATAAAAGATATATGGAATAAAAATGGTCATTTGGCAATTGATCATTGGGGAGCGTTAAAAAGTGAACCCTTAGATGCTGACCTTACCAGTGTAGAAAATTTTAAAGAATTCCTAATCGGCCAATACGGTTGGGATGAGAAAACTGCAGAAGAAGAATTAAAGTGGTTTTCTGATTTTTCTAGAAGCTTTGAAAGTGAATAAATAAAAAATCGCTAAGAATAAAAACTTAGCGATTTTTTTGTTTTAGTTAAATATACCCATAAAGAAGTCACCTAAGAGGGCTGAGATTAAAAATGTTCCTATGATTACAAAAATAGAAACTATCACTCCCTTTACCCCAACTGACTTAAAGGCACCCCAGTCCTTACCGATTATGACACCTGCATAGGCTAGGATTGGTGTAATCACTGCGTTCATATTTAGATTATCAACACTTGTTATAACAAAATCAGATATTGGTGAAATTGGGCTTGAAACAAGGATTGCAATAATTGATATCCAAAGTACCGCTGAAACTTTTTTAAGGGGTACTACATAAGATAAAAAGTATCCTACAACAGTTATAGCTGATAAAACTAAGATACCAGGCAGTGAATTGCCCAGGCTCTCATAGCCTACCATATTTGAAACAGTACAAGCTATTATTGTAAAAAATAGGGCTATTAATATGGATGGAAAATCAGTTTTAAACTTCTGCATTTTTTCCTCCTCTTAGTTTATCAAGTCTCTTATATAGAAATTCTGTAATAGGTAGTCCTAAAAATATTCCAAGTGGCAGAGCAATTACACTAGAAATTAGGTTGGAAAGCCCAGCAAAGGCTGTCATTTCTGCCTCAAATTGTGGATAATTTGCAATCAGTGCAGAAAGTCCTGCTGTCATCATAGATGCAGATCCTGCTCCAGTACCCATGGCTGCTGCCTGAGGGCTAACTATGCCTAGAGAAATAGTAATTGATGTAATGATACTTAAAATTATTGGACCTAAGATAGTTCCTATAATATAAACAGCCATTACACCCCTAAATTCTGGAGACTGGGCACCGTAAGTATCTTGGATAAGACCTACATTTGACTCCCTACTTAGGGCATGGCACATACCAACAGATTCTCTTTTTAAACCAAGAAGCATAGCAATTGGTAGAGAAATAAGAATTGTACCAAGGTTACCAAAGTTTTGTAAAACTAGGGCAAGTCCTGCTTCTTTGATAGCTTCAAGTTGAGATCCACTAGCTACTCCAAGTTTTGCAATTAAAATTGCAAGCATAATACTCATCATGGAGTTGGCAGCAGGAGCGTCCTTTTCTGTTAAAGTTTTAATTGGGGACATATAAACGGCAAATGATAAAATCATTGCCCAAATCAGGGGCGAAAATACTATAGTAATGCCCCCAATATTTAAGTTTTTTGGACCGATTAGGATGCTTATAATAGCCAAAACGAGGACTGTTATATGCATGCCTAGGTCATCTTTTATTTTAAATTTGTGCATAAAATCTCTTTCTATTTTAATATTTCAAAGGCAGAAGATATAAAGGCTGCAACTCCCTTATAGAATAGGGACTCATCTAGGTTAAACTTAGAGTTGTGGTTTGGATAGCAAACCCCATCTGAGTGTTCTGTTAGGTTTGATAAAAACATAAAGCAGCCTGGTACTTCTTTTTGATAAAAGGCCATATCTTCTCCACCCATAACTGGTTTTCTAAGTTCAAAAACATCTTCTGGTAGGATATCACTAACAATATTTCTAATTTGACCAGTAAATTCTGGGTCATTATTTAAAACTGGGTAAAATCTTTCGTAATTTACATCAGCAGATCCGCCATAAGTTTTTGCAATGCCTTCTGAAATTTCAATTACTCTTTTTTCTACAATATCCCTTACGTCTTCGCTAAGAGATCTGGCTGTTCCCATCATTTCTACCTTATCTGGGATGATATTTTGAGTAAAACCACCGTTGATTTTGCAAACTGAAACTAGGGCGCTATCTACTGGAGCTATTTCTCTTGAAATAATTTTTTGTAAACCAAGTAATATTTCTCCAGAAATAACTATTGGGTCAATAGCTAGGTGTGGGCTTGCCCCGTGGCCGCCTTTGCCATTTACTTCTATAGTAAACTTATCCATAGCAGCCATCATTTCGTTATCTTTAAAGGCAATAGATCCACGTGGGATTTCTGCTAGGTGGCCTCCGTGCATACCGATTATAAAGTCAACTTTTGGGTTTTCTAAAACTCCTTCTTCAATCATTGGTTTTGCACCACCTGGAATTTCCTCACCCGGTTGGAAGATAAATTTAACAGATCCTTTTAACTTATCCTTGTTTTCATTTAAAATTTTTGCAGCAGTTAAAGCAATAGCTGTGTGAGAATCATGCCCACAAGCGTGCATTTTACCTGGATGAGTAGATGCAAATTCTAGTCCGGTTTCTTCTGCAACAGGTAGTGCATCCATATCAGCTCTAATAGCAAGACATTTACCAGGTTCACTTCCTTCTATAAGGACAGATAGGCCATTACCATTTACGTATTCTTTATAGCTTAAGCCAAAGTCATCTAGCTTTTTCTTTACGTAAGCAACAGTTTTTGGTAATTCTAATTCCAATTCGGGAATCTTATGTAACTCGCGTCTCATTTCTATACAAAGGTCTTCATTATCCTTTGCAAGTTCTATGTAATCCATAATAACCTCCTATTAATTATAAATAAAACTATAGTTAAATTATAGATTTTTGTAATTTTTTTGTCAAATATTTTAATCGAGCAAAACTTTTTTATTATTAATAAAAAAATTAATATTTTTAGGAAAACGATGTTTAAAGTAAAACTTACTGGGTATTATATTAATAAGAAGATATATTTTCAATCAGAAAGATAGGAGGACAGTCCGATGGGAACAGAAGAAAAATTTGATTTATATTTTAAGCCAGAGTGTCCATTTAGCTTGAAGGTGTTAAACTTTTTTAAAGACAATAACATCGTAAACTTCAATTCTTATAACACTACTGATGCGACTTGTGGAGCAGAAAATACTCGTAAATTAGAAGAAGTCGGAGGTAAGGTACAAGTACCATGTATTGTTATAGATGGAGAAGCAATGTACGAATCTGACGATATAATTGAATACGCGAAAGAAAACTTTCTTTAATAAAAATATTAGATATTGAAATAAATATAGCTTTCGCTTTGAAACTTTGAGAGAAAAAGTGAGTATAAGACTCCAGTTTCAAAATTTGCTTATAATAAGAGTAATTAAAGAAATTTACTTTTAAATTAACTACTAAACCTAAGTTTTTAAGACTAATGGCAATAATTTTTTTAAAATCGCAAACACACGCAACAGACTAGACGATTATAAAAATTTTATTTAAAATTAGTTTTATCGTAAACTTGGGTTTTTTATTTATTTTTTACACAAAAAAAAACAAGCCCTAAGGCCTGTTCTTATCTTTTAGTTCATTACTTCGTAATTTATATCATCAATTACTTTATTTTTTTCCTTTTCCATTACATAGTCAGGAATCATCTTGTTTGCGATAGCGAATAATACAGTCATCACAAGGGCATCATCAAACCATCCTAAAAACGGAATGGCATCTACTACAACATCTGCAGGCGATACTGCATAAGCAATTGCAACTGCTACTGCAATTTTTGCTGGAATTGGTGTATTTTTATTTTTTAAAGCTTTAAAAAAAGCTGGAATTGATGTTCTAAGTCTGTTAAATTTGTTCATTGAAACCCCTTTCTTAAAATAGGTTTTAACAAAATTTATTTACACTTATATTATACTTGATAATATTAAAAGTCAAATTAATTATTATTAAATTTATTTATTTGATTAGGATTTAGTATAATATAAGTATAGGAGAAGATTAATATGGAAGAAATGATTAGAATTTATTTAGATAGTAAGGATGATTACAAAAATTATATAAACCAAATTTTTAAATATGTTAAAAATATCGAATTTGTTATTTTAGATGATAGTTATATTTTTAGTCCCATTATTATGGAATATTTGAAAAAAAATAATTTTAGAGCAAAAAATGTAAAATCTTGGATGGGAACTAAGTCAGGCTCTAGAAAAAATCTATTGTATCGTTTTGATGCAAATTCTGAATTTAAAAGTATTTTGTTGAAATTGGAAAATTTTTTTGTTATTGATAAAAAGGAAATTTCAAAAGATACTTATAGTTGTACTATAGAGGATACTGATTGGGGACACGCTGATATTGCTTTTTTTGATGAAAATAACGAAGTAATATCTTATGTTACGGCCCATGAAGGAGATATATTTGTAAATGAGAAATATATTTATGATTTTTCTCAGTTTATCTTAGATAAGAATGTATCATATTTTTTTGGCTTATGAATAAAAATTAGATTAGTAGAGACTATTTCAGGAGAAAAATATGGGAATTAGATATAGAAAAAGTATTAATCTTGGCAAGGGATTTAGGATAAATATGAGTAAGACTGGCCCGGGATTTTCTTGGGGAGGCAAGGGTTTTAGGATTACACGTACTGCCAATGGCAATATCAGAGGATCAGCTTATATTCCAGGAACAGGGATTGGCTATCAAAAAGATTTTGGAAATCCCCACAAAAAAATAACAGGTAAGAAAAATAAACCTGCAAAAAGTAAAAGTGCATCCAAAAACTCTAGCTTTTACCAAAATGATATAGCCAGTATCCATTCGTCAAACATGGCGGATGTGGTGGCTGCCACTAATAAAAATCGCACCTATAAATACACATCCCTTGCCCTTATAATAATTGGCCTACTTTTAATAATTTTAAATCCTCTTTTTGTAATTTTGGCAATCTTGGGTATTATTTTAGCTATTTATAACAAAAATAATCAAACTATTAGCCTAGATTACGAACTAAGCGAGGATGCCAAAGAAGAACTTGAAGTAACCAATAATTTACTAGCAGGTATTATGGAATCAGATGCTGTGTGGTTGGTAAATGAAGTAGAAGAATGTGATGAAGAGCGAATGAGAATTATCGATCGTACTCCAATTAATTTTTACAAGGGGACAGATGAAGCTATCGAAACAAATGTAGATATTTATACCCTAGATGCGGGAAAGGTTAAGCTGATATTTTTACCAGATGCTATTTTTATCAAGCAAAATGGTAAGCTAGCAGCAGTAAGCTTTAAAGAAATAGACATAAATCTTGCCACAGCCTTATTTTTAGAAGATAGTAAAATACCAAATGATTCTACAGTCCTAGGCAAAACCTATGCTCATACTAATAAAGATGGCAATCCAGACAAAAGATATAAAGAAAATCCTGAACTTACATTAGTGGAATATGGGGTCCTCTCTCTTACAAAAAATCCAGGTCTTAATAGCCTTATAGTATTTTCAGATACTATTTTGGATGGCAAATAATATATTTATTAAAACAATAGCCTAGCTATTGTTCAGACTGTCGACAAAGTAGGTAAGAAGTAACAATCTTACCTACTTTTTTAGTACTTAAATGGCTTGTTTTCAATATATAAGGGTATAAAAATACTAAAGAAAGAGGTGCGTTATGCTCAATAAAAATGATAAGGATAAACAAAATCAAGTACAGTTCGTAGCACTTGAAGATTTAGTACCAAACAATCATCTGCTTAGAAAAATAGATACATACATAGACTTTGACTTCATATATGACCTAGTCGAAGACAAATACTGCTTAGATAAATGAAGATTCAGCTATTAGACTAATAGGATCAATCCTCATTGATATCAATGAGGATTGGATCACATCTTCTAGATTATATATTAAAATCAAATAGTAAATATTGTACAGGTTTAATTTACACAATATTATGGACTTGACTTTCAAAATAATATTTATATACTAATACTATAGTATAAATTTATTTATAATAAATATCAAATAATAGCTATAGTATTTAAACGAAGTAATAATAATGGGGTATGAATAATATAGGAGGAGGTAGTACTATGGTTGATAATAAAAAAACATTTGATTGGATTTCTCTAATTATAGGTATAGCTTTTATACTTGTATCTTTTGTGGCTTTCAGAAACCCTTATGAAACTCTTGCAAGTTTGGTGATTTATTTTGGATTGATTGCAATTATTAAAGGTATAGGTGGGCTTATTATTTATAGGAATATTAGAGAATCTACAAAGCTTAATATAAGATTATTTGTATGGAATAGTGTAATTGATATTATCCTGGGACTTTTGTTGATAGTTAATGTTGATTCAGCAGTTTCAATCCTTCCATATGTATTTGCTATATGGTTTATAGTTGACTCAATCAACGATATGTTCTATGCTAGATTTTTAAAATACATCCATGATGGTGTATACGGATTAAATATGGCTGTAAACATCATTACTTTGATACTTGGTATTATGATGCTAAACAATCCTATGAGCGCATCATTAACCCTTGTATACTTAATCGGTATATATTTTACAATAAGTGGAATTAAGTACATTGTTTATGCATTTGAACATGAGTATTAAAAGAAAGTTTTTAAAATAGGGCCTATAGTACTATAGGCCCTATCAGACTGTCGACAAAGTAGGTAAGAAATAACAATCTTACCTACTTTTTTAGTACTTAAATGGCTTGTTTTCAGTACTTAAGGGTATAAATATAGTAAGGAAAGAGGTGTGTTATGCTCAATAAAAATGATAAGGATAAACAAACCAAGTTCAATTAGTAGCACTAGATGATTTAGTACCAAACAATCATCTGCTTAGAAAAATAGATACATACATAGACTTTGACTTCATATATGACCTAGTCGAAGACAAATACTGCTTAGATAACGGAAGAGCAAGCATAGATCCAGTAGTTCTAATGAAGTTAGCATTCATTCAGTATCTATATGGCATAAGAAGTATGCGTCAGACAATAAAAGAAGTAGAAGTAAACCTAGCATATAGATGGTTCTTAGGACTCGACTTCTACGATAAAGTACCTCATTTCTCAACCTTCAGCAAAAACTATGAAAGAAGATTTAAAGACACAGACATATTTGAGCAAATATTTAATGAAATTCTATCCCAAGCAATGAGCTATGCTCTAGTAGACACAAAAGTACAATTTGTAGACGCAACCCATGTAAAAGCCCATGCAAACAGACACAAAACAATCAAAAAAGAAGTCACAAAGCAAACAAGAAAATATCAAAACCAACTAAATAAAGAAATAGACCTTGATAGAGCCGCTCATGATAAAAAGCCATTAAAATCAAGAAACAAAGAAAGCGAAACAACTGAACAAACCCAAAGCACAACAGACCCCGAAAGTGGATTGTTCCATAAAGGGGAGCACAAAGAAGTATTTGCATACACAGTCCAAACATCCTGCGATAAAAACGGATGGGTACTAGCCTATGAACCATTTGCAGGCAATCTACATGACAGCACCAACTTTGATAAATTCTTCAATGAAAAATTAAAAAAACTACAACCTGAAAAACTAGTACTAGATGCAGGCTACAAAATCCCATACATAGCAAAACAACTACTAGAAAATTCAATCCTACCAGTATTCCCATATACCAGATACAAAGGTAGAAGTAAAAATCAAGAAGCTATGTTTTATCCTAGAGAATATAAATACGATCAAGATAATAATTGCTACATATGCCCTGAAAACAAAATAATACTTTATTCAACCACCAATAAAGAAGGCTACAGAATATACAAAAGCAAAACAAACCTATGTCAAAATTGTCCTAGTTTAGACAGATGTACAAAAAGCAAACAGAAACAAAAAACAATCATTAGACACATATGGCAAGAATACTTAGACATAGCAGAAGAATACAGAAAAACATCAACAGGAAAGGCAGACTACAAACAAAGAAAAGAAACAATAGAACGATGTTTTGGAACAGCAAAAGAATATCATGGATTTAGATACACTAATATGAAGGGGTTAGCAAAAATGAGAATGAAAAGTGCCCTAACCTTTGCATGCATGAATATGAAGAAACTAGCAAATATGCTATGGAATATGGATCCTAATAGGGTCTTTTTTTTGGCAAAAATAGCTTAAAAAGATAAAAATAAAGACAAACTCCAGTTTGTGCCGGGGTTTGTCTTCGGTCTGAACAATAGCCTAGCTATTGTTTTTTATTTTCAAAAAAATAATTTTTTCTGAAGCTACTTTCAAATATAAAATCAAATAGTGTAAGGAAAACAGGAAAATGTTATCAAAAGAGTACTAAATTGAAAGTAGTTTCTAATTATTAATAAGATATTGAAATATAATTCAGTATAGGATATAGTTTTCCTAAAGGTGGAGGTTAGAATAATGGAAAACAAGAAAGTAGAAGCTATAAAAGGAAATTTAATTGTTTCTTGCCAGGCCTTACCAGATGAGCCTCTTCATTCTTCATTTATAATGGGAAGAATGGCAAGGGCTGCAAGGGTAGGTGGCGCAAGTGGTATCAGAGCAAACACTGCAGCTGATATAACAGAAATTCAAAAAGAAGTGGACTTACCTATTATAGGAATTGTAAAAAAAGATTATGACGATTCTAAAGTTTACATAACACCAACTATGGAGGAAATCGATGAGCTAGCAGCAACTGGGGTTGATATAATAGCCCTAGATGCTACAAGCAATCTAAGACCAAATGGTAAAAAATTAGATGAATTTTTTAAACAAATCAAAGAAAAATATCCAGATCAATTACTAATGGCAGATTGCTCAACAGTAGAGGAAGCTATACATGCAGATGAATTAGGTTTTGATTTTATAGGCACAACCCTAGTTGGCTATACTGACCAATCAAAGGGAGATAAAATTGAGGCAAATGACTTTGAAATCTTAAGAGAAATTATAAAAAATGTAAAGGGCAATGTTATTGCTGAGGGTAATATAAATACTCCAGAAAAGGCAAAAAGAGTTATAGAACTAGGTGCTTATAGCGTTGTGGTAGGATCTATAATCACTAGACCACAAGTGATTACTAAAAACTTTGTGGATAAACTAGCAGAAAGCTAAAATAAAAATTTAAAAAGGAGGAAAACGTAATTATGAGAAATTTAGACAAATACAAGGGTGTTATTCCAGCATTTTATGCTTGCTATGATGATGAAGGAAATATCAGCCCAGAAAGAGTAAGGGATTTAACCAAATACTTTATAGAAAAAGGTGTAAAGGGTCTTTATGTCAATGGATCTTCTGGAGAGTGCATCTACCAAAGTGTAGAAGATAAAAAAATCGTTTTAGAAAATGTCATGAAGGAAGCCAAAGGCAAGTTAACAGTAATTGCCCACGTTGCTTGTAACAATACAGCTGACTCAAAAGAACTTGCAGCCCATGCAGAAAGTCTTGGAGTTGATGCTATTGCAGCCATACCTCCAATTTATTTTAGGCTACCAGAATATGCTATCGCTGAATATTGGAATGATATTTCATCTGCAGCACCAAATACTGATTTTGTAATTTATAATATCCCACAACTAGCAGGAGTAGCTCTAACACCAAGTCTATTTGCAGAAATGAGAAAAAACCCTCGCGTAATCGGTGTAAAAAATTCATCTATGCCAGTCCAAGATATTCAAATCTTTAAACAAGATGCGGGAGAAGATTATATTATTTTTAATGGTCCAGATGAACAATTTATCTCAGGTCGTTTAATCGGTGCAGAAGCAGGCATTGGTGGCACTTATGGAGCTATGCCAGATTTATTCTTAAAAATGGATGAACATTTTAGAAACGGCGAACTTGATCAAGCTCAAAAAATGCAATATGACATCAATAAAATTATTTATAAAATGGTTTCAGGCCATGGCAATATGTATGCAGTTATCAAAGCTATTTTAAGAGAAAATGAAAACTTGGATATTGGATCTGTTAGAAAACCACTACCAGCCTTAATAGAAGAAGATAAACAAATAGTAAAAGAAGCAGCATCTATGATAAGAGATGCAAGAGAAAAATATCTGACTAACTAGGAGAAAATATGCAGGGTTTTACAACAATTGATTTAATAATACTTATAGTATATCTAGGAGCAGTACTTTTTGCAGGCCTTCGTTTCTCTAAAAAAGAAATGACAGGTAAAGAATACTTTAGAGGTGATGGGTCTATCCCTTGGTGGGTAACATCTGTTTCTATCTTTGCAACCTTACTTAGCCCTATCTCCTTCCTATCCCTTGCTGGAAATTCTTATGCAGGGACATGGATTATGTGGTTTGCTCAACTTGGTATGCTAATTGCTATACCATTTACAATTAAATATTTTTTACCAATTTATAGCAAGTTAGATATAGATACAGCTTATCAATATCTAGAAATAAGATATAAATCCAAAGGCCTAAGAATCCTTGGGGCTATCATGTTTATAATTTACCAAATTGGTAGAATGTCAATTATCATGTATTTGCCATGTATGGTTTTATCTAGACTTATGGGAATAAATGTAGATATCCTTATAATTATTATGGGAGTGATAGCGATTATTTATTCTTACTCTGGTGGACTAAAATCAGTTTTATGGACGGACTTTATCCAAGGATCAGTTTTACTTATTGGAGTAACTTTTGGTTTAATTTATCTTGTAAGCCATATTAATGGTGGCATGGGTGCTATTAATCATGAACTATTTACAAATAACAAATTTTTAGCAGCAGACCAACCAATCTTTGATGCAAATATTCTACGAGATAGTGTATTTTTACTAATATTTGGTGCTGGCATCAATACTATTGGTTCTTATGTATCTAGCCAAGATATAGTCCAAAGATTTACAACAACCAATGACTCTAAACAACTTAGAAAAATGATGATTGGTAATGGTTGTTTATCAATATTTATTGCTACTGTGTTTTACCTAATAGGTACTGGACTTTATGTTTTCTACCAAGTCCAAGGTAATCCACTACCACCAAATGCCCAACAAGACCAAATTTTTGCTTCATGGATAGCCTATGAATTACCAGTTGGTGTTACAGGTATTTTGCTTGCAGCAATTTATGCAGCTGCCCAATCTACTTTATCAACAGGTCTTAACTCAGTTGCATCCAGCTGGGCCTTAGATGTTCAGTCAACTTTAAATAAAAAAGAAATGACCTTTGAAAAACAAACTAAAATTGGTCAAAGAGTTTCCTTAGTAGTTGGTATTTTTGCAATCATTGTTTCAATATTATTAGCCCATGGTGGAGTAAAATCAGCCTATGAATGGTTTAACGGTTTTATGGGATTAGTTTTAGGGATCCTAGTTGGAATATTTATCCTAGGTGCCTTTACAAAAGTTGCCAATAAATTTGGAGCAAGCCTTGCCTTTGCAGTAGCAGCTCTTGTAATGGTATATATAAAATATTTTGTAGATCCAACCAAAGTATCATTCTGGTCCTACTCAATCATTTCAATACTAGTATCACTAGTAGTTGGAGTAATTGGTTCTGTAATCTATAATAAGGTTAAGGGTATAAAAGATATACCACCGGTAAACTCAACCGTATATAATCAACAATAGGAGAAAATAATGATATTTGGAAACATAACAAACTTAGAAGAATATGATTTTTTAGAAGATAAAATCAAAGCTTGCTTTGACTACTACAAAGAAAATGACATGGAAAACATGGAAGCAGGCATCCACAAAATCGATGGAGATAACTTTTTTGTAAATATTGTAGAATATGATACAACAACAGTAGAAAATAGATTTTGGGAAGCTCACAAAGAATACTTAGACCTACACTTAATGCTTTTAGGTGAAGAAAGAATTGACCTAAACTTTTTAAAAGACATGGACCTAGGTGACTACGATAAAGAAAAAGACTTCCAAGCAGCAGAAGGAGAGAGAAATTCATCAGTAGACTTAAAGGTAGGAGACTTTTTAGTTTGCTATCCAAACGATGTTCATATGACAGCCTTACAAATAGATGATCCAGTCTATACAAAAAAAGCAATATTCAAAATCAAAATCTAATTAAACTAACGGCATAAGGCATAAGTCTTATGCCTTTTTAAAACGAAGACTTAGGAGTAACTATGAAAAATTATATCAGCATAGATATAGGCGGGACTTTTATAAAATATGGTCTGATAAATGAAAATGGGGAAATTTTAGAAAAAAATGAATTAGCTACAGAAGCTAATAAGGGTGGTGAGCAAATTTTAGCAAAGGTTTTAAAAATTGTAGAAACTTACCATACCAAAGAGCCAGTAGAAGGAGTGGCCATATCTACAGCCGGCATGGTAGATAGTAAAAAAGGAGCCATCCGCTATGCCTCAGATCTCATACCAGCTTATACAGGTATAAATTTTAAAGATCCTATCAAAGAAAAATTTAATTTGCCATGCTCTGTAGAAAATGATGTAAACTGTGCAGGACTTGCAGAATATAAAACTGGAGCAGGAAAAAATAGCAAAATTGCCCTTATTTTAACTATCGGAACAGGTATAGGTGGCTGTGCTATAATAAATGGAGAAGTATACCACGGCATATCAGGCTCAGCCATGGAAGTAGGCTATATGAGAGTAAAAAATAGCACCTTTGAAACCCTAGGATCTGCTAAAGCATTGGTAGAAAAAGTTGCAGAGCTAAAAGGCGAAGCAAAAGAAAATTGGGATGGCAAAAAAGTATTTGAATGCGCAAAAAATGGTGATGATGACTGTATAAGGGCCATTGATGAAATGTGCGACATCCTTGCCCTAGGCATAGCAAATATTTCCTATGTCCTAAATCCAGATACAGTTATCCTAGGCGGTGGCATCATGGCCCAAGAAGATTATTTATATCCAAAAATAGATAAAAAACTCAAATACTATCTAGAAAAACCCCTATATGATGTTATTAGACTAAAATTTGCCAGCAACCAAAATGCAGCAGGCATGCTAGGAGCCTTTTATAACTTTCAAAATCAAAATTAGGTCTTATTTATAAGGAGGCCCCCATGGGCTACTATGTAAAATCAGTTATAGAAACTATAGAATCTAACTATGAAAACTTTACACCCACAGAAAAAAATATAGCAGATTTTTTTATCCATAATGATCAAAAAAGAGATTTTTCTGGTAAAAAACTTGCAGAAGAACTTTTCGTATCAGAAGCTTCTCTGTCTCGTTTTGCCCAAAAATGTGGCTTTAGGGGCTATAGGGAGTTTATCTATGAGTATAAGCAAAATTTTGTAGAAAAACAAGATGAGATTACCAACAATGTCAGTCAAGTTCTAGAAACCTACCAAGAACTTTTAAACAAAACCTATTCACTCATAGATGAAAACCAGCTAAAAAGAGTGATAGATTACCTAAATAGTTCGCAAAAAGTTTTCGTATGCGGAAAAGGTTCATCGGGTCTTGCAGCCAATGAAATGGAAACAAGGTTTATGAGAATAGGGGTAAATATAGATTCCATAACTGATGCCGATCAAATGAAAATGCGAGCCGTTTTTCATAATGAAGAAAGCCTAGTCATAGGGTTAAGTATTAGCGGAGAAACCAAGGAAGTCCTATATTTTTTAGAAGAAGCTCACTACAAAAATGCAAAAACAGTTTTAATAACCTCTCAAAATAGAGATGAGCTAAAGAGCTATTGCGATGAGATAGTCTTAGTCCCATCCTTAAAACATCTAAACTACGGCAATGTCATAAGTCCCCAATTTCCTTTATCAATAATGGTGGACTTACTTTATTCATTCTTTGTCGATGAAGATAAAAATATTAAGAAAAAAATGCACGATGATACCCTAAGGGCCCTAGGCAATGGGCATTAATTAAATAAAAAATAAAAAATCATTCCAAATTGTGGGATGATTTTTTGTTTACATATTATATTTTTGATAGGTTATTTTTTGCCTAAAATCGTTGGGATTTATGGCATATATTTTTTTAAAATTCCTATAAAAAGTTTTTGTCGTATTAAAACCTACCTTGTAGGCTATGACAGAGACTAAATCATCCGTTTGTAATAGGAGTTTGACTGCATTTATTACCCTAACGTAAGTTAGATAATCATCAAAACTCTTATCCACATAAAATTTTAAAGACTTGTTTAGTTGGTTTTGGCTTATAGAAAATTTTTGGCAAATGCCATCTATTTTTAAATCTTGGTAGTAATTATTTACTAGATAGTCGATTATATCCTCCATTTTTTCATAGCCAATCACTGAATCGTAGGCATCTATAGTGTGGTAGGAATTTTTGTAATCCTTAGAATTAAGGCCGGTTTTGGCCTTAAAAAATTTGGCAAGGTGGGAAGCATCCTTAAAGCCTAGGATAACGGAAAGCTCTTCCAAACTTTTTTCAGAAAAGTTGAGGTAGCCCATAAGTTTAGTAAGTTTCATAAGCGAGGTAAGGTTGGTAAAGGATAGGCCGGTTTCTTCTTTGATGTACTTTGAAATGTTTGATTCTGAAATATAAAAGGTGGTGGCTAGGCTTTTTAAAGTAATTTTTTCATCCAAATGGGCCCAGATGTAGTGAAATATTTCTATTTTATCATGGTTTTGGAGTTTTTTTTTACCCTTGCCGGTTAGTTTTTCAAATAAAACAGCAAGTTCCATAAGTTTTATATATATCATTTGGTTGGCATAGGCTCTGCCATTTTTAAAAGAGCGAAACTCATCCCTTAAACTTTGGATAATATTTTCCACAGTCTTTCTATCATTTTCATCCAAAATAACATAGGCATTTTCAGATATGGCAGTAATTATCTGTGCGGTCGATCCAAACATTTCATTTGTTTTTTTAAGCAGGATATTTATAAGATCAATATCCACTACAACTATATCTAACTCGATTGGCTCTATGATTTGCATAATTTGTGTATAATACCAGGGCAATATCCCAACAAGCATGCCCTCTTTTAGAGTATAGTTTTCCCCTTGAATATTAAAAATAGCCTCCCCACTTTTTATATACCAAAACCTTGCGTTGGTATGAAGTAGGGGAGCTGTTGCAGTCTTACAAATCTCACTTCCTATATCTATTAAAACTGATTGGTTAAAGTCAGCTTGAAAATATGTCGATTCATCTTGAATATTGGTACGATCTTTGATATTAATACCTCCTTTTTACCTCTTATCCCCATTATTATAACATATTTTGGCCCTTTAAAGTACAAAATTTCAAGGTTTATTGGTTTAAAGATTATTTATACAATAAAATTTAAGAAAATTTTAAGATATCTATATCGTGAAAACATTTGCCTTAATTTTACAAAAATTTTAAGCCTAGATGTCCCACTAGCTACTAGGCCTATGATATAATTTTATCAAGATAATGGTTTGTAAATATTTATAAGTCATATCGAACTTATAAAAAAGGAGAAAATTATGTTAGATACATTATCACGCTTTACTGATTGGTTGTGGAGCTGGCCTTTATTAGTCCTATTAATGGGCGGCGGCTTGCTTATATCTATCAGAACAGGATTTTTCCAATTGCGCCATTTTGGATACATAATGAGCCAAACTTTTGGAAAAATGTTTTCCAAAGAAGATCAAGGTGATGGTACAGTTTCAGCTTTCCAAGCTATGACTACAGCACTAGCTTCATCAATTGGAGCTGCAAATATCGTAGTAGCACCAACAATTATTTTCATTGCAGGTCCTGGATCTATATTCTGGATGTGGATTGCTGCAATTATAGGTCAAGCTACAAAATTCTCAGAAGTTGCTCTTTCTATCAAATACAGAGAGCTAAACTCTGACGGAGAATACGTTGGTGGATGTTCATACATGCTTAAAAATGGTCTAAAAGGAAATCTTGGTAAAGTCCTAGGTTCTCTTGCAGCATTTTTCTTTATGCTAGAAATCCTTCCATCAATCACACTTCAAACACTATCAGCAGTTAACCCTATCCAAAGTGTATTTAAACCACTAAATGTAGATGAACATATAGCTAAAAGAATCGCTATTATTGGTATTTTTATTTTAGTTTCTATAGTTGTATTTGGTGGGGTAAAACAAATTGGTAAGGTAACAGAAAAACTAATTCCAATCATGGCAGCTTTTTATATTATCACTGGATTGCTTATAATAATCATGCATATAGGTGATGTTCCAGCAGCTTTTGGTTATATATTTAAAGGAGCATTTAATCCTAAAGCAGCTATGGGTGGTGTAGCAGGTATAACAATTTCAAAAGTAATATCCCAAGGGGTAGCTCGCGGAGTATACTCAAACGAGGCTGGTATGGGTTCTGCAGGTTATGGACACGCTGCAGCAACAACAGACCACCCAGCTAGACAAGGTCTATGGGGAGTTTTTGAAGTATTTGCAGATACCATTATAGTTTGTACAATTTCTTCTCTAGTAGTAATCCTTACAGGAGTATGGCAACCAGGCATGAGTGAAGCTGACATGGCAGCAGTAAGATCTATTGCTGTAGAAAGATCATTTAACACCTTATTTGGTCAATGGGGCTCAGTAATCATATCAATATGCTTATTCTTATTCGTACTATCAACAATCATAGTAATCGTATTTTACTGTGAAAAACAAGCTGAGTACCTATTTGGTACTAAAGTAGGAAAAGTAATGAGAATAGTTGCATCACTTATGATACTTGCTGCATTATTTGTATCATTTGACAATGCAGGAGTATTCTTAGACTTTACATTAGGTCTTGTAGTTATACCGAACTTGATAGGTCTTATAATGATGAGTGGAGAAGTAAAAGAAATCACTGATGAATTCTTTAAATCAGATAAGTACTACAGGCTAGATACTGGCAAAGTAAAAGCGCCAGCAGCTAGTCAAACAACAACTAGACCTACAGAAGAAACTGTAAGAAAATCAAATACAACAACTAACGCAACAGAAGTTCGCGAAGGTGAAACCTTAACATTTGAATCAGATGATGATTCTGTTGAAAGATAAAAAAATATTTACAAACCATTATTAAATTACAGGAGGATACATGAAATCAATAGTAGTAGCACTAGGTGGTAACGCCCTAGGAAATAGCCCAAAAGAACAACTTGAAGCTGTAAAAGGCTCATCAAAATCACTAGCAGATATCGTAGAAACATATGATAAAGTTGCAGTAGTTCATGGAAATGGACCACAAGTAGGAGTAATAAACCTAGCTTTATCCCTTGCAGCTAAAGAAGACTCAACAATCCCAGAATTCCCACTAGTGGAATGTGTGGCAATGAGCCAAGGCTATATAGGCTATCACCTACAACAAGCTATCGAAAATGAATTAGCATCTCGTAATATAGACAAAAAAGTAGCAACAGTAGTAACACAAGTTGAAGTAGATCCAAAAGACCCAGCATTTGAAAATCCAACAAAACCAATTGGAAACTTCTACACACAAGAAGAAGCAGATGCCATTGCTAAAAAAGATGGATACACATTTAAAGAAGATGCAGGTCGTGGATACAGAAGAGTAGTTCCAAGTCCAAAACCACAAAGAATTGTAGAACTAGACACAGTTACAAATCACCTAGACAACGATGGTGTAGTAGTTACAGGTGGTGGTGGCGGTATCCCAGTTCTAAATGAAAATGGAGAACTAAAAGGGGTAGATGCAGTAATCGATAAAGACTTTGTAGCAAGCAGAATCTCATCAGATATCGGTGCAGATACACTACTAATACTAACAGCAGTAGATTCAGTATATATAAACTATGGTAAAGAAAACCAAGAAGAACTTCGTGAAATCACAGTAAGTGAAATCAAAAAACACATCGAAGACAATCAATTCCATGCTGGATCCATGCTACCAAAAGTAGAAGCATGCATTAAATTTATCGAAGAAAATCCAGAAGGAACAGCAATCATTACATCTCTAGAAAAAGCAGCATATGCTCTATCAGGAGAAGTAGGAACAAAAATCATAAACGGCTAATAGCCACCCTTGATTAAAATCAAAATACATGGGTAACAAAATAATGTAACAACGCTTATAAAATGCTATAACGTGCATTTTGTAATATATATTTGGTAATATTTTAGTAAATATAAAGGAGATTTAAAATGGGAGTTAACTTAAGAGGAAGAAACCTAATGGCAATCAAAGACTTCACAGAAGATGAAGTACTTTACCTTATCGAACTATCAGAACAATTTAAAAGATTAAAACTTGCAGGTACACCACACAAATACCTAGAAGGAAAAAATATAGCACTACTATTTGAAAAAACATCAACAAGAACAAGATGTTCATTCGAAGTAGCAGGATATGACCTAGGAATGGGAGTAACATACCTAGATCCAGGTTCAAGCCAAATGGGTAAAAAAGAATCAATCGCAGATACAGCAAAAGTATTAGGTAGATTCTACGATGGTATCGAATACAGAGGATTTGACCAAGACCTAGTAGAAGAACTAGGAGCAAACGCTGGAGTACCAGTATGGAATGGTCTTACAGATAAATGGCACCCAACACAAATGATCGCAGACATGCTTACAATCAAAGAAAACTTTGGTAAACTAAGAGGCATCAACTTTGTATACATGGGCGACTGCAGAAACAACATGGCAAACTCATTAGCAGTAACATGTGCTAAACTAGGTGTAAACTTTACAGCTTGTGGTCCAAAAGAATTATGGCCAGAAGAAGAAGTACAAGATTTAGCTCGTGAACTATCAGAAGTACACGGATCAAAAGTACACTTTACAGAAGATGTAAAAGAAGCAACAACAGATGCACACGTAATCTACACAGATATTTGGGTATCAATGGGAGAACCAGAAGAAGTTTGGGAACAAAGAATCGAACAACTTCACCCATACCAAGTAAACAAAGCTGCAATGGACAATGCTAGAGAAGATGCAATCTTCATGCACTGCCTACCATCATTCCACGACTTAAATACAACAATTGGTAAAGAAATCTACGACAAATTTGGCGACAAATACGAACTAAACGGCCAAGAAGTTTCTGAAGAAGTATTCTTATCACACCAATCAAAAGTATTTGATGAAGCAGAAAACAGAATGCATACAATCAAAGCAATCATGTATGCTACACTTAAATAATTAGTTTAAGATAAAATATTAGAGTGACCTCATAAGGTTTTAAAGCCTTAGAGGTCATTTTTTTATAAAAATTTACCTATGTTTTACATATGTTTTACATATTTTTTACATTATTGATATAAACTTACTTAAAAAGCACAAAGGAGATTTTATGAACAAATTATTAGTAGCAGTACTTGCAACAAGTCTTGTTTTTGGAGCAAAGGATAGTTTTGCAAATGAAGAAATAATTCAAGATGATAAATATGAAGTTTTTGAAGAAACCAGATCAGATTTAGAAAATGTAAATTTATTAGCAGAAAATGATACAGTTACAAATCAAAATGATTTTAATATTGTAATTAATGAAATCATGACAAAAGACCCAAACAAGGGTCCAGACTATGTAGAACTTTTCAATAAAGGAAGTCAAGCTGTAGATCTAACAGGTTGGTACATTTTTGATGATAAGGATAGAGAAAAAAAAGCGTTATCAGGAGTAGTTTTAAATCCTGGAGATGTTTTTGTATTAGAAGAAAATAATCATTTTGATTTTGGACTTGGCAAAGATGATCAAGTAAGGCTATTTAATGCCAATGGAGAATTAATCGATAGCTACCAATGGGAAGGCGGACACCCAAATGAAGTTTTTGCAAGAAATCCTGAGACAGGTCAAATGCAAGAAGCAAAAGCTTCAAAAGGACAAATAAAACCAATACCAGCAAAAGAAGAAGAGCAAACTCCGCCAGCTGAGGATACTAACACAGTAGAATCAGCATTTAAGGGCAAAGTAGTAGTAAATGAAGTAGAATCAAAAGATCCTAGTGGTGGCAAAGATTATGCAGAAATTTATAATAATACAGACCAAGCAATAGATATATCTGGTTGGTACATCCTAGACAATGACCCAAAAAACAAAAAAGATTCTAAATATACAGTAAAAGAAGGAACAAGCATTCCAGCCAAAGGATTTTTCGTATTCGAAGAAGATGTAGACTTTGACTTTGGCCTAGGTGATAATGATGAAGTAAATCTTTACGATAAAGAAGATAAGTTGGTAGATAAATTTGCTTGGCAAAATCATGCAAATGGTACATACGGTAGAATCCCAGATGGTACAGGCGAAATTGTAGATGGTAAAGCTTCAAAAGGCAGAGCAAACACTACAGAAGAAAATGTAGAAAAAGAAATAGATGTAGAAACATTAAATTGGCCAGGAATTGATGAAGTAAAAGTGTTAGACGAAACATCAATATTTGACCTAAAAGACCTATCAGGCCTAGATAATCACGATGGTTGGATATATGGAGTAAACAACAAAGAAGGTAGATTTGTAATATTTAAAATAGAAAATGACCAAGTAATCTTTGCCCCAGGATTTGATAACAAAGGAAAAGCAGTCAAATTTATAAAAGATGCCAATGATCCAAAAGCAGCAGGTCCAGACTCAGAAGGTATTACAGTAGATAACAAAGGACGAGTTTACCTAGCAGTAGAACGCGACAATGGCGACAAAAATGTAAACAAAAATATGATACTTCAAGTAGCAGATCCATTTAAAGATGCCAAAGAAATGGTAGCAGATAGAGAATGGAATATTACTAAACTACTGCCAGATGTAGGAGCAAACCTAGGAATCGAAACCATAGAGTGGGTAAGCTTTGATAATATAAACGGATTATTATACGACCAAAAAAATAACAAAGCTCTAGACAAAAAGGACTATCCAAATGCATATGCAGATGGAGTATTTTTCGTAGGAATGGAAGCAAACGGCCACGTATATGCCCTTATACTAGAAGAAAATGGAAATGCAGAAGTCATCTCTGACATAAAAACAGGCCTAGGTGGAGTGATGAGCATGGACTTTGATACAGAAAACAATGTGCTTTGGGCAAATGCAGACAATGACTACAACAACATCCACAACATTATCCAATTTAACGGCAGCAACAATCCAAAAATTGTCCACATAACAGCGCCAAAAGATATGGACGTTAATCTTAATAACGAAGGGTTTGTAATAGACCCACAAGTAACAGCAGATGGATTAAGAGCAACATATTGGTTTATGGATGGTTCAAATAATAACGCCTTTAGAAAAAGTGCAATAAAAGCAGATTACATGAAAGACCTAGGACTGACCAAAATCTCAGGCAAAGAAAGTCCAAAAAAAGATGAAAATAATAAGCCAGTAGAGACACCAAGCAAAAACCCAATCATAGATAATCCAACAATAGTAATCCCTCCATATCTAACAATTATCGACCAAAGAGAAATCCAAGGTCACTACAATAAGGAATTGCCAAAAGCAAACACAAAAAAAGAACCATATGCAATAAAAGTTACAGATGAGATAATCTACGTATCAAAAGGCTATGACACTATCAAAGAAGGCTACTATTACAAAAAAGACCTGTTAGCAAAATATAACAAGCTAAAAGAATCAGTAGAAAAAAACCGCACCACAGCAAGAGCCATAGAAATCCTAAAAGACATAGCACCAAATATAGCAGAAAAAAGCAAAGAAAAAATAGCAAAACTCCTAGAAACATCACTAAGTCTCCAAATAAGAGGCCAAAAAGCCCTAGGAGAATTAGACCTAATATTAGCAGGAAAATAGGAAAGATTCAAAGCGACAAAAAAACCTCGGGAAAAATCCCGGGGTTTTTCTATATATAAGTGTAAGATCGATAAGTGGCTTGATTAGCAGAAAACGATAAGAAGTCCATACAAAAAACATTAGTAAATATTCTGAGCAAAAAACTAAAATATAACTGTTTGACCCAAGATGTTATTATAAGAAAAATAAAAACTTCCGACTTTGCTGCAGGCAAAGATTTCTTAAACTACTATCAGCTAAATCCAATAGCCCTGCAACATTCTCAAACTCATAGATCCTCAAGTGTAAATCAACCAAAAATAAAAGAAGAGTTAAAGCAAAAATAGAATTTGATCCATTTAGGAAAAAACAAGCCAAGGCTGCTAAAAAAAGCCAGTCAAAGAAAAAAGCCCACACAGAGGGTACATCCTACACCAATGACCTTTCAAATATCAGGTCAAATGAGATGGGAGATGTGGTAGATGCTAAGGATAAGGCTAGATTTAACAGGATGCTAGGCGTTATTGCTATAGTTGCAGGCAGAGGCCTATATTTTTTAAACCCTTATTTTATTATATTAACCATCCTAGGCCTAATATTTTATATATACAACAGGGCCAATGACAAGGTCAAGATAGACTATGATATGACTAAAGAAGCCAAGGAAGAGCTAGAAGCAACCAATGACCTCCTAGCAGGAATTATGGAATCTGATGCGGTGTGGCTAGTTACAGAAACAGAAGAATTTGCTGATGATAAGGAAGATGACATGATAATTAAGCCGCATGCCTCTAAGTTTTAGAAGAGGAAATGATGAGGTGGATACTAATGCAGAGACCTTCACCCTTGAAGATGGGCCTATCAAGCTAATCTTTATCCCAGATTCAATCTTTATCAAGCAAAATGGCAAGTTAAATGCCCTAGGCTTTAATGAAATTCAAATGAATATAGGCAAGATGACATTTTTAGAAGATGAGAGGGAGCCAAATGATGCAACACTACTAGGTAAAACCTATGAGTACACCAATAAGGACGGTAGCCCTGATACCCTTATAGTATTTTCAGATACAGTACTTGATGGAAAGTAGGATATATAGATTTGAGAAACAGACCTATGATAGAGATATAAAGGATTTTACAAAAAAGCTAAGTATGACCTTAAAGGAATCAAAGTTACAGATAAAATCTCTAGTCTTTAAGGGGGGTAGCTTATGAAGAGAAATATTAAAATAAATAAGATATTATCTATATTTTTTAGCGTTATTTTGGGATTGACACTTTCATCTTGTACTAAAGAAGAAAGACTTGAGCATACAACAGAAGACTTTGCCATAGATACAAAGGACCCTCGAAAGCTCGTAGGATTTGCTGATTATTATTTTATAGCTGAGGTCAATCACCAAGTAGATACTGAATATAGGGACCCTATAATTACAGAAGGCGATGAAGAAATAGCATTTCCATATACTAACTACAAAGTTAAAGTCCTAAATAATATAAAAGGCGAATTACCACTAGATGAAGAGATTGTAGTTACTAAAGCAGGGGAGTATCTGAGCATAGAGAATCCCTCCTTTATGAAGGTGATGACCTACTTGAAGAAGGCAAGGCCTACATATAACAGCATCAACTCAAGCAGATGGGAGTCTTTTGATATCTGGCCCAAACTCTTCAAAAGAATGTAAGCCAAATGATATAGAAAAATACCAAGAAATATATGATAATGAAGTTAAATATGATAGGGAAAGATACCAGTTTAAAAATAAATAGAATAGAGATTATGAAAAAAGTTAGGCTTAAGTCTAGCTTTTTTAATACAAAAAATAGGGTTGTTGCAAATCAATAGATAATCATTGTTCCATCATTAGAGTGCACTTTCAGAAAGTTTGAGATTTAGACCACCGGCTCATGGAGGCTTTTAGCCCGTCGGCGAACTGAGACACTTTGTGAGAGGGTGCTCGAATGATATTGGAACAATTTATCTATTTTGCAACAGCCCTAAATAAATGAAAACTATAAGGTTAAATTTTATACACCTAGGTAGGCAGACTTGATTGATGGGTCGTTTCTAAGCTTGCTTGCTTCACCCTCATTTACAATCTTGCCTGTCTCTAGGACATAAGCCCTATCTGCTATGTCTAGGGCAAGATTTGCGTTTTGTTCTACTAGAAGGATGGTTCTACCTTCTTCTTTTAAGATTCTAATTGTATCAAAAATTTTATCTACAAAAAGTGGGGAAAGTCCCATGGATGGTTCATCTAATAAGAGTAGGTCAGGACTAGTTAAAAGGGCCCTGCCCATAGCAAGCATTTGTTGCTCTCCACCTGATAGGGTACCGGCCTTTTGTTTTTTTCTCTCTTCTAAGACTGGAAAGAGGTCATAGATTCTTCTAAGTTCATTTTTAAGCTCAGCCTCAGACCTTTCTACAGCTATAGACCCAAGCAGTAAGTTATCTTCTACAGCAAGACCCCTAAAGACACGCCTTCCTTCAGGAACTTGGGCGATACCTGCTCTTGTAATCTGATAAGTCTTATCTTTTAGGATAGACTGGTCTTTAAAGAATATATCTCCCTCTTTTGGTTTTAATAGTCCTGATATGGTCTGCAGGGTGGTTGTTTTACCAGCTCCATTGGCACCAATTAGGGATACTACTTCTCCTTCATTAACCTCAAGGCTAACACCTTTTAGGGCCTGGATATTTCCATAATATACATTTAAATTTGTAAGTTTTAATATAGACACATTTTCCCCCTAGCTACCCAAGTAAGCTCTAACAACTTCTTCATTTTCTATAACCTCACGTGGATTACCAGATGCTAGGATCTCTCCGTAGTTTAAAACTACCAGTCTTTCTGATATTCCAAGTACTAGGTTCATATCATGCTCTATTAGTAGGATAGAAACTCCAGTCTTCTCCCTGATGATTTTTATAGAATCCATAAGGTCTCTTGTTTCTGACTCATTCATACCTGCTGCTGGCTCATCTAGGAGAAGGACCTTTGGCCTAGTTGCCATAGCACGTGCTATCTCAAGCTTTCTTTGGGCTCCGTAGGGAAGGTTTCCTGCAAAGGCTCTAAAGTATTTTTCTAGGTCAAAGAGGCTTAGGATTTCCTTAGCCTTTTCACTAGCTTCGTTTTCTTCCTTCCAATATTTTGGTAGCCTTAGCATACCTGTAAGGACTCCATAGTCCATGTATTGGTTCATTGCAAGTTTTACATTGTCTAGGACTGTTAGGTTATCAAATAGCCTAATGTTTTGGAAGGTCCTAGCTATGCCAAGCTTCGATAATTTATCTGGGGATATACCATTTATCCTATTTCCATCTAGGAGGATGTCTCCACTGGTTGGGGTGTAGACTCCTGATAGCATATTAAAGAGGGTAGTTTTACCAGCCCCATTTGGTCCGATAAGACCTAGAAGCTCTCCTTCTCTTAGTTCAAAGCTTACATTATCAACTGCCTTTAGCCCTCCAAAGGAGATGCCAAGGTTTTTGACTTCTAGTATATTTTTCTTTGAAATTTCCTTACTCACCTTCTACATCTCCTTTCTTGTACTTATCAATATTTAATATGTTTCTTAATGAGAATTCTTTTCTACCAAGTAGGCCTTGTGGTCTAAATATCATAACTATGATTAGAATTAGGGCATAGATTACCATTCTCCATTCTGCAAGTGGTCTTAGGACTTCTGGAAGTATGGTAAGGCCTATGGATGATAGGATAGCACCTGTCATTGATCCCATACCACCTAAAACTACCATTACTAGATAGTCAAAAGACTTGTTGTAGTTAAAGATATTTGCTGCAAGCACTCCAAAGCTTTGGGCATAGAGGGCACCTGCTAGACCTGCAAATACTGCCGATAGGGCAAAGGCAAAGGTCTTATATTTTGTAACATTGATACCAGATGCCTGGCTTGCTAGCTCGTTATCCCTTATAGAAAGGACAGCCCTACCATGCCTACTTGATGCATAGGTAAAGATCATAGTTATAACAAAGGCAGCTAGGAAGTAGTATCTGGCAAAGGAATTGCTAGTAGGTACACCAGCCATACCTTGGGCTCCACCTGTAAAGCCTAGGTTTTCTATAAGAACTCTGATAATTTCACCAAAGGCAAGCGTTACTATGGCTAGGTAGTCCCCATGTAGCCTAAGAACTGGCAGACCTATAAGGAAACCAAAGACTGCTGATACAAGCCCTGCTATTAATAAACTTAATATAAATCCAGGAAAACCAGTCACAAGGCCTGTCTTTAGGAAAAGACCAGCCGAATATGCACCTATAGCCATAAATCCAGCATGGCCTAGGTTGATTTGGCCAAGGACTCCTACTGTTAGGTTAAGGCTAGTTGCCATTATCATATTGATACAAATCAGGGTTAGGATATTTTGCCAGTATCTATTTATTAGTCCAGCAGAAATGAGCCCTTGGAGTATAGCGTAAGCTAAGACTACAAGTGCAGCTGTAATGATATAGGTTTTTCTTCTATTTTTTGACATATATCACACCTTTTCTTTCTCTAACTTACCAAATAGACCATTTGGTTGGACTAGTAAAACTATGATTAAGATTGCAAAAACTATGGCATCGGCATAGGCACTTGATATATAGGCCCTTGTTAAAACTTCTATAACACCAAGGATTAGCCCACCTACTACAGCACCAGGTATAGAACCGATCCCTCCAAGGACTGCAGCTGTAAAGGCCTTAATCCCAAGGATTGACCCCATGAAGGGTTGGATTTGAGGGTAGCTTGATACATAAAGTACTGATGCAATACCAGCTAGGGCAGATCCTATAGCAAAGGTCATAGTCATTATCTTATTTACATTAATCCCTACAAGTTCTGCTGCCCCATAGTCCTCACTAACTGCAAGCATTGATTTACCATGTTTAGTCTTTGTTACAAATACATTTAGTAAATAAGTCAAAATAATTGTAGACACTATGGTAATAATAGTTGCTAGTGATAGGTGAATACCAGCAAAGGCTATTGACTTTTGTGGGAATAGGGATGGGATAGGTTTAGCTGATGAGGTGAAAAACTTTACAAAAAGGTTTTGTAAAAATAATGAAACACCTATGGTTGTTATCAAAAGAGATATTCTAGAAGATGACCTTAAAGGCCTATAGGCCACCCTTTCTATTATGACACCCAGGAGGGTGCATAGGATCACTGTTGGGACTATGGCAAGCCATAAAGGTAAGCCTGCCCTAAATATTGGCCATTGGATTACCAAAAATATGGTATATCCGCCCACCATGATAATATCACCGTGGGCAAAGTTTATTAGCTTGGCTATCCCATAAACCATGGTATAACCAAGGGCAACTAGGGCGTAGATACTGCCTAGCTGCAGCCCGTTAAATAATTGGGTTATAAAATCCATTTAAAATTCCTTTCTTATCTTGGACTAACTATAGAATCAAATTTATATTCTCCACCATCTATTTTCATTATAGATGCATCTTTCTTAGGATTGTTGTTATCATCAAAACTAAAGGCACCAGTAATCCCGTCAAAATCTAAGGTCTTTATGGCAGCAATTCTATCTTCATTGCTATCAGACTGAGCTTTTTCAAAACCTTCTTTGATTATATAAATAGTGTCATAACCTAAGGCAGAAAATGCTGTTGGGTCTTCATTGTAAGTATTCCTATAAGTTTCTATAAATTCCTTAACCCTTGGGTTATCATCTTCTATAGAAAAGTGGTTGGTAAAGTATGAATTTTGGATAAGGTCGTAGCTTGACTCATCCACAGTCTTTAAAATCCCATCCCATCCATCTCCACCTATAAAGGTTGCATCTATACCACTATCCCTAGCTTGTGGAGCAATAAGGGATAATTTTTCATAGTATTCTGGTAAAAGTAAGACATCTGGATCCTCGCTTGCTATACTTGTTAGCTGGGCCTTAAAGTCTGTGTCATTTTCCCCATAGGATTCCTTAGCTACAACATCTATCCCAAGCTCAGCAGCCTTTTTCTCAAAGGAATCTGTTATACCAGTAGAATAATCACTGGCACTATTTACAAGGATAGCTGCAGTTTTGGCATCAAGGCTATCCTTAGTAAAGATTGCTAAAAGCTCTCCTTGGTAAGGGTTGGTAAAGCAAGTTCTAAATACATTTGCCTTACCCTCTGTGATGGATTCTTCAGTACCAGTTGGGGTGATAACAGGGATTCCATCAGCTAGAGATGCTTCTGCTATGGCTAGGGATGGGCTAGATGTGCTTGTTCCTACTATAGCTTGGGCTCCACTTTCTGCTAGTTTCTGATAGCTAGTAACAGAATCAGTAAGTTCACCCTTATCATCTAAACTTTCTAAGGCTATTGTCTTTCCATTAATCCCACCAGCTTCATTTATCTCATCTATGGCTATTTCCATACCATTTACAGTAGACTGTCCGTAGTTTGAGTATTGACCTGTTAGGGGGAATATAGACCCTATTTTGATTACATCTTCATTTACTTCTTGACCTGCCTCATTGTTGCCACATGCACTAAAGACCATGGCAGCTGCTGCAATCATTGCGATAATTTTCTTTTTCATTTTTTCCTCCTGTATTTTGGTAGAAAAAATCCCTTCGTCTTCCCTACCTATGGTAGAAGAGACGAAGGGTATTATTATCTAAATAAACGAGCTCCGCGGTACCACTCTTCTTCATCTATTGATGCACTCTGATCATTAAAATGAATAACCCTGTAACGGGAGTACCCGGGACCACCTACTATTAGTTCAATGGCCAGCTTAGTGGCTAGTTCTAAGGCTCATTTTGGTATTTTACACCATCCAATACCTCTCTTTGAAAATGAATTACTTATAATATTCCACTTCATTGCTTTTATGCTTTATATGGGAATATTATATTCTGCAAAAATAAACTTGTCAATAGTTTTTTAAATAATAATACTTTTTTTTGGATATTTACTTATCTAGGGTTCACTATAGTCTCAAACTTGTACTGACCATCTTCAATCTTGATCATAGTTGATGATTTTTGTGGGTTGTTGTTCTCATCGAACTTAAAGCTTCCTGTTACTCCAGCAAATTCTATGGCCTTTAGGGCATCTGTCAGGGCCTTTGGATCTAGTGAGCCTGCTTCTTCAATTGCTTGTTTGGCTAAATATACACTATCATAGCCTAGGGCAGATGGGGAGATAGGGTCCTCGCTATAAGCATCCTGGTAGGCTTTTACAAAGTCTTTTACTATAGCTTCTGTAGAGTCTATGGCAAAGTGGTCGTTGTAGTAGGAGCCATCAACATCATCATAAGCAGATTCATCAAGTGATTTTAAGAATCCTGCCCAACCATCTGGTCCTATGAAGGTTGATGTGATTCCTACTTCTCTAGCTTGTGGCATAATTAGTGATAATTTTTCATAATAATCTGGCAGTAATAGTATGTCTGGATTAGCATTTTTTATGATATTAAGCTGGGCCTTAAAGTCTGTATCATTGGCTCCGTAGGACTCTTCTCCTACGATTTCTATACCAAGTTCAGCTGCCTTATCGGCAAAGGCTTTTGCTATACCAGTTGAATAGTCATCTGAGCTATTTTTAAGTATGGCTGCTGTTTTTGCGTTTAGATTATCTTGGGCAAAGATTGCAAGAAGGGATCCTTGGTAGGAGTTGGTGAAGGTTTGTCTAAAGATATTTGCCTTACCCTCTGTAATTTCCTCTTGAGTACCACCTGGGGTGATAACTGGGATTTCATTATTAACTGCTGTTTCTGCTACAGCTAGGGATGGTTTTGATGTGAAAGCACCTATAACTAGGTCCACATCTTCTTCAACTAGTTTGTTATAGGATGTAACAGCTTCAGTGATTTCGCCCTTATCATCCATAATAGATAGTTCAATTTCCTTACCATCTATACCGCCAGCTTGGTTAATCTCATCAACTGCAAGCTTGATACCTTGTTCGTTAGCTTGGCCATAGATTGATACAGGTCCTGTTTGAGGGGTGATAACTCCAATTTTTACCTTGTCCGATTTTTCGGGAGCATTCGATCCAGCTCCACATGCTGTGAGTACTAGGGATAGGCTAGTAGCAGCTAGTAATAGTTTCTTTTTTATTTTCATATTTTCCTCCAAATACATAGAAAAAACCTCGTCTCTTTACATAAATGTAAAGAGACGAGGTTGGTTTTTTCTAGATATATTGGCCCCGCGGTACCACTCTTCTTCATCGGTTGATGCTCTCAGCTTCAAATTAATGAATATCTCTGTAACGGGAGCACCCGGTAGCACATACTAAATTTCAGTGTACGACTTAGTGGTGAACCGAAACTACTTGTTTTAGTGCTTTTCACCAACCAGCACCTCTCTAAAAAACTCCATAGAATCTTTTCCACTTCTTAGTCTTTATTGATTTGAAGTAATTGTATACTTGATTAAAGTTTTTGTCAACTATTTTATTAAAATAAATTTATTTAGCACTGACTTCTGAGTCAAACTTGTACTTACCATCTACTATTTCTATCATTTTAGCAGATTTTACAGGGTTGTTGTTCTCATCATAGGAAAATGTTCCGGTTAAACCTTCAAACTCTAGGCTTCTTAAAGCATCAGAAACAGCCTTTGAGTCAGTAGTACCAGCAGCTTCTACAGCTTGTTTGTATAGGTATACAGTATCATATCCTTCAGCTGCAAAGGTTGATGGGTCTTCTCCATATTTTTCCTTATAGTCAGCTATAAACTTTTGAACCTTCTCATTTGGATCATCTAGGGTAAATTGGTTGGCAAAGTAGGATCCTTCTATAGCAGCAAAGTTAGATGGGTCTAGGACTGATAGGACAGTATCCCATCCGTCAGCTCCAACTAGAGTAGCATCTATGCCAGCTTCCCTAACTTGTGGAACTATTAGGGCAACTTTTTCATAGTAGTCTGGGATAAGTAGTACATCTGGTTTTTGACCTTGGATATTTGTAAGCTGAGCCTTAAAGTCTGTGTCATTGTCCCCATAGGACTCATCAGCTACTACTTCCATACCAAATTCCTTAGCCTTTTCGATAAAGACATCAGCAACACCCATAGAAAAGTCTGATGATTGGTTGCGAAGGACAGCTACCTTTTTAGCAGATAGGTTCTCATTTGAGAAATTAGCCAAAACCTCACCTTGGAATGGGTCTATAAAGGCAGTTCTAAAGGCATTGTCCTTACCTTCTGTTATGTTTGCTTGGGTTCCAGTTGGGGTGATAAAGACAACATCATCATTGACTGCTGTTTCAGCCATAGCAAGGGATGGTTTGGATGTAATACCACCAAATACAGCCTTAGCACCTTCTTCAACTAACTTATTGTAGTTATTCACAGCATCTGTTATCTCACCTTTATCATCTAGCTCAGACCATTCTAGGTCTTTGCCAAGGACTCCACCATTTGCATTGATCTCTTCGACAGCAAGCTTTATACCATTGTTGGTAGTGATACCATATACAGAAACGGGGCCTGTAAGTGGGGCAGAGTTTCCAATTTTTATTGTTTCACTAGCGTCTACAGCTGCTTTATCACTACCAGCATCATTACTAGTAGCCCCGCTATTGTCAGAATTTGAGCAAGCTGTTAAAAATAAGCTTGCAAGTAACACACCTGCAGTAAATTTCTTTTTTAGATTCATGATTTCCTCCATATATTTTTGGGAATAAAAAAACCTCCGTCTCTTTAAACCCATTGGTCAAAGAGACGAAGGATAATATGTAATTATGCTCTCCGCGGTACCACTCTTCTTCATCAATTGATGCACTTAGTTCATATAATGAATGGCCCTGTAACGGGAGCCCCCGAATTCACCTACTTTTCGGCAAACTAGCTTTGTGGTGATTTTCATAAGCTTCATCCCAATGCTTTCCACCAGCCAGCACCTCTCTCTAAGGACTAAGCAAACTACTCTTCCACTTCATCGCCTTTAATTGTTAAGATTATTATAGTCTTAATTTTTATTGGTGTCAAATATTTATACAAATTAATCTATTAATATTATTAAAGAACTAATAAAATATCTATATTTAAATCTTTATAAAAAGCTAGATTTATATGGTTAATAAGTATGCGTGATAATTTACTAGGGTAAAATATATTGAGTTAATAAAAAATCCTAGCTCATATAAGAGAAGCTAGACTTAATAATTACAAGATAAAGTGTTATCATAGTAAACTATAGAAGAGACTAACAGGTAATATTTTAGGATTAAGGTAAGTTAATGAATCAAGATAAGAGAAAATCAAAAGTATTAATCTATGCAGAAGCCTTTATGGCTATACTCATAGGATCAGGATATGACCTAGGAATGGGAGTAACATACCTAGATCCAGGTTCAAGCCAAATGGGTAAAAAAGAATCAATCGCAGATACAGCAAAAGTATTAGGTAGATTCTACGATGGTATCGAATACAGAGGATTTGACCAAGACCTAGTAGAAGAACTAGGAGCAAACGCTGGAGTACCAGTATGGAATGGTCTTACAGATAAATGGCACCCAACACAAATGATCGCAGACATGCTTACAATCAAAGAAAACTTTGGTAAACTAAGAGGCATCAACTTTGTATACATGGGCGACTGCAGAAACAACATGGCAAACTCATTAGCAGTAACATGTGCTAAACTAGGTGTAAACTTTACAGCTTGTGGTCCAAAAGAATTATGGCCAGAAGAAGAAGTACAAGATTTAGCTCGTGAACTATCAGAAGTACACGGATCAAAAGTACACTTTACAGAAGATGTAAAAGAAGCAACAACAGATGCACACGTAATCTACACAGATATTTGGGTATCAATGGGAGAACCAGAAGAAGTTTGGGAACAAAGAATCGAACAACTTCACCCATACCAAGTAAACAAAGCTGCAATGGACAATGCTAGAGAAGATGCAATCTTCATGCACTGCCTACCATCATTCCACGACTTAAATACAACAATTGGTAAAGAAATCTACGACAAATTTGGCGACAAATACGAACTAAACGGCCAAGAAGTTTCTGAAGAAGTATTCTTATCACACCAATCAAAAGTATTTGATGAAGCAGAAAACAGAATGCATACAATCAAAGCAATCATGTATGCTACACTTAAATAATTAGTTTAGAAATAAACCACTAGAAACCCCGGGAAAAATCCTGGGGTTTTTCTATATATAGGTATGTATTTAAATTTAATGTATGATTATTATATAGTCGTATAATGTATACATCATTGTATCTTAATAGTTAATAGCTAATATATTTTTAATCAATAAATATTTAATAAAATTAATTTACATAAGAATTTAGAATCTTATAGAATGTTTAAATAAGAAAATAACAAAAGTCCTCTATAAGAATCTGTTAAAATTAATAGAATTTGGAGGAATAAATGGATAAACTAGATATGCATACCAAAAACCTAGCAGATGAGAAGTACCAGGCCCTAAAAGACCTCTTCCCAAATGCTATCACAGAAACTATCAACGAAGATGGGGAAGTGGTAAGGGCTATAGATAAAGATGTCCTTATGCAAGAAATCTCTACCCAGGTAGTAGAAGGCAAGGAAGAAAGATACCAATTCACGTGGCCAGATAAGAAAAAAGCTATCTTAAATGCTAATGCACCTATTAACAAAACTCTAAGGCCATGTAGAGAAGAAAGTGTCAACTTTGATGAGACAGAAAACCTATATATAGAAGGTGATAACCTAGAAGTGCTTAAACTTTTACAAGAAACATATCTTGGAAAGATTAAAATGATTTACATAGATCCACCTTATAATACAGGTAATGACTTTGTTTATAATGATGATTTCAAAGAAAGTGTGGATGAATATTTAGAAAATAGTGGTCAGTATGATGAAGAAGGTAATAGATTAGAAAAAAATCCCGATACAAATGGAAGATTCCATACAGATTGGCTAAATATGATGTATCCTAGGTTAAAGTTAGCTAGAGACTTATTATCTGATGATGGAGTTATTTTTATTTCTATTGATGATAATGAGCAAGAAAATCTAAAAAAGATTTGTGATGAGATTTTTGGCGGAAAGAATTTTCTAACTCAAATAGCTTGGAGAAGGTCTGATAACCAACCTAATATTGGAAAGATTGCAAAAGTTAAGGAATTTATTTATTGTTACTGCAAGAGCATAAAATCTTTAGATTTTGGTAGATTACCTTTATCTGATAAAGCAATTAAAGAATACCAGTATTCAGACAAACGAGGAAGATATGGTAGAGGAATAATAAAAGATGATGTTAGAGGGAGATTTGAATACACTATTACAACTCCTAATGGAAATAAAGTAGGAGGACCTTGGAACGTATCTGAAAATGAATTCAATGAACTAATTTCTAAGAATATGATACACTGGCCATCATCTGGAGAAGTTCCTAGGTTAAAAATTTATCTTGAAGAGGCTATGAAAAAAGGACAAATTCCAAATGATTTTTGGGATAATAGTTTTGGATCGAATCAGCGTGGAGCCACAGAAATTAAGGATTTATTTAATGGAAGAGTCTTTGATTTTCCTAAACCAACAATATTATTGAAAAACATAATAGGTCTAGGGTCATCTAAGGATACTATCATCCTCGACTTCTTCTCGGGCTCAGCCTCTACAGCCCATGCCACCATGCAACTAAACGCTCAAGATGGTGGCAATCGTAAATATATTATGGTTCAACTTCCGGAAGAAACTGATAAAAAATCTGAAGCCTATAAAGCTGGATATAAGACAATAGCAGAAATAGGCAAGGAAAGAATCAGAAGAGCTGGAAAACAGATACTTGAAGAAAATAAGGACAAAGAAGGAATAGAAAACCTTGATATAGGATTTAGGGTACTTAAGACTGACTCATCCAATATGAAAGATGTCTACTATTCTCCAGTAGATACTGAGCAAATCTTACTAGATGATTTGGCAGATAATATCAAAGAAGATAGGACTAGCGAAGACCTACTCTTCCAAGTAATGCTAGATTTGGGTGTATCCTTATCTAGCAAGATTGAATCAAAAACTATAGATGTCAAGGAAGTATTTGTAGTAGAAGATGGATTTTTAATAGCTTGCTTTGATAAGGATGTATCAGAAGATACTGTAAAAGAAATAGCTAAGAAAGAGCCTTATTATGCAGTGCTTAGAGATAAGTCTATGGCAAGTGATAGTGTAGCTGCAAACTTTGACCAAATATTTGCTAGCATCAGTCCAGATACCATAAGAAGGGTAATATAATATGAAGTTTAATTTTAAAATTCAAGACTACCAAACAGATGCAGTAGATGCGGTAGTAGATGCTTTTGAAGGTCAAATTTATTCTAATGGTGTTTCTTATAGGAGAGATCTTGGAGATCTTTTAAATACTAGGGGTATTCAAGCTTCAGTAACTATGGATGAAAAAGGTGAAAGCTACTTGGACGAAGTTCTCTATGATACTGGGTTTAAGAATGAAAAAATCACTCTATCAGCAGAAAATCTCTTGTCAAATATAAAGAAAGTCCAACAAGATAATAATTTAAATCTATCTAATAATCTTTTAGGAAATATTGGAGCTTGTACTTTGGATATAGAGATGGAAACAGGTACTGGAAAAACCTATGTCTATACTAAAACCATGTATGAGCTTAACCAAAAGTACGGTTGGTCAAAGTTTATTATAGTGGTCCCATCTGTAGCTATCCGTGAAGGGGTCAAGAAATCTCTAGAAATGACAGAAGACCACTTCATGGAGCAATACAACAAAAAGATAAGATACTTTATATATGATTCAAGCAACCTCCACCAGCTAGATTCCTTTTCTAGCAACTCTGGTATTAATGTCATGATTATAAATATGCAGGCTTTTAACTCTTCGTTAAAGGAAGGTGGAAGAAGCAAGGATTCTAGAATTATTTATTCAAAACGTGATGAGTTTGCCTCTAGACGTCCTATAGATGTTATTGCCGCAAATAATCCAATCCTAATCCTAGATGAACCACAAAAGATGGAGGGGCCGGCAACCCAAAAAGCCTTGCAAAACTTTAACCCTCTTTTTGCCCTAAACTATTCAGCAACCCACAAAACCCAGCACAACCTAGTATATGCCCTAGATGCAGTGGATGCTTATAACCAAAGGTTAGTCAAAAAGATTGAGGTCAAAGGGATAGAGGTCAAAAACCTAAGAGGTACTGATGGATACCTGTACCTAGAGGATATAATCCTATCACCAAAAGAACCTCCAAAGGCTAGGATAGAGCTAGAGATAGGTCACAAAGGATCTATTAAGAGAGAAAGTAGAATACTGTCAGTAGATGATAACCTATACGAAATTTCCAAAAACATGGAGCAGTATAAGACTTATAGGATTTCAGATATTAACCCTACTGATGCTACAGTAAGTTTTACTAACAATGGGACTATAAAAAAAGGTGAAGTTGTAGGCGATATATCTGAAAAAGATATCAGAAGAATCCAAATCAGAGAGACTATAAAGTCCCACTTTGAGAAGGAAGAAGAATTATTCAACCAAGGTATCAAGACCTTATCCTTATTTTTCATAGATGAAGTTGCAAAATATAGGCAATATGATGAAGATGGAAATCCTATCCTAGGTGAATATGGAAAGATCTTTAACGAAGAGTACCAACTTGCATTAAACGAATATATAACACTCTTTGATACACCTTATCAAAAATACCTTAAGTCCATAGCTGTAGAAGATACTCACAAAGGATATTTCTCCATAGATAAAAATGGAAAATTAGTAGATGGAAAAATCAAAAAATCTACTGGTATGTCAGATGATATCTCTGCCTATGACTTAATACTTAAAAATAAGGAAAGCCTCTTAAGTTTTGATGAGACTACTAGATTTATCTTCTCCCACTCTGCCTTGAGAGAGGGCTGGGATAACCCAAATGTATTCCAAATCTGTACCCTAAAGCAAGGTCAGTCGACAACCATGAAACGCCAAGAGGTAGGGCGTGGCCTCCGCCTAGCTGTAGACAAAGAAGGTACTCGTATGGATGCCAATACCCTTGGCAAATCTGAAGTACACAAGATAAACAAGCTAACAGTTGTGGCTAGCGAAAGCTATAAAGAATTTGCCCAAGACTTACAAAAAGAAATCAAAGAAAACCTAACAGACAGACCAAGAAGTGCATCAGTCGAATACTTTGAAGGCAAAACCATCAAAATCGATGGACAAAACCATGAGATTACAAAAGAAGAAGCTAAGATTATATATCTATACCTAGCTAAAAATGAATATGTAAGTGATGATGGTAAAGATAGGATTACAGATAAATATCACGAGGATTTAGAAAACAACCAACTAGCTCCATTACCAGAAGCTTTAGCTAATGCTAGGGATGGTATAGAAAAACTAATCCAAAGTGTATTTGATGACAAAGTATTAGAAAAAATGTGGGAGGATGGTAATCAGACTAAGGTATTTGAAAATGAACTTAATGACAACTTCTACAAAAAAGAATTCCAAGACCTATGGTCAAAGATCAACCACAAATATACCTACACAGTATCATTTGATAGTGATGAATTAGTAGAAAAAGCAGTAGAAGCAATCGATGATAAGCTATTTGTATCAAAACTCCAATACTCCTTAAGCATATCCGAACAAAAGGAAGATATTACAAGAGAAGAGATAGCAGGTAGAAATTCATTTAATCCAGTAACTACGAGTATCAAGAATGTAGAATACACACAAAGAAGTCAGATAAAATATGATATGGTAGGAAAAATTGCCGAAAATACCAATCTAACTCGTAAGACAGCAGTTAAAATCTTAAAGGGCATCAGAGCAGAAAAATTCTCCATGTATAAGAACAACCCAGAAGAATTCTTCAAAGAAATATCTAGACTTATCAAAGAGCAAAAGGCAACTATGATAGTAGAACATATTTACTATGACAAAATAGAAGGTGAATATGATGCATCAATCTTTACAGCAGAAAAGAATACTACAATAGACAAGGCCTACAAAGCTCAAAAACACATCCAACCATATGTATTTACAGATGGTAGTGCAGAAGATTCTATAGAAAGAACATTTGCAAAAGACTTAGACTCCCATGGGGAAGTATGCGTATACGCAAAACTTCCAAGAGGATTCAAAATCCCAACCCCAGTAGGAAATTACAGCCCAGACTGGGCTATAGCCTTTAATGAAGGGAGTGTAAAACACATATACTTTATAGCAGAAACAAAAGGAAGCATGAGCAGTATGGATCTAAGAGCAGTAGAAAAAGCTAAAATAGACTGTGCGAAGAAATTATTCAATGAGATATCCACTGAAGATGTTGTTTACCATGAGGTGGATAGTTATGAGAGCTTGATGGATATATTACCTACACTATAGAAAGAAATAAATGTCAGTTAATCAGAATATTAAAGATATTAAAAATATAAAAAGAAGAATATCAAGATTGGAAAAATCTAAAGTAGATACAGAAATAAGAGCAGCCAACTGTGATGCAAAAGCTGCTAAGATAGAAATTAAGAGCGGTGATTCTAGTTCGAGAATTAGAAGTAAGCAAAGACAAATGGATAGACTAAAAAGTGATGCCTCAAACTATAGGAAATTGTCTGCAAAGTACTCTAAAGATATAGCAAAAGAAAATAAAAAGTTATTTGAAACGACTAACAAACTAGAAGACGAACGTCAGAAAGAGTCAAAAAAGCAAGAAAAAGCATTAAAAGATTTCAAAAATTTATATGAATCCAAAGTAAAAGATATGGAAGAAAATATGATTGCAGAAGATAATTTAAACAATGATGTATCAAATGATGAGTTTGATTTTTTTATATCTCATGCATATGAAGATAAGAAGAGCTTTGTAGATGAGTTTGTGAGAGAATTAAGAGAACTAGATTTAAAAGTATGGTATGACGACAATATTATACCTTGGGGTGGATCTTTGAGAGAAGAAATAGATAAAGGCCTGAAAAGTTCTAAGTATGGAATAGTTATTTTATCACCGAGTTACATTGAGGAAGGAAAGTACTGGACTAAAAAAGAATTAAATGGTCTATTCCAAAAAGAAAGTATAGATAAGGGAAAAATTGTTCCCGTATGGTACGACTTAAATAAATTAGATGTTTACAATTATAGTCCAATGATAGCAGATATGAAAGCAATGACTTCAGCTAATCTTACACCAAAAGAGATGGCTTTAGAATTTAGAGAGATAATGAATTCAACTGACTAACAATTGGCTAATTTTAAAATCAGATTTTTTATTGGTAACTTGGGAGAATTGAATACATGAATATTAATTAAGAAATACTCGCGGCCCTCAGGGAATGCGAGTATTTCTTATATCATAAGTCACTTTGCAAATTACTATTTATGGTGGTAGTTTTTTATCCAAACCAACCCCCAAAGAAAATCAATCAAAAATCTCTTTCAAAAGTTTATAAGATTCTATCCTATTATCCACATCAAAGATTGGTGAGAATGATAGGATTTCGTCTATTTGGTAGGTTTCTATTTCTTTTTCTAGTATATCAGCCACTTCTTGTTTATTTCCCTTTATTAGATATCTCATATCATAGGCTTTTTCAAGGATGGCTTGGTCGTTTAGGTTAAAGTGGTGGTCTTTTAAGTCTTCTGGGTCTACTACACCACTGTAATCATTTTTGGTTTGTTGGATGTGGTAGTAGTCAAAGGACTTGCCTATATAGTCTAGTTTTTCCTTATCTTCACATACTAATATCTTATATGATATTGAAATGTAAGGATCTGATGAAAATGTAGATGGTTTAAAATTTTTCTTATAATCTTCAAATACTTTGGCTGGTGTATCTACTAGGAAAAATTTGGCAAATGAATAAGGAAGTCCCCACTCAGCTGCCCATGGAGCAGTTTTACCTGTAGATCCTAAAATCCATGGGTGTACCATGCTATCAGTATTGGTTGGCACGGCCTTGACATTTGAATAAAGTGGGTCTTCTGGTTTGCTATCTTCTAGATAGGCTAATATTGTTTCAATTTCTCCAAAAAGTTCTGCAGGTTCATTTCTAAATTTATTATTTAATGCTCTCATTTCAGATACACCACATCCTGGGGCACGACCCATGCCTAGGTCTATTCTGCCGGGCGCAAGCTGGTTTAAAGTTTTAAATATTTCTGCTATTTTAAGTGGAGAATAGTGCATAATCATAGTTCCTCCAGCACCAATAGTCATATTTTCTGTCAGAGATAGAAAAAAGCTTGCTAGCACTTCTGGAGCTACTGAAAGTAGGCTCTCATAGCCGTGGTGTTCTGCAAACCAATATCTATCATATCCAACCTTATCTAGTTCTTGTACAAGTTTTTTTGTATCATTGAAAAATTCAGTGTTCGATTTTCCTTTATCTTTTAACATCAAATCATGGATCCCAAGTCTCATATTTCCCTCCCAAATCGTTTATTAATTACATAAATTATACCATAAATTTTACTATTTATTTTGAAACATTATCAAGTCATTCTTTTTTAGCAATATATTGACAATAACTTAAAACTTAGTGACTTAAAGCATTAGCTTTTAATAGTTATTTATTAGTACCATAAATTTTACTATAAGCAAATAAGTATAGCTACTTACTAGTATTATCTAGTAAAAGTGTTGTATAATAGTTATTGTAAAAAGCTATTTGTATGTATATATTTTAGTTTGGATAAATAAATTTAAAATATTGTCCTAAGGGTTATTATAGACTAATATTTTTACCTAAAATTTTTTAAAAATATTAGCAGGTATTAAATTTGAGGTGTTGCTGATGGAAAATAATATATTAGCTGGAGAAACTGTTTTAACAGAAAACATGGAGTTTACATGGATAAAGGATGTCACTAAACGTGAATCCACTCCTATAGAAGAAATAGATTTTGGCAAAGATTATACCCTATCTTTAAAAAAGAGGGTATCTTTTTATAAGTATTTTATCAATTATTTGCTTACTGAAAATTATGAAGTGTTTGGTATTGATAAGAGAAAGGTTAGTGAGAAGTCTTATGCTATATTTGATGCTATAGAAAAAAATGAAGATAGCCAAGAACTTGATAAACTAGCTGACTTTATAGTAGATGAATTTGAAAAAAGAACTTACAGGAGCAATCAGTTGCCATCTATTGCTAGTGAGTCTGTTGCAAGTGAAAATTATGAAATATTATCTATAAGTAAGAAAGAAATCCTTGCTGATTTAAAAGCTGATTTTATAAGTAGGGATAGGATGATAGCCTATGCTTTTGGCCTAGGTATGGATATAGAAGAGCTAGAAACTTTTTTGATGAAAGTCCTTGAAGGAACTGGACTTAATATTTGGGATGAGAAAGAAGGGCTTGTTTACATAGCCTTTAAGTTTTTCCCTAAAGATTCTCTAAATTTTTATATCAGGGCCAATGAGTTATATGATTATACAGGTGATTTTAATAAATTAAAAGATATAGACCAAATTGCAAGTCTTAATACCGTAGTCTTACAAAATTATATAAATGTCTACCTAAGTACCTTTGAAAATGTGGAAAGGGCTAGCGATGATTTAATTTTGGATATAATTGGCTATTACAAGGAATTAATTAGCCAAAATACTAGTAGAACTATAAAGACTGAGTTTATTAGTAGCTTTGAGGATATAGAAAAAAGATTGGCTGATAGGGTAGAGGAAGATTTAGCAGATGTTAAATTTTTTGTTAAAGGCAAAGTTGAAATAAGCTATAGCTCTGATAAAGATATAATTTTAGGTCCAGATGATAAATTTACCTGGAAATCAGACTTAACTCAGGAAACTTTAATCTATCATCCATATAGGGAATATAGGCTTGCTAAAAGCCCAGAAGAAAAAAAGATAAAGCTTAATCTAGTTAGTGATCTTTATGATAAAAAGCAAGATGTACCTTTTTTAATTCATAAAGAATCTTACAAAAATTTTGCCTTTGTAAATGACTATGAATTTATAAAAAGTATAGCCTATGATGACTTTTATATAACTGATACCTATAAGGATGCTATATTAACTTACCTATATAAAAAATGCGTATCTATAAAAGAATCCTATCCTGAAATAAGTGAAGAAAAACTAGTTTTACTGGATGATCTTTTAAAGGATACAAAAATAAGACTAGAAGATATAAGTGCTATTATAGAAAATGACGAGCTTGATAAAATAAGTAGGGATTTATTAATTACCGTATTTTTCCTAGACTTTGTTTTAAATAACGAAGATAAGTGGGATGATTACTTACAAAATCCTATAAAAAGAAAAAGGAATTATTTAATTTTTATGGACCATCAGCTAAGAAATTGCAAGCTTTATGAATACAACACTTCAAACCCTTATGAGTATGTATTATTAAAACTAGTGGTTGATGATGATCCTATAGAGGCATTTAGAGATTTATGGGCGCTATATCTAGCTAACATCGACAAAAAGAGAGATTAAAGATGAAAAATTTTAATTCGCAGGAAGAGTTTATTAACAGGATTAAAAATAAGGTTAATACAAATAGGATCCCCCTAGCAGGAGAAAAATTTAATATCATCAGTATGCTAGGTGAGGTTAAGTATGAGGTTAAAGTAGATAAGCTCATTGGGGCAGGTGGGTCTTCCCTAGTTTATGACGTATGTGTAGATGATAATTATCCACCTGTAAAAAGAATGATTATGAAGGAATTCTACCCTAATTATAATGAAAGCATCATTAAGGCAAGCAGAAATCCTATAAGCCAGTTAGAATTAAATTTTGAGTTTTTAGAGCCAGAAGCAGAGGACAGATTTCGTAAAGACCGCGATAAATTCATGGATGCTTATAATAAGCATATCAGAATTTTGGATATGGATACCAATCTTCACGGCAAAATCGTAAGACCCTATAGGCTAGAGATTGACAATTCGTATTTGTATGCCCTCTATGAGGTAGATACTGCTAATAGTGTAGATAAGTATTACAATTTAGATTTGGCAAGGATAATAGAAATAATTAAGCAAACTGCTGATATTTTAATCCACCTGCATAAAAATAATATTATCTACATGGATTTAAAACCAGCCAATATTTTATACAACTACAGCAGCAACAAGGTAAAGTTATTTGATTTTGATGCGGCCATAGACCTTAGGGAACTTGATTATGTAAACGAATTTTACATGCCTAGCGAAAAAGCCTTTGTACCACCAGAGCTAAGGTATATAACAGATATTTCCCACAGGAAAGAACTGTTTATCTCAGAAGAAGTCGACCTATACATGCTGGGAGTTACTTTTTTCTATCTACTAATGGGCAGGTATCCAATAGAACGTGAAAATGAGGATATGGATTTTTTAGCTAGGAATGTAAGAGAAGTTCTAAACAAAAAATCTATGAAAATCCTCTTAAATTCTAAGGCTACTGAGAAAATAATAGAGCTTATCCAAGAAAGTATTTCTATCCACAGGTTTATAAGTGTAAGTGATTTTAAAAATAAACTAATTGAGATACAACAAAACCTTAAATTTATTGATGATGTAGAGTTTTATAATATTTTATCCACAGCCCATTTTTTAAATTACCATCCCCTATATAATTATATAAGGCAAGAAGGTGACTCTAAGTATATTGATGTAGCTATTGTAGGTAATAATAATATTTCTAGAACTTTTTTTAGTTTTATATTTTCCCTAGCAAATCTTGAGGGTGTAGACCTTAGAATAACTCTTTATGATAATAATCCCTCTAAGTACTACCAGGAAATGCTTAGTGAAAATCCCCTCCTAGCCCAAACTACTAATATTTCAGTAAAAGGAAGGGTGAAGAATAAAAAAATAAATAAAGATATTACAAATAAGCCCTACGCTTATATAAACTTTGATCTAGCTACTGATGCCATAGACCAATCATATATACTCATCCTAGATAAAACAGGCTATGAGTACCCTGATTTGGCTAATAACTTATACGAAAAATATAAGGATGATAGACAAGCTAGGGTGATATTAAACTATTCTATCAACAACCAAGAAGTAGATATTAGAGAAGAAGAAAATATTCTATTTTATAACCTAAGTCTTTTAAGTGCAGCATCCCTATCTGATAGAAATTATAGTGAGATGCTCCTAGACCAAGCCTTTGAATATTATAGGATAAATATCATGAATTATGTGGGCGAGAGGGTAGACTTTGATAGCATTTGGCAGGGATTTTTAAGAGAAGATTTCTACAACTTAAAGGCCTGCTTGAGGGCGGTCCTATCTATCAATTATAAACTTTATATGGCAGGCATTGATGAAAATTCTGATATTGCCGCTGCATATTATAATAAGGTTTTAACAAAGGATAAAGACTTACCTTTTGTAAGCTTAAGAGATATTTTGGCAGACTATGAGCACCATACTTGGAATAGGTTTATGATAGCCCAAGGATACAGGGTGCCAACTACAGAAGAGCTATATTCCTATGCTTACATTGATGAAAAAAATTATGCTGACTACCAAAATAAATTGCATCCTTTTATATGTAATACAGATCTAAATTTGGTAAAAAGCGGGCAGATGGATAAATTAGCAGAAGTATCCTATGAAATTGATCAGCTAATCAGGGAAAAAACTATCCATAAGGGCCAGCAAATACAGTATAGGATGCTAAATATCTTGCATAATACCCTATGGGAAGATAATAAGTATTTAAAGAAACTAAAACCCTTATGGGAGCAGCTAGTAAGATTAGCCTATAAAATTATAGAAAATGAATTTTACGCCAATAATTCCCTAAATGTTTTAACTTATGAAATAGAGCAAGTTCTCAATGCAGCAAAGCCTGATTTGAGAGTCTTATCTACTGATTACTATCAGATAAAAAATGACCTAAATCTACTTGTGCAAAGAAATAGAAGTATAGCCTTTAGAGAGTCAGAATATTTGCTCATTGATTTTATTCCTTTAATAATATCTGAAAAAATAAGAACTATTTATAAGCCTTTTATTGCAGATGATAAGAACCTATGGGCCAATATCATTGCAACTATAAAGTTTTATCCAGATAACCTAATATTTTTAACAGATGAGCCTATAGATCACAATAGGATGTTTAGGATAAGAAGCTTCCTAGAGAATAAAAGACTACAAAAATCAATAAATATTGAAGTAATCAGCTATGACCAGCTTAAGTATTATTCTAAGGAAAATGCCATAGTAGATTTTACTTTAAATAGCCATTCTGATGCCATGAGGGCTGAGTTTAAGGATTTGGAATATGTAGAATATAGGGGCTTTAATGATTGGGTGGGCAACTATGAGGCCCTAGACTATTATATATCGAAAAGGTCTCTTACAGTTGAAGAAACTTTCTTTTTAAACAATGCCAAGGTTGTAGATAAGAAATCTTTAACTAATATAACCACTCTTATAGACTATTATCCAAGAATATGGGAATTGTATTTAAATTTAGATTCTAATGATTGGGAAGATTTTGTAAAAGCCATAGCCTATAACCAGCACTACTATAAGTTAGATCTTGATGATTATAAAAGGTGTGATAAGCATAGCTTAATAGAGGTTGGAAACTTTAAGTTTAGAAAAGATGATTATTTAAAGTATAGAAATTTAAATAAATTATTAGATGACTTGGTTAAAGAAGACTTGATAATTGACTACAAATTCCCTCTTAATCCAGGTAGACTTAAAATCCACTCTTATAATGATGAACTTTCTAAGGACATTGGCAGCTATATTTCTGAAAATATGTGGCAGTACAATGAGGATTTTAAATTATTAAAAACAGAAATAGAGGAAAATAACTATAATTATAGTTATGCGATTGTAACTGATAAGTTCTCTTTTTCTTATGATTATGAAACTCAAAATCCTAATGAGTTTGCAAAAAAGACCAATCAAATAATGATAGATATTGACAAGGGTTATGCTGATGATTATAGCAGAGTATTTAACCATATAGATGACCTTTCCTATATAAAGGCTATCGATAATAAAAAAATAGCCCTTAACTATGAGCTGGGTGGGATTGTCTTTAGAGATTTTTTTGCTAGCCAAGGTAATATCTTAAAGCTTTATACTTACTTTGAGCTTATTAAATATGCAGACTTTTTTGATGAGATAAAAATAAATGTAAATCTAAGGTGGAAGGCCTACGATGATTATAGTGAAGATAGCCTAGCTATAGAAACTTTATTAGATATAGTTTGTACCAAAGGATTTTCGACCTTTATTATTTCAACCATAAAGGATAATATAAAGGATGAAGACCTTTATGAGATTAATAACCATATTAAACAATTTGGTATAGACGCAAAACCTATACTAATTGCCTCAAACTCCAACGATGATACATCAAAAATCAAAAAAATAGCCGCAGCAGCTGGCGTTTATTTTATAGATAGGCAAATGCTTGAAAATAATAAGCTAGTAGACTATATAAAAAATATATCCAGTGGTAAAAAAGACTGGCAAGTTATTTAAAATAAATATTAAAATAACCGGGATTAGATTATTAATTCCGGTTATTTTTTATAAGCTTATATAAGCAGCTTTTTTAGGATACTAACCTAAATTTACATGAAAAAACGTTAATATTTTATCTATTTACCTTAACAAACCAACTTAATTATGATATAATAAAAACAATAAAATAGAGGAGGGTAATTTTATGACTAAGAAAACGTTATCTTACTTGATGGCCATAGGCCTGTCTGTTACTATGCTTAATTCTTGTGCCAATGATAGCGGCAATGAACAAGCTGGTGAGACTGACACAGTAACAGAAGAAACAACCGAAACTGTTGATCAGCCAGTGGAAAATGAAGAACAAAAGGAAGAAAATGTAGAAGTAGAAGAGACTGACTCTAAGGAAGCTGTAAATACTGGGGATAAAGATCCAGAAACTGCAGGTACATATGAAGCAACTGCTCCAGGCTATGGTGGAGATATCAAAGTTTCTGTCGATATGAGTGATGATGGAAGAATCAATGATATCAAAATCCTAGAAGATAATGAAACAATAGGTGTTGGTAAAGTTGCCCTAGATAAGGTTAAAGGCAGAATCGTATCTGGCCAATCTACAAATGTAGATGCTGTTACAGGAGCTACTGCATCATCTAAGGGGCTAATGCTTGCAACAAGTAAGGCTTTAGAAGAAGCAGGCGTAGCTGATGATTTCAAAGAAGAATACAAGGAAAAAAGAGAATATCCATCTGAAATAGATACTGATATAGTAATTGTCGGTGGTGGTGGAGCAGGTCTAACTGCTGCAGTTGAAGCTACTCAAGCTGGCTCATCTGTTGTAGTTGTTGAGAAAAATGGTTTTGTAGGTGGTAATACTATTCTTTCTGGAGGCATTTATAATGCACCAGACCCAGAGCTCCAAGAACCAGAAGGTATAGAAGATAGTGAAGAACTTTTCTATGAGCAAACTTATGAAGCAGGAGATGAAGTTGCTAATCCAGAACTAGTAAAAGTTCTAACAAGTCAAGCTGATGATGGTCTAGAATGGCTAAAATCTATAGGCATGGAATTTAGAGATGACATAGGTCAAGGTGCAGGATCTCTTTACCCTAGAACTCACACAGCAGTAAAACCAAATGGTACTGGATTTATAGATGCCTTTATGGAAAATCTTGATGAAAGTGGCAATGCACAAATATTAACAGAAACAACAGCTGAACACATAATAATGGAAGATGGAAAAGCAGCTGGTATAAAGACTACAAACTTTGATGGGTCAGATTTAACTATTAATGCAAAACAAGGTGTTGTAGTAACAACTGGTGGTTTTGCTAAAAACCCAGAAATGGTAGTTGAGTACAAAAACGCAGAAAAATGGCCAAACCTTGATGAAAAAACTATTTCTACTAACTTAGGTTCTATAACAGGTGATGGAATCACTATGAGTGAAGAAGTTGGAGCAGATCTAGTTGATATGGATCAAATGCAATTTTTATACCTAGGTATCCCAGATAGAGGACCTATCACAGGTGTATTAGACCTACAAGCAGAAAAAGTACTCTTTGTAAACAACGAAGGTGAAAGATTTGTAAGAGAAGATGGTAGACGTGATGTTATATCAAAAGCTATCTTTGACCAACCAGACGGAACCTACTGGATGGTTCACTCATCTGATGTCCTAGACTTTGGTACTGCAAAAACTGTAGAACAAGAAGACTTCAAAAAGGTAGTTGAAGAAGGCAAATACGGTTGGGTACAAGCAGACACACTAGAAGAATTAGCAGAAAAAATGGATGTACCATACGAAAATCTAAAGAAATCTTTTGATGACTACAATAAGTCCTTTGATGACAAGGTTGAAGAAGATGAGTTTGGTAGAACCTTATTTACTTATCCTATGAAGGAAGGTCCATATGCAGCAGTACCTAGAACACCAGCCCTACACCACACAATGGGTGGTTTAAAAATAGATGAGGGTGCTCACGTCCTAGATAAAGATGGCAATCCAATTCCAGGATTATTTGCTGCAGGAGAAGTTACAGGTGGTATCCACGGGGCAAACAGAGTCGGTGGAAACGCTGTAGTAGACCTAGTGGTATTTGGTAGAATAGCTGGTCAAAACGCAGCAGCAGAAGCTAAATAAGTATAGGAATATATTAAATATTTGCTATATCCTACATGTATCTTGCAATTAATGGAACAAAAACCAGTCACCATATAAAAGTGACTGGTTTTTTATTAGTAAATATTTTAAGATTAGGAATTTTATTTGATTATATAAATAGGATTTCCATTAATTTAAAAAATCTCAGTTGACACCAACAAATCCACCAGTATTATAACATATAGAGATATTTCTATATGAGGTGGATTATGAGTATTGATTATGAAAATATATCTAAAAAGCTAAAGGCAATTTCTGATCCTAAGAGGCTTAAAATTATAGATATGTTATCTTGCGATGAGCTTTGTGCTTGTGAGATACTTGAAAAATTTGATATAAGCCAACCCACCTTATCTCATGATATGAGAAAGCTAGAAGAGGTTGGGCTTGTTTCTAGCAGAAGAGAGGGTAAGAATACTTACTACTCTTTAAATAAGGAATGTTTAGATGAGATTGAGGATAGTTTAAAGCTCATATTTCATATCCAAGATGACTGTATTTGCAAGGAGTAAAATCCTAGGCAAATATTTTTTCTAAAACATATAGAAATATTTGAATATATCTATATGTATTTTTTACATATAGGATGATTTTAAATTAAGGGAGGATTTTATGAAAAAGATGTATATATATGAAGGTGCTATGTGTTGCTCTACAGGTGTATGTGGACCAAGCCCAGATGAAGATTTGATGAGAGTGTCTAGCCTAGTTGATAAGCTTAAAAAAAGTGGGGCTAGTATTGATAGATATAACTTAACTAACAATACTAAAGAATTTGTAGATAACAAAACTGTTAATAAGCTATTAGATGAAAAGGGTGAAGGTGTTCTACCAGTTGTAATTGTAGATGATGAAGTTGTTATGACAGGTAGGTACCCTAGCAATGAAGAGTTTTATGAAATGTTATTTTTAGCTGATGATGCAATAGAAGAAACAAATAGTGATGGTGGAAGCTGCTGCTCTGGCAGTGGATGCTGCTGCTAATAGCAACAAGAGAAAGGAAGTGACTTTAAGTGAAAGAATTTGATATTAAGGAAATTGACTTAACTAAATACTTATTTTTCACAGGAAAGGGAGGAGTTGGAAAGACTTCTACTGCCTGTGCTAGTGCAATAAGCCTAGCTGATATGGGCAAGGAAGTTTTATTGATAAGTACCGACCCAGCTTCTAATCTTCAGGATGTTTTTGAAACTGAGCTTAATAATAAAGGTGTAAGGATAGAAGGTGTGGATGGTCTTACTGTTGCAAACTTAGATCCTATAGAAGCTGCTAATGAGTATAAGGAAAGTGTAGTTGGTCCCTACAGAGGACAGTTACCTGCTAGTGTAATAGAAAATATGGAGGAGCAATTATCCGGATCTTGTACTGTTGAGATAGCTGCCTTTAATGAATTTTCTAAGTTTATAACTGCTCCAGACCTTAAAGATAAATATGATTATATAATATTTGATACTGCGCCAACTGGCCATACCCTAAGGATGCTTCAGCTTCCTTCTGCTTGGACGAGCTTTATCAGCGAATCCACCCACGGAGCTTCATGCCTAGGTCAATTATCAGGTCTAGAAGATGAGAAAGAAACATACAAGTTTGCTGTAGATACCCTAGCTGATGGCAAGCTTACAAGCTTAGTATTAGTTGCAAGACCTGAGGAAACTCCTCTTCTTGAAGCAAATAGAGCATCTAATGAACTATCAGAATTAGGTATTAACAATCAAATTCTTATCATAAATGGTCTTTTAAGTGGCCATGATGATGAAGTTTCAGAAGCTTTTTATAAAAAACAAAAAGAATCCCTCGATGCGATGCCAGAAGGTATTAAGGGTCTTGAAACTTACTTTATCCCACTTAGAGGATACAACTTAAATAGTATCGAAAATTTAAGATCCTTACTAGTTGAGGATAAGGACTATACTAATGATGTAGAGCTTGGTATAAATCAAAGCATAAGCCTAAAAGATATCATAGATGATTTATATAAGAATGAGAAAAAAGTTATCTTTACTATGGGAAAGGGTGGTGTAGGAAAGACTACAATAGCATCTGCTATTGCCAAAGGACTTGCAGATAAGGGACAAAAGGTCCACCTAACTACAACCGATCCTGCCAACCATTTGACTGGTATGATTGAAGAAGATGACTTATTAACTATAAGCCACATAGATGAAGAGGAAGAGCTTAAAAAATACCAAGAAGAAGTTTTAGAAAATGCTAAAAAAACCATGTCTGATGAAGACTTAGAGTATATAAAGGAAGACTTAAGGTCTCCATGTACTCAAGAGATTGCTGTATTTAGAGCCTTTGCAGATGTGGTGGATAGGGCAGATAGTGAAGTTGTTGTTATAGATACAGCTCCAACAGGTCATACACTTCTGCTCCTAGACTCTACAGAATCCTACAACCAAGAGATAGAAAAAAATCAGGGTAATGTTCCAGAGTCAGCAAAAAAACTTCTACCTAGACTAAAAAACAGTGATGAAACAGAAGTACTTATTGTAACACTTGTTGAACCTACTCCATTCTATGAGTCTGTGAGACTTGAAGAAGACTTAAAAAGAGCTGGGATTTATAGCAATTGGTGGATTATAAACTCATCCATATATAAAACTGGCTCTACTAACAAGACCCTACAAGCTAAGGCTAATAGTGAGCTAGAATGGATAAATAAGGTTGACGAGCGCACAGATGGTAACTTCACAATAATCCCATGGTCTAGCGACCAAATTAAGGGATCTAATTTAGATAAATTAATTAAGTAGGTATATTATGACAGAAAAAACAAAAGTTGCATTTATATGCGTTCACAATTCTTGCAGGTCTCAGATAGCTGAGGCCCTTGGCAAGAAATTTGCTGGAGAAAGAATAGATTTTTACTCTGCAGGAACTGAGCTTGTTCCCAAGATAAACCAAGATGCAGTAAAGCTTATGAAAGAAATACACGGGATTGATATGGAAAAAGACCAATATTCCAAACTCATAGATGACCTACCTGAAGTAGACTATGTCATCTCTATGGGTTGCAATGTGGTATGCCCAATACTTCCCTTTAAGCACAAAAAGTATGACTGGGGCATAGAAGACCCTACTGGTAAGTCTGATGAAGAGTTTATCAAAGTAATAGATGAAATCGAAGGAAAATTAAAGGACTTAATCCAAGAAATAGATGAGGAGTTTGCTAGATGAAAAAACAAGATATAAGTTTTTTTGAAAGAAATCTTACATTCTGGGTTTTGATATGCATGGCTATAGGAGTTTTAATCGGACGCTTTATACCTGCTATTCCGGAGGCTTTAGGAGAGTTTGAGTTTTATAATGTATCTATTCCAACTACTATACTTCTATGGATTATGATCTATCCTATGATGCTTAAAATTGATTTTAAGAGTATCAAAAATATCAAAAACAATCCTAAAGGTTTGTTTATAACTTGGTTTGCCAACTGGATTATCAAGCCCTTTACCATGTATCTAATAGCTAGATTATTTTTCTTTGGCATTTATAAAAATATTATTAGCGAAAATTTAGCATCAGAATATCTAGCAGGAGCAGTTTTATTAGGGGCAGCTCCATGTACAGCCATGGTTTTTGTATGGAGTAAGCTAACAAGAGGGGACAGTGCCTATACCCTAGTCCAAGTAGCTAGCAATGATTTGATTTTGCTATTTGCCTATATACCAATAGTAAGCTTTTTACTAAAGAGGGGAAATATCAATATACCTTGGGGAACCCTACTTTTATCAATCGTACTATTTATAGTAGTTCCCCTTATCCTAAGTATGATTACTAGAAACTATGTGATAAAAAATAAGGGTGAAGATTACTTAAATGATGTATTTATCCCATCATTTGATAAGTATACTATGGTTGGATTATTACTAACTTTGATAATTATATTTTCATTCCAAGGGATGAAAATTATCGACCAACCTCTAGATATTGCTCTTATAGCAGTACCACTTATACTTCAAACCTTCCTGATATTTGCCATTACCTTTGGCATGGCATACCTTGCAAAGCTACCTTATTCTATAGCTGCTCCATGCGGCATGATAGGAGCATCTAACTTCTTTGAATTAGCTGTAGCTGTTGCTATCTCACTATTTGGCCTATCATCTGGTGCAACCCTTGCAACGGTGGTAGGAGTATTGGTAGAGGTACCGGTAATGCTCTTGCTAGTAAGAATTGCAAACTCAATGGAATATAAATTTAACCGATAATTGTATAAAAATTTTTTAAAAATTATCAAAAAAATCAGCCTTAGTTAAACTAGGGCTGATTTTTATAATTTATGGGGATAGATGGACTACCAATCTTCTGCTGTATATAATAGCAAGCAAATGGTAGGAGTAATTATTAGTTAATGAAATTTTTGTTAAACTACATGATTATTTTATAAATACTCTACTTACTTATTCATCCCAAAATTTTTTAGCTATCTCTTGACCTTGGTCAATCTTTGCCCATTGCTCATCGATTGTTAGTTCGTTTCCTTCATCACATGAGGCGAATCCGCATTGGTGGGAGAGGTATAGGCGATCTTTGTCTATGATATTGCTTGCTTTTTCTAGGATGTCTAGGGTTCTTTTTTCATTATCTAGGGTGTTGGTTTTGCTTGATAGTAGGCCTAGGACTATTTCGTTATTTATGTCTATAAATTTGTAGGCCAATTCTTCTTTTTGCACTTGGAAATTGCTGTATGATTCAAACGGTGAGTCGTTCTTGTCATTTGCAAATAATTCCAAGAGGCAGTCGTCAAATTGGATGATTTCGCCTCCAGTTTCATTTAAAAATCTTTTGCTCATTTTAGCTCCTTTATTAAAATTATTTAGAAATAAAACGGTTATGGTTGAAATCAAAAAATCCCCGTCCCTAAAAAGGACGGTATCTCTCGTGTTAGCACCTTAATTTTATATCAATCTCACAATTAATACTCATCAGGTACAAATTTATACCCTATCGCTGTAACGTGCGCACACGGATTGTCTTAAAAATATTTGGACAATCAACTTAGAGGCCATTTTCAGTTTTCCTTTACACGACTATTCTCACCAACCATAGTCTCTCTGGGCTGCTCCAAAAAACTTACTTTTCTCATCAACGTTTTTATTTCTAATTTCATTATAAATGCATAATTTCCTTTTGTATAATAAATAATCATATTATTTTATAAAAGTTTTTCAAAATGATATTATATCAAGCTTTTATAAGAAGTCTAGTATTTTTATGATTGATGTAATTTAACTAAGAAAGAATAAATAACACAATAAATAGAAATATTATATCAATTCTTTAAATGAGAATTAAGTATCTCAATTAATTTATCTACTTTATTTAAATAACTGGTTTTTAATTAAAAATATAGACTATGTACGCCGTATGGAGTACAATATAATTATCGAAGTAGCAAATTTTAGGAGGAATATATGGAAGGTGTAAAGGAAGCTAGAGTATCAGCTAGAATTGATCAGGAAACCAAAAATAAGGCAGAGGAGGTATTATCTAAGCACGGATTATCTATTTCTGAATTTATCAGAATGAATCTAACAACTGTAGCTAATCAAGGACTACCAGACTATTATGGTCTTCCTAATGAAACTACTATGAAGATTATTTACGAAGTTGTTGATATGATAAAGAATAATAATGGTAAGTCAGCGAGCTCATTTGAGGAACTGGAAGAACTTCTAGCAGAAGATTAGAGGTGCAATTTGAAAGTAAGATATGGGTCGCAATTTAAGAAAGATATTTTGATTTAAATTTTAAAAGTTATAGATGTATTTTTTTAATTAATGTGATATTATTATATAAAATAATGATGTATATAAGGAGTGATTATGAAAAAGATAAACTATATTTTAGCTGCTATTATTTTCCTTACTGCTTGTGGTAAAGATGACTCAAATGATTTGGGAAAAGAATCAATTGAAATATCGTCTTCAGATACGATAGAAGATGAAAATCTAAATAATGAACAAATCAATGAGATAGAGGGTGATACTGATACATACGAGGATAAATACTCTAGTATTGAGTTAATACAAGCCCCTAATTCTTATGGTGAATATATTTCTGTTGATTATTCAGATATCCCAGAACAAGCAGATCCCTTAACAAAGAAAGATATCTTTCATAATAAACCTTTCAAATCATTAGTAAACTTCGATGATGAAGGTTACATGATTAATGAAAATCAAGATACTAAAGAAGAGGTTGAAGTTTCATATGTAAATTATTCGGATAATATTTATGTAGAGATATATGATAAATTGCCTATGATATATAAGTTATCAGGAAACGGAAAGTATGTTTTATACCAAGGGTTCAGAGGGGAAAATATAATTCCTATAGGTCAATTCGATGAAAAAATTTATTTTTGGTACAATATAAATCGCAGCAACCCTGAGTACGAGAATTATGATGATGGAGAAGTTTTGATCGAAACCTTAGCTGTTTTAGACCTTAAGACTGGTGAGGTTAATATTTATAATGCATCTAATGATATACGTGTTATAGGTGGTGCATTCCATAAGGAGTTTACAGTTGAAGATAATAAATTAATATTTACAGCGCATAGAAAAAAATCTGCAAGTGGTAAAGAGCAATTACTATCATTAGATTTATCTAAAGGTTATGACCAAGATGCTGAAGTTTTGGAAAAAGATTACAAACCTGAAAGACTTCACACAATCGCATTTTCAAATGTACTAATAAATGAGAATGGCAATTCTGAAATTAGAACAATCTATGCTGATCAAATTAATGAAGATTCAGATGATAGAGATATGAAGGAAATATCATTTGGTAGTCCTTATAAAGTAGAAAATTATATTATATCCATAAGAGACCCTAATAGAGCATCTATCTCTCCAAATTATATAGACGTTTATGATGTAAGAACAGGAGAAAATGTATTAGAAACTGAAGGATATGCTGTAAGAGTTAATAATAATAAACTGTATTATATTGATGAAGAAGAAGAAATACAAATATTTGATTTGGAATGAGTGAAAAAGTTCAAATAAAAAACGCCCGATTGGGCGTTTTTTGTATATATTAGTTTCTCATTAGATAGTTAAAAGCACCAAGGGCTGCTGTTGCGCCAGATCCTGCTGCTATTACTATTTGTTTAAATAGGCTGTTTGTTGCATCACCTGCAGCATATACTGCTTCTAAGCTTGTAGATCCGTCTGGGTTTACTATTATTTCTCCCCTATCTGTTAGGTCTACTTCACTTTCTTTTAGCCAGTCTGTGTTTGGCACAAGCCCTACTTGAATAAAGCAACCTTCTACATCTATAGCGTGTTCTTCATTTGTTTCACGGTCTAGGTACTCTAGCCTTTGTAGTTTATTTTCACCATATAGGCCTGTTGTTTGAGCATTTTTGATTACTTCTACATTGTCTAGGCTAAATAGTTTGTCTTGTAAAACTTGGTCTGCTTTTAACTCTGGTAAAAATTCTATAACTGTAACATGCTCTACCATTGCAGCAAGGTCTATGGCAGCTTCGATTCCTGAGTTTCCTCCACCGATTACTGCTACTTTTTTGCCTTTAAATAGTGGGCCATCACAGTGGGTACAGTAGGCTACACCCTTGTTTTTAAATTCGATTTCGCCAGGGATACCTAATAGTCTCCATCTTGCACCAGTTGCGATTACTACTGATCTTGCCTCTAGTTTTGCACCGTTATCTAGTTCTACTTCGATTAGGCGGAGGTCTTGGGAAGAGTTTTCACTTTCTTTGATATTTTCTGCAAGGGTTCCTGTCATGATATCTACACCTAAGGCCCTTACTTGATCTTCCATTTGCCCCATAAATGATGGGCCTTCTGTGTATTTAAAGCCAGGTATATTTTCTATACCGAGGGTTTCTACAACTTGACCACCAAATTCACTTGCAACTAGTCCTGTTGACACACCTTTTCTAGCTGCATAAACTGCTGCAGTTGCTGCTGCTGGACCTCCACCTATGATTAGGACATCAAAGGCTGCTTTGTCAGCAAAATCATCTTTTGATTTGCCACCTGCAATTTTATCCAAAAGGCTATCCATGGTTTGCTTACCACCTTCTAAAAATTCTCCGTCTTTAAATATAGCTGGTACTGCAAGGACATCACGGCTTTCTGCTATATCTTGGAACATGGATCCTTCTATCATGGTGTGGTTAACATTTGGATTTAAAATTGCCATGATATTTAGGGCTTGAACTACATCTGGGCAGTTGTGGCAAGAAAGTGAAACGATTGTTTCAAAATCGCTAGCCTCGATAGATTCTATTCTTTTTTTAGTAGTCTCATCTACCTTTGGTGCTACCCCGCCTGCTTGAAGCATAGCTAGGGCAAAAGAGGCAAATTCATGGCCTAGGGGTACACCTGCAAAGACAACCTTACCGTGGTCAAAGTCACCTTTTACTTCAAATGAAGGTGTGTAGGTTAATTCTTTTTCTTCGACTTTTATTTTATCTGAAAGTTCTGCTACTTCTTTAACAAATTCTCTTACTTTTTTAGAATTTTCATCATTAGTAACAGAAAGCCCAATAGTGACTTCTGTTTTTAACATGTCAAGATATTGGGCTAACTGTTGCTTTAAATTATTTTCTAGCATCTATTTAGTTTTCCTTTTTATCTTATAGTTTACCTACAAGGTCAAGGCCTGGAGTTAGTACTTCATCGCCTTCTTCTTGCCATTTTGCAGGGCAAGCTTCACCTGGGTGTTCTGCAACGTATTTTGCAGCTTTAATTTTATCAATGTTTACAGCTGCTTTACGTCCTATACCATCAGCGTTGATTTCTACTGTTTGGATAACATTTTCTGGGTCAATTACAAATGTTGCTCTTAAAGCCTTACCTGAATCATCAAGGATATCTAGTTCTCTTGCTAATTCTTTGTTGCTATCAGCAATCATTGTATATTGAAGTTTACTAATTCTTTCTGAATTATCATGCCAAGCTTTGTGAACAAAGTGTGTATCAACTGATACTGAGTAAACTTCTGCACCTAGGTCTTTTATAGCTTCGTAGTTATCTTGCATATCTTCTAGTTCTGTTGGGCAAACAAATGTAAAGTCTGCAGGATAGAAGATAAGAACTTTCCAGTCTCCTTTAAGATCTTCACTAGAAACTGTTGTAAATTCGTCTTTTGCTGGGTTATAAGCGTCAAGTTCAAATTCTGGTAGGGTTTTACCGATAAATGCCATTATTATATCTCCTTTTATATACTCTTTAGTATTTTTTTTACTAATGGTTACATGAATATTATAATCATTCTAAACTAAAAGTCAACTTAAAGTATTAGAGACTATAATATAACTTCATTAGATATAATACCCAAATACTAGGAAATTATTTTAAACTTTAAAGTATGCCTTAAATGGGAATTTAAAAGGTTGAGAGAAAGTTTTACCCCACTTTACCTCATAAGTTATTGAGGTGTTGTCTTCGTGTGAGGCTTATCATTTTATGAATATTGTGATTTTTACAATATTACTATAAAGCGATATAAATATTTAAAATTTTATGGTAAAATATTACCTAGTGAAACCCTAGGATATACCTAGGGATACTTATATTTAAAAATTATATAAATTAAAATTTGAATGAGGAACTATGAAAAAAGTTAAAAAAACTAATGTCTACGTAAGGGCTTTTGAGCTGGGTTCTGGAACAGACCTTGAAAAAGACCTTATTACTAGTGGACAAATTATTAAGCATAAGGATTATTATGAGGTCTACTCGACAGAGACTACTACATCAGGAGAAGTGGCTAAGGTTGGGGACTTTATAAAAATTGATAATGCTAACAATCCCTATCCTAATGCGCGTGAAAGATTTTTAAAACACCACCGCCACCTAGATGGATATAAGTACGAGCAGTTTCCAGTGATCCTTTGTAGCTGGCAGTATGGCGATGAGGATGATGAAGTCATAAGGTATTTGCTAGAAACTGGCAAGCTTTTGATAAATCCTAACTCGGAAAAATATTTTTACCAGGCAGACTTGTGGGGCACTACCCTTAAGGCTAAAAAAAATGATATTATATTAATATATGATGTCAAAAGAGATGGAGACCTTATTGAAAATGTTGATTTTAACTTAATAGACAGGGATGAGTTTGATCAAACATATGAATATATTAATTAAGGAGCTTGTATGGAAAATGCAATAGTTTCTGGAGAAACTACCGTAATTGAAACTAATGAGTTTGAATGGCAAAAAAATATCAGTTCTGGGGAGTATCTAGATATAGAATCTATAGAAATTGGCGCTAATAACACCATAGCTCTTAGAAAAAAGATACCTTTTTATAAATACATAATTAATTTTTTGCTCCTTAGCCATTATAGGGATCTTGGTTTTGCCCAAGAGGAGATAGGTGATAAGGCAGCAGACATATTTAGCTCTATAGAAAAAAGAGAAAAAAATCAAGATTTTGAAAAAATCATAGACCTAGTAGTAGATTTATTTAGAGAAAAAAATCTCTACCCTCACGGTTCAAAAAGTGAGGTCTATGGATCTTTGGACTATGACAAAGATGACAGGAAAATTTGGAAAAAAACACAAATCAGAAAAGACTTTAAGGCAAGTGTAATAGGCCGTGATAAGATGTTTATCTATGGTTTTGGCCTTGGTATGGATCTTGCTGAGCTAGAAGTATTTTTGATGAAAGCATTAGAAGAAACAGGACTTAACATTTGGGATAAAAAGGAAGCCTTGGTTTATATTGCCCTAAAACACTTTCCAGATAATCCTGTCAATTTTTTTGTAAGGGCAAACTATCTTTATGACCACCAAGATGAACTTTTAGATGTTAGGGTAGAAAAAAAAGATACCAACCTAAATACAACTATCTTACAAAACTCCCTAGATGATTATCTAAATGAATACCGCAATATGGAGCAGGTGGATGATGCTGTTATTCAAAATATCATAGCCTACCATAAGGATTTAGTTAGTGAAAATACTAATAGGACTATAAAAAGTGAATTTATATCAACCTTCTATGAAGTAGAAGAAAAGCTTGACTATGAAATAGCTGGTTTTTCAAATGTAAAATATGGCAATGATGATGGTTCTACTCAAAATGCCGATTTTTTTTCAAGAGGAAATGTAAAAATATTCTACAAAAGTGATGATGATATAATAATTACTCAAGATATGCCCTTTGTTTTTAAATCAGATAAAAGAAGGGATACTAAAACCTATTATCCAGAAAAAAAATATGTACTCGAAAAAAATCCAACAGGAGGTCAAAAAGAAATCAGCCTAAAAAGTGATAACTTTACCTATAAGGATGAAGTACCTATCCTAGGTTCTGGAGAAGAATATAGCGATTATATTTACCAAAATGAGATAGCGGGTATCGAAAGGGTAGAGCAAGACTCAATCTATATATCTGAGAAAAAAATTTCTTCACTCTTATCCTACCTTTATAATGAAGATGCCATAATATCAAATGAAGATGTAACTTTGCCAGAAGATCAAATACTAGCCCTAGATGACTTGCTTAAAGATACAAAAATAAAACACGAAAACCTAAATGCTATTATAGAAAAAAATAAGATATCACAAATTACTAGATCAAGGCTAATTACCCTGTATTTTCTATCTTTTGTCCTAGAAAATGAGGATATATGGTTTGATAAATTATCAACCCCAGCCAAAAGAAAGAGAAATTACCTTATATTTATGGATTATAAGCTGAGAAACTCAAGACTTTATGAGTACAATATATCAAACCCATATGAGGAAACTCTATTAAAACTAGTAGTTTATGATGAGCCAATAGATGCCTTTCGCGATCTGTGGGCTAAGTATCTAATAAATATAGGAGAATAAAGATTAGATGAAAAATTTCAAGACACAGGAAGAATTTATCAGCCAAATAAAAGAAATAGACCAAACTAGGTCTTCTTTATCCGGCCAAGAAGTAGAGATCTTGGATGATAGGGGAGAATTAAAATATAAAATAGAAGTGGGAAAGCTTGTTGGTGCTGGTGCTTCTTGCCTAGTCTATGAAGTTAAAGTAGATGACCTTTATCCACCAAAGAAAAATATGATTTTAAAGGAGTTTTTCCCAAATTATAACGAAGAAGATATAGTGGGTATAAGGGATGAAGCTGATCCTATAAAATTATACTTTGATGCCAAAGACCAAGAAAGCTTGCTAACTCTAGTTAAGGACCGCAAAAAATTTATTGATTCCTATGATAAGCACATAAAAGTTATGGAAATCGATCCAATTCTAGAAGATATGATAGTAAGGCCCTATAAACTAGAAAAATCAGATGACTATCTTTTTGCTTTATATGATACAGATAAGGCCCAAAGTGTAGATAAATACAATAACCTAGACCTAGGTAGGATTATAGATGTTTTAAGGCAAACTTCTAAGATATTACACTTTCTCCACCAAAAAGAAATTATCTACATGGACCTAAAACCTGCTAATATACTCTATGACTATAAACGCGATAGGGTAAAATTATTTGACTTTGACGCGGCAGTATTTTTGGATGATTTAGATAGTATTACAGAATTTTTCATGCCAAATGAGCGTGCCTTTATCCCACCAGAATTGCGTTATGTATCAAATATCAACAAACGCAAGGAAATATTTATCAGTGAAGAGATAGATCTATATATGCTTGGTGTTACATTTTTCTATCTTTTAATGGATAGGTATCCAGAAGATTTAGAAAATGAAGATATGGACTACCTAGACCGCAATCTTAGGGAAGTTTTACTTAAAAAATCAAACAGAATATTTTTAAATAAAGTAACTACTGATAAAATTATTGATTTATTAAAAGAAAGTTTATCTGTCCACAGGTACCTTACAGTAAGTGACTTTAGCCAAAGGCTGGATGAGATCCAAGCGGGTCTTAATGTAGATAAAAATAAACAAATAGCAAATATCCTTTCAGCAGCCTTTATCATAGAAAATAAACCCCTTTATAACTACATCCAAAAGGATGGGGAAAAATCTTATATAGATATAGCTATGGTAGGTGATTTAAATAGGGAACTTGATTTCTTTAGCTTGTTATTTGCATCAGTTGACTTGGATGGAGTAGAAAGTCGCTTTACTTTTTATACCAAAAATCCTAAGCAAACCCATAAAACTCTTATAACTGCTATGCCCCTTCTAAAAGAAACTACAAAAATTAGTATAGAAGGCAAGCTAGTAAGTGATGCTATAAATCCAGCTATTACAGAAAGTTCCTATGCAAGCATAAATTTTTCAAGGAAAATTTCTGATATAAACGAGCATTATATAATAATTCACCACGAGGATGGGCAAAATTATACAGAATTTGCCAATAGTCTTTATGAAAAATTTAAGGATACAGAGGAAAATCGCCTAATTATCAACTACACCAGATTTGCCAGCGGTATAGAAACGCTCGAAAATGATTTTGTTAGTCTTTATAATGTAGATTTACGTAGTGCAGCAACTTTTCGTAACAAAGAATTTAGCGAAAGTATCTTAGAAGAGGCCTACGAAGTTCACAAATATTACACAAGAGAATACGGTGGAGAAAGAGTGGATGATGCTAGAATTTGGCAAGATTTTATAAAAAATGACCTTTATAGCCTAAAATCATCTGTAAGGACTGCCCTTTCTATGAAATATAGGATTTATATGGCTGGCTCATCCAACCATGAAGATGTTTCAAAACATTTTTATGAAACAGTTGTAAAACCAGGACGAGAGACTGATGCTTTGTCACTACGTGATATTTTTGCTGATAGAGAACACCATGCTTGGAATAAATTTATGATAACCCAAGGTTACCGCAGGCCAAGTGAAGAAGAATTTAAAAACTACGCCTACACAGGATCTAAAAAACACGTAGATAAGGTAAATAAGCTCCACCCTCTTATAGCTAACACCAATATAAAGAAGTTTAAAGCAGGGGAGGATGATGAGCTAGAGATAGTAAGCCGTAAAATCCAAGAGTTTTTACTTAAGAAAACTGAAAATATAGATATAAAAGTTATGGAACGTATTAGCCATAATTTAAATAATACCAATTGGCATGGCAATGATAGTTTGCGTGAACTTTTCCCTCTTTGGGAGGAGCTTTACAATATTACCGATAGGTTGATTGACAAAGAAGCCTTTGCTATAAATACTGTAAATCAACTACTAAGTATGATTGATGAAAGATTTGAAGAAGATTTTCTAGGTAAGGAAGAGCTAATGGCTGACTATATCCTTATCAAACAAGATATTTCCTTGATGATAGAAAGAGAAAAACCAAAGTCTTTTAGATATTCAGACTACATGGTAATAGATGCTAAGCCCCTTATAAAACATGGGCCTATCAAAACTATATTTGCTCCCTTTGTAGCAGATGATGAGCTGCTTTGGGCAAATGTTCTAGCAGCTATAAAGTTTGACCCTAAAAATTTAATCTTGCTTTCTGAAAATCCAGCAGACCATAAGGAAAAATTTAACAAAATAGTAGAGTTTTTAAAAATTAAAAGACAGCAAAAATCTTTAAATATTTATATGATTAGCTATGATCAGATGCATTTATATAGCAAGGTTGATGCTGTAGTAGATCTTACCTTAAATACCCACACCGATGCCAAAAGACCTGAAATTATAATTTTACCTTATGTAGAATATTTAGGATCAAATAAGTGGGGTGGGGACTATGATGCCATAGACTATTATATAAACCGCAGAACTTTAACAGTAGAAGAAGCTTTCTTCCTAAATAATGCTAAATTTTATAATGCAGCTAGCGAAAACAACCTAGCAAGGCTAAATAATTATTATGAAAAGCTCTGGCAGGCTTATATAGAATCTGATTCTGATGATTGGGCAGAGTCTACCCAAATATTTAGAGAATCTATGCCAGAATATATTTTAAGCGCATCCTATCAAAAAGAAGTAAATACAAGTATGATAGAAGTGGGAGACTTTATTTTCAAACGAGATGATAAATTAAAATATCAAAAACTTACTTCTTTTTTAAATGATATGAAGGATGAAGGTCTATTAATCGATTATAAATATCCAGTAAATCCCGGCAAATTAAAAATCCAAAGCCACAATGACGAATTTTCCAAAATCTTAGGTACGTTTATAAGTGAAAATCTTTATAAATACTTCGAAGTTTTTGACTTAAGAAAACTTTACTTCCCTCTTTATGATAATGAAGAAGAAAAGAATATCTACTACTATGCTATGAGCAATAATGTAAGCTTTAGCTATAAAATCCAAAGAGAAGATGCAAAAGATTTAGCTAAAAGTTTAAATAAGATGATGAAAAATCTAGATAAAGATATAGATGATGAGCAAGATATAAGAATCTTTAATCCTATAAACGGGCAAGATTTTGTAAAGGCTAATGGCGATACCCTAGTATTTAATTATGAGCTAGGAGATATAGCCTTTAGGGAATTTTTGGAAAAAGGTATAGCCTTACAGATCTATACCTACTTTGAACTTATTAGAAAAAGCTCAGTCTTTGATGAGATAAAAATCGATGTTAGGTTAAAGTGGAAGGCCTATGATGATTATGGTCCTATAAGTGAAGGGGTAGAAAATCACATTGATATAGTATGTACCAAAGAATTTTCTACATTTATTATAACAACCATCCAAGATCAACTAAGAAAAGAAGATGTTTATGAAATAAAAACTCAGGCTAAGCAGTTTGGTATAGATACCAAGCCGATTTTAGTAAATACAAATAGTAATGGTATTGATACTTCTATTAGAAAAATAGCAAGGGCCACAGGTGTCTATCTAATAGATCGTGATATGGTTAAAAATAATGGTATCGTAGGATACCTAGAAAATATAGCAAAGGCAGAAAAAAACTGGCAGCTAAAAAAAGATTAGGTGATATTTAGATGAAACAAATATTTGTATCAAGCACATTTAAAGATATGCATATCGAAAGGGATTTGATACAGACAAAACTATCCCCAGACTTAAATGAAAAGGCATATCAAAAAAGAATAGAAGGAATCAAATTTCAAGATTTGCGTTGGGGTATTGATACAGACATCGAAAATGAGGAAGATAAGGATAAAAAAATACTAGAAGTATGCCTAGATGAGATAGAAAATAATAGGCCATACTTTATGGTGCTTGTAGGAGATAGATATGGATGGATACCAGATAATGATTTGGTAAAAGAAACTGGTGTCCGCTATGGTATATATTCTCCAGATGAAAAAATAGAAAAGTCTATAACAAACTTGGAAGTAGACTATGGATTTTTAAAAAATCCCAAATACGCCAAGCATTCCTTTGCCTATATTAGAAATATAGTAGGGGATTTAGAAGGCACCATTTACGAACAGAACCCAGAAGAAAAAGAAAAAATAGAAAAACTAAAAGAAGAAATCAGACAAGTCCTTCCAGCAGAAAATATCCATGAATATGATGTAACTTATAAAAATGGATATTTGGTGGGGGTAGATAAGTTTATTGATGTAGCCAAAGAGGATATGACTAGGGTTCTTTTTGAAAATCAAAGCATTAAAGAAGATTTAACAGAAAACCAAAAAGAAATCCTCTACCACAAGACACAGGCTGATGAGAAATCTGTAACATCCAATGCTAGAAAATCTATAGAAAATCAAATATTAAAAGAGATTGAAGAAAATAATATCATAACCGTAAAGGGAAAAAGTGGAAATGGTAAGTCCACCCTTATGGCCAAAATTTCTGAAAAAATTAATAAAAAATATAATTCTATAATCCTTTTCTCATCTCTAACACCAAAGACTACAAGTCCTCAAGGGATAATGAGAGTCATTACAGAATATATAAATGAAACTCTTAAAAAAGAGGATGAAGCTATAGACTTTAGCAAAGTTTTAAATGATTTTGAAGAAGAAGATGCGGCTAAGGGTAACAAAAAGGAAGAAAAATCTAAGGATGAGAGATTATACGAAACAGCCCTTAGAGAGTATTTTCAAAAAGGTAAAAGAGAGATAGTTATCTTAATAGATGCCATAGACCAGTTAGACAACCCAGCTGGGGTGGCAGAGCTAATTAAACCTTTAAACTTTACCAACGATAGTAAGATTAAATTTATAATTTCCTACCTAGAAGATGAAGATGAAAGAGCAAGTGATACCTATATTTTCTTAAATGATTACCTAAACTTTAAATTAGGTAAGCTAGATGATAATGATAAGCTAGAAGTTATAAATTCTTCCCTGTCTGAAAACAACAAAGAATTGCCTTTTGAAATTAAGCAAGAAATTATAGATAAGGAAGGAAGTTCATCCCCTTTATATATATCACTTTTAGTGCAAAGGCTATTAATGATGAATAGTGAAGATTATCTAAGGATATTAAGGGCAGGCGATGGTTATGAGAAAATAACTACCTACCAAAAAAATCTTATCCAAGAAATGCCAAATGACTTAAAGGAATTAATCCTAGATATAATCTCCCATGCATCCAAAAATCTAAAGGCAAATACAGACAATGTTGAAAAAACTATTGCATATATTGCCCTTTCAAGGCGAGGCCTTCGTGAAAGTGATTTAAAAAAGATTTATGAACTTCTAGGAGATAATTACAACTCTCTAGATTTTGCTACTTTAAAGAAATATCTAAGGGCCTTTTTCCTAGAGGATAAGTACTTAAGGATAGACTTTACCCACAAGATTATCCGTCAAGCAATCCTTGAAGCCCTATTAGATGAAAATCAAGCAAGGCTTCACAATGATATTGCCAATGCCTTTATGACTTTACCTATAGAAGATCCAATAAAGCTTCAAGAGCAGTATTACTCAGCCTATAAGGCTCATAATATAGAAGCAGTGGTAGATATTTTAAGAGAAATTGGCAAACACTATAAAAGATTAAGTTATCATGATATAGACTCTGCCATAGATTCCATTACCAAAATTCACAATATAAGTCTTAATTATAATGATGATGATTGGATAAGAGAAGTATTTATGGAGCTTAGCAAATTTGACTTAGAATCTCAAAAAATTCTATTAACCTATTTTGTTTATAGCTCCTTTGAGGAAAAAACAAGGGAATCACTTATGGCTACCAAGCATAATGGTAAGTCGCTTTTAGAATACTTAGAAATTGTTCTTGATACCCATCCAGATGATAAGGAACTGATGAGCCTATATGCAGACCAATCGGCCTACCTTGGCATGAAATATGATGTGGGATCTAGAAAGGATATGAAGCAAAGCGAAGGCTACTTGATAAATTCCCTTAAAATAAATGAAAAACTTTATAAATTAGATAAAAACTCTTCAAGTAAGGAAAATCTTGCCAATGCCTATAGTAATATAGCAAGATTTTATTTAGATATACGTCCTAGCAGAAAAGATGAATCCAAAAAATATTATCAAAAATCCCTAGATATGTTCGAAGAAATCGCCAATGACGAACCTAGTATGGTCAACAAAGAAAATCTAGCCATGGCCTATAACGATATCGCAAATCTATATTCAACTGGGAATAATGAGGATTTAAAAAATGCTAAGGACTATTACAAAGAGGCTATTGTAATTATAAAAAGACTTTTAGATGACCATGAAGATGTTAACCTTAAAAAGACCCTTGCCCTAGCCGACATTAATATAGCCAGCCTATATTTTACAGAAAATAACTTTACCAAGGCTGAAAAGTGGTACTATAGGTCCATTGATGTTATTAGAGAAATTGAACAAGAAGAACCTAGCCTAGAAAATAAAGAAACTCTAGGCAAGGCTTATAATAATATTGCCGACCTTTTTGCAAGCGAGCTAATAGATGATAGGAAAAAAGCGGAAAATTTCTACTTTAGGGCTATGAGAATATTTGAAGGGATATTAAAGCATAAGGCTATAGTATCAGTTAATAAATCCCTATCAATTACCTATGACAATATAGGAAATTTATATGCCGATTGGAAAATCGAAGATGCCTATCAATACTACAAAAAGGCCATAGCTTTAAAAGAAGATTTATTAACTAATAGCTCAACGAAAGAAAGCATTACAGACCTTGCAACTTCCTACAATAACTTAGGATTCTTGTATGTGGATAACAGGGCGGATGACGATTATGCAATATTTTGCTACCAAAGATCAATAGATCTTATGCACGCTATTGAAGAAATTGAAATAGATAAAAACTATGGGGAAAACCTTGCAACTTGCTATACTAACATTGCTGTCCTATATTTTATGTTAGGTGATACTGACAATAGTGAAAAATATTATAAAAAAGCTATTGCCATCCATAAGAGATTGATAAAAGAATTTGCAGATGATGATAATATAGAAAAACTTTTAATAATCTATAATAACCTAGCTTGTAACCAAACAGACTTAAATTACCCTCTAAGTGCAACAGAAAACTTGTACTTAGAAGTAATAGAGCTGATTAAAATTTTAAAAGACCCATATAAAAAGCGTAAGAAGACAGCCATTACCTACAACAATTTAGGCAATCTCTACTTGATAAAGGATAAAAACTATGCTCTTAGCGAAAAGTGTTATCTAAAATCAATTGACCTTACCAAGTGGGTTATAGATTATCATAAGTCAGTAGAAAACGAAGAAAGATTGATGGTAAATTATAGCAATCTAGCAGAACTTTATACCCTTTGGGGCAAAGAAGAAAAGGCCAAGGCCTACCTAGACCTAGCCATAGCAACTGCCAATGCTATAGATTACAAAAATAACCAAGAAAATATAAATAAATTCATTTATCAACACGAAAATTTTGAATAAAAAATACCGGATACCCTATCCGGTATTTTTTACTGGGGTATGTATATACAAAAGGAGATAATATGGATAAGAATAAATTTAAATTAACCGGCCAGCAAATAAAAATTGCCGATTTGGATAGTTATCTGGTAAGTGATGAAAAAGATGAAGATATAGAAAAAGAACTTTATGATAAGCTAGTACCAAAACTTAGAAAGCTTCACGAAAAGTTAAATGCAGAAGGTAAATACGGGATTCTTGTAGTCCTCCAAGCCCTAGATGCAGCGGGAAAAGATGAGATTATAAAATACATTTTCTCAAATTTAATGCCTCAAGGCTTAAAAGAGACATCTTTTGGTAAACCATCTGAAGAAGAAAATGCCCATGATTATTTATGGAGAATGCATAAGGGCTTGCCAGAGAGAGGAGAAATTGGCATATTAAATAGGTCATATTATGAAGATATCATTTCTCCAAAAATATATGACACCCTAGATCATCTACCAGATGAGATAAAAAATGACCCTGACTTATGGGAAAAAAGATATAAGCACATTAATAATTTTGAAGAATATATGAAAGAAAATGGCTTTCCAGTAATGAAATTTTACTTTCATGTATCAAAAGATGAGCAAAAAGAGAGACTCTTAGAAAGACTAGAAAATAAAGATAAGAACCATGAATTTTCTTTTTCTGATATAGAAGATAGAAAAAATTGGGATAGCTATCAAAAGGCCTTTGAAGATATGCTAAATAATACAGCAACTGAAAAAGCGCCTTGGTATGTATTGCCAGCAGATAATCCATGGTTATCTAGAAAAATAGCAACCCTTGCCTTAATAGAAGCCATAGAAAATATAAATCCAAGCTATCCAAGCTTTGATAGTGAAGAAAAAGAAAAAGTAGAAAAAATAATTAAGGACTTAAAAGAAGATAAAATTTAATATAAAATTGTTTATACCAGATTTAGGAAGTTCCTAGGTCTGGTATTTTTTTGTTCAAATTTAACCATTTGATCCTAGTAAAATAGATAAAAATAAAAAGTGGATTTCAAGAAAAACTGAGCTGATAGACCCCCTCTATAATGTAATCAGAATAAAGGTGAGGGCAAAACAAAGCCAAAAGAATAAAAGTGAATTTCAAAAAAAATTGAGCTAAAAACCCCCACCTATAATAAAGACATACTAAAGAACAAGAAAACAAAAAACAAAAACAAAAAC
>ERZ1029878.8-NODE-8-length-191018-cov-61.531841_pt1 | contig 191018 bp, 180 predicted proteins | sample MGYA00519234_ERZ1029878 | MGnify/ENA primary metagenome ERZ1029878 (study PRJEB33666, sample SAMEA4610928) | skin metagenome | biome: Human-associated habitat; feature: Malodor aspect; material: skin | place: Philippines | collected 2015-08 ... | reverse complement strand
GTAAACTTTAACACTAACTCTGCTATTAGGTCCAACTTTATGGGGTCACCTCAAATACTAGGAACTTTTTATTTATTTAAAAATTCTAAGATATCATCATAGGCTATTTTATTGTCTTTTTCATTTAAGATTTCATGCTGCATATGATCATATTCTTTATAAGTAATATTTTTATAGCCTGCTTTTGCTAGAGTATCGATAGAGTTTTTTATTCCATTAGTTGATCCTGTCACTATATCATCAGCACCTGTTGCTGAGTAAATTCTTAGATTTGGATTTTGCAATTTATAGTTATTTACTTTAGCCATCTTATTGTTTAAATCTATAATTACTACAACAGCTCTTTCTAAAAATTGAAAGATTCTAAAACTATCATTTCTTTTTTCTATAATATTATCCATGTTATAAGATATCCAAGTATCATACCCATCTCCCGGTAAGAGTGGGGTTAAAACTGCGGGTTGGTATTCTCCAAAATAAAAGCTAATGATATTTCCTATAAATACTCCAAATGGAGCTATTTTGCTGTGCTCTACTGTACCTATTAAAACTAATTTTTCGATTGTATCATCGTAATTTTGTAAGTACATACGAGCAATCATTGACCCCATAGAATGGCCTATCATATAAATTGGTAGGTCAGGATATTTATCATGGATAAAGGAGTTTACTACATAAGCATCATCAACTAATTCTTCTGAAAGTCTCATATATCCATTAGGATATTTTTCTGAAATACTTTTACCATGACCTCTGTGATCGTGGGCTATTACTATATATCCATCATTAACTAAATAATTAATAAAATCTACATAGTTATAGGAATGTTCTGCCATGCCATGGACTAGTTGGACAATCCCTTTTGGGTTTTCATTTTCATGAAGTCTTACAAAAATATCATGACCGTCCGTATTGGTAATATACATTTCTGTATGATCATCAAAACTTTGTTTTTGTTTTACAAACCGCTTTTTCCCAATATTCATCTTTTTGTAATCACTAGTTTTCTTTAGGTAGTGAATTTGAGGCAAGATTAACAAAACAATTATAATAGGAAGTAACCATGAATCCATAACTAATCCTCCAATTTAATTACATTAATCGCGGAAGGCCCACGTGGTTGGTCTATTATTTCAAAGGAGACTTCGTCTCCTTCTGATAATTTTTTATAAGTTTCATCAGAGATTATACTTGAAAAATGCACAAAATAATCTTTATTTTCAGAATTTATAAATCCATATCCCTTTTTATTATCAAAAAATTTTACAATACCCTTTGCCATTACATGCCCTTTACTGCACTAAATAATACCCTTTGGCTATCATCTTTTACATTACCAAAGTCATCTTCATCATAAGTTTTTATGTCCTCAAATCCTGCTTGTTCAACCATTTTAGTAACTTCATTAGTCCTATAAATTCTTTCTTGCTGGTACTCATAGATTCTATCATAGGATCCATCTTCATTTTCCACAAAGAAATTAAGGTGCATATCTACCAAATCATCTTCATAATAATTGTCCCAAGTATAGAAAATATCTTCATATTCGTAAACATAGCAATTAGAACCAAAAACTTGTGTCATTTTGTACTCAGAATTGATATCAAAAACCAAAAGACCTTCATCTTTTAAATTTTTATAGCAATTATCAAAAAGTTTTTGTAGGTCTTTTGGATCTGTCACATAGTTTATAGAATCAAGTAGGATGACTATTAAGTCGTATTTACCAGGATTCTCAAACTCCACCATGTCATAGTAAATAAGATTGATATTATCATTATCGTATTTATTTGCAAATACATTAAGCATATCTGGTGATATATCTAAGGCATCAATATTTTCAAATTCATCAAAAAAATATTTTGTAAGCATCCCAGATCCTGCGGCAAGTTCTAGCATATTTTCTTTTTTAATTTTATATTCTTTTGCAAGCTTTAAGATATTGTCTGCGTAGCCCTCATAGTCTAAATCAAAACTTAATTTATCATATATATAAGAAAAATCTTCATACATTTTATATACCCCTACTTTCTAATATAGTCCTTGCACTTTTTAGAAATAAAATCTGCAAGGTATACTAATATTAAATAGCATAACATATACAAGGTAATTTCTGAATACTTAAAGAAACTCATGGCAAGCTTAAAGGCCATACCTAGTCCACCAGCTCCTACAAAACCAACAACTATTGTCGTTCTAATAGTAACTTCCCACCTGTATAAAATATAATTTATAAACTTTATACTGGTTTCTGGAAAAATTCCATAGAGTAAAGCTTGGGAGGTGCTAGCTCCGCTTAAACTTAGATTTTTTATAGGTCTTGGATCCATTTCTTCTATAACCTCTGAACAAAGTTTTGCTAAAACACCAAAGTTATGTAGGCCAAGTGCCAAGGCTCCTGCTGGTAAGCCTGGTTTAAATATAAATACTAAAATCATAGCCCACATTAGCTCAGGAATTGCTCTTGTTACTAAAAATAAGAATCTTGCAATATAAAACATTATTTTTCCAAAAATATTATTTGATATTAGACTTTCATTTCTTACATTTCTGGCAGAGAAAACTACAAATATAAACATTAATATACTAGCAACACCCATGGCAATTATACTTAAAATGAGGGTATCAAAACTTAACTTTAGGGCTCCTTTCCACTTAGATGGATCTTTAAAAGCTGGTAATTCTTCGCCTCTTCCTAGCAAACCATTCATAAAGTTTGTAAAATATTCTTTATTTTTGTCACTAAAAAGTTCGTTTATATTTGTATTATTATTTCTAAATAAGCTGATATAGGATAAGATAATCAATACTAAAAGAATTATAGCAGTAATTTTGACCCTATTCTTATCAGAAGAGGTTTTTCTTAAACTATTATTCCAAGTACTTATAATTAAAACCAGGGCTATTAGAAAGTAAATATATATCCAAACCCTAGTAAAATTCATATCCTGGAGGGCAAGTTGAATTTGAAAACCTATTCCACCAAGACCCACGAAACTTAAAACAGATGAGCTTCTTACAGCACATTCTAATCTATAGAGGGTGTAGCTTAGCATTTCTTTAAAAGCTAGGGGGAAGTAAACATAAAAAAGCGCCTGCATATTGCTAGCCCCGCTAAGTTTGGCAGTTTCTACTGGTTTTAAATCTACTTCCATTAGTAAATCAGCATAAACTTTTCCAAGGGCTCCTGCATAAGGAATAGCAAGGGCTATTACTGCACCAAGGGGATTTAGACCAATTGCTGCAACAAATATCCATGCCCAGACTAATTCGTGGATGGCTCTTAAAAATCCTAATATACCTCTAGCAATTTTCATCACTATTTTGTTTTTAAAAATAACTCCAGCGGCCAATATGCCTAGGATAAGACCAAGAATAATTGCCAGAGAAATAGAAATTAAAGCATAGGATAAAGTTAGCCAAGTAGCATCTAGGGCTTTTAATAAAATCGGTCCAGATATATCAGGATGAACCATAGCCTTAAGCATGGATTTTAAAATTGGTATCCCCCCTGCATGGATAATCCCTGCCGACCAATCTATGTAGGTTAACGAAAATACAAAAATAATTAAGAATAGAAATAATAACCTAAAGGGTCTATTAGTAGATTTACTTCTCATACTAAGTCCTTTTTTATTTGGTAAAGATTTTTATAATCTGCTTCTTTAATCTCGCTTACCTTTTTGTCAAAGGCTATTTGCCCATCTCTTAAAGCAATAGCCCTATCAAAATATTCTTTTACAAGTTCTACTGAGTGAACACTAGCTAGCAAAGATTGGTTATTATCTTTGGCAAGATTAGTTAAAAGTTCTAATATTTCTTTACTACGGGCTGGGTCTAGGGATGAAACTGGCTCATCTGCTAAAATTAGTTTTGGATTTTGTACCATAAGTCTTGCTATGGCAACTCTTTGTTTTTCTCCACCTGATAGTAAAGAAACTTTTTGATTGGCTTTATCTTTTAAGCCTACCTTTGCTAAAGTTTCCAAAGCAAGGTCTTTTTCTTTTGTGTGAATTAAATTTACAAATGATTTACCAAATCCCCACTCGTTAAACCTACCTATCAAAACATTATTAATTACTGATAAAGAATCCACTAGGTCAAAGCTTTGGCGGATGATACCAACTTTTTTCGCCCTTAGTTTATTATTTTTTATTTGGTTGATATTTGTATTATCAACGATAATTTCACCATTATCTGGGATTAATACATTAGTAATTAAATTTAAAATAGTAGACTTACCAGCCCCAGAAGGGCCAATAAGTGCTACTATTTCATTTGTTTTTATATTTAAATTTACATTACTAAGAATGACCTGATCATCAAAACTTTTATTCAAATTTTTTATAGTAAGAATTGAGTTTTCCATTGATTAATTTAACATTCCTAATTGTTCTGCAACTTCTTTAATTAAGTCGTAGTTTTCGTTTTTAGTTTCGATAAATTCTTCTGTTGAAAGTAAGTCCATGATTTTGCTATCTTCTTTTTTCATATTTAAGATAGTATCTTTTACTTTTTGTGCTGTTCCTTCACCAAATTTTTGGTCAATATCTTTATTTAAAGTCCAGTTGTAATCATAGAAGTCTGGAGTTCTATAAAACTCTTCTACTTTTGTTTCATCTACTAGACCTTCTTCTAAGGCTTTTTCCCAATATTGAACATTTACTGCCCCAGTTTGGAAAGCTCCTGACTCTACAAGTTTATAAGTTTTATCATGAGAACCAGAATAATTTGGAGCTCCATCAAAATCTTCATCGGGATTGATTCCAGCTTCTGTTAGGAAATATCTTGGCATTAGATGTCCTGATGTTGAGCTTTCTGATCCAAAAGTAAATGTTTTACCTTTTAAATCTTCAAGATCATTTAGACCTAATCCTTTTTGTTCAATGAATACTGATTTAAATTCTTGGTCAGATGGTCTTTGAGCGAAGGCTTCTGCTTCTGGAACTTTATTTAAGGCTTGAGTTACAGTAAGTCCTCCAAACCAAGCTAGGTCGATCTCTCCCCTATCAAAAGCAGTAACTAATGATGCATAGTCTACTGTTGGAACAAATTCTACTGGTGTACCAATTTCATTTGATAAATACTGAGCAAAATCATCAAAAGCTTCTTCCATTTCAGCTTGGTCAAAGTCAGGAATGGCACCTATTTTAAAAACTTCACCATCAGTTGCTACTGTTTGTTCAGTAGTACCTTCTTCTACTTTAGCTTGCTCATCTGTATTTGCATTGTTTGAACAAGCTGTAAATATTAGCATAAAGCTAGCTAATAAGGGTAATAAATATTTTTTCATAAATATATCCTCCTCCATAATATTTATAATTTAATAATATATTAGGAAGAGGATTTAGTCAAATAAATATCAGTTTATTTTTATGGTTTAATTACTTTAAAAATAGATTTATTTATCTTTTATTTCTTCTAGAGAAACTTTAGTTTTTTCTAGTAAATCTTCGTAGTTAGTAAGTTTTTCACGTTCTTCATTTACAACTGCTTCTGGAGCCTTGTTTACAAAATTTTCGTTATTTAACTTACCACTTGCTCTTTTTATTTCGCCTTCTAGTCTTTTTATCTCATCTTTTAGACGAGCACGTTCTTTTTCATAGTCCATTAGGTCATCTAAGCTCATTAGAACTGAAAACTCGTTAAATACTAGGTTTACTAAGTTTTCTTTTTCACCTTCAAATTCTTCTTTTAGGTAGATATCTACTTCATTTGAATTTGCTAGGTTTTTAAATTGTCCTTTTAAATTTTCTAATAGATTTTTGTACTCTTCATTTTCCGCAAGGATTATTAAATCTTGTTTGGTTTTTGCACCAACATTTAAGGTAGCTCTTTGGTTTCTAATAGCTGTAATCGCTTCTATTGCTGAGTTTACTGTAGCTTCTTCGCTTATAAATTCAAAGTCTTCATTAAATTTTGGCCATTCTTCTACTATAAGCATATCATTTTTATTTGGTAGAGCTGAATAAATTTCTTCTGTTATAAATGGCATAAATGGATGAAGTAAAGCTATCATTTTGTTTAGTACATAAAGTAGAACTTTTTTAACATCTGCTTTTGCTGCTTCATCATCACTATTTAATCTTAGTTTAGCAAATTCTATATACCAGTCACAGTATTCTTCCCAGATAAAGTCTTCTATTCTACTAGCAGCAAGACCGATTTCATATTTCTCAAGGTTTTTTGTTACTTCTTCTATAACATTATTAAGACGTTTTAAAATCCATTTATCTTCTAGGGCAAGATTTTCTACTTTAGAGAAGTCTAGGTCATCTCCCTGATCGATATTCATTAATACAAAACGAGTTGCATTCCATAATTTATTGGCAAAATTACGGCTAGCTATGATTCTTTTTTCATCATAACGCATATCATTGCCTGGACTATTTCCAGTAATAAGGGTAAATCTTAGAGCGTCTGCCCCGTATTCGTTTACAACATCTATTGGATCAACACCATTTCCTAGAGACTTACTCATTTTTCTACCTTGTGGGTCACGGATAAGACCTGTAAATAATACGTGATCAAATGGAACTTCTCCTGTTGTATATAAAGAAGCAAATACCATTCTAATAACCCAGAAGAATATAATGTCATATCCTGTTACTAAAATATCTGTTGGGAAGAAGTAATCTAATCTATCATTTTCTATAGGCCAACCAAGTGTTGCAAATGGCCAAAGAGCTGATGAGAACCATGTATCAAGGGTATCTTCTTCTTGGGTAACATGAACTCCATTTAGCATACCATTTTCATCTGGTTCTTCTTCTGAAACTATGATTTCTCCATCATCAGTGTAGAATACTGGGAGTCTATGTCCCCACCAAAGCTGACGAGAAATTGTCCAGTCTCTAATATTATTTAGCCAGTTCATGTAAGTTTTACCTAGAGAATCTGGTATCAGTTTTAATTCTCCATTTTCATAAACTTCAGCTGCCATTTTTGCAAGCTCATCCATTTTAACAAACCATTGCTTAGAAATAAGTGGCTCTATAACAACATTTGTTCTTTCGCTGTAACCTACTGCATGAGTTAAGGTTTCAGTTTTTACTAGGTAGCCTTCATCTTCTAATTGTTTTACTAAAAGTTTACGAGCTTCGTATCTATCAAGGCCAGAATATTTGCCATAATCATCTGTAATATGTCCTTTTGTATCAATTACTACACATTGACCAAGATCGTGGCGTTCTCCAACTTCAAAGTCATTAGGATCGTGGCTTGGTGTAATTTTTACACAACCTGTACCATATTCCATATCTACATAGCTATCTTCGATTAGTGGAATTTTTCTGCCCACTATTGGTAAAATTAAATTTTTACCTATTTTATCTTTAAATCTAGGGTCTTCTGGGTTTACTGCAACCGCAAGGTCACCAAACATGGTTTCTGGACGGGTTGTTGCTATTGTGATGTACTCGTCACTATCTTCAAAGAAATATTTGATATACCAAAGATTGCCCTCTTTTTCTACGTGGTAAACTTCTGCATCTGAGATTGCTGTTTCAGCTTCTGGATCCCAGTTTACGATTCTATTTCCTTGGTAGATTAAACCATCATCATACATTTTCTTGAAAACTTTTTTTACTGCACGAGTTAAGTTTTCATCCATAGTAAAGCTATCATAATCCCAATCGCAAGAAACACCAATAGTTCTTAATTGTCTTTTGATAGTACCGCCGTATTCTTCTGTCCATGCCCAAGCTTCTTCTAAAAACTTTTCGCGGCCTAATTCTTTTTTTGTATGGCCTTCGCTGCGGATTTTGCCAACTACTTTTGCTTCTGTAGAAATAGATGCATGGTCTGTTCCTGGTATCCAAAGTGCTTCAAAGCCAGCCATTCTTTTATAACGAATTACTATATCTTGGATAGTGTTATTTAAGGCGTGACCTAAGTGTAGTTGTCCAGTAACATTTGGAGGTGGCATCACTATTGTAAATGGTTTTTTATCTTTATTTACATCAGCTTTAAAGTATCCGCCATCTTCCCATTTTTTATAGATTTCTTTTTCAAATCCACTCGGATTATATTTTGTTTCCATTATTTCTCCTTTAAAATTCATTAAAAAAGGTGGCAAGGCCATAGCTCTAGGACGAGTTATCGCGTTACCACCTAAATTCCTTTTGTAATTAAAAGACTCTTATCGTACTTATGCGTACCACATTGAAATATACATAAAAGCAACCTTCAAAAGCTTGTGACTAAAGATTTACACCAACCATCTTCTCTCTTAAAGTACTCACAGTTTACTCCTCTTTTATTATTTCATATTTAATTCTTTTATTATTATATTACCATAAATAATTTTGTCAAAAACATACTTTATAAATAAATTTTGATAAAATTCTTTTGTGAAAATATTTTCATATTTACGATTTAGTGTTATAATATTTTTAGGGTTAGAGGAGGATAATTATATGGATTTATTTGTGTACATTATATCGGATACAGACGGAGTAGGTATGGCAAGGTTGGCTTATAATACTATGGAAAAATTTGAAGTTGAATATAAAGAGAAAACCTTTACCAATGTAAAAACAAAAGATAACCTATCCTCTATATTTGATGCAGTAAAAGAAGATATAGGTTCAAAGATAATTTTCAATTCTCTAAATGACCCAGAGCACAATAAGTTTCTTAATGAACTTAGCAAAAACGAAGATATCTTAACTATCGATTATACCAGCTATTCCTTAAATAAAATTAGTAAATTTTTGGGATTGGAGCCTATGAATGGCTTAGCTGATGATGATTATAAGATAGTCCACCATTATAAGAGACTAGATGCTTTGGATTTTGCTATAAAATATGATGATGGCAGAGATTTTAAGGGACTAAAATATTGTGATATATGTATTATAGGAGTTTCAAGATCTTCCAAAACTCCACTATCAGTGTATCTAGCCAGCATAGGCTATAAGGTTATAAATGTACCAATTTTACTAGAATCTAGAGTTCCACGTGAACTTTTTGAAATTGATTCTAAAAAAATATTTGGTCTCACTCTAGATAAAGATAGACTGCAAAAAATTAGGCAAGAGCGACTTAAGTCTATAAATCTGTCATCTGACTCAAATTATTCTGATTTAGACCGTATTGAAAAAGAAATTGCCTATGCCAACGAGCTAATGGAAGACCTAGATTGTCAAATCATAGATGTTACTTATAAATCTATTGAGGAAATATCAGAATACATAATCAGTAGCATTGAAAATGTAAATTAGGAAGGGGAAAAACATGAGCGAAAAATATGTTTATGGTTTTAATGAAGGCAACAAAGAAATGAAGTCCTTATTAGGTGGTAAAGGTGCAAACCTTGCAGAAATGACAACTATGGGAATTTCTGTTCCTTATGGTTTTACTGTAACCACCGAGGCATGTACAAGATTTTATAAAGAAGACCAAAAGCTATGGGATGATTTAAATAAAGAAGTTTCTGAACATATCAAAGGCCTTGAAGAAGCCAACGGGAAGACCTTTGGTTCTACAGAAGATCCACTTTTAGTATCAGTTAGATCTGGTGCACCTATCTCCATGCCAGGTATGATGGATACTATTTTAAACCTAGGTTTAAATGATGATGCAGTTATAGGTTTAGCTAAAAAAACAGAAAATGAAAGATTTGCCTATGACTCTTACAGAAGATTTATCCAAATGTTTGCAGATGTGGCTATGGGTCTTGATAAAAATAATTTTGAAAGATTACTAACTGCTAAAAAAAATGATAGAGGCGTAGATCTTGATACCAAGCTTAATGCAGAAGACTTAAAAGAATTAGTAGATGAATATAAGGAAAAATACAAAGAATTAAAGGGCGAAGACTTCCCACAAGATCCTCGTGAACAACTTGACCTTGCTATTTCTGCAGTATTTAAATCATGGGGCAATGACCGTGCTATCCTTTATAGAAGGCTAAATGATATTGACGATGCTATGGGAACAGCAGTAAATGTTCAGTCCATGGTTTTTGGTAACATGGGAGATAATTCAGGAACAGGTGTAGCATTTTCAAGAAACCCAGCTACTGGTGAAAATAAACTATTTGGAGAATATCTAATCAATGCTCAAGGTGAAGACGTAGTAGCAGGTGTTAGAACTCCACAAGAAATAGCTACTTTAAAAGAAGCTATGCCAGAAGTTTATGAAGAATTTGCAAGTACAGCAAAAAAATTAGAAGAGCATTACCAAGACATGCAAGATATGGAGTTTACTATCCAAGAAGGAAAATTATTCCTCCTTCAAACAAGAAATGGTAAAAGAACTGCCCATGCTGCCGTAAAAGCTGCAGTAGATATGGTAGAAGAAGGCCTAATTGATAAAAAACAAGCAGTACTTAGAGTAAATCCAAAAGACTTAGACGGCTTACTCCACCCTACCTTTACAGAGAAAGCTAAAAAAGAAAATGAAGCAGTTGCCAAAGGACTTGCAGCTTCTCCAGGAGCATCTGTTGGTAAAATTGCCTTTACTGCAAAAGATGCAGCACTAAGAGCAACAAATGGTGAAGATATAATCTTAGTTCGTGAAGAGACTTCTCCAGAAGATTTAGAAGGAATGGTAAAAGCAAATGGTATCCTAACTGCCCGCGGTGGTATGACAAGCCATGCTGCAGTAGTTGCGCGTGGTATGGGTAAATGCTGTGTATCTGGTGCAAGCGAAGTCCATGTAGATGAAGATGAAGGAACCATGAGAATTGGCGATAAAGTTTATACAAAAGATGATACAATTTCTTTAAATGGATCTACTGGTGAGATATTTATAGGAACTCTTGAAACTCAATCCCCACAACTAGAAGGAAACTTCGGAACCTTTATGCAATGGGTTGATGAGTTTAGAGATATGAAAATAAGAACAAATGCTGATACACCAAGAGATGTAGAACAAGCATTAGAATTTGGTGCAGAAGGAATCGGCCTTTGCCGTACAGAACACATGTTCTTTAAAGAAGATAGAATCTTCCAAGTGCGTAAGATGATTTTAGCAAATGACCTTGAAACAAGAAAATCTGCCCTAGATAAAATCTTACCTATGCAAGAAGATGACTTCTATCAAATCTACTCACTTATGGGTGATAGACCAGTAACAGTTAGACTTCTCGATCCACCACTTCACGAATTTTTACCAAGAGGTGAAGCAGAAATTAAAGATTTAGCTGTGGATCTTGGCATAGAAACAGCAAGAGTAAGAGAACGAATCACAGAACTAGAAGAAGTAAACCCAATGCTTGGTTTTAGAGGTTTAAGACTTGGTGTAAGATACCCAGAAATTTCTCGTATGCAAGCTAGAGCAATCATCCAAGCAGCTATCCACTGCCATGAAGAAGGCAATGAAGTTGTGCCAGAAATAATGATTCCTTTATCAAGTGATGTAAAAGAATTAAAATATGTAATAGATGAAGTTAATGACGAAATCAAACAAGTATTTAAAGAAAAAGGAAAAGAAATCAAATACCTAGTTGGTACAATGATTGAAATTCCAAGAGCTGCTATTACAGCTGATGAAATTGCTGAAATTACAGATTTCTTTAGCTTTGGTACAAATGACCTTACTCAAATGACCTTTGGTTTATCAAGAGATGATGCTGGCAAGTTCTTACCACTATATCTAGAAAAAGATCTATTTGCCAAAGATCCTTTCCAAGTATTAGACCAAAAAGGTGTAGGATTTTTAGTTGAAACAGCTGTAGAAAAAGGAAAATCAGCTAATAATGACTTACACCTAGGTATATGTGGTGAACACGGTGGTGAACCATCAACTGTCAAATACTTATACAATGTAGGTTTAGACTATGCATCATGCTCACCATTTAGAGTGCCTATTGCAAAACTAGCTGCTGCCCAAGCTGCTATAGAAAAACAAGATAAATAATACAAATTAAAAAGACCTAGGTTTATATCTAATGTGACCCCATAAAGTTGGACCTAATACCAGAGTTAGAACTAAACTAGCTCTGGTATTTCTTTGTCCTATCCTACCCCTAGGGGTAGGAAATTTTATGCAGCATTCTTCTTTCTATATTCTACTGGTGATAAGTATCCTAATTTTTCTTTTATTCTTTCTTCGTTATAATATTTTATGAAATCTTCAATTGTTTGCTTTAAGTGTTCGTATGAATAGAATTTATTTCCGTAATATATTTCTTGTTTTAATATTCCAAAGAAGTTTTCCATTGGTGAGTTGTCTAAGCAGTTTCCTTTTCTTGACATGGATTGAGTGATGTCATTTTCTTCTAGTTTTGATGTATATTGCTTTACTTGGTATGCCCAGCCTTGATCTGAGTGAAATATCCTTTCTTCTTTTGCTTTGTTAGTTATTTCTATAGCTTTATCTAAAGCTTTTAGGATTGGTTCTATTGTTGGTTTTTTTGATATTTCATAGCTAAGTATTTCACTATTGTACATATCTAAGTATGGATTTAGATAGAGTTTCTTTATTTGATAGGTTCCTGTTTTATCTTTTTCTAAATATTTAAATTCTGTTGTATCTGTTGTTATTTGTGTGTATGGTTTTTCTACTTTAAAGTTTCTTTTTATCTTATTATCTGCTATTTTTCCTACCTGCCCTTTGTAGGATGAGTATTTTCTTGATTTTCTTGAATAACTTCTTACTTGTAGTTTTAGCTTTTGAACTAATCGTTGTACTTTCTTTTTGTTTATTATCAGTCCTGATCTTTTTAACATAGCAGTTATTCTTCTGTAGCCATAGTTTGGGTTTTCTTTTCTAATCTTAAATATTTTATTTTCAACTTCTTCATCTTTATTTGGCATATTTAAACGTTTTTGCCAATACATATATGTTGATTTTGGTAGATCAAAGTATTTTAGCAAGTCTTTAAGTTTGTATTTGCTTCTTAAAATCCCGATTGTTTCAGCAATTTTCTTATTTCTGCATCTGTCATTTGAGACAATTCTATCTTTTTTTTTATTGCATCATTTTCTAGTTGAAGCCAGTAGTTTTTTTCTTCTAATTTCTTTATTTTTTCTTTTAATTGTGCTTCTGTTAATGAATTATTTTCTGAATTAGTTAAGTTTTCTGACGAATCTATTTTTATATCTTTTGATTTCTTTGTTGACTTTGGCATTTTTGAAGGTCTTCCTCTCTTCTTAGGTTTTAGTCCTTCTATGCCTTTTTTTCTAAAGTCATTTACCCATCTTGTTATTATTGACGGATTGTTTATCTTTAATTCATTTGCTAGGCTCTGATAGGACATTTCTCCTGTTAAATACAAGTTTACTACATTCAACTTGAATTCCAAAGTGTATTTGGTATTTTTTCTTTTTACTTTTAGTCCTTCATAGCCTTGTGATTTGTATGCATTTACCCAGCTTTTTACTACGCTTTCTGATGGTATACAATATTTGTTTGATAAAGATTTATATGAGATGTTTGATTCTAAATATTCTTTTACCACTTTCATTTTAAATTCTGTGCTATATTTTGCCATTAAAAAACTGACCTCCTTAAGTTAGTTTTTAGGTATAACTTTTGGGGGTCAGTTCAATCTCCTAGGTCTTTTTAATTTGTATTATTTAGATCCCTGTAACTCTTCTTTTGCGTGGACTAATTGGGTTATTAAATAATTGTAAGGGATTAATATATTATGATTTTTCTCTTTTTAACTACCGCTGGTTGTTTCATGACAGTTAAACCAAAATTATTTGCAACTAAAAATTCGGTCATAAGTGGAGCGAAAAATTGAAACACTTGAACAATTCTCAAAAACTCACTTGCAAATGTAGAATTAGGAAATATTTTTAAAATAACTGCTAAAAAAGCGTTTGGTATAAGAGCAATTATTATAATTTGAAAAATTAAAAATAATCCCTAGAATTGTGGTTCTAGGGATTACTTGTTAGATTAAATTATTTTCTTCTAACCAAATTTCTACATCTGTTCCTTTTGCTTTATCTTTTATTCCTTTAGCTACTAGTTTTGGAACTGGTAGATTTGGTTTTTCATAATCATTTAAAGCACTTATAGCATTCATTAAATATCTAATATCGTATCTTGAAGCGTATACTTCTGGTATTCCTTTTTCTACTCCACATAAGGCATAGACAGCTTCCATAGCAGTTCTACCTGAGTATTCTGTGGTAAAGACTGTATCTCTACCTGGTCTGTCTAAAGTTTCTGCAAATTGACCTAAGAAGGCAAAGTTTACAGCTCCTTTTGGAACTACATATGGTCTATCACCAAACTCACGTGGTTCAAAGTGACTTGTGATGTATGGCATCATTACTGGAATTGCAGAACAATCTTGAGCTAGTCTGTCAATTTCTGATGTAGGAACTCCTATATGATATAACCATTCTTTTGTTATTTCTTTACCTGTACAATCTCTCATAGGTTTATCTATATAGTTACCTTTTTTATCTGAGAATAGTCCATATACCCAAACACATACATCATCTTTTGGTTGACCTACATATTGAGGTTGTCTATTTATTGTCCAGCTCATTAACCAATTTGAATCATGAACTGTTACTATACCACCTGTTACGGTTTTGCCTGTATATGGACTTCTTTGAGTAATTTTTTCTATATAATCAATTACTTCTCCACCATGGACTGTGACTGTACATGATTCCCAATTTGTTCTTTCCACATCTGAACAGAATTTATCTGGATGACCAAATTCATCAGATTTTAAAGCTATATTTCTCCATAATTTCCAACTACCACCAAGATCTGCAGTTAGAGTTGCTGGAGTATTATCATCTCCATAGCTTGTGGATTCTGTCATAGATCCATTAGTAATAAATACTAAATCATTTTCTGATAAGTCTATGGATTTATCTTCTCCCTTACTATTTTCCATAACTAATTTAGTAGCAACTTTTTTCTCATCTGTTATATCAAAATCAACATCTTTTACAGTTACGCCGTATTCGAATTTTGCTCCTTGGTCTTTTAACCATTTTACAATTGGTTTTACTATTGATTCGTATTGGTCATATTCTGTAAATTGAAGTGCTGATAAATCTGGTAGACCTCCTACGTGGTGGATAAATCTGTTTAGGTATAATTTCATTTCTAAAGCAGAGTTCCAGTTTTGAAAAGCAAACATAGATCTCCATAGAGTCCAGAAGTCACTTTCTAATGTTTCTTCACTAAATACTTCATCAATTTGTTTATTTACTAATTGATCATCAGCTGTAATAGTTAAATCTATTATTTCTTTTAAAGCTTTATCACTAAGATTGAATTTACCATTGTCATATCTTTGACCATTTTTATGAATGATACGACATTTACTGTAGTTAGGGTCATCTAAGTTTGTATAAAAGAAATGGTCTAGTATTGATTGATCAGGGTCTTCAGCTGATGGAACTGCACTATATAAGTCCCAAAGAATCTCAAAATGGTGACCCATTTCTCTACCACCACGCGCTACATAGCCATGGTACTCATCTTTATAATCACCATCTAAACTACCACCTGGCAGTTCAAGTTGTTCTAAAAATGTAATATTTTCTGGGTTCATATGAGCATCTTTTACTAGAAATCCACCAGCAGATAAGGCAGCAAGGCCTGTTCCTATTATATATGCCTTTTTATCGTCTATATCTTTAGGTTTTCTAGCATTGACAAGAGAATGGTAGTTACCATTTACAAAATGAACTCTATCATCATAACTTTTTTTATTCATTATTACTCTCCTTTATGATAAGACAAATTTTTTAGCTGGTATATTATATCAGTTAAAATATCTTATATTTTTATATTACCCCCAAAACTATTTACTAATCATTTATATTTTTTTAGCATTATAATAATTTTATAAAAAAATATTTACATAAGTTCATTTATAATTTAATTAATATTAATTATAATTGATTTTCAGTCAAAAAAACCAGCAGTAACTGCTGGTAATTTTAAATATGCTTTCTTATTAAATTTATAGTTAGCTCATCCTCTACTAGTTTGATATCTGCTTGATCTATTAGATATCCGATTACCTTAAGCTCATCCTCACTATCAGAGTCGAGTAAGTCATCATAATAATCATCGTAGGCAAATATTCTAGGGTAATCTAGTTCTTCTTTTAATTTGACTATATTTATAGATTCAGCATCTACCTTGCCTCTTATGCTTATACTAGTAGCCCTATCGTCTATATCTATACTTGCATTTATATTTTTAAATGTATGGATTACAAAGTACTCTATTATTACATTTAAAATTTTTCTAGCCTTATCTCTTTCTCTAATCACGTTTTCGCCTTTCCATAAAATCTTTATATAGGGGTACCAAAACTGCAGCTACTATACCACCTGCTAAGCCGTTGTTATATAAATTGATTCCACCATGGATTAAACCTGTATTTGTAGCTACTGCTTTGTGGGCAAAACCTGCAAAAACACCTGCTAAAAATCCAAATTCACCTGCTATGGGAGCTAGGGTAGTGGAAAATAACCCTGTTAGTATGGCTGTTGTACTAGATGGTTCATATTTATTTATTAGGCTTGTAAAATATACCCCTACCATTATAGGAAATATATTTCTTGGATGCTTACCGAAGGCAGAAAAACCTATAACACTAAATATACCTCCAAGTATAGGCCCATTAATAATTCCTGAAGATAATTTTACATATAATATTGCTAGCAATCCATTTAGTCCCATATTTATCATAACTAAGTATTTGCCTGCATCTATTGTATAGTCATTTATTAAACTACCACTTTGATCTAGGATATTTTGTTTATAGCCTTCAAATCCTTTATTTTTATATAGCCCATAAAATAATAAGAACATACAGAATAGTAATATAAATACAAATATGTAGCTATCATTTCCATTATAAGCTTGGTATAAAGTTGGTATCTCTCTATCAAACATTCTAAGAATTCCTGCAAATATTATTCCTATAATACCTAAAGTGAAGCCAACGTTATATAATGAATAACCATCGTGAAATTTTACAAAAGATGAAGAAACAGGGATAATCGCTAATCCAATTATAATACCAGCTATAAATCCAAGCAATAATCCCACTGGTAAAGAAAAGTCTAATCCAAAGACTAATAAACTAATTAAGGGACTTATACCAGTTACAAAACACATGATATGCATAAAATTTGATATAGGATATTTTTTTATTTTTGTATATAAATAAACCCCTATCATTAAAGGTAAAGAGTTTAAGATATTTTTACCAAAAAAACTAAAACCTATTATGTTAAAAATACCAGCAACCAAGGCTCCGGTTATTACTGCACCACTTTTTTCAGCTAAAAAAAGAGAAATTAAAAGCATAAAGCCAGCATTTACAAAGCTAGCTCCTAGTCCTCCTATTTCCATATAATCTGATACTAGAATACTAGGAGATGTAACTATATTAATAATACCTCGGTAGATATCAGTTATAGAATCAAGACTTAAGCCAAATATAATGAGGATTAGGCTAAAAATATAAAAGTCTCTATACTTAATCTGACTTAATTTCTTCATTTTAAACTTTTACCGCTTTACTTCTTAATTTAAAGTCATCTAGAGATAGCTTATATATAGTTGTCATATCTAAGCTTCTTTCAATAGGTATATTAAAGTAATCCATCTTATCTGGTGTATATTTTTGACAGATAGCTCGCATGGCCTTGATCTTTTCTTCATTTTCTAAAAGTAATTCAGCATGACCATTTACAATTACAGACTCAAAGCTTGTTGTAAAAACTGTATTTACAAACTTACCGTGTTTATCTGGATTTGCCACCATTTCTTCTATTTGATCTTTATTATATAAGTCTGGTACCTCTACTTTTCCGACCACGCTGATATTAATCCTAGGATTAGCATTTAAAAATTCAATCTTTTTGCCATTTTTACCTGTATGAAAGTAAAGGTTATTATCTACCCTTGCTATTGACATAGGTATGCCGTAAGCTTCATTGTTTTTTGCCATAGAAACTACACCGTATTGGGCTTTGTCAAGTATTTCATAAGCCCTTTCCTTTTTATTTATCATATACTCTCCTAAAAATCTTTTTATACTACAATTATTTATCTAATTATAAACCATAAATAATTTATTGACAATAAAAACGTATTTTTATATTAGCTATTTTACTTGTGGCTTATATTAAATTTTTGGAAAAAACATGAACGAATCGAAAAAATACTGGTATGATTATTGTAGGCTTAATACTAGTTCTAACTGATTTAATATTGAACAAAAAAGAGCTGATATGGATAAGGGTACTTTATGTACTTATCTTGCAGAATGTTTATTTGTTCTATCATCATTTTTGGAAAATAATGTTAATTTTGAAGAAATGAATACTTATAAGTTAGGGTTGCTGTAAGGTAAGATGGAATGGTCGAATATATTCCTTGGACTCCTAAATATAATAATTATAAAGTAAATGAAAATGATATTAACCAACCTTGTGAGCCTTAGGCTTTATGGAATTATCCTGAGGCTGACTTTATTTAATTTTGCTGGTTATGTAAAATGTTTTTCTTCTAAATAAAAAATAAGTCTACAATAGACTTATTTTTTATTTCCTGCCATTCTCTCTTTACCCCAGTAGAATACAGCAATAGTTCCTGGTCCTATATGGCTACCAACGGTAGGTCCGATATTAAATATTTCTACTTCTCCATCTATATTTGGGAAGGCTTCTTCTATCATTTCTTTAGCCTCATTGGATAAGTCCATATTATCAGCTGTAGAAATAAATACTTTTTCGTTATAGTCTAATCCTCCGATTGCATTTGCCTGCATTTTTTCTAAAATGGTTTTAAGAAGTTTTTTGCGAGTCCTAATCTTACCTGTAACTATCATGTGACCTTCATCATCGACTTCTATTAATGGGCAAATGTGAAGTACTCCACCAATACTTGCAGCAGTTTTTGATATCCTACCTCCACGAGCTACATATTCTAGATTTTCGTTACTAGTGTAGTTTATAACGTGAAGTTTATTCTCCTCTGCCCATGTGTAAAGCTCTTCTATACCCATGCCATCTTTTTTAAGGTTAGCAAGTTTTGTGACTAAAAGCCCTACACCCGCTGATGCCATTTTGGAATCTACCGGGTAAATTTTTCTATCTGGATAATCTTCTTTTAAAATATTTATAGCTTCTAATAGTGATTCATACTGACTAGACATACCTGTTGATAGGCAAATATGTACTACATCATTGCCTTTATCTAGTAACGGTTTTAAATATTCTAAATATTCTCCAGTGTTTATTCTGGAAGTTGAAGGTGCTGCTCCCTGTCTCATGTTGTCATAGAAAGTTTTCATATCTAGTGATTGGCCAAAATCATCTAAATAATTTTCACCATTTAATTCATAATTTGCATTTATCACACTAACATCAAGTTGCTTTACGTATTCTACTGATAAGTCCATAGTGGATTCACAGCTTAATATGTAATCAGTCATACATCCCCCTTTTAGGAATTTTTTAATAATATTTATTTTAACATAAATGTATTATAAGTCTAATTATACATCTCTACCTAATTAGGCTTATACCCTTATTTATAAATTGTTAATAATTTCTGAGCTTACCATATTTTTATTAAATGAAACATTATATAAATCTAATATGAAGTATGGCTCAACAATAGATACATTAGGATAAAACTTTCCTTTAGAAATAGAGATTCCATCCAAATAAATCGAAAAATCATCCTTACATTCACCTATTACCACGTATTGAGCTATGGGATAAATAATATTAACTTTATCATTTATATAAGGATATCCTAGATCAAAGGGCTTTTGAATATTAATATTTCTTTCATTAAGATAGTTATAAAGATCCGGATAATTGTTTATTACATTTTGATAATAAAACAAGCACATTTCACAATCGCATAAATCATTATAGTTTTTATAAAATTCTTTGGTTTTTGAATAATCTATATTCATAATTCTTCCTTAATAATATTAGTCTTATCATCGGTTATATTATCATTTTTATTTAAGCTATTCAATTTTTAAAATAATTAATGTATAATTATTTTATAAGAAACTTTTAGGAGGAATTATGAAATTAAACAAAGTTTTTTCGTTAGGAATGACTCTAGCAACTGCTTTTGCATTTACTGCATGTGGAAATAATGGTGCTGAAGATACAGCTAGCACAAATGATACTGCAAGTACTGAAACTACAGATGGAAATACTTCATTTGATAAACTAACTGTACAGTTTGTACCATCTCGTGACCCAGATGAAATTATTACAGTTACTGAACCTTTAAAAGCTATGTTAAAAGATGAACTAGCAAAAGAAGGTTACGATGTAGAGGATGTAGATATATCTGTGGGTACATCTTATGAAGCCACAGGAGAGGCAATGAGCGCTGGCACTGTTGATGTAGGATTTATCCCTGGTGGAACTTATGTAACTTATGATGATGGTGTAGACGTTATATTAACAGCTACTCGTGATGGACTTTCTGTAGACTCAGATGATCCTAAAGAATGGAATGATAAAGCTCCAATTGAAAATATAGATGAACAAGTAACATTTTATAGAGCCTTAGTACTAGCTGGCCCTTCTGAAAAAGGAAAAGCATTAGCAGAAAAAGTAAATAACGGCGAAGAATTAACTTGGGAAGAACTTAACGAGTTAAACTGGGCAATTATGGGACCTACTTCATCAGCAGGATACCTTTACCCATCACTTTGGATGAAAGATAAATTTGACCATACTATTTCTGACTTATCAAATGCTGTTCAAGCAGACTCATACGCTTCTTCATTCTCAAGACTTGCAACAGGTCAAGTTGATGCACTTGTAACTTATGCTGATGCAAGACTTGACTACGCTGAACAATGGCAAGGTGAATTTGGTGGAGCAAATGATATCTTCGATGATGTACAAGTAATCGGTGTAACAGATAAAATCATGAACGATACTATTTCTGTTTCAAAATCAAGCGAAAAAATGACCCCAGAATTTATCGAAGCTTTACAAAATGCCTTTATTAACATTGGTAAAACCGATGAAGGTAAAGAAGTAATTGCCATTTATACCCACAAAGGTTATGAAAAAGCAAATCCAGCTGACTATGATGCTGAACGTGAAGCTCAAAAATTAGCAAGAGATGCCAACTAATAATTAAAAAATTAAAAAAAAATAAGGACCTATGCCCAAAAGGGTTTTAGGTCTTATTTTTTAGAAAATAAAGGAATAATAATGATAGAATTTAAAAATGTTTCAAAAACCTATGATGGTGGTTTCCTAGCTTTAAAAGATATCAATCTAACCATTCCTGATGGAGAATTTGTGTCTATAATTGGTTCTTCAGGGGCTGGAAAATCGACTCTTATTCGAACTATAAATAAAATGCACGATATATCTAGTGGACAGCTAATTGTAGATGGTAAGGATGTATCAAAATTAAAGGGGCAAAATCTTAGAGACTACCGCCGTACAATTGGTATGGTTTTTCAGGGTTTTAATCTTGTAGAAAGAACTACAGCTCAAAAAAATGTACTTTCTACATTTGTACCAGATCTAAACTTTTTTCAAAAACTATTTGGTATTTATACTAAAGATATGAAAAGAAAGTCACTAGAAGCTCTAGATAGTGTCGATATCCTAGATAAGGCGTACTCACGTACTGATGCCTTATCTGGTGGACAAAAACAAAGAGTAGCACTTGCTCGTACCATTGTCCAAGATCCAAAAATAATCTTAGCTGATGAACCTATCGCAAGTCTTGACCCTGTTTCTAGCCGCCAAGTTATGAATTACTTTAAAATGCTAAATAAAGAATATGGCATAACAGTAATAATTAATATCCATGATGTAGAAACAGCCCTAGAGTATTCTGATAGAATCCTTGGTATCAAAAAAGGTGAGCTTGCCTTCGATGGAAAACCATCTGAAGTAAACCAAGATGTAATTAGAAATATCTACGGCCAAGATCCAAAAGATATTGTGGTGGAGTAAAATATGGCTAATATTTTTAAAGCAAAAACTATTACCCTTTCAAACGGAAAAGTAGTTGAAGAGAAAAAATCAAATACTTTATTAATTTCTATATTACTTCTTGCTTTTTTAATCCTAGCTTTAAGGGTAACAGGTTATGATTCAAAAGTACTTGCAAAAAATGGCCATAATTTATTAGTAATTTTAAAAGACTTATTTAATCCTGACTGGGACTACCTACCAAAGGTTATAGGACCAACAATTGATACAATCAAAATGTCCTTATTTGGATCATTTTTAGGGGCTCTCTTATCCTTACCAGCCGCTTTTTTAGCTGCATCAAATATGGTAAATAATAAATTTATAAATTGGATATTTAAATTATTATTTACTATACTAAGAACCCTACCTACACTAGTAATAGCCTTAATTGCAACTTATGTTTTTGGCCTAGGAACCTTAGCTGGTACCTTTGCTATCTTTGTATTTTCCTTTGCCTATGTAGGAAAACTAATGTATGAAGAAATAGAAACTCAAAACCTAGGAGCCTATGAGGCTATGATCTCTTTAGGTTATACAAAAGCCATGGCATTTTTTAAAGGAATTATCCCATCAATTATGCCCACATATTTATCAACAGCCCTTTTTAATTTTGAAGGAAATGTACGTTATGCTTCTATTTTAGGTTATGTGGGAGCTGGTGGTCTTGGCCTTTTAATTAATGAGAACATCGGTTGGCGTGATTATAACAGAGTAGGTACTATCTTATTTGCCCTTGTAATTACTGTTTTTGTTATAGAACTTATTTCTAGAACAATTAGAAAGAAACTATCTTAGGAGGAAATTATGGATCAAAAAATAGAAAAAGTTTTAAATAGCGAACCAAATTATAGGATAGTTCGTACTATTTTAACAATTATAACCATAGCCCTCCTATTTTGGTCATCAGGAGTTATGGACTTTTCAAAAATGGATTCCCAGGGAACTGACATTGTAAAATCAATTTTAGGTGGAATTGTTCGTCCAGACATGACCCTACTAACAGATTTTTCTAAGGGAAGCCTTTGGTATTTGATTTTTGAAACTATTTGTATAGCATTTGTAGGAACATTAATTGGGGCAATAATTTCCTTACCCTTAGCATTTTTATCATCTGCTAATATAGTTCCACGACTAGTTGCAGAAATATTTAAATTGTTAATTCTTTTAATAAGAACAATTCCTGCTATCGTATATGGTCTTATGTTTATAAGAGTAACTGGACCTGGTCCTTTTGCAGGGGTAATGACTATGACATTTACATCTATTGGTATGCTTACAAAACTATTTCAAGAAACTATAGCAAATATAGATACGGACATTCTAGAAGCTTTTGAATCACTGGGAATAAATACTTGGGGTAAAATAAGATTTGGAATACTTCCACAATTATTTGCAAGTTTTCTATCAACTATTATCTATAGGTTTGATATGAATATACGTGATGCTACAACCCTAGGTTTAGTAGGTGCTGGTGGTATCGGCGCGCCACTAATTTTTGCAATCAACGCTTATAGGTGGAATGAAGTTGGAGTAATCCTACTTTCACTAATGATTCTAGTTTTAGTGGTAGAGCTTTTATCAACTAGGATTCGTAAGAAACTTGCCTATGGCATTTAGGAGATTTTATGAAAGTTACTATTTTAGAAACAAGCGATATTCACGCTTATATTTCACAAAAATCCTTTAGTAATCCAAACAAAGACGAACTATTTTCCCTATCAAAGGCTAAAACTTATATAGATAAGGTTAGAAATGAAAACGAACATGTAATCTACATTGATAACGGGGATAGCATCCAAGGCTCTCCCCTAGCAAGCTTCTATAAAGAAACTAATAATCTAAGTAATCTGGTAAATGCTTATAATTTATTAAAAGCAGATGCAATAGTTCTAGGTAACCATGACTTTAACTATGGGCAGGAATATCTAAAGTCATATATAGATAACTTAAATACTGATGTTTTATCTGCAAATACTATTAGAGAGAATGATTATCTAGATATAAAACCTTATATTACAAAAAATATTGAAAATATAAAAGTAGGTATCTTAGGGCTTACTACCCAATATGTCCCTCATTGGGAAAAACCTAGAAATATTAAGGGTCTAACCTTTAATTCAGCCTTAGAAACTGCAAAGTATTACCTGCCAATCCTAAGAAATGATGAAAATTGTGATCTTATAATAGTTTCCTACCATGGTGGATTTGCCAAGGATATAGAAACAAGCCGCGACCTTACTCCACAAACTGGTGAAAATGAAGGGTACGAATTACTTTTCTCAAATTTAGACTTTGATGTTTTTCTAACTGGCCATACTCATAAAGAAATAGCTGGGATATATAATGATATTGCAGTAGCCCAACCAGGTTTTGCTGGAGCAAAAATTGCAGAAATCACTGTAGATATCGACGAAAATAAAAAAGTCATTGATAAAACAGTTAACTTAGTTGATTTGTCTGAGGTTACTGCTGATAATGAAATAGAAAAACTTATTGCAGATGATATGGTTGGTGTAAATAAGTATCTTGATCAAAAATGTGGGGAAATATCTCCAGATGCCCTTATCGATTCTGTAACCATAGCTCAAGTTTCAGGGCATCCTTACATTGATTTAATAAACCAAATTCAAATGCACTATACAGATTGTGATATAGCGGGAGTTGCTATCTATTCTAAAGAAGCTAAAGGCATTCCAACAAACGTAACTATGAGAGATATAATTACTAATTATAGGTTTAACAATACCTTAATGAAGGTGGAAGTAACTGGAAAAGAATTTAAGGAAATCTTAGAACATAATGCCAATTATTTTATGCTGGATGAAAATTATAAGCTAGTTCAAAACCCAGAGCATTTTATCTATAACTATGATATATATTCAGGAGTAGACTACACCTTTGATTACACTAAGAAAAAAGGAGAGAGACTAGTAAAAGCTCTCTATAAGGGTCATGAGATAAGTGATGATGAAAAAATTGTCTTTGCTACCAATAACTACCGAGCTATTGGTGGTGGAGATTTCCCAGTCTTAGACGGATCACAGATAGTTTGGGAATCCTCACAGGAAACTCCACAGCTTATTTTTGATTATATATCTGATAAGAAAATTGTAGAGATAGAAGATTTTCCGACTATAAATGTAATTGGATATAAGCAATTAGACATTTAAAAAGACTGCATTAATAGCAGTCTTTTATTTTCTAAATTTATAAATCCTTTTTAAAACAAATTATCCTATTAGCTTCCTCAAATCCTAGAGCCAAATGAAAGGCTAGGCTAATATCATTTCCTAATTCGCAATCACTGGCAAATTCTTTGCATCCTAAATCCTTTGCCCAATTTTCACAAGCTTTTACTAATTCTTTGGCAAAGCTTTTATTACGGTGCCTTTCTTCGACATATATACCTTCTAGATATCCAACTGGGGAAGTCTCTGTACCCTCAACATAATCATATCTTAAACTTGCATTTGCAAATCCAACTGGCTTATTGTCTATATATTTTATAAAGCAAACACTGTTAGGATCATCTGCTATATCTATAAATTCATTAGTTAGCTCATCAATAGAATCATTATCCCAAATTTTACTAGCCATCTTTGCTAAGATTATGGAATCTTTTTTATCAGCCTTTTTTATTATTCCATTCATATTTTCCTCGATTATCATTTAGCTACGCTTTAATATTTATCAAAGTATCCAAGGCAAGTTTTAGGGCGTATTCAATCGAATCCCCTCCAAATCCTCTAGGATCATATTTTTCTACATCTGATAGAGAATCTGCTGTAAATAAAATTTGTCCCCGTAAGGCATTTCTAAATTCTGCAACTGCTGCAAGAGCTGAGCACTCCATTTCTACTACCCTGCATCCTTCATCTACTCTATACCTAACCATATCAGTAGTTTCCCTATAAAAACCATCAGTAGTCCATGTCATAACTTCTTCATATTTTAAGTTATGTTCAGTTAAAGTTTTTTCAATAGCTTCTAAAGCTAGTGGATTTATATTTACAAAACGGGATGGTGGCAGGTAATGATAGCTTGCACCCTCATCTCTTAAAGCTTTATAAGGAACTAAAAAAGTATTTTCAGCTATGTCAGCTAGACTGCCACATGATCCTGTTGTTATTATTTGCTTGCAACCATAAGATATTAACCAATCTAAGATTTGGGAAGAAGCTGCTGCACCTACTGGTGCTTGAACCAAGCAAATTCCCTCTCCCCTGTACTCTATAATATATATAGGATATATTTTCGTTATAGAATTAAATGTAGTTATTATCTTAGCATTACAGTTTTCAGCTAATCTATCCAAAGCCTCACCTAAAAAAGTAAATAAACATTTACTAGGAAGTTCTATTTCAAGATTTGCGTGATTTGGCATAATGATAGACCTTATATCATCATCATATTCTAGTATTGGTATTTCATTTTTAAATATTGCCATAATATCTCCTAATCTAAATAATTTTTATCTAGCAAGGCCCCAGTATCTATAGGCAGACAAACTTTCACCCTTAACCATCTGCCTACATGGTATTTATAATCATCCTTAATTTTACTCCATATTTAAGAAAGCAATAGGTCTTTGACTTTATTTATAGAGACTTCATCAAATGAAGAGTGGGGCCACTTTGGATTATTATCCTTATCAATTATTTTTGCCCTTATTCCTTCATGGATAGCTTTTGTTCTAATTGCATATTGGACTATTTTAAAATCAAGGTCTAGAGTTTTTTTATAGGTAAGACCTTTTCCAACAAAGTATTTTTCAAATTGGATAGTTAACATAAAAGGGTCTTTTTTGCTTAAATTTTGATAACACTTTAGGGCAAAATCATCATCTAGATTTTCTTTTAAACCATTAACTATTTCCTCCATGCTATCATAAGAAAAGTACTTATTAATCTTAGATAAATTTTTTTGGATAGTAGAATTATTTTGTTTCATTTCAAAATTTTTAGCTTCCCTTTTTATTTTACTTATTAAATCATCCCCACTATAAGAATTTGAAAGTTCAAAAAGTTTTTCTAATAGTGTACGATAATCTTTTGAGCTAGTAGCTATATCAGCTAATTTATAATTTACTAAATCAGATGAAGATAAACTTACACCGCAAAGACCTATATATTGGCCCAAGGCTTGGGGAAGTTTCGAAATATATTTTCCTACACCAACATCTGGTACAAATCCTAGACTTGTTTCAGGCATGGCCCAGTTTATATTTTCATCACAAATAATAAAATCAGAGTTTATAGTAAGTCCTACTCCTCCACCCATAACAATTCCCTGCCAATGAGTAATAATTGGTTTTTTGTAAGAATTAATATACTCGTCTAGGTCATATTCTTTTTTAAAAAGATAGGACTTATCTTTACAATTATCATTCATTAGGTAATCAGTATATATTTCTTTTAAATCTCCTCCAGCAGAAAATCCTCTTTCTACCAAACTATCAAAAAGAATTACTTTAATATTATTATCATTTTCCCATTTTTTTAGAATATTGTATAATTGATCTACCATAGCTAGATTGATGGCATTTAATCTATTAGGTCTATTTAAATAAATAATACCAACCTGATTTATTACTTTTTCTTCTATCATATTAACTCCACTAAAAAACTTCACTAGTAATGAACACCAAGTGAAGTTTTTACTATTTTTTATAACTTTTCTTTATCGGTATTTGAATTTTAAAATTTAAGTCTTAAAATACTATTCCTATCCATAATTAAACTATATATAATTTACTTTAATAGAATAACTTACTAATTATTTTTACCTTCTATTAGGTTTTCTTTAATTAAAAACTCCCTAGCAACTTCACTAGCTTCTCTACCTTCCACATCTACCATATAGTTCATTTCTGTCATCTGATTAGAAGTGATTTTTCCAGCAAGTTTTTCCAGTATCTCTTCAAGCTCTGGATATTTTTCTAAAGTTTCACTTCTTAATAAAGGTGCAGCTTGGTAGGGTGGGAATAACTTTTTATCATCTTCTAAAACCTTTAGTTTATTTGTAATAATCTGGCTATCTGTAGAATAAACATCAGTTATATCTATAGATCCATTTGCAATGGCCGTATACCTTAATGCAGGCTCCATAGTTTTTACATCTAATTCTAAATTATATAAGGATTTTAATCCGCGATTACCATCCTCTCTATCGTTAAATTCCAAGGTAAAACCAGCGGTAGCACTCTTCTCTACATTTTTTAAATCTGAAACTTTTTCAATATTATTTTCTTTTGCAAAGTTTTCTCTTACAGCTAGGGCATAAGTATTTTGAAATTTACTAGGTGATAGTAAAGCTAAATTATCTTGCTCATAAATTTTATCTCTGGCAAGTTCATAAACTTTCTCTGGATCATTTGAAATTTCCCCAATATCATCATTTAAAAGCGAACTTGTAATTGTACCTGTAAATTCTGGGTAAATATCTATGCTACCAGATTTTAAGGCCTCATATAAGAAACTAGTTTTCCCAAAGTTTGGCTTTAGTTCTACTTTTATATCAGAATTTTCCTCAATTAATTCCTTATACATATTTATAAGTATTTCTGGTTCAGCTCCAAGTTTTCCAGCTGCAACTAATTTTTTAGAATCTCTTTTTCCAAAAGGAGTTAAGCTTAAAAGTGTTATAAGACTTGCAACTATAAGAGTTATAAGAATTGTTTTTGGTTTTTTATTTTGTAATAATTTAATCAATATTCCAAATAATATTGCCAAAATGGCTGATGAAATGGCCCCGATTAGTATTAAAGAAGAATTATTTCTATCAATACCCAATAAAATAAAAGTGCCAAGTCCTCCAGCTCCAACCAAAGCAGCCAAGGTTGCAGTTCCTATAATCATGATGGCAGATGTTCTTACACCTGACATAATAATTGGCATGGCCAAACTTAGTTTAAATTTCTTTAGTTTTTCCCACTTTGTCATACCAAAAGCAGTTGCAGCTTCTTCTAGGGATGGGTCTATTTCAGATAAACCTGTTACGGTTGCTTGATAAATTGGAAAAATTGCATAAATCACAAGGGCTGTAATGGCTGGAATTTTTCCTATGCCCATTAATGGAATAAATAATCCTAGCAAGGCAAGGGATGGTATTGTTTGAAAAATACCTGTTACTTGTAAAATGGCTTCATTTGCTCTTTTCTTATTTGATAAGGCTATAGCAAGAGGAATTGCTATTAAAATAGCTATAACTAAAGAAACTAGAGATATTTGTAAGTGCTCAAATAAAGCTTGTACCCAATCAGCTTTTCTTTCAGCAAAAGTTGCTATTAAATTATTCATGGATCAGCTCACTTTCATTTTCAAAAAATTGGCTAACAAAACTATTAGCCGGCCTATTTATAATATCTGCTGGAGAGCCTATTTGTACAACTTTTCCATCTTTCATAATACAAATCCTATCAGCTAGTTTTATTGCTTCATTCATATCATGAGTTACAAAAACTGTTGTAATTTTATAATCGTTGTGAATTTTTGTAATTAACTCTTGTAACTGTGTCCTACTTAAAGGGTCTAGAGCAGAAAATGGTTCATCCATTAAAAGGACATCTGGATTTGCTGCTATAGCTCTTAAGATTCCTATTCTTTGTTTTTCTCCACCAGATAAATCTTTGGGTAACCTATTTCGATAAACTTTTGGGTCCATACCTACTTCATTTAAAAGTCTATTTGTAGTGTCAGTAATAATTTTTTTATCCATTTTCTTCATTTCGGGTATAAGAGCAATATTTTCTGCTACTGTCATATTTGGAAAAAGTGCAATTTGTTGCAAAACATAGCCCATGTTTAACCTTAATTCTCTAAGGGGATAATCTTTTATTTTTTTATTGTTAAATAAAATATCACCCTCACTTTGCTCTATTAATCTATTTATAAGCTTTAACGTAGTTGTCTTTCCACTACCACTCGGGCCAACTATTACAAAAACTCTCCCCTTTTTATCTCAAAATTTAAATCATCTAGGACCTTACCACTATCAGGATATGCCATAGATACATTTTGATATTTAATCATTATTGTTCCTTTCTTATTTATAAAAAAAGCCTTTTAAGTATTTACCTTAAAAGGCTTTTAAATAAACTAGATAATAATTTAGTATTTAATATTGTGTTTATCCATTCTTTCTTTAAATAAATCGGTAATTATCTTTTGTAACTCTTCACGTTCTTTTTCTGGCAATTCACCCGGTTTTTTGGCAACTTCATATAAGTCTGGATATTCATTAGCAATTTTTTCTACACTCTTAGTTGTAGCATGACCTCTTACGAAAAAGGGAATTTTTTTAATCCACTCTTTAGGTACAAGTGCTAGTATTTTTTTACTAGCTTCTTTATCTGTAAGCTTGGCTGTTGATAAGCCTTTGTTTATTTGATCTTGGTCATCTTTTGTAAAATCTGTTAATTTCATAATCTCCTCCTACAAATCTTCTACATCTATAACTTTAATATTATTTTCCTTTAAAATTTTTGCCAAGACTCCCCTACCTTCTATAAGTTTTCCGGTAAATGAGCCGTCATATATATTATTTACCCCACAAGAGGGGCTTCTTGACTGTAAGATAACTAGATCCACTTTATTTTTCTTTGCTATATCTAAGGCTTCTTTGGCACCTTTTTTAAATTCATCATCTACAGATTTGCCATCTTTTTGTCTAACAAGACCATTTACAATCTCAGCTGGCAATCTTGGTGTAGCTAGGTCTCCTAAAACTTCTGGACACAGGGCTATAACTTCATGGCCTTTTACAAAATCAACTAATTTAATATTATAATTGTTGCCACCATTATACTTACAATTTTCACCTAATAAACACGCACTAACTGCAATTCTCATTTCTAAATCAACCTCATATTTACATTATCTTCTACTAATACTATAATTCTTTATTTATTAAAATTAAATATAAAATTAATAACAAAAAGTCCTAGGAGATTTTTAAAATGACCTAGGACAAATTTTAAATAATTATTATTTTCTTTTATTTTGTCTAAACATCAGCAAAATCCACATCTGGGAAAGCTTCTATCTCATAATCTGGAAAGTTACTTTCTACATCTTTTAAAACTTCATTAAATACTTTTAATCTATCATCAGCATCAAGGCTTATGACAACATCAAATCTGATTGTCTTTTTATCCTCATCTACATAAAATCCATGTAATTGTGTAACATATCGGTGAGCGAAAACTATTTCTTTTAATTTTTTGTGCATAGCTATAACTTGAGGATCTTGTGTATTAATTGAATAAACTCCTATAGCTGTTAGAACAATCTGATGTTTAAAATAAACCTCTAGCTGGATATCTCTTATCATTTGATCAAGCTTATCGGCAGTATATGTATCTGGTACTTCAATATGAATGGAACCATTCCAAGTATCTGGTCCATAGTTATTTAAAACTAAGTCGTAGGCACCTTCTACTCCTGGAAAGTCTTCTACAGTTTTTATAACTTCCCTTGCTAGTTTTGGGTCATTTCTCTCACCTAAAAGTTGAGAAATTGTATTTTTTAACATATCAATTCCTGATTTAATAATTACGATTGATATTATAGCACCCAAATATGCTTCTAAAGATAAATCAAATATTAGAAATATTGCTGCTGCCACTAGGGTAGAAGCAGATACTATTGAATCTAACTTTGCTTCTTCTCCAGAGTTTACTAAAGAATCTGAATTTACCTTCAAACCTACATTTTTTACATAACGTCCAAGTACAATTTTAACCACAACTGCTAACGCTACTATAATTAAAGATGGCGTAGTATATGAAGGCAGATCTGGGTGTATGATTTTTTTAATAGCCTCTACTAAAGATGTAATACCAGCATATAAAACTATGACCGAAATTATCATAGCACTTAAATATTCTACTCTACCATAGCCGAATGGATGTTCCTTATCAGGATCTTTAGAAGCAAGCTTTGTACCTACAATAGTAATTAATGAACTACCTGCATCAGATATATTATTTACAGCATCTAGTACAATTGCAATAGAATTTGCTGCCAAACCCACTATAGCTTTTATTACCGCTAGCACAACATTGGCTATTATACCTACAATACTAGTTTTAATAATCTGTTTTTCTCGTTTTTCTGCATTTTCATCTTGCATCTTTAAATCTTGTAAGTTTCTCATATCCCAATACTCCTTATAATTTATATTTGAAATTTATAACTAAAAAATATAGATTTAAGTTTATTCTTATAATATACCCTTATAACAGATTCTCCTAGCTTTATAAAGTTATTACTACTTTAAAAATCTTATAATTAACTTAAGGTAAATATATTTAAACTAGGGTAGCATATAACTTGACATAAGGGGATTAAGAGATAAATTCTTATTAAGAAAACATTTTCAAATTTAGGAGTACACCATGAAAAAAAGTAAAAAAAAGATAGGTCTAATAGTATTGGCAATATTGCTAGCTATATTTATAGCTTTTACATTATTTATAGGGTCACAGGTATTTAACGGCTTTACAAATATGGTTTCTAGGGAAGAAACTTTAAAAAATTCGCAAAGTTATGAACAAACATTTGATGATTTTGCTAGGGAAAAAGAGATTCATTACATAGAATTTCCATCAAGTAAATATAAACACAATATCCCAGCTATTATGGTAAATAAAGCTGGAAATAAAAATATGGCTGTCCTAGTCCACGGCATGGGTGGAACGGGTAAATCTTTAACTCACATTATGGATATGTTTTTAAATCTAGGCTATGATGTACTTGCCATTGACCAAAGAAATTCAGGAAATAACCAAGCCCCTTACAACACCTTTGGAGTGCTTGAATCCTATGATGTTTTAGATGCTGTTGATATCGCAAAAAGTAAAATAAGTGATGATGGCAAAATAGTTTTATGGGGAGAATCATATGGAGGAGCAAGTTCAGCAATTGCAGCAGGTAGAAATGATAAAAACATTGATTATCTTATTTTGGAATCGCCATTAGCTGATTCAAATATTTTTTTGGATAAAGAATTAAATGAAATAGAAGAAAAACAAGGCTTGCCAGCTTCATACATGAAATTTGCAGGAAATATTTATACGAATTTAAAGTTACACTTTTCATTTAAGGACATAGATGCTAGACAATATATTAAAAATGTTAGCAAGCCAGTTCTTATCACAAATTCAGATGAAGATATAGTAACACCGCCTTACATGGGTGAAAGTCTTTATGAGGCTATTAAGCACGATAATAAAGAGATTTTTACTGCAAAGGGATTTAAGCATGCAGAATTTCCTAGAAAAGAAAATGACGAATACAAGAACATAGTTGCTAATTTTCTTAATAAATACAAATAAAAAATAAAAGGCCATTAACTGGTTAGATACTGGGACTTAATGGCCTTCTAAGTTTAGTTTATATATTCTTTCTTAGCCTAACATTATTTTTTCAAGCTCAAGTGGTTCAATATATTGAGCACCTTTGTAAGCTCTCATATTTCCACCAGAAATTTCATCAATTAGAGCAACTTTTCCACCTTCAATTCTACCAAATTCAAATTTGATATCATATAGGTCAAGGTCTTTTTTTGCTAACTCTTCTCTTACTATTTCTCCAATATTTAAAGCTAAGTCTTTTAACTCTTCATATTCATCTTCTGTCATAATATTTAGTAATACTAATGCATCTTTGGTAATTAGTGGATCTTCTCTATCGTCATCTTTTAAAGTTATTTCTACATATGGATCAATTTTTGTTCCACTTTCTATATATTTTCCATATCTTCTGATAAATGATCCTACTGCATAGTATCTAACTATTACTTCAACTCCTTCGCCAAAAACATCCGCTTTTTTAACTACTGCTTCGTTTTTGTCTAAGTCAGCTGATACAAAGTGAGTTGTTAGTCCCTTATTATTTAATATCTCATAAAAGTATTTGGTCATTGCAACTGCTTGGTGGCCTGCGCCTTCCATAGTAAGACCCACTGCATTTGCACCCGGATCAAATACCCCATCTGCACCTGTTACATCATCTTTAAATTTTAATAAATATTCTTCATCATTTAATTTATAAACGTCTTTTGTTTTTCCTGTATATACTTTTTCCATAATTATCCTCTTATAAATTTATTTTTATACCCTTATTACCTTTTACAACTTTACCAATAGTTTTAGAATTTTTTCCTAGAATTTCTAAAACTTTTTCTTCATCTGCTGGGTCTACGAAAACTACCATGCCTATGCCCATATTAAAGGTATGATACATTTCTTCTGTATCAATACTTCCCCATTCTTGGATTTTTTCAAATATAGGATCCTTGTCCAATTTACTTAAATCGAAGTTTACTGACAAATCATCAGTTAATACCCTAGGAATATTTTCATATAAGCCCCCACCAGTGATGTGGGAAATTGCTTTTATTTCTACTTTTTCTTTTAATTTTTCAATATCTTTTACATATATTTTTGTAGGGGTTAATAGCTTTTCACCTATTGTTTGACTCTCATCAAATTTATCTTCTAGTGAAACACCTGCTTGATCCATAGCAACCCTAACTAGAGAAAATCCGTTGCTGTGAACTCCAGATGAAGCTAAACCTATAGCTATGTCCCCTTCTTTTAGATTTTGACCAGTAATTATTTTTTCTTTATCAGCAATTCCTACTGCAAATCCTGCTAGGTCATAATCTTCTTCTTTGTAGATGCCTGGCATTTCAGCAGTTTCTCCCCCTATTAGGGCAGCATCAGAATCTTTACATCCATCAGCTATACCACTAACAAGGTCTGCCATTTTTTTTGGATCTAGTTTTCCTGTTGCAATATAGTCTAGGAAAAATAATGGTTTTGCTCCTTGGCAGATAATGTCATTGACACACATGGCCACACAATCTATACCTACTGTGTCATGCTTATTCATATCCATGGCAAGTTTTATTTTTGTACCAACTCCATCTGTACCACTAATTAGTACAGGATTTTTTATTCCATCTAGATTTGGAGCAAAGGCTCCAGCAAAACCACCGATATCTGCTAATACTTCACTACCATGAGTCTTCTTTACTATTTGTTTTATAAGTTCTACTTCTTCATAGCCTTTTTCTTTATCAACACCAGCATCTTTATAAGTGAGTTTTGCCATTATATTTCCTCAAGATTTTGATCATCTTCAATAACTTTATCTAGCATTTCTTTTTTATGATTTTTTAGTTTCTGTGCTAAGTTTTCATCTGATAGAGCTAGGATTTGAATGGCTAAAAGAGCAGCATTATCTCCACCATTAATAGCAACTGTTGCAACTGGTACTCCCTTTGGCATTTGTACCATTGATAAAAGTGCATCAAGTCCTGCAGTATTTGAACCCCCAACTGGAATGCCTATGACAGGTTTTATTGTCATACCTGCCATAACTCCTGCTAGGTGGGCTGCCATACCAGCAATGCCTATATAAACTTTCGCATCATCTTTTGCCATAGTTTCTTCTAATATATCTAGGGCGCGATGGGCAGAAATTACTGAAACTTCATAATCTATTTCAAATTGTTTTAAAATTTTTGTAACTTTTTTTGCTATCTCTACATCTGAAGCAGAGCCCATTATAACTCGAATGTCTGTCATTTTATCTCCTATCTTTTCGTATAGTTTGGTGATTCTCTTGTAATTGTAATATCGTGTGGGTGGTTTTCGATTAAAGAAGCTGGGGAAATTTTAACTAACTTTGCTTTTTCATAAAGTTCGTTTAAGTCCTTGCTCCCTACATAACCCATACCAGATTTTAAACCACCTAGTAATTGGTAGACTACTTCTCCAACTGGTCCTTTGTAGTCTACTCTACCTTCTACACCTTCTGGAACATATTTTTTAGTGTTTGTTTGGAAATATCTATCACCTGAACCATCTTTCATAGCTGCAAGAGATCCCATACCGCGGTATTCTTTATATTGTCTACCTTCAAAAAGAATAGTTTCTCCTGGTGATTCTTCAGTACCTGCAAATAGGGAACCTGCCATTATTACAGAAGCACCACAAGCTAGGGCTTTTGTGATATCACCTGAATATTTAATACCACCGTCTGCTATCACTGGTATATCATGTTTTTTAGCTTCTTCTACACAATTAATAATCGCAGTTATTTGAGGTACACCAATACCTGTTACAACACGTGTTGTACAGATTGATCCTGGGCCAATTCCTACTTTTATAGCATCTGCACCAGCTTCTATTAAATCTTTGGCAGCTTCAGCTGTAGCAATATTTCCTGCTATTATTTGTAGGTCTGGATATTTTTCTTTGATATCTTTTATAGCTTTTACTACGTTTTTAGAATGACCGTGGGCTGTATCTACAGTTATAACATCAACATTTGCTTTTACTAAAGCCTCTACTCTATCAAACATATCATTAGTAATACCTACTGCAGCCCCTACCAATAGTCTATTATTTTCATCTCTAGCTGAGTTTGGATATTGTTTTGATTTTTCAATATCTTTTATAGTTATAAGGCCCTTTAGCTTATTATCGCCATCTACTATTGGAAGTTTTTCTACTTTGGCAGATTCCATTAATTTTATGGCTTCTTGCATTTTGATACCTTCATAACCTAGAGTAAGATTTTCCTTGGTCATGATGTCATCAATTTTTACATTTGAGTCATCTTGAAATCTTACATCTCTATTTGTAAGAATACCTTTTAAGTACATATCTTTATCTACAATAGGTACACCAGAGATTCGATAATTATTCATAATATCTAGAGCATCTTGTAAGATATTTTCAGGATGTAGATAGAAAGGATCAGTTATTACTCCGTGTTCTGATCTTTTTACTACATCTACTTGTCTGGCTTGTTCTTCTATTGGCATATTTTTGTGAATAATTCCTATACCACCTTGTCTTGCCATAGCTATAGCCATTTGTGATTCGGTAACTGTATCCATACCAGCAGACATCATTGGTATATTTAATTTAATTTTTTTAGTTAGATAAGTAGTTGTATCTACTTGGTTTGGTAAAACTTCTGATGGTCCTGGTATTAATAACACATCATCAAAAGTTAGTGCATCTCCTAAAAATTGCATTATACATCCTTTCTAAAATATTCTACAGCATTTTCAAATATATTTTCTCTATTTACATCGTATACGTTTTTAAATAGATTTTCATCTATTCTTTCAGCATGGCCCATTCTTCCTAAAATTTTACCATCTTTTGATATAATTCCTTCTATATTATAGTTTGAACCATTTGGAGAAGTTTCATAAACTGAAAATACTTGATCGTTATCTAATAATTCTTTTAATTTTTCTTCATTTACTATAAATCTTCCCTCACCGTGTGATATTGGAATTCTATGAGTTTTTTCTAAATCTACTCCCCTAGTCCATGGACTGTTATTTGTAAGAGTTTTTGTATTTACAAATGTTGCTATATGGCGGGAACTAGTATTATTTGTAAGGGTTGGGTCATTATCTTTTGGTACAAGAACTTCTCCATAAGGAAGCAATCCCGTTTTTACCAAGGCTTGGAAGCCATTGCAAATACCTAAAATTAATCCATCATTTCTATTTAACAGGTAATCTATAGCTTGGGCAATCTTTTCATTTCTTAATATATTTGCTAAAAACTTAGCTGACCCATCTGGTTCATCTCCTAGGGAGAAACCACCTGGTATTACAAAAATTTGAGATTTTCTAATTTCTTTATCCAGTCTATCTATAGATTCTTCTATATCTTTTTCATTTTGGTTTTTAAAGACTAAAATTTCTGTATCAGCCCCTGCTTTTCTAAAGGCATCTTGGGTATCCCATTCACAGTTTGTTCCTGGGGCAGCAAGTATAATTGCTCTTGGCTTATCTACTGGTTTGTCTGATTTTAATTTTCTAGTAACTTTTTTAGTTTCTAGTTTTTGATATTCTACTTTTTCATAGCCAGGGAAAACTTTATCTAGACTGTGAATATATGAATAAGATAAATTATCCTCATCCAATTTCTCACCATTTACAATAATATCGGCAGAGAAACTTCCAATATTATTTATAAAGTCACGGTCATCTTTGTATTCCACAACAAAAGATCCATACATAGGATTATAAAGATTATCGTAATCTAAAGTAAATCCAGTGTTTCCAATAGCCTGTTCATAAACATTTGCTAAAAGTCCTTTTCTGTCTAAAGCTATAGCTGAGATAACATTGCCATCTCTTATATCTTTTATTAGATTTTGGTAATTATTTTCTAATTCTTTTAAATCAAGAGTTCCATCTTTTTTATAAGATGTTTTTATAAGTCCAAGCTTACCTTCGCCCTTTAAATCATTAGAAATAATATTTTCTACATCCTCAGTAGTAACTGCAAAGGATATAAGTGTTGGTGGTACTTTTATATCTTCAAATGTCCCACTCATACTATCCTTACCTCCTATTGGTGGCATGGAGAAATGATTTGTTACTTCAAAGGCACCCAATAGTGATTTTAATGGCTTAGACCAAGCTTCTTTACTATCCATTTTTTCATAAAATTCTTGGAAAGTTAGTCTTATTTGTTTTAAGTCTGATCCAATAGCTACTAGTTTTGATATAGATTCAACTACTGCATAGTAGCCACCTAAATATTGACTTTCTGATGATAAATATGGGTCAAATCCATAGGTCATTATAGAAGCAGTATTTGAAACTCCTTCATTAACTGGAAGTTTTGCTGCCATAACTTGAGATGGATTTAATAATTTTTTTCCACCTAATGGGTTAAGCACTGTATTTTTTCCAACTGATGAGTCGAACATTTCTATTAGATTTTTCTTAGAAGCTACATCTAATGATTCCACTTTTTCATAGAATTTGCTTGGATCATTATCTTTATCAGTTAATATAGTTGGGATATCTTCGCTTACTACTTTTACATCAGCATATCTATCAGCACCATTTGTATTTATAAAATCATAAGAAATTTTAGCTATAACTTCATCTTTATAGTACATGGTCATAGTATTATTGTCAGTTATAGTCGCTACTTCTGTCGCTTCTAAGTTTTCTTCTGAAGCTAAGTTCATAAAGTTTTCTTTATCATCTTTTGAAATTACTACAGCCATTCTTTCTTGTGATTCTGATAAGGCTATTTCAAATGGTTTTAATCCCTTATATTTTAGTGGAACTCTATCAAGATAAATATCAATTCCATCAGCAAGTTCACCAATAGCAACAGCTACTCCACCTGCTCCAAAGTCATTACATTTTTTAATAAGCTTGGCAGCCTCTGGATTTCTAAACAGTCTTTGGATTTTACGTTCTTCTGGTGCATTTCCCTTTTGTACCTGAGCTGATTCTGTTTCAATAGAGCTTATATTATGAGATTTTGATGAACCTGTTGCTCCACCTACTCCATCACGGCCAGTTTTTCCTCCAAGAAGAATTACTATATCTCCTGGAGCAGGATCTATTCTTTTTACATTTTCTGCTGGAGCTGCAGCCATAACTGCTCCACACTCCATGCGTTTTGCTTTATAACCTTCATGGTAAAACTCATCTACAAGGCCTGTAGCAAGTCCTATTTGGTTACCATAAGAAGAATAACCTTGAGCTGCTTCATAGGTGATTTTTGCTTGTGGAAGTTTACCTTCTAAAGTTTCGCTGTAATCTTCTTTTATATTTGCAGCTCCTGATAATCTCATAGATTGGTAAACATAAGCCCTACCAGAAAGTGGATCACGGATAGCCCCACCTAAGCAAGTTGATGCTCCTCCAAAAGGTTCGATTTCTGTTGGATGGTTATGGGTTTCGTTTTTAAACATTAAAAGATAATCTTCTAGACTTTCTTTACCATCTTTTAAAACCCTAACCTTTGTATATATAGAACAAGCATTTATTTCGCTTGATACTTCTAGGTCATCAAAGTTATCATTAGCCCTCATATACTTAGCAAGAATTGTACCAAAACTCATTAGATTTATAGGTTTTTTGATATCTAATACTCTTCTCATTTGTAAATATTTTTCAAAAGAATCTCTAATAGCCTCATCTAAAAGAGTAGCTGTATCAAATTCAATATCTAAATATGTATTAAAGGTTGTATGTCTACAGTGATCTGACCAATAGGTATCTAAGATTTTTATTTCAGTTTCGTTTGGATCACGATTTTCTTCAACAAAGTAATCCCTTACCATCCTTATATCATCTAGGCTCATAGTCATTGCATTTTCTTCTAAGAATAGGCTTAGGTCCTTATCATCATAATCTCTAAAACCATCATAAGTTTTATTTTCTAGATTTTTATCATGGTCAGTTTTTAAAGTTGTTGGTATGCCAATAAGGCTTACTTGTTGAGAATCAACTGGATTTATTAAAAATTCTTCTATTTTTACTAAATCAGCTTCGCTTACCTTTGATAACTCATAAACTGTAGATGCTTTTACTTCTAAGTTTTCATCATTAATTATAAGAGATGCAGTATCTATCACACCTTTTTCCCTAGGATTAAATTGGCCTGGTAGATATTGGCTAGCAATTGCGTTTTTAAATGAAGCTTGTAAATTCATCGCATCTTCAAAGGCATATACTTCATCTATAGGTGCTTCTGCTAAAACCTGATATAATATTTTTTCTAAATTTTTATCACTTGTTTCAATATCATATCTTTTAAATATTTTTAAATCGTCTAGGTCTATGTCCAAGGTGTTGTTTATCTTTGTCTTTAGATTTTGTGATTCAAAGTCAAAAGAATCTTTTCTTCTAACATATACTCTTTTTACAGATGGCCCTATGTCTTTTCTATAGTATTTACCATCAAAGTCTATTTTTTTAGCATCTTTATATACATCTTCTATTGCTTTATCAAAACTATCAGCTGTGGCAACTATATTTAAAACTCTACCGCCAGCAGTTAAAACTTTTCCGTTTTCTACCTTTGTTCCTGCATGGTAAATGATTGATTGTATATCTTCGCCAAAACTTATTTCTTTATTTTTTTCATAAGTTCCTGGGTATCCTTCTGACGCTAGGACTAGGCAAGTAGCTTTTTTATCATTTATTTTTAAATTTACTTCATTTAATTTTGCATTAGATGTATCCATTAATAATTCTAAGATATCATTATCTATCAATTCTAAAACTACTTGAGTTTCTGGATCCCCGAATCTTACATTAAATTCTAAAACATAGATACCAGATTCATTTATCATAAATCCTATGAATAAAACTCCTCTGTAGTCTATATTTTCTTGATTAAATCCTTCTACAATTTTTGGTAAAATATCTGCTGCGATTTTTTCTTTATAGGCTTCTGCTTCTACGTTTGGAGCATAGGTTCCCATGCCTCCAGTATTTGGACCTAAATCTTTATCATAAATTCTTTTATGGTCCTTGCTTGTTGGCAATGGAATTATTTCTTTAGAGTCAGTTAGGCAAAGTAGGCTCATCTCAAAGCCATCTATATATTCCTCTATTACTATTTCATTATCTTTTGAAAAAATATCAGTTATAGTTTTTTCTAGTTCTTCTTTATCTTCTATTATATAAACACCTTTGCCAGCAGCTAGGCCATCTCTTTTTAAAACAACTATGCCTTTAGTTTCCAATAAATTTTTAGCATACTGAATAGCTTCATCTTTACTTTCAGTTCTAAGATAAGAAGCTGTTTTTATTCCATACTTTTCTAAAAATTCTTTGGTATAGCCCTTGCTTGCCTCAAATTTGGCAGCGTTTTTATTTACCCCAAATATCTGCAAGTTATTTTTTTCAAATTCATCTACAATACCCAGAGATAAAGGTAGCTCTGGGCCTACTACGGTGTAGTCGATACTATTTTCTTTTGCAAACTCCACTAATTTATCAATTTCATCTACATTTATATCTATATTCTTACCGAGCTCAGCTGTGCCACCATTGCCTGGTGCAAAAAATAAATTTCTATCCTCTTTTGATATTTTTTTGCCCAGAGCGTGCTCTCTACCACCTGAACCAATAATTAATATGTTCACTAAATTTCTCCTTAATGTTTAAAGTGACGTGACTTACCAAATACCATGGACATGCCGTATTCATTACACTTATCTATAGAATCTTGATCTTTGATAGATCCACCTGGTTGGATAATTGAGCTAATGCCCATTTTATGAGCAAGCTCTACAGTATCTGGGAATGGGAAAAATGCATCTGATCCCATAACAGCTCCAGTAAAGTCTCTATCTTTAAAGTGATCTTTTATAGATTCTAAAGCCCAAATTCTAGATTGTTGACCTGCTCCACATCCTAGAGTTTGCATATCTTTTGCTACTACGATTGCATTAGATTTTACATATTTTACAACTTTTTGAGCAAATAATAGGTCTTTGATTTCAGCTTCTGTTGGCTTTTTATCTGTTACTATTTCTAACTCATCTTTACCAAAGTCTTTGCCTTGGATAAGAACTTTTCCGTTTAGGTATCTGATTTCTTCTTTTACAGTTTCATTATCAAAGTTTACCTTTACTAATCTTACATTTTTCTTTTGAGTTAATACTTCTAAGGCTTCATCTGTAAAGTCTGTTGCTGCAACAATTTCAAGGAAGATTTTATTCATCTCTTCTGCTGTTTTTTCATCCACTATGCCATTTACTGCAACAATTCCACCAAAAATTGATTGACTATCACATTCGTAGGCTTTAATGTATGATTCATAAATTGATTCTCTTTGAGCAACCCCGCATGGTGATTGGTGTTTAAGTGCTACTACTGCATTTTCCCCTAACTCTTGAGCAAGTTCTAAAGCTGGATTTAAGTCGTTGTAGTTGTTATAGCTCATTTCTTTACCATGGATAACTTTCATATTATCCATTAGACCTTTTACAAATGGGTCATTGTAAAGAGCTGCTTTTTGGCCAGGATTTTCTCCGTATCTTAAATCACTTTCTTTTTCAAAACCATAAGTCTTGTATTTTCCTTCTTCACCAGTTAATTCTGAGAAGTACCTTGCTATTACTGAGTCATAAAAAGCTGTTAGGTTATAAGCTTTCATAGCTAGTTTTTGTCTGTATGATAAGTCTATATCATCATTTTCAATTCTTTCTAAAAGCTCATTATAGTCAGATGGATCAGTTACTATTAAAACATCTTTGTGATTTTTTGCAGCTGATCTTACCATTGAAGGTCCACCAATGTCGATATTTTCTATAATTTCATCTGGGTTTCCTTTTTCTAAAGCTTTTTGAAATTCATAAAGATTTACCACAACTATATCTATAGGCTTGATATTATGTTCTTTTACTGTTTTTACATGACTATCTTCATCTCTCTTATAAAGAATACCACCATGTACGTATGGAGAAAGTGTTTTTACTCTACCTTCTAAGATTTCTGGGAAATTTGTAATCTCATCTATCTCAATAGCTTCTACACCACTTTCTTTTATTTTTTTGTATGTACCGCCTGTAGATACAATTTCTACGCCTAAATCACTTAAACCTTTTGCAAGGTCTTCGATGCCTGTCTTATCTGTTACTGAAATTAATGCTCGCACTCATCTTCCTCCAATTTTTTTATTACTTCTTTAAGTGTCTGATGTTCTATCTTTAAAACTTCTTTGCTTATTTCTTCTGCACTTTGGCAATTACTTATATCTATTTCTTTTTGTAAAATAACATCACCCTCATCAAGGTTTTCATTTACAAAATGTACTGTAACTCCACTTATCTTTTCTTTATTTTCAAAAACTGCATTGTGGACATTCATTCCATAAAATCCCTTGCCCCCATATTTGGGCAATAAGGATGGATGGATATTGATAACTGTAAATTCATCTAGAATTTTTTTACTAATTTTTACCAGATAGCCTGCTAGTACTATTAGATCAATATCATACTCTTTTAGATTTTTTATTATCTCATCTTCATCTTTGCTTATTAAATAAGCTATATTATTTTCTCTGGCATATTTTAGACCAGCTGCATCTTTATTAGCAACAACATATTTTATTTTACTATCAAAAAACCCAGAATTTTGAGCATCTATAAGTGCTTTAAAATTGCTCCCGCCTCCTGATATAAAAACTGCTAGATTCATATTTCATCCTTTTTTACTGGATAATCTCCTGTAAAGCAAGCTTTACAGTAATTATCTTTGTTTTCTAAAAGATTTATCATACTGTCTAGGTCTATAAATTCTAAACTATCCGCCCCTATTTGCTTTCTAATTTCTTCCTTACTTAAATTTGCTGCTATAAGATTTTTTCTATCTGGCGTATCCACCCCATAATAACAAGGGTACATAAATGGTGGTGATGTTACTCTAAAGTGCACTTCTTTGGCTCCAGCTTTTCTCATTCGTTGAATAAGCTTTGCACTAGTTGTACCACGCACTATAGAATCATCTACTAAAACTATACTCTTGCCATCAACTACAGACTTTTGGGGGCTAAGTTTTAATTTTACTGCTAAATCTCTTTCTTTTTGACTGGGTTTTATAAATGTCCTACCCATGTACCTGTTTTTTACTAAGCCTTCTGCAAATGGTATACCAGATTCTTGGGCAAACCCTATCGCAGATGGTGTACCAGAATCTGGCACTGGACAAACTAAATCAGCCTTTACTGGAGCTTGTCTGTATAAAACTTCACCGCATCTTCTTCTAAACATATAAGAGTTTACATTTTCGACATTTGCATCCGGTCTTGCTATATAAACACTTTCAAAAACACAATGTTTTTTAGATATTTCTTTTTCTGCTGGATAGGAATGTACCCCTTCATCATCTATTACAATAATTTCTCCAGGCTCAAAATCCCTATAATCTTCAATATCAAGTATTTCTATTGCTGCATTTTCACTAGAAATTACTACATTATCACTATTCATTCCTAGCATCAAGGGTCTAAATCCATGATAATCTCTAAAAGCAATTATTTTATCAGGCATAGTTACTACACAAGAGTAGGCGCCCTTTATAACTTCCATAGTTTTTCTAATAGCTTTTATAATATCGCCTTCAAAATACCTAGCTAGTAAAAGCAAGATTAGTTCACTATCAGTATGAGTGTGAAAAGAGATCCCCTCATCTTCTAATGCTTGTTTTAACAAATCATAATTGCTTAGATTACCATCATGGGCTAATCCAAATTCTTGATTTTTACTAAAGCTTACTAAAGGTTCTATGTTGTAATCCTTATTGCAGCCAGAAGGAGAACTTCTTACATGACCTATCCCTATTTTATAATTATCTTTTTCTAAGCTAGTTTCTCTAAAGACCTCATTAACAAGGCCCATTCCCTTTATACGATTTAAACTAAATCCATCAGAGAGAATAATTCCTGTAGAATCTTGGCCCCTATGTTGGATAGAGCTTAATGAATATAAAAGTTTTTGAAATATACAATCATCTGTTTTTATTGCTACTACACCGCTCATAACTAAATTCTATCAACCTCCTTAGTCTATTAATACAGTAAAGAAAAAGAGAACCCTTTTCTGGGTTCTCTTTTAGGCATAGCAAACTAATGCTATTGTAAATCTTAATTTTTTGATGTAGGCAAAGATAGAGTATGATACACAAGAAAAAACACTTTCTGCTGTAAATGTATTGTTGATGATACATTTATTTTCCATAATACCCCTCCATCTATCCCTTAAAATTTTATATAAAACTATTATAAATAATTTTAGAAATATTTCAAGTGGAAATATTAAAAAAATTTTACAAAGTTAAAATAATCCTACAATCTCGCCATTTTCATCTAGGTCAATTTGATATGCGTTAGGAACTTTTGGCAAACCTGGCATTGTTAAAATATTATCTGTGTAAGCTACTAAAAAGCCTGCTCCAGCATTTACTCTCACATCTCTGATAGTGATTTCATAATCATCTACTGTTATATTTTTATTTGGATCATCTGATAGAGAATATGGGGTTTTGGCAACACATATTGGTAAATCACCATAGCCTAGACTTTCTAGTCTACTAATTTCTTTTTCAGCCTTTTTTGTGTAAACAACCCCTTTTGCTCTATAAATTTCTTTGGCAATAGTTTCTATTTTTTCTTTAGGTGATAATTTTTCATCATATAGGTATCTAAATTCATTATCATTTTTGCAAAGCTCTACTAAATTACGAGCAAGCTCTACCCCACCCGTTGATCCATCAGCATATACAGTTGTTTCTATAGCTTTTACACCTAATCTCTCTGTGAGCTTTTGAACTAATTCTATTTCTTTATCTGTATCTGTTGCAAATTTATTTATAGCTACTAAGATGTTGTTACCAAATTTTTTCATATTTTCAATATGGATTTTAAGGTTTTTAAAACCTTTTTCAAGGTATTCTAAGTTTTCAGATGCGAGCTCATCTAAAGACATGCCTGCATGGTATTTTAAAGATCTAATAGAGGTAACTATTACTGTTGCATCAGGCGCTAATCCACCTAACCTACATTTGATATCATTAAATTTCTCAGCACCTAGGTCTGCACCAAATCCTGCTTCAGTTACAGCATAATCAGCTATACCAAGAGCAGTTTTTGTAGCTATTAAAGAGTTACATCCGTGGGCAATATTTGCAAAAGGACCACCATGGATAATAGCAGGTGTGTTTTCTGTAGTTTGAACTAGGTTTGCTTTTAGAGCATCTTTCATAATTACTGCAACTGAGCCAGTAGCTTTGATATCATCAACCGTAACAGGATTATTTGCATAATCATAGGCTACAATCATCTTGCTAACTTTTTCTTTAAAATCTTCCATGCTTGTTGCAAGACAAAGTACTGCCATCATTTCTGTAGCAACTGTTATATCAAACTTATCCTCACGAGTTACCCCATCAGTTCTATTACCTAGACCAATTACGATATTACGAAGCGCCCTATCATTAAGGTCTACACATCTTCTCCAAACTATTTGATTTGGATCAATGTTTTTTTCATTGCCTTGGTAGATGTGGTTGTCTAAAATAGCAGCAACAAGGTTTACTGCAGATGTTATAGCATGAAAATCTCCTGTAAAGTGTAGGTTTATCTCATCCATTGGTAAAACTTGGCTATAACCACCACCTGCTGCTCCACCTTTTCTACCAAAAGATGGTCCTAGCGAAGGCTCTCTTAAAACTGAAATAGCACTTTTGCCAATATTGTTTAATGCCATTGATAAACCAATGTTCATAGTGGTTTTTCCTTCACCGCTTGGTGTAGGGTTTGTCGCTGTTACTAAAATTAATTTTGATCCTTCTTTTTTCTTATCTGCATATTCTAAGTCTAGCTTTGCCTTGTATTTGCCGTATTTATCGTAGTTTTTTACACCCAATTTTTGGCAAAGCTCATCAATCTCTTCTAGTTCAATCTCTCTTGCAATTTCTATATCTGTTTTCATAACTCAACCTTTCATAAAAAATAATGTAACATTATCCTATTTTTAAAGATAAATAAATTTTAACTTTAAGTATATTATCTAATAATAAAATTAATAATCAATATTTTATATAAATAAAAAAACCCAAGTCTGCATTTTTCGCAAACATGGGTTTATATTTTGGCTAATATCCTTCTATTATATAGTTATATCTTTACCTTCAAGGATAAGGTTCATATTTCTCATAGAGCACATTGCCCCACACATAGTACATGTATCTTCCTCTTCAGGTGCTGATGCTGCTCTATAGGCTCTACATTTTTCAGGATCCATAGCAAGTTCAAACATACCTTCCCAATCAATTTTTTGTCTTCTCTTACTCATTTCAAGATCCCACTTATCAGCATCTTTAAGTTTAGCAATATCTCCTGCATGGGCTGCAATTTTTGCTGCAACAATACCCTCTTTTACATCATCTACATCTGGTAGTCTTAAGTGTTCTGCTGGTGTTACATAGCATAGGAAATCTGCCCCATGGCTTGCTGCAATAGCTCCACCTATAGCACTTGTGATGTGATCATAGCCTGGTGCCACATCAGTAACTAGAGGTCCTAGAACATAGAAAGGCGCATTGTGGCATAATTTTTTTTGTAATTTTACATTTGTTTCAATATCATTTATTGGAACGTGGCCTGGTCCTTCAATAATAACTTGTACATCTTTTTCCCAAGCTCTTTTTGTAAGCTCACCTAAAGTTATAAGTTCAGCAATTTGAGCAGGGTCAGTTGCATCGTGAATACCACCTGGTCTTAGAGAATCACCAAGTGATAAGGTCACATCGTATTCTCTTAAAATATCTAATAATTCATCATAGTATTCGTAGAATGGGTTTTCTCTATCATTCATCATCATCCAGCCAAATAATAAAGATCCACCACGAGATACAATTTCATTTACTCTTCTGTTTCTTAAAAAGATTTCAGCATTGGCTCTGTTAATACCACAGTGGATTGTTACAAAGTCTACACCATTTTCAGCATGATTTCTAACTACTTCTAAAAATTCCTCTGCTTTAATGTGGCTTAGACCCTTATCTAAAAATCCAATGGCATCATACATAGGAACAGTTCCTATCATTGCAGTAGACTTCTCGATTAATCTTTCTCTAAACTCTTGAGTTTTTCCATAGTTTGAAAGGTCCATGATTGATTCTGCACCCATTTTTAGAGCCATATCAACTTTTTCCATTTCAAGATCTAGGTCATTGATATCTTTTGAAATACCAAGGTTAACATTTATCTTGGTTCTTAGACCTGTACCAATTCCTTCTGGAGAGATTGAGTTGTGGTTGATATTTCTTGGAATAGCAATCTCACCTTTGGCAATTTTTTCAACTAGATACTTTTCGCTAACGTTTTCTTTTTTTGCAACTATCTTCATTTCTTCAGTTACAAAACCATGCTTAGCTGCTTCCATTTGTGTCTTATATTTCATAAATTAAAAAAACCTCCTAAAAATTACTTATAGGAGTATAAATATGCTCCATTCCCGTGCAGGCATTATCCTGATTGGTTTAATGGTCGAAGTCAAAACTTCCTCTCAGCACAAAGCTCCCATAGGTTGATAATTTACAATTACTATTATAAAGGAGTTCTTAGAATTTGTAAAATATTATTAAAATTAAATAGTATAAAACTAAATGAAAGCACAAAAAATAATTGAAATCCGTATGGTTCAAATCTGATATTTATATTATAATCTATATAATAAGGAGAAGCTTATGGAAGAGAAGAAAAAACTAAAATTTATTTTTATTGCATTTATCCTTTTAATCAGTTTTGGAATCCTAGGTTATATGTATTTATTAGACCTAAATTTTGTAGATGCACTATATATGACCGTGATAACTGTATCTACCGTAGGTTATGGTGAAGTTGGAATTTCTAATAACCAGTCTGAACTATTTTCTGTACTGATGATATTTTTAGGAGTTGGCATAGTTGGATATGCATTTACTACATTTGTAGCAATGCTTGTTGAGGGTAAACTAGTAGATTTATGGAAGGGAAGCAAGATGGATAGGAAAATTTCAGCTTTAAATAATCATTATATAATATGCGGTTCTGGAGAAATAGCAGAGGTAATTATAGATAAATTTTTAGAAAATAATTTGGATTTTGTTGTAATAACTGATAAGACTAGAGATTTGGATGAATACAGTCATGATAATATTTTAGTTATAGAAGGCCAATCTACAGAGGAAAGTGTGCTAGAACATGCTGGTATTAATAAAGCTAAGGGACTAATCGCAACTCTAAATACGGAGGTAGATAATATTGTAACCGTTCTTACAGCTAGAAATATTAATAGGGATATATATATTATTGCCAATGCTTTAAGTAAAACTGGTAGCAAAAAATTATTAAAAGTTGGGGCCGACAAAACTTTATCAGCCGCTGAAATAAGTGGAAATAGGATGGCTTCACTAATGATAAAACCAAATATAATTTCTTTTTTAGATGTAGTTACCAGAATCGGTGATGTAGAATTAGACCTAGAAGAAGTCGTAGTTAAAAAAGGATCCTATCTTGAAAGAATGAGCCTAGTTGAAGCCCAGATTCCAAATAAAACAGGTCTTATAGTGCTTGCAATAAAAGAGAATACAAACGGTCAAATGATTTTCAATCCTCCTGTTGATTATATATTTAAAATAGGAGATATTTTAATAGTGTTAGGAAAAGAAGAACAGATTGAAAAGTTAAAATATCTAAGCGAATAAGCTTCTTAGTTTTTTACTAGAGATTAATAATAAACAAAACTTATTAATATAAAAGCATCTACCATAGTCGATAGATGCTTTTTTAATTTTTAAATAGAATTTAGAGCTTGTTCTATATCCGCTATAATATCATCAATATGTTCTGTTCCTATTGATAGACGTACTGTGGTTTTTCCTATACCTTGGCTTTCTAATTCTTCATCATTTAATTGGGAGTGAGTAGTTGTTGCTGGGTGAATTACCAAGCTTTTTACATCAGCTACATTTGCTAGGTTTGAAAATATTTTTAGCTTATCTATAAAGGCACGGGCATCTTCTTCGCCACCTTTTACATCAAAGGTAAAGATACTTCCTGCTCCATTTGGGAAATATTCTTTATAAAGTTCATGGTCAGGATGGTTTTCTAATGATGGGTGGTTTACCTTCGTCACTTTTTCGTGATTATCTAAATATTCGACTACTTTTAGGGCATTTTCTACATGGCGCTCTACTCTTAATGAAAGTGTTTCTACCCCTTGTAATAATAAAAATGCATTAAATGGTGATATAGATGCTCCTGTATCCCTAAGTAAGATTGCTCGTATATATGTTGTTAGTGGTCCTTGAGCTGCTGCTTCAGTAAATGATACTCCGTGATAGGATTCATTAGGCTCTGATAAGTTTTTAAATTTACCAGAAGACGCATAATCAAATGTACCATTTTCTACTATGATGCCACCTAGGGTAGTTCCGTGTCCTCCAATAAATTTTGTAGCAGAATGAATTACTACATCTGCCCCATGATCTATTGGTCGAATTAAGTATGGAGTAGCAAAAGTGCTATCTATCACTAGTGGAATGTTATGTTTGTGGGCTAGGGCAGCTACTTCATCAATGTTAATAATATTGCTATTTGGATTACCTAAAGTTTCGATAAATATTAGTTTTGTATTTTCTTTGATAGCTGCTTCAAAATTTTCTACTTTAGATGGGTCTACAAATGTAGTATCCACCCCATAATCAGGAAAAGTGTGGCGTAAATAGTTGTAGGTTCCTCCATAAATAGTTTCTGCCGATACAATATGATCCCCTTTTTGAGCTAAGGCTTGGAAAACATACGCTGTAGCAGCTGCACCACTTGCCACAGCTAAAGCTGAACTACCCCCCCTCTAGGGCTGCAAGACGCTTTTCTAAAACATCTTCAGTTGGATTTGTTAATCTACCATATATATTTCCAGCATCTGTTAGGGCAAATCTTCCTTGAGCTTGGCCTGTATCTTTAAATACGTAGGAAGTTGTTTGATATATAGGAACAGCACGGGCTCCTGTAGCTGGATCTGGCTCTTCTTGTCCAACATGTAGGGCTAGGGTTTCAAATTTTGCTTGGTTAAGTTCTTTGGTCATGATAATTTTCTCCTTAATTTTTGTTTTTATATTTACTAATAACGTGTGCTTATTTTAATCATTTTAAACAGTTTTAAATTATAAGGAGATACATTCGTTCATCCCAAAGGGTGGACCTGAAGCTCCTTATATTTTTTTTGTATATCATAGTAAGCTCCATTCCATAAAAAAAGAGGAGCCGCTAGGCTCCTCGTAGTCTAATCCCAAATTTATCGCTAACGATTTTTGGGTACAAGAAAGCCTGCCCATGAATCCATCATGTGCATCATACCCATCATCATATTTTTGTTTGAATGAATGCAGTACATATTAGCCTCCTTGTTTTTAATATTTGTGATTATTCTATACCAGTTTTTTACTATTGTCAAGTATTAGCCAATTAAATTTATTTGGTTTTGACAAGTTTTACTTTTTGTGATATTTTTATTAAAATCAAATCAAGAGAATAGTATCTAGTCTATTGGATTTATAAAAAGCTTTATATTTTAGTGAAAGAAATGAAGTGAGACTATTAGAATATATTAATAGTGAGTTAAGGTGGTAACGTGAGTCTTTGCCCTTATGGGGGAAGGCTTTTTTTTAAAAAATATTTAAAATAAAGGAATTAAAATCATGCCAATTATTCTAGAAGATGGACTGATTACAAAAGAGAATTTATCAAAAGAAAATATTCTAACAATAAATATTGAAAACTCAAAAAAGCAAAATGAAAGAGATATAAAAATTGCCATAGTAAACCTCATGCCCAACAAGGAAGAAACGGAAATTAATTTACTAAAGCTCCTTTCTAGTGAATATCAAATAGAAGTAGATTTTACTAGAACTGCAAGCTATGTAAGCAAAAACTCCGATCAACAAAGGCTAGAAAAATACTATAAGACCATAAATGATATAAAAAATAAGAAATATGATGGTTTAATAGTAACCGGAGCACCAGTAGAAGATAGACCCTATAGTGATATTGCTTATTGGAAAGAATTAACAGAGATTTTTGACTTTGCAAAAAACAATGTTAGATCTACCCTATTTATCTGTTGGGCAGCTGTTGCAAGTTTAGAATATTTTTACAATATAAAGTCCACCTTTGTAGAAGAAAAGATTTTTGGAATATATGAATATGAAAAGAATTTAGATTCTAAACTACTGACAGGACTTGATGACCATTTTTTCATCCCTCAATCTCGCTACAAAAAGCTAGATAAAAATAATATTTCTACTGATGAATTAATAATCTTAGCCGAAAATCAAGCAACTGGAGTAAGTCTTATAGAGTCCACAGACAGCAAATTTATCTTTAACTTAGGCCATCTAGAGTATTCAAAAGAAACCTTGCATAATGAATACGTAAGAGATATTAGTAAAGGACTAGCTACAAAAATACCCAGAAATTATTATATAAATTCTACAGCTAGTATAGGAAATGTAAATTATAGTTGGAAATCTACAGCAAAAAGTCTTTTTAAAAATTGGATTAATTATTATATCTTTTAGAAAGACTATATGAAAATTTAGAAGATAAATATATAATAATTGAATATTAACTGGCAATCGAAATGTAAATATAAGGGGCTACCACCAACATTCCCCTATTATAACTATGGTTATTCACCACTTGTACTACTAGCCCATTCATTAATAAAGTTCTTCTTACTATGTATCAGATGATTTTTCTTTAATTTCATTCGCTCGACCCACTTAAAAAGCACCTATCAATTTTAATAGTTGCTTTCTTATTCTTTTACAAACGTTATCTGTAATTTCATCCTATATTATTTCGAATTAAAATCTCTATATTCATAAACCTAAAAACCATAATTTTTATTATATTTATAGCCTTTTTGCGAATGATATAAAATTGTATATTCCTAATATTTATTAATAAATATTTATATATATTCTTCTATATTTACAATATTTTAATATTTTTAAAAATTGTTAAATCTTTTTATAACAAAATAATAATAATTTATTTTAGATCAAATCAGAAACATATAAATATGTTTACCAACCTACGTTATTCATTAAATATTAATATTCTCTACCCAAAATTTGTCCTTTACTCATTTCTTTACTTTTTATAAATTAGCATATATAAGTTAAAGCTAAACTTAAGTTATAGATAATTATAGCTAAAAATAGGAAAACCTTTCAAAATTTTATATTTTAGAAAAATATAAATATATCTAACTTTGTTTTGACACTGCTACAAATTAATGTATAATTATTCTCGTTAAAGATTTAATAACATATGATTAGGAGATGTAAAAATGTTTAAAATCAATGTACCTTACGATGACACAACTATGGAAGTTGCACTAAAAGATGAAAACTTTGCAGGTAAATTAGAAGGAAAACAAACTAATTATATACCTGAAAAGCCTCAAGACCAAATAGTAGAAGACTCTTTAGATAATCCAATTGGACAAAAGAGTTTAGAAGAACTTGTAGTAGGTAAAAAGGATATAGTTATTATCAGTTCAGACCATACCCGTCCAGTTCCTTCAAAAATAATTACACCTATTTTATTAAGAAGAATACGCTCTGCTAATCCAGATGCTCGCATACGTATTCTGGTAGCTACAGGATTCCATCGTCCATCAACTAGAGAAGAATTAATAAATAAATATGGACAAGAAATTGTAGATAACGAAGAAATTGTAATGCATGTATCAACTGATGATAGTTCAATGAAACAAATTGGAACTTTACCAAGCGGTGGAGCATGCATAATTAACAAAATTGCTGCGGAATGTGATCTTTTAATTGCTGAAGGTTTTATAGAAGCTCACTTTTTTGCAGGATTTTCTGGTGGAAGAAAATCTGTTTTACCAGGTATTGCTTCTTATAAAACTATCATGGCTAACCATAGTGGTGAATTTATAGAAGATAAAAATTCAAGACCTGGAAATTTAAGCCATAATTTAATCCATGAAGATATGGTTTACGCAGCAAGGACTGCAAAACTTGCATTTATAGTTAATGTTGTATTGAATGGAAAACATGAAATTATCGGTTCATTTGCTGGTGATATGGAACAAGCTCATAAGGTAGGTTGTGATTTTGTTCGAGAACTAGCTAGCGTTAAAAAAATTGACTGTGATATTGCTATTACAACAAATGGTGGTGCTCCTCTTGATCAAAATATATACCAAGCTGTAAAAGGCATGACTGCTGCAGAAGCAACAGTAAAAGAAGGTGGAGTTATTATCTGTTGTTGTGCATGTGGTGATGGTCACGGTGGAGAAGGTTTCTACCACAATATTGCCGATGTAAAAGATCCTAGAGAATTTGAAGAATTAGCTGCTAATACTCCAAGACTAGAAACCTTACCAGATCAATGGACTGCTCAAATTTTTGCACGTATTCTTTCACACTATCATGTAATAATGGTATCTGACCAAGTAGATGAAAAACTTGTAACTGACATGCACATGCAACTTGCAAGAACCATGGATGAAGGAATAGAAAAAGCCTATGAAATCATGGGTAAAGATGCAAAAGTTGTTGTTATTCCAGATGGTTTAGGCGTAGTAGTTGAAAAGTAAATATATAAGGAGATAAGATGCTTTCAAAATTAATAGCAGAATTTTTAGGAACTGCCCTTATGATAATTTTTGGGGTGGGTGTTCATTGTGACGAAGTACTTAATAAAACCAAATACCAAGGTTCAGGACACTTATTTGCTATAACTACATGGGGATTTGGTATAACTATAGTACTTTCAGTATTTGGAGATGTATGTATAAACCCAGCTATGGCTTTAACACAAGCAATTATTGGTCTTATTCCATGGTCATACTTTATTCCATATGTTATAGCTGAACTTCTAGGAGCATGCCTTGGGGCCCTAATTTGTTATGTATTATATAAGGGTCAATTTGATTCATCAGAAGATATTGACCCAGTTAAAGTTAGAAATATATTTTCTACAAACCCAATATATAGAAGCATTCCTAGAAACTTTTTTGTAGAGTTTTTTGCTACATTTATATTCCTATCATCTATCCTAGGTCTTGTTAAAAACCAACCAGACTTTGTACCAATAGGTGTTGGATTGTTAGTATGGGCTATTGGTATGGGTCTAGGTGGTCCAACAGGATTTGCAATGAATCCAGCTAGGGACCTAGGTCCAAGACTTGCTTATAGCTTATTACCAATCAAAAACAAAACAGATAATGATTGGAAATATGGACTAACAGTACCAGGAATTGCACCTTATCTAGGTGCCGTTGCAGCAGCATTGTTTGCTATATTTTATTTAGGATTTTAAAATATATATTATTAAACTAATCAGCATAAAGATTTTAACCTTTATGCTGATATTTTTTTTATAAGTTTACAAATAAAATAATTTTACATATTTTATTTGAGGTATCTGATAAAAACCTATCTTTTTATCTATCAAGTCACTTAGCCATAATAGGTAAAAATATTTCTATTAATAGAATATAACTTTATAAGCGCTATATCTTCCTAATTTTTTAGTTAAGATTTTTAGTTATGGTGTATATTTAGATATTCGTTCATAGTTTCAGCCAGTTTTATACCATTCATATTCTGGATTTGATTCATATTAATTGTTATTTCTCCATATCCCATTGCAAGGTTTATTTTGGTCAAAGACTTTTTTAATAATGATAACTTATCCAAATACATTTTCTCATCTTTCAAAAATATTGATATCATCCCTTGGTTCATTAAAGGCATATACTCTATCCTATCAACTGAGTTCCAATTAATTAAAGAATTTTTCAAAGATAATATACTTGATTGTCATAAAATCCATCGTTTTCTAGAATTAAGATTGGTTTATTTATTAAAATATTTTTAATGTAAAAGAATGTTGTCACACAAAAAAATATAATTCCAAATAAAGAAATAATTGTTATAAGCATAGTAAATAAAATATTACCTATAGAAAATCCAAATAATAATATAAACATTGACAAGACTGTTATGAAAATGCCCATTAAACTCAACTTTATACTTTTAAACTTATCGCTAAATATTTCTACTCTGTTATTCATGGTTCTTCCGAACAAATTTTAATGCTAAATATTAATAAACTTTTAGACATAATTAAAATATTTTGTCTTGTTTTATTATTATAACCTATTTTATTAGTTCTAATCACTTTTTAGCTTGACAAAATTTAATAACTTTTATCGGTCATTATAGAGAATTGTAAGTAAACAAAAAAGACCTACTAAAGATTTGCTTTAGTAGGTCTGAAATATAAAAATAGATTATTAACTTGTGATTAGGGATATGAAATAATTAATTGTTCCATTTTCAATCAATATATAAAGACCGAGTCCAATAAACACGACTGGTACAATTATTTTTTCGTACTTTTCTACGATCTCTCCGATAGCAGAAATTGAGGCAAGACTTTGAGATAATTTGCATAGAATCAAAATCCCTAAAGCAAATATTACTAGACTTATACTAATCTCAATCAAACTCTTTCCTGTAAAATAAGGGATATAAATCCCTAAATTATCTCCACCCATTGCCATTGTTAAACTTGTAAATGCTAAGATTTTTGATCCATCTCCGGTAATTTTTCCCTCGATGTCCTCTTCATCAATATCTTCATCCACAAAAATTGATCTTATACCAAGACCTAGTGGAATTAGACCAAGGAGTCCGATAATCCAATCTTGTGGAATAAAATTTAAAAAGTAAGCGGCAATAAGACTAATCAGTACAAGCAGTCCTGTACCTAAATACTGTCCTGCATAAATTGATTTCAAGCCTTCCTTGCCTTGACTGGCGAATAAAATAGTCAAAACAACTAAGTAGTCAATTGATGTAGAGAAAAAAACTAATAAAGCGGATACTATTGTTTCCATTATTTCTCCTTTCAAAATATTTAATTTTTATATCCAATGAAAAATTGACCGCATATACATTGTGCCTTGGCAATTGCCAAAGGAGACATTTGAAGAAATAATTTCACAATTTTCTCACCTTTTCTTTTAATATTAGCTAAAGTTTACTAAAATAGTCGGATTTTGTCAAGTATGCTGATAGATACCAATGCAAACTATAGAGATTGAAAATATATAAATTAGATCGACTAAACATTATTTTTCTAATATTGACTTATCTCATTCACTCTTTTCTGAACTGCGTAGTAATCATATCAAGCTTGTAAATTAAGATCATGACCATTAAATGCTGGATAGATAGTAGCTTACCTTGTCTTATGCTTTCTTACATCAAACTTATCCTTTATTCTTTTTAAATCTGACTAATACCGATAGACTATCCTATTAGAACCATCCATTAAATCTTTCAAGGCATTAAGCTTTCTATCAAGGATATGGATCATATTTATATCTTTACCATAAATAGAACCAGATATCATTTGAAGTAACTTATTAGAAAGAGCTGCAGCATTAACTGCATCTATATCTTTATTCTTAATACTAACTACCAAGTTTTTTTATGTATCGTAAATATCCTTTTTTATCTGATATTTTTACTGATTAATTCACTTGTCAAGTCCTAATATCCATCCCGTTCACTACCCCTAAATTATCCATAGTGTCTATATACCTTGTTATAATATACACTTAAACTGTTACAACAAGATATATTTTAAATGAAAAATGATTTTTAAGATTTCTTTTTAAATCCTAAAATGCAACTGTTTAAACTTTTATAGCCTGTTATCTTATTTTCTTGATATCAATACCACTGTCTCCACATGTGATACATAGGCTTTTTTCAGAATCTTGTTTACTTCATATCAATATTTCCTATTATTCTTCAAATGAAGCTCTCCCCAACACAAATAAAATAAATCATCTTCTTGAAGCGATAAATAAATTTTAAAAATTGTATTTAACATTTTTTTATTTTCTATAACTTCAAACTCATAACTGCTATCTTTTAGTTCAGTGTCTTCTCTTATTTTATCCATAACATAGTATAAAGCAAATTTGACATCACAGGAATTATTGTTCTTTTTTAAATATTCTATAGTCAACTCTTTTACTTTATCAGAATAGTTTTCAATGAAAAATTTTTCAAAATCTTTGTAAGATTTTTCAAATCTCCACGATATAATCTCATTCATACCTATTGAAAAACTAGATAAGTTAAGACTTGTAATGAGAATATCATAGTCTGTATTCCAATCAGTAAGAATTTGTCTTCTATATTTAATTACTTCTAAAAGTTCTTCTTTATCATCTTTTTTAATACAGCAATTTATTTTATCTATAATTTCGAATTCTCTTAGAAGATACTCTATGTAATCATATTCTAAATAAAATGAACAACTTTCATAATAATTAAGCCAATTTTTCGGATAGATAACAGGATAAAACATACCATTTTCTATTCTTGATATTTGGTTATCTACTGATTTTAGAATTTGAGACAATATTGCTGCAGATTTTTTTGCTAATACATATCTATCCCTACCTTCTTTATTAATTGTGTAAAAAACTGCAAAAAAAGATATAAACGTTGCGCCCATAATTCCCAAAAAAGTTATTTGATTATCCGTAAAATTTTCAGCAAAAATAATCAGAATAACTAGTCCCACTACAATTAACACAAATATACTCATTGCACCTCGAAATGATAATGGTTTATTATTTCTTATAATGTTAAAATTGTGACTCGACATGACTGATTCTAAAATTTCAACATCATCGATTTTAAATTTGTTTTTTTTATTAAACATTTAACCCTCCATTTTTATTTAAAATAACAAAAAAATCATATTAAATAGCAGACTATAAAATAATTTTACATAAGACAATCGGGTATTTAAAATATTTATGTAATTTCCAAACATTGTCTGGAATATTATATCTTATTAATCCTATTTAATAAAATTGTTACCAATCAACAACCTTATTAAATGTCAGATTTTTAATATACTTATTTTCACTGAGATGTATTTACCAAAAGGATCTTAGGTATGAATCTTCTTTTATATCCTCGATTATTTCCTCATAGTCTTTCATTATCTCCTGACTTCCTCTTTTTTTGAGGTTCTCTCTATTGCTTCTTTTAAAATTTCATAATCTATCTCATCTTTTTTCAGCTTGTAGAGAGTGTATAGGTCATAAAAATCTCTCATTCGTATTGTTGTTATATTTCTTCTGATTTTGGTTTCGTATTTTTCAGCTAAAATTGTTTCTAATGGATATGCCATTATTTTTATATCTTCTTTGCTAAAGATACATGGATAGATGTATTCTATTTCCCTTGGTATTGTTGCTTCTCCCGTTGTTAGGTCTAGTTTCATAGGGCTTTTTACTCATTCCTATTTTTACTAATAGCAATCAAAAAAGCACCTACCATTTGATAGATGCCGTTAAACAAATTTAAATTACTCTTTTACTATAGGAACCCATAATTCCATTTGATAATCTTCTGAATTAGGGTCTCCATCTCCATATACTTCAAAATCAGGACTTTCATCATGTCTATATCCTTCTTTAGGGAAGAAATATGAAATAATATACTTCCATCCTTCGTGAATGCACTTTGGTATAGGACCTTCTAAGTTTACAATAGCATACTCTTTTTCAGGAATGCTGAGTATGTCTAACCCTAACTCCTCAGCTTTTACTTCATCCGTTAAATCAAAACCAGCTAAATATATAAATGAATCTTCTTCATCCATTATATAGTCATATCCTACGCCAAAGATTTGACCATTACCAAACTCTTCAAATTTTTCTCTTGGTACTTTTTCAACCAGTTTATCCCAAACTTTTGGGAAATTTGAACTTTTAGTTACATCCGATTTAATACCAGCTACTTTAAACGCTTTCTTTTTCTCAATCTTAATATCCATTTGATTTCCTCCTTGAACTGAAATTGAAAAGTAGATTCTTGAGAAATATTGATACTTTTCTTCTTTTTTTACTTGACCTGGAGTTAGCTTATGAAAACTTTTAAAAGCTAAGGCAAAAGAATCCTGAGAATTATAACCATATTTTATTGCGATGTCTATAATTCTTTTATCTGAATTTTTTAAATCAATTGCAGCATTTGTCATCTTTCTTAATCTTATATATTCAGATAATGAATATCCTGATACGATTGAAAATATTCTTGAAAACATTGGAAATGAATATCCTGTTATCCGTGTTATTTCTTTTTCATCAAGTTCATCAGTTAAGTTATCTTCAATATAGTCTATTGCTAAGTTAAAAGATTTCATTATATCCATATTTCCACCACCTTTCATTTAAATTGTACAAGGATTTATTAAATTATACCCGATAATGCAAATACAAATATTATAGCATCACATGTTTATACTATTTTTCTTCTCTACAAGACTTCTTATCTTGCCCTTTATACTCTCGATATTAATCACGATAATACCTCCATATATTTTCTAATTTCATCTTCTATTTTAAGTAGTCTACTGTATTTTATGAGTCGTCTTAGATTTTTATTTGATGATTTAAAGTATCTTTTCATGGCTTCTGTAAAAATCTGCTTATCTATTTTTTCTCTGTCGATTATAATATCGCAAATTGTTCTTTCAATATCATAAACCGATATAAGATTGCCTTGTGGTGATTTTATTTCTGTCTTTCCAAGTTCGTATAAGTCTTTTTTTACATAGTGAAATTGTAGATCTTCATATCTTTTTTTGATATGGCTTGCATTATAGCCTTGGGGTACAGAGATATGAAATACATTTGGAGTCCTGTCTGATAGATCGTGGAGGTATAGTGCTGTTTGATGAGAAAATATAATTCGATTACTATTAGATGATATTAAAACAAAATCGTCTATTACTTTCCCTTTTAATTGATATAGTCCTGGTCTTAATCTTTCTAATTGTCCGATTTTTGTTAATTCTGATAAATTATGCCTAGTATATCCAAGTTCTTCTGCTTCTTTGTTGGTAATCACTACATTTTCTTGTATATATTCTTTAAGTGTATTCATAGTCCACCTCCTCTCGTATTCGCTTTTATTATATGTTATAAAAGCGAATATGTAAAGTTAGGTTGTGATTGTTTTATATTTTGAAAAGGATGTAACGAATCCTTACTACCTTAAATAAAAAAAGAGCAGCCTTTTAAGCTACTCTTGTAGAAAGTACAAAATGAGTTTATTTTATTTTTTGTGTTTCCTCATACTAGTCTCAAAACTACTCTTACGTCCATGTAGTTTTTTTGGGTCTTTTTGACGTATCCTTCTTCATCTTTATCGAAGACAAAACGCTTATAAAACTGCTTAAAATGCAGGATTTCTATATTTACATCTTTTGTATCAACGCTATAGTCTCCACATGCATAGTCTGAGGAAACATATCTACTGCTTTTATTTTTTCTAATTTATATCCCCTATCCATAAATCTTTTTATATCACGGGCTAGTGTTTGGGGATTGCAGGATATGTAGACTATTTTTTCTATGCCTGCATTTGCTATTGTTTTTACTACATCTTTATCTAGTCCTGCTCTTGGTGGGTCTACTGTTACTGCGTTTATTTTTTCTTTTTTTATGAAATTACTATCTATAAATTTTGCATTTTTTGCTATAAATTTATAGTCTTTTAGCTTATTTCTTTTTGCATTTTCTTTGGCATCATTTATTGCATTTTTATTTATCTCGACTCCTACTATATGATCATCATTTATTGACATGGAACTTGTAGCAGAACCACAGTAGAGGTCTAGGAGCTTTTGATTTTCTCCTAAAAAGTCTCTGGCTACCCCATATAAATCTTCTATCTGATAATCATTTACTTGATAAAAATCATTGGCACTTATTTTAAATTCTTTTTGCCCAATTTTATAATCTAGGTAGCCTTCTCCACTTATGGTAATTAAATCTCTACCAATTAATAGATTAATACTATAAATGCTATTTGAATATTTTTCTTTTATGTAAGCAATAGACTTATTATCAAAGTTTCCTTGTAAGTTTAATAGGATATTATTTTCACTTACTCTAATTGATATTTCTTTTATACTACCTATAAATTTATGATTGATATCCTTGCTTATCTTTTCAATATCAGCTAAATTTTCAGATATTTTTTCAGCTGCAATTAGACATTCATCTATTTTTACCATTTTTTTAGAATAAGTTTCTAGATAATTTAATCCGCCGGCCTCATCCACTTGTAGGCGTATTTTGTTTCTATATCTAAACTCCTGGCTTTCAATAATTTCTAAATCTTCTAAAACTATGCCAGCTGATTTTTTTATAGCATTTTTTATTAGGTTCTTTTTTAAATCAATTTGGGTTTCATAATTGATATCCATTATAGAACAACCTCCACATTCATAAAAATATGGACATGGAGGTTTTCTTTGATAATCACTTTTTATTTTTGTATTTATTTTTCTAGCTTCTAAGAAATTTTTCTTTTCTGCTATTATTTCGGCATCCAGAGTTTCACCGTAAACTGCATTTTCTACAAATACAGTTTTTCCTTTTGTACGGGCTACTCCTCTGCCATCTTGGAGGATATCAATTATCTTAATGTCTTTTAAAATCATTAGATAACTTTTGCTTCTCCCTTATAAATTACTCCACCGATTGGATCTACTGTTATGGTATCCCCATCTTTTACAAGATTACGGATATTAAAGGCTCCTACTACGGCTGGTAGGTTAAAGTGAACTGCTGCAATTGCAGTGTGGCTTGTTAGCCCACCTTCTTCGGTAACAATTGCACTTGCTTTTTGGATGTATTGGGTAATATCTGCATCGGTAAATTTAGCCACTATGATGTCACCATCTTCAAATTTTTCTTCAAGTTCTTTTTGAGTGGATGCAAGGCATACTTTTCCTGAAACTGATTTTGTTCCAATACCAGTACCGCTTGTAATAATATCACCTATAATGTGAACTTTTATTAGGTTAGAGTTTCCAGATATACCTAGTGGAATACCTGCTGTTACTACTGTAAGATCTCCTTCTGAAACAAATCCTTCATTAATCGCCCCAAAGATTGCACGATCGATAAGTTCATCTGTCTCTTGCGCCTCTTGGATTACAATTGGATATACTCCCCAAACTACTGATAATTGGCGAGCTACTCTTTCTGTAGTAGTGGCTGCAATTGAGTTTGTTTTTGGTTTAAATTTAGAGATTACTCTTGATGTATTACCACTTGCTGTACATGAAATGATTGCTTTTGCATCTAGAGTTTCTGCAAGGTCACAGGTATTTTTTGCAATAGCATTTGTTGTAGTAAATGATGATGAAATATTTGTTTGATATATATTTTCAATAAAGTCATCGGATAATTCTGTTGTGATACAAATATTTCTCATAGTACGAACTGCTTCTACTGGGTATTTACCACCCGCAGTTTCTCCTGAAAGCATTACACAGTCTGTACCATCGATGATGGCATTCGCAACATCTGTTGTTTCAGCCCTAGTTGGTCTTGGGTTTCTAATCATAGAGTCAAGCATTTGTGTTGCTGTTATAACTGGTTTTGCAGCTTTATTTGCTTTTCTAATAATTTCCTTTTGAACTATTGGGATAAGTTCTGTTCTAATTTCTACACCAAGATCACCACGAGCTACCATGATTCCATCAGATGCTTCGATAATTTCTTCTATATTATCTACACCTTCTTGGGATTCGATTTTAGAAATAATTTTAATGTGATCGCCACCATGGTCTTCTAGGACTTTTCTTATATCATAAACGTCTTCTTTTTTACGAACAAAAGATGCAGCTATAAAGTCTATATCATTTTCTATACCAAATTTAATGTCATCAATATCTTTTGGAGTAAGAGATGGTAAATTTGTTTTACTACCTGGTAGGTTAACTCCCTTATGGTTTGATAAAATACCAGTATTTAGCACTTTGCAAACTACATCTGTGCCATCTATTATCTCTGTTACTTCTAATTGCACTAGACCATCATCAATATAAATATTTGATCCTACCTCTACATCATTTGGAAGTCCTTCGTAAGAAACAGAAACTATATCCTCAGTACCCTCCACATCACGAGTTGTTAGTGTAAATACGTCATCTGGCTTTAGGTAAACTTCATCTACATTAAAGTTTCCCGTTCTAATTTCTGGACCCTTAGTATCAAGCATAATTGCGACTGGAGCATTTAGTTTTCTTCTAACTTTTCGAATAGTTTTTATTTTTGCAAGATGCTCTTCATGGGTACCGTGGGAGAAGTTTAGTCTTGCAACATTCATTCCACTATTTATAAGTTCTTCAAGGATTTCTGGTGATTCAGATGAAGGTCCTATAGTACAAACTATTTTGGTTTTTTTAAGAATATCTGGTACTTGATTCATTATTAACTCCTTTACTAATTATTTTGATAAGTTATTTGCTAATTGGTATAGGTGTTCATCAAATTGAGATTTTGTATTGACTGCATCTTCTATACTCACCTCAATAAGCTCGCCATCTACATAACCAATAGCAAGATTTGTTTTTTCTTCTGATAATAATTCTACAGCACGCGCTCCCATTGTCGATCCTAATAATCTATCTGCAACTGATGGTGAGCCCCCTCTTTGTACGTGGCCTAGGACAGTTACTTTTGTTTCTATACCTGTTTTTTCTTCTAGTTCTTTGGCGATAGAATATGGGTCTCCAACTCCTTCTGCAAGTGTTATAAGGTGGTGAAGTTTTCCTCTTTTTCTACCATGTTCCATTTTTTCTACTATGTCATCCATAGAAAAATCATGTTCTGGGACAATTATAGATTCTGCTCCACCTGCTAGACCTGAATATAATGCAAGATCCCCACAGTTTCTACCCATTACCTCTACTACAACTGCCCTACCGTGGGAGCTTGAGGTATCACGAAGTTTTCCTATAGCATCACTTACTGTTTCCATAGCTGTAAAAAATCCGATTGTAAAATCAGTATAGCCCATATCATTATCAATAGTACCTGGAATACCTACGGTTTTTATTCCTAAATCTGATAGAGCCTTAGCCCCTTTTAAGGATCCATCTCCACCAATAACTATTAATCCTTCAATTCCGTAATCAGATAAGATTTGCGCAGCTCTTTCTTGGCCTTCTTTAGTGGTAAAATCTGTAGATCTTGCTGTACCTAGAATAGTACCACCCTTGTGGATGATATCAGCAACTGATGATACATTCATTTCATATATATCACCTTTCATTAGACCATCGTATCCATTTCTGATGCCCTTTATCCTCATGCCATTATTTAGGGCAGATCTTACTGCTGCTCTTATAGCTGAGTTCATACCAGGCGCATCGCCACCACTAGTTAAAATACCTATAGTATTCATATAAACTCCTTATTCTAACTTAACATTTTCTTTTCCTAAAAATTGTTCTAACTTATTTATATTTTGGCTGCTAGCATCTACCCACAGCCTTTTATCAAGCTTAAAGGATTTATTGCGGTCTGCAAAGTAAACCACAACTGGGGTCTCTCCCCTACAATCCTTTAGCACTTCTCTTAAATTATTATACTCGTTATAATTAGTTTTTAAGTACAGGGTTCTAAAATCCATGTTTTCTAAGTCTATAAATTCTTGGGATAATAATTTTACATCATCATCGTCCACTTGTAATTTACCCTTAACAAGGACTACTTTGTCATCTTCAATTAAATTTCTATACTTTTTATAGGTTTCTGGAAAAATTACCATTTCTATTGACCCATAGAGATCTTCTATATTTGCAAAAGCCATTAGGCTTCTTTTTTTGGTCATTATTTCGGATTTACTAGTAATAATTCCTGCCATGGTTACAAATCTATTATCTAAATTTGCTATCTGTGGCTCAGTTAGCTCCTCCTTATAATTTGTTCTAAAGCTAATAGTATTTTTTAATTTATCACTGGCCTCACTTAATGGATGGTCTGAAATGTAAAAACCTAGCACATCTTTTTCCAAAGATAGTTTCACATTTTTTGGATATTCGCTAATATCTGGGAAAGTTATATCGCTGGTTTGATTTGAACTTTCATCAGCCATGTCTAGTAAATTCATTTGTCCTTTTACATTTACTTTTTGGCCCTCGTGGATATTTGCCATAGCTTTTTCATAAACAGCCATAAGTTTTGAACGAGCGTAACCCATGCTATCAAAGGCTCCTGCCTTAATTAAAGATTCTAAACCTTTTTTATTTAGCGCCCTGCTATCATAGGCTTCTACTCTTTCTAAAAAATCTTTGAAGTTTAAAAATTCCCCATCACTTTCGCGAGCTGCTATAATTGCACCTATAAAATTTATACCAAGATTTTTAATTCCTGATAAACCAAATATAATTTTGCCATCTTTAGCAAAAAACTTTTGATAAGATAAGTTTACATCTGGTGCAATTACTTCTATGCCCATAGATTTTGCTTCACTTACATATAAATATAGTTTTGAAGCACTGTCCATAACAGAAGAAATAAGGTTTGCCATGTATTCTTCTGGATAATAGTATTTTAGATATGCTGTTTGGGCCGCTACTAATGAGTAGGCCGCAGAGTGAGATTTATTAAAGGCATATTTTGCAAAAGAAATCATCTCATCATAGATTTTATTAGCAGCTGCCTCACTGACACCATTTCTCACACAACCTGGGACTAAGATATCTCCGTTTTCATCTACTTTACCGTGGACAAAAACTTCTCTATTCGCTTCCATGATGTCCATTTTTTTCTTACTCATCGCTCGTCTTAGATTATCAGCCTCTCCTAGAGAAAATCCTCCAAGTTGCTGAACAATCTGCATTACCTGTTCTTGGTAGACAATAATCCCATAAGTAACTCCTAATATAGGCTTTAATTTTTCATCTATAAATTTAACATCTTCTGGATGATTTTTATTGTGGATGTAGGTTGGAATCTCATCCATTGGCCCTGGCCTAAAAAGTGAGTTTGCTGCAACCAAGTCATCAAAAACTGTCGGTTTTAAGTTTTTAAGGAAGTTTCTCATACCTGGAGATTCAAATTGGAAAAGACCAATAGTTTTCGCCTTGTTAAATTGATCTATAATATTTGGATCATTTTCATCTATGTCTTCTATATCAATCTCTACACCATGATTTGTTTTTACATCTTTGATAGTGTCTTTGATAACTGTAAGATTTCTAAGTCCTAAAAAGTCCATTTTTAATAAACCAAGTTCTTCTATCTCTGTCATATTAAATTGAGTTACTACTTGGTCATTGGATAAGGCTAGAGGAACAATATCTGTAAGTATTTCCTTACTCATAACAACCCCTGCAGCATGGATGGATGTATGGCGAGGAAGTGCTTCTACTTTTCTTGCAGTATCTATTAACCTTTTACTTTCTGCATCATTTTCATAGGACTCACGAAACTTATCTGACTCTTCTAATGCGCGGTCGAGGGTCATATTAATTACAGCAGGTACTAATTTTGCTATTTTATCTACCTTGCCATAAGAAATATCTAATACACGACCTACATCACGGATGGCATTTCTAGCCTGCATCCTACCAAAGGTTATGATTTGAGAAACGTGGTCACGACCATATAGCTCGTTTACATATTCTACAACTTCATCACGTCTAACATAGTCAAAGTCGATATCTATATCAGGCATAGAAACTCTTTCTGGGTTTAGAAATCTCTCAAAAATAAGATTATATTTTAAAGGATCTATCTGAGTTATGTCAAGGGCATAAGAAACCAAAGATCCAGCAGCAGATCCACGGCCAGGCCCTACTGCTATATCATGTTCTCTAGCAAATCTTACAAAGTCCCAAACAATTAAGAAATAATCTATATAACCCATACTATTGATTACGTTTATTTCTTTCATAGCACGGGCTCTGATCTCTTCATCTACATTTTCATATTTTCTAGCAAGTCCCTCATCAACTAATTGGGTGAGATATTTTAGATTCGTCATACCTTCTGGTAATTTTGAAAAATATGGCAAGTGGGGATTGTGAAATTCTATTTCAACATTGCACATATCGGCAATTTTATTAGTATTTTCAATGGCTCTTTCATAATTTTTAAAAATAGCATGCATTTCATCAGGTGATTTTAGGTAAAATTCATCACATGGCATCTTCATCCTATCATCATCTTTTAAAAGAGCTCCTGTTTGTATACATAATAAAACATCCTGGTAGTAGCTATCTTCCCTACTTATATAATGGGCATCATTTGTAGCTACCAGTTCTATATCTAGGTCTTCATGGATTTTAACTAAGACTTCATTGACCCTTTTTTGCTCTGGCAGACCATGATTTTGTAATTCTAAATAATAGTTTTCCTTACCAAAGACTTCTGCATATTTTTTGGCAGTTTCATAGGCTCCTTCTATATCATTTTCTAAAATTCTTTGGTTGACTTCCCCACTTAAGCAAGCACTAAGGGCTATGATATCTTCTGAGTAATCTTTTATAAAATCAAGGTCTACACGAGGTTTATAATAATATCCATTCACATAAGCCTCAGATACTATTTTTAAAAGATTTTGATAGCCATTATTATTTTTAGCTAATAAAATCAAATGGTAATATCTTTTATTACTAGGATCTTTTAAGGTATGGTCTTTTTCACTTATATAAACTTCACAGCCTATAATTGGTTTTATACCAGCTGCTGTAGCTTTTTTATAAAACTCAATTACCCCATACATTTGACCATGATCAGTTATGGCAAGGGAATCCATGCCATATGACTTGGCTTTTTCAATTAATTGATCTATCCTAGAAAAACCATCTAGCAAAGAATATTCAGTATGCACATGTAAGTGAGTAAACTTATTTTCCATTATTTTTCTCCAATTAAAAAGATTTGCTTATAACAAATCTTCAGCCATTTTTATAAATTTTTGTAACCTATAATTTACCTTTGATTTGCTCATAGGCGGGTCTACCATTGCTCCAAGTTCTTCAATTGACGCATATGGATTAGCAAGCCTTAGCTCACCAATTTCTATCATATCATCAGCAAGCTTATAAAACTCATTTTGCTTTATTAAGAGATTTATAGCATCTACTTGCTTTAAAGATGCATTTACCGTCCTATCTATATTTGCCTTATCAAAGTTAGTTTGCCTATTAATATCATTTCTTATAGAACGCATAGCTCTAACATTTTCTAGTTCAAAAAGTGACTTATTTGCCTCAATAATTGCTAAAAAATCTGAAATCTTGTCACTATCTTTTAAATAGACTACTTGGCAGTCTTTTTTTATATTTATCTTAGGATTTAGTTCAAAGACCTCCATAGATTTTTTGACTAAGTCTGCGCTTTCTTTATCTGCAGTAGAAATTTCTAAATTATATCCCCTTTGGGGATCATTAACAGATCCTTTAAAAATAAAGGAAGTTTTTAAAAAAGATTTAATATGATCAAAGGATACATCTTCTAAATCAGCAGGCTTATTTATAAAAAATTCATTACTTTTTTTCATAATTTCTTCAGAAATCGGGTCATTATCTATAAGTACAGTAAATAGCCTATCTCCATTAGTCAAGTCCTTTATCTCAAAGACTGATGAATAGTTATAAGCATCTTTTATAATGTTGTAAATATATCTGGCTTCTGTATTAGAATAAGTTTTAAAAACTATATTGTAGCCGCCATTTGATATTCTTATAGAGCCAATAAAATTTAGTACACACAAAAGCTCAGCTTCTGGATTTATTGGTTCTTTTTTTAGTACTTCTTTTTTGCATCTTTTAGAAAAAGACATGCCATCACCTAATTAGTTAATTTTTCTTTCACCTTATCTATTGTTACTTGCTCTACCCTTGCGTATAAAAGATAGTCTTCAAATGTTTTATATTTTCTTTCAATATATTCGTAAGCTTCCTTCATAGCGTAAGGATTTGTTATCCTAAATACAGAATACGGTTCATCTTCATCATATCTTTCTATATAACCAAGATGGGCAGCAGAAACTTCATAATCTGCAATTATATCTGCTCTGCCGACATTAGCTAGGCCCATTAAAATCATAGAAATAATTCCTGTGCGGTCTTTACCTTCTTGACAGTGAAATAAAGTTGCCCCATCTGTATTTGCAAAAACTTCCATTATTTCTCTTATTTTTGAGAAATTATCAATAAGATTTCTATAGGTTGATCCGATTGATATTTCTCTATTTATTATTTGCTCCACTTCTTCCCTGCGAAATTTATCATTGGGTGCAAGAGATATGTTATTAAAGTTAAAGTTATCAGTTATTTTTTTATGTTCTATACTATCAAAAGGAATTTCTCTTTCTCTTCTTAAGTCAATTATGGTTTCTATCCCATAATCTTTTAAAAAATCTATTTCGCTATCACTGATATCATCTAGGTTTGCAGTTCTTAAAAACTTATTCCATTGTGTGACCTTGCCATCTACAGTAGGAACGCCTCCTAAATCTCTTGCATTTTTTATATTTTCTAAAGGTAGTCTTTTATAATACTGCATTTCACCACTTTTCCTTGTCTCTATGTTTCTTTATTACTATGTAATTTTCATTTTTTAATTTTTTATAAATACGCTCAGTCATATAAACTGACCTATGCTTACCACCAGTACATCCAAAGGCTATGGTTACTGTGTTTTTACCTTGGTTTTTAAATTCTGGTATAAGGTAGCTTATGAGATTATAGACATCACTTTCAAATTGGTCAAGTATTGGAAATTCATCCAAGTATTCTTTAAGTTTTTTATTTGTCCCATTTAAAGGCCTTAGCTCATCTATGTAGAAAGGATTTGGGAGAAATCTCATATCAAATACATAGTCAAAGTCTTCACTAATACCATTTTTATAGCCAAATGAAAGTATGTTTACAATCATCGAATCTTTCTTATCTAAAGAATTTTCTATAACTTTTTTTAATTCTTTAGCTGTATAATTACTGGTGTCTATAAATCTATCTGAAATTTGCCTGATATCCTTTAAAAGTTCCTTTTCTTTTGCTATCCCGTCTGATACATTTCCAAACTCTCCTAAAGGATGTGGTCGGCGAAGTTCGTTATATCTTTTTAAAATCATAGAATCACTGCAATAGATGTAAAGTATTTCGGTATCAGGATTTTTATCCTTTAAAGATATAAAGGACTTGTACATATTGCTATCCAAATTATGAGACCTAAAGTCAATAACTACAGCCATTTTTTCTATAGGTTTTTCTTGAGTTTCGTTTAGCTCTATAAATTTTTCAACTAAATATGCCGGGGAGTTATCCATAGCATAGTAGCCCATATCTTCATAGGCCCTTAGGGCTGTAGTTTTTCCTGATCCACTTAAACCAGTAATTATTTTAAGTTTCATTATAATTCTCCGATTAATTTAACCTCACGCTCTAAAGTAAAGCCTGTTTTTTCGTAAACTATAGCTGCTACTTCTTCTATAAAAGCAAGCATATCACTACATGTTGCATTACCAGCATTTATTATAAATCCACAGTGTTTTTCACTTACTTGGCAGTCTCCAACCCTATAGCCACGTAAGCCACATTCATCTATTAGCTTTGACGCATAGGATCCTTCTGGTCTTTTAAAGGTAGAACCAGCAGACTTTTTATCAAGGGGCTGTTTTGTTTCGCGCCTATTGGTATAATCTTCATATTTTAAAACTGCTTGATCTAAACTATCTGGTAAAAGCTTAAAGGTTGCAGATGAAACTATCAAGTCTTGTTCAAATATTTTTGAGTGTCTATATGAAAAATTCATCTCTTCATTAGAAAAATTATATTCATTTCCCTCAAAGTCAAAAGCCCTTACACTTACACAAACATCTTTTATCTCTCTGCCATAAGCCCCAGCATTCATGGCTACTGCTCCACCAATTGTACCAGGTATACCAGATATTTCTTCCATACCTGTTAGGTGGTTGGCAATTGATGTTACTGCAGCTTTATTTAAAGAAGTTCCTGCAAGGACTGTCATTGATGTTCCATCCAGGGTTATATCATCATAATTTTCAGATAAAACTAAAACACAGCCACGGATACCCTTATCTGTTATAAGCAAGTTTGATCCAAGTCCAATTACTGTTGTTGGAATTTCATTTTCATAATTAAATTTTAATAAGTTTTTCAATTCATCTTCAGTACTTGGTTTTATAAGCACATCAGCAGGACCGCCTATGCCCCAAGTTGTGTAGTCTTTTAAGGGTTCGTCAAAAAGTAATTCGCCAAATCTCTTTCCCTCATAAATAGATTTGTAATTCATATTTCCTCCTAGATTTAATAAATTAAATCAAAGTTTTCTATCTAAATTACTATACCGTAATTTAAAATCTTTGTTTATTTTAAAAAAATTTGTAATTTGAGTAAATTATTGGTAAAATAATAAAGATTAATTGTAAAAGCTAGGAGGTGTTTATATGGCAAAAGTATGCGAAGTTTGTGGTAAAGGTACAAAAGCAGGTAAAACTGTAACTTTCTCACACAAAATCAACAACAGAACTTTTAAACCAAATGTGCATAGAGTAAGAGCTATAGTAGATGGATCTCCAAAATCAATCAATGTATGTACTAAATGTTTAAAATCTGGAAGAGTACAAAAAGCATAATCGAATGCTTTTTTTATTTTGAATTCAAAATAAAACCACTAGGATAATTCCTAGTGGTCTTTTTTTATCTAGATAGAACCATCTCTATCCCAGAATCTTTGTTTAGTTAAGTTTTCTATAAATTTATCTATGTCTTTACTATCTTTTGTTACCATTACCCCATCAGCCTTTTGTTTATCATCAGCAAGTATGTCTGTTGGATCTCCTATAATCCATATTGGTTTATAGTGTTTAAAGGTTTCTTTAACAAACTCGCCTACATTTTTCTTAAAGTCTTGGCTTGGTTTTTCTGGTACTACTACAATAAGAGCATCTTCGAGTACTGGATGTACTGTTTCGTATCTATGAGTTACCATTACACCATCTTTTGTAACTTGTAAATTTTCTTGGATGATTTCTGGTTTTGCTTTTTTATCTTTAAGAGCTTTTGTAAGACCTTTAAAGTCAAAGTCATCCTCATCATCAGAGTAAATACCTACTTTTAGTGTGTCTGGCTTATAGATAGTATCTTCTTGTGAGAATTCTGGCATTCTAACTTTTAAAGCTTCCTTAGTTGGTTTAACACCTGCTGGGTCAAATCCTCTCTCAGCATTTGGTGTATCAGCACCTATATTTTTAGCAATTTCTTTAGCTAAATCCTCATCAACATTAGCAAACATATCTACTACATTTTGTCTTATCTCTGGTCTTTTAACCTTAGAAAGTTCAAATGAGAACGCATTTTTGATGTGGTCTTGTTCTACTTCACTTAAAGATTTATAGAATGCTGTAGCTTGGCTAAAATGATCTTTAAAGCTTTCTGCACGAGCTTGAATTTTTCTAGCATCTATTTTTTCTTGGTAGTGTTCATAGCCACCTTCTTCAGGTGTAGCATAGTATGGTGATTGGTCATCAATAGCTGATTTCATATAAGAAACTGGTCCTTTTGGAATCATATGTTGGTGCCATCCATCTCTTTGGTTATTGTGTACATCTACTATTGGTCTGTTAATTGGAATTTGTGCAAAGTTTGGTCCACCAAGTCTGATTAGTTGCGTATCAGTATATGAGAATAATCTACCTTGAAGTAATGGGTCATTTGAAAAATCAATACCTGGCACTACATTACCTGGGTTAAAGGCAACTTGTTCAGTTTCTGCAAAGTAGTTATCTACGTTTTTATTTAAGGTAATCTCACCAATTTTGATTTTTTCAATATCTTCTTCTGGCCATACTTTTGTAGGGTCTAGGATATCGAAGTCAAAATCAAATTCTTTTTCTTCTGGTAGAAGTTGTACACAGAAATCCCAAACTGGATAATCCCCTTCATCAATAGCATCATAAAGATCTTTTCTTTGACTATCTGGGTCATTACCAGAAACTTTTAAAGTCTCATCCCAAACTCTTGAGTGAACTCCTAGATGTGGGTTCCATTGGAATCTTACAAAAGTTCCTTTTCCTTCTGCATTTACAAATCTATAAGTATGAATACCAAATCCATCTATCATTCTAAGAGATCTAGGTATTGCCCTATCACTCATTTGCCACATTGTCATGTGTGCTGACTCTTGGTTACGAGTTACAAAATCCCAAAAAGTATCGTGGGCTGATTGAGCTTGTGGTACTTCTGTATCTGGCTCAGGTTTTACAGCGTGAACAAAGTCAGGGAATTTAATTGCATCTTGAATGATGAAAACAGGCATATTGTTACCAACTAAGTCATAGTTACCTTCATCAGTATAAAATTTTAAGGCAAAACCACGTACATCACGAGGTGTATCAGTTGATCCTCTAAAACCTGCTACTGTAGAAATTCTTGTAAATAAAGCTGTTTCTTTACCTTCTTCTGTAAATAAACCAGCCTTAGTGTATTCACTCATATCTTTTGTACATTTAAATACACCATGGGCCCCCACACCACGAGCGTGAACAATTCTTTCTGGTATTCTTTCATGGTCAAAGTGCTGCATTTTTTCCCTAAAGTGGAAGTCTTCTATAAGAGTTGGTCCTCTTTCTCCAGCTTTTAGAGAAAATTCATCTTCAGCTATTTTAAGTCCTTTATTTGTAGTAAAGGCTTGGTCTTTATTATCAACTTTATGGTTATTTAATTGTTTTTGTTTATCATTATCAGCAACTTCTTTTACCTTATCTAAGTCCGGTGGAGTTAGAGCGGCTTTTTTAAAATTATGTTCTTGATTTTTATCTTCTTTTTTAGCCATTGTTATCTCCTTTTTATATTAACAATACGTCTTAATATACATACCCATAAATAAAAAAAAGTCACTGATTAAAGTGACTTTTGTTTAAATATTTCATAATATTTATCTATTTGATTTTTAATATCCTTACCAAAAACATCAGACCCTGAGACAATGATATCTGCCCCAGCACTTATCACCTTATCTACATTGGTAGTTTTAATACCACCATCAACTTGGAGTTTTACATCTAGATTATTTTTATCAATATAGTTTCTAAAGAATTTTATTTTATCAATAGAATCTTCCATAAATGTTTGACCACCAAAACCTGGCTCTACACTCATCACTAAAATTAAATCAACCTTATCTAAGTAAGGAATTATTAAAGATATATCAGTAGCAGGTTTAAAGGTAAGTCCTACTTCCATGCCAAAATTTTTAATTTCCTCTATAGTTTCATCTAAGTTTTCACAAGCTTCATAGTGGATAGTCAGCCTATCTACACCAGCTTTTTTGAACTCCTCGATATATTTTATAGGTTCTTTAATCATAGCATGAGTATCAAAGAAATAATCATTTTTATCACGAATATCACTTATTACCTTAAAACCGAAGGAAATATTTGGCACAAAAATCCCATCCATTATATCGATGTGGATCATTTTTAAATCCGTATCCTTGGTTTGCTCCAAGTCACCTTGTAAATTTGAAAAGTCACAGCTTAATATTGATGGGGCTAGTTCTACCATTTTTTTTCTCTCCTATCTTTAATTGCATTAAACATCATTAGATAATTTTCATACCTTGATTTTGCTATATTGCCTGTTATAACTTCTGCTTTTACCTCACAATCTGGCTCGTTGATGTGATTGCAGTTATTAAACCTACAATTTGTATCTGCCATTTCCCTAAAAGTATACTTTAGATTGTTTTCATCTTCTAGAAAGTCAAAGTCGAAACTATCAAAACCTGGTGTATCAAACACATAGCTATCTTCTCCTAGGGTAAAGATTTCTGTATGGCGGGTAGTGTTTTTACCACGTTTTAGTTTTTCTGAAATTTCACCGATTTCTAAATTATTATCAACTAAATTATTTAAAAAAGTTGATTTGCCAACTCCAGATGCGCCTGATACTGCTGATGTTTTCCCCTTTAGGATTGAGTTTATTTTTTCCTTTGGAAAATCATTATAGTTATCTAAAGTTATTAGTTCATAGCCAATATTTTCATAGATACTAGTAATATTTTTAATTTTTTCATCTGTAGCCAAGTCTTTTTTAGAAAGGACTATAACTACATCCATGTTTTCATATTCGCACATGGCTAGGTATTTATCTAGGTTATATAAGTTTAAGGGTGGGTCAGTTATAGTTACAAAAACTAACATCTGATCTACATTTGAAATATTTGGCCTTTTTATAAGATTTTTTCTTGCTAAAATCTCTGTTATATAGGCAGTGTCCTCATCTTGGATATCAATTATTACATCATCACCTACAAGAGGCTTGATTCCTTTTTTCCTAAAATTACCACGTGCCTTTGCCATATAAATCTTGGGACCAGTTTCTACATAATACAATTCTTTTTGAGCTTTGGTTATTTTACCCTTCATTTTTTACTTCATAAACTCCTAAAGTTTCATCATCTATTATTACTTCTAGCTGGGTTCCTACTCTAGCTTGGACATTTAAGATTAGCACTCCATTTTCATTTATATCTGCACTAGACATTTGTTGGTTAATTATAGCTTGATTTCTTTGTCCATTTACTACATCAAAGACCATTACATTAAAGTTATCTTTTGCTTCAGGCAATCTCACCCTTAATATGACGTTTTTAATATTATCTGTGGACTGGGTTTGATTATTTTGGTCATTTTGATTACTTTGTTGGTCTTCTTCTGGTCCTAGACTTACAGTGAGATCAATTTTTGATTGGTTTGCTACCTGGGTCCCTCTGGCAATTGATTGATTCATTACAATACCTTGAGCAACGTCTCTAGAATGTTTGTAGTTTACATCTCGCAAGCTTAGGCCATATTGACTTACTATTGCTCTTGCATCTTGTTCTGATTTGCCAACTAGATTTGGTACTTCTATGGTAGTTACTCTTTGATCAGGCCCTGTACTTACTGTAACATCTATTTCTGTCCCAGTTTGTAATTTTGAGTAGGCCCTAGGATTTTGAGTAATGATTAAATCTTTTTCTACACTATCGCTTGCTTGAGGATTTGTTCTACCAAGTCTAAGTCCTATTTCTTTTAGGCTCTCATCTGCTTGGGATAGGGTCATATTTCTTAAATCTGGTACTTCTACCTCACGACCTCCACTTATAACAAGATTTACAACCGATCCTCGGTTCACCTTGGTGTTTTGCTCTGGATCTTGGCCCATAACCTTGCCTATTTCGTATTCATCACTTTCTTCTGTTCTAGAAATATTTGCTTTTAGGCCTCTTCTTTCTAGCTCATTTACCGCCTGGTCTTGGTCAAGGTTAAGAACCATTGGTACTTCTACTGCGCCAGTATTATTAGTCCTACCCTTTAGGAAATATACTGCTCCTAGTAAAATTATTGCTAAAAGAAATAAAGGCCATATTTTCTTGCCAGTTCTTTTACTCTTATCTTTTTTTTCTGTTTCTGGATTAGAAACATAGACTGCTTCTTTTTCTTCTTCCTCTTGTTGATTTATCTTTGCTTGTTCATTGTAGACTTTTTGATAGGACCTCTCTTGGGGTACTACTATGGGTATCCTTGCAGTATCTGTCAGATCCTCTTCTTCTTTTATAAAATTTTCATCATCCAAGGCATCTATAAGTTCTCGTGCATTTAAAAATCTGTTGGATGGTTCCTTATCCAAAAGTTTCATGATTATATAATTTAGGTGCTCAGAAAGTTCTGGATTTAAATTTTTAGGGGCTTCTGGCTTATCTTGGATATGCATAACAGCTATTCCCACAGAATTATCCGCATCAAAAGGTACACGCCCTGTAGCCATCTCATACATGACAGCTCCTAGAGAATATAAGTCTGATTTTTCATCTACTATCTTCCCCTTGGCTTGTTCTGGTGAAATATAATGCACCGTTCCTAAAATAGAGCTAGTATAGGTAATAGTTGCATTTGAAGAAACTCTAGCTATACCAAAATCTGTTACCTTTAATAAACCATAATTATCTATTAAAATATTTTGTGGCTTTATATCCCTATGGATAATGCCTGCATTATGAGCAGTTTTTAAGGCTTGGGCTATTTGTGTTGAGTAATCTATAATATCGTGGTTAGAAAGTCTACCTTCTTTTACGATTAAATCCTTTAAAGTTTGCCCATCGACATATTCCATTACTATATAATAAATACGCTCACCTTGATATAAGTCTTCTCCAATATCAAAAACATTTACAATATTTATATGGGAAAGTTTTGCTGCCGACTGCGCTTCGTTATTAAATTTTTTTAGAAATTCGTCATCTTCAGCATATTGGTCTTTGAGTATTTTGATAGCAACAAACCTATCTAGGAGTTTATCTTTTGCCTTATAAACTTTGGCCATACCTCCTACACCGATTTGTTCTATAATCTCATACCTATCGTCCAAAATTATTTTTTCCATAACATCCTCTTAAATCTTAACAGTCGTAACTGTTATATTGTCTCTACCGCCTGATAAATTAGCAGCTTCTATTAATTTACTAGAAATATCATAGACATCTTGATTTTCACTGATTATATTTTTTATATCATCTAAAGATATTTCGTTAGTAAGTCCATCTGTAACTATTAAAATAATATCATCATTTTCCATGTCAATTGTCTTACTATCAATCTTTATTTTTTCTCCAATGCCTATAGCACGAGTGATCGCACTTTTATTGATAAAGTTTTCAGCCTCATCTTCTTTTAAGGCACCACTTTCTATTAACTCATTAACTAAGGAATGGTCACGAGTTAGTTGGCTAATATCCCCGGCACGATATAAATATAATCTAGAATCACCAATGTGACTTATATGATATTTTTTATTTTTATAGTCTACGCAAAGACAAACTGCAGTTGTACCCATTTTTTCTTGCTTTTTACTAGCTAGCTCATATACTTTTGTATTAGCATAAAATAGGGCTTCTTCTTGTAAATCTAGGATTGATTTATAAGTCTCAATATCACAATTTTCAATAAAATCTGTAAATGATTTACTAGCTAGGCTGCTTGCTAGTTCGCCATCGCTATGGCCGCCCATACCATCAGCAACTATAAAAAAATCATAATCTTTGATAGAAACATTGCTATAAGAGTCTTCATTTGTTTCTCTTAGCTTTCCAATGTTTGATATCGAACTAAATTTCATTTCTACCTCGCGTAATTATTTCTTAGCTGGCCGCAGCTAGCATCTATATCTTGGCCCATAGAATATCTAATAGTAGCATTTAGACCATTTCTAGTGAGCTTATCTTTAAAGTCATTTATCACTTTTTTGCTGGTTTTACCATGTTTAAATTCTTCTATAGGATTTAGAGGGATAAGGTTAATGTGGATATTTTTCCCACGCATTAGTTTGGTAAGATTTTCTACATCAATATCCCTGTTGTTTACCCCATCTATTACTACATACTCAAAAGATACACGCCTTTTTGTTTTATCTAGGTAATAATCAGTTGCCTTTAAAAGCCCGTTTATATTATATTTACGAGCAACAGGCATATATTCTTTTCTTTGTTCATCTGTTGCATAGTGAAGGCTTACAGCAAGATTTACATCTAGGCCTGTATCGGCTAATTCATAAATTTTTGGAGTAAGTCCTGAGGTTGAAAGAGTGATTGATCTATGAGAAAGATTTCTGCCCTTTTCATCTGTGATAATTTCTATAAATTTTGTTATATTTCTAAAATTATCCAAAGGCTCACCTATACCCATGATTACAATATTATTTATATCCCCATTTAATCTTTCAAGTTCATAGACTTCATCAATTATTTCTGCTGCACTAAGGTGTCTTACTAGGCCGTTTTTGGTTGATGCACAAAATGTACATCCCATCCTACACCCTACTTGGGATGATATGCAAATAGTTTTACGGTCATCATATTCCATAAATACTGCTTCTATAATATTGCCATCATTTAGCTCGAAAAGATATTTTTTTGTAGAGTCTATCTTAGATGCATAGGTTTTAAGTAAGTTTACTTTTTGAATTTCAAAGTCTTCTTCAAGCTTTTCTCTCATATCTTTAGGTAAGTCTGTCATTTCATTAAAATCATTTATTTTATTTACATGAATTTGACGATAGACTTGCTTAGCTCTAAATTTTTGAAAACCAAGATCTGTGAAAATCTCTTCTATTTCTTTTATTGTCTTATCATTTATAGTTTGTTTCATATTATATCTTCTTAAATTTGCTTATAAAAAATCCGTCTGTCTTATCTATATAATTTACATACTCTATGTAATCTTTTCCATCGATTGGAATAACGTTTAAATCATCCATAGCAGATAAATAAGAAAAATTATCCTTATTTTCTATATTACCAACCGTACAAGTTGAATAAACTAGAATTCCATCTTTTTTCAAATATTTTAAAGCTTGGTTAAGGATATCTCTTTGAAGTTTTGCTAAAGCTTTTATATCTTCCATAGACCTATTATAGCGGATTTCAGGTTTTCTCCCCATTACACCCAGACCTGAGCATGGTGCATCTACTAAAACATAGTCAAAAGTATTTTCATATTCCTCTTTAAAGACACTTGCATCAAAATTTGTAAGCTCAATACTTTCTAAACCCAGCCTATCAATGTTTTCTTTTATCAATGGTAGTTTCTCTTTTGATATATCATTAGCTATTATATCTGCTTTATTTTTAGTATACTCACCAATATAAGAAGTTTTTGTTCCTGGAGCTGCACATAGGTCTAGGATTTTACTATTTTCTTTTGGATCTAGGATTTCGACCGTTTTCATAGATCCCTCCTGCTGGATAGTAAATAGTCCTTCTTTAAACTCACTTGTATTTACAAGACCAGCTGGATTTAAAATTTTAAGGGCATTTTTAGATAAGTGTCCCTCTTCTATTTCAAAGCCCTTGTCTGCCAATAACTTTCGTAGACTCTCCCTATCAGTTTTTAAATTGTTTACCCTGATAGATAATATTTGCTCATTATTTATATATCTTAGGAAATTTTTAGTATAGTCCATGCCATAGTTATCATAAATATAGCGGGTTAACTCTTCTGGTAAAGAATATCTAATGGAAAGTGATTTTATATCATCGCTTTCTTTAATTTTTGCAATCTCTTCTTCATCCCTTATAAAGTTTCTTAGAATTGCGTTTACAAAACCAGATGACCTCTTGTTTTTCTTTTTTGTTAGGTCGACTAGCTCATTTACAATAGCATAGTCCTTGGTATTTAGAAAGTGAATATTGTAAATACCGATTTCCAAAATAACTAATACCGATGGATGAATTTTTTTAAGCCTAACCGTAGATAATTTTCTTATCATATAATCTATATAAATTTTATTTTCTAAGACTCCATAGACATTTTTTGTTATAAAGGCTAGGTTACTGGCTTCATCTACAATTTTATTTATTTCATCATTTGACTTGGCTTCTTCATTTATGACCTTATATAGGATACTAAAGGCTAATTCTAAGTCAGTCATCTAACTTAATTCCCTTTTTAAAATCATTACCCATCAAAAATGACTTGGTATCCATGACTTTTTTACCTGGAAATTGCAACTTATTTATCCTTATAGCCCCATCCCCAGTTCCAATTATGATATTATTTCTATTATCTGCTTCATAAATGTAGCCAGGATTTGTCTTATAGTTATCTAAAACTTCTGCTTCTAAAACTTTTACCATATCTCCTTCATAAGAAAAATAAGCTTTTGGAAAAGCTACTAGGGCTCTTATTTGATTATAAATCTCAAAGCTAGATTTTTCCCAGTCTATCTTACCCATTTCTTTTGTAATTTTAGATGTATAAGTGGCCGCACCATCATCTTGTTTGATGCGATTCTCATATAGTTTATTAAAATTTAATAGGGTATCTCTGATAGCTTTTGAGCCTAGGTCAGACATTTTCTCTTCTAAAGAATAATAATCATCTCTTGTATCTACATCTACAATATTTTGCATTAAAATATCACCACTATCCATACCTTTTTCAATTAGCATAGTAGTTGGTGCAGTTTTTTCATCTCCATTTAGTAAAGTAAATTGCATTGGCGCTGCGCCCCTATATTTTGGGAGTATTGATGGGTGGAGATTTATGATGCGATCGTCAAATTCTTCTAAAAGTAACTTGCCAATCAATTGGCCAAAGGCAACTACCACTATAAAATCAATTTCTAATTCTTTTAGTTGGTTTACAAATTCTTCTGTATTTACAGAATCTGGAGTAGCTATTGCTATATCATTGTCCATAGCATATTGTTTTACTGCTGTTGGAGTTACTTTATTTCTAGATCTTTTTTTATCTTTTGATGAAACCACAAGTTTTACATCAATATTTTCTTCTTTATAAAGAACATCCAAAGTCTGCACTGCAAACTTTGGATTGCCCATAAAACATATATTAAGCATTTTCGACTTCATATGAAATCTCTTCTATATATTTATCTCTAAATAATACTCCATTTAAATGGTCTATTTCGTGAGATAAAATTACTGCTGGGAAACCATGAGCATCCCAGATTTTCTCTTTTCCATTTTCATCTAAATATTTTACTTTAACGTGTTCTGGTCTTTTTACAGTTGCGTTAAAATTAGGTATAGAAAGACAACCTTCTACTCCTACTTGTTCTCCATCAGCTTCTATGATTTCTGGATTTACTAATTTAACCAGTCCAGTTTCTTCATCGTGTGGGTCTACAACTATAACACGTTTTAATATTCCAACTTGAGGAGCTGCTAGGCCTACTCCATTGGCATGGTACATGGTTTCACCCATATCATCTAATAATATTTTTATTCTATCTGTTACTTCTGGAACTTCCCTACATTCTTTTCTAAGAATAGGGTCGCCTTCAATTCTTATATTTCTAATAGCCATAAAGTCCTCCTATTTACTCATATTTTACTTTTTGACTAGGATATAATCAATTTTTATCAAAGTCTATAGAATATACCTTACTTATCCCATCATCACCTATGGTTACCCCATGGATATTTTCTGCAAGCTGCATAGTTGTTTGCCTATGGGTAATCATTATAAATTGTGAATTAACTGAGAGTGATTTTAAATACTCTATATACCTTTTTATATTTGTTTCATCTAAGGCTGCATCTATCTCATCTAATATAGCAAATGGAGCAGGATTTGTTTCAAAGATAGCAAATAAAAGTGCTACTGCAGTCAATGCCTTTTCCCCACCTGATAAGAGTGAAATAGATTTTAAAGATTTGGATGGTGGACGAGCTACAATTTCTACACCCGCTAATAACTCGTCATCGCTATCTAGTTTTAATCTTGCATCTCCACCCATAAATAATATTTTAAAGATTTCAGAAAACTTGTTATTGATAATATCAAAGTTTTTCTTAAACTCATCTTTCATTTCATCTTCTAGAGTTTTAATTAGCTTTTCTATGTTATTTTTTGATTCCTTTAAATCTTTTACTTGGGCATCTATAAAGGTAAATTCTTCTTTGGTTTCTTTGTATTTATTTAAAGAATCGGCTGTAAAGTAACCTATATTATTTATATTTTTTTGAAGATTAATAAGGTCTGCCTTACTTACTTTTTCGATTTTTATTTCTTTAAAAGTTTTTTCTAACTCATCTATTTCTTTACTTAAAAATGGTTTTATCTCATCTAGGAGATTGTCATAATCTTTTATTACACTCTCTAGCTTATAGGATAGCTCTACTTTTCTAATATTTATTTTATTTAAGCTTTCCTCTAAGTCTTTAGATTTTTCAATTAACTTAGCATTATCTTCTTTAGCCTTGTTTAAAATATTATTTATGTCATTTAATTTAATTTCTAGATCTTCAATTTCTGCTACGAGCTCTTTGATTTGATGGGCTAGTTTTAGATTTCTAGCTTGTGTATCACCAATTATTTTTTCTGTTTCATTTTTTAGCTTACTTTCGATTTTTTTGCTTTCAGTTAAATTTGCTAATTCTGCCTTAAAACCTGCTATTGCATTTTCTATCATATTAATATCACGATTTAAAAGCTCAACCCTATTTTCATATTTATTTAGGTCATTTTCTAAATCTTTTATATTAGCTTCATTAGTCCTTAACTTTTTAATATTATCTTCTAACGAGTTTTCATACTTACTTTTACTTGCTTTTAATTCATGCAAATTTAAATCGCTGGCTTCTTGTTCTACTATTTCTAGACTTGAATTTAGCTCTTTCTTTTGATCTTTTAAGTTTTGTAATTTGTATGATAAGTTCGCTATTTCATTGTTAGTATCATTAATTGACTTTTTTAACTCTTCAAAATCTGCTAGGTGACTTTTTTCTTTGCTAGATAATTCATTTTTAGCTAAGCTTATCTCATTTAATTTTGCCTTTACCTTATCATTTTCACTTTTTAAAAAATTAATTTTTTCCTTGGTTTGCTCTATTTTTTTATTACGGTTAAGCAGGTTTGTATTGGTCTTTTTATTTTTATTTGAACCTGCAACCATTGATCCCCAGCTATTTATCACATCTAAGTCTAGGGTTATGATGCGATAGCCCTTTATTTTTTTTGATAAATTTGTTGCATCTTCAATATTTTTCACAACTACAGTTGAGCCTAAAAAGTGATTTATGATCCCTGCATATCTAGCATCAAATTCCAAAAGTTCATTAGCCATAGCAATCACTTCAGGTTCCTTTGGCTTTGCTTTTTCATAAGATTTTATGGAATCGACTGGTAAAAAAGTGATGCGGCCAATATTATTTTTATTTACAAAATTAATAAGCTCTTTACTATCATCCTTGGTACGAGTCACAATATTTTGTACAGCCTGGCCCATGAGATTATCAATAATTTCTTCATAACCATTTTTTATATTTATAAGGTTTGCTAGGGTATCTTCATACAAGTAGTCTAGCTTATTTGCCTTTGTTTTATTTAAAAAATTTTGTACCGAATAAAAATATCCTTCGTTAGATTCTATTAAATTTTTGTTAAACTTATACTCATTTATAGCCGTTTTTAAATCAATATTTATATTGTTTAATTTTTTTTGATAGCTTGATATTTCCCTATCAGCCTTGGATAAATCAGCTTGGATATCTTCTAAAGACTTACTTAGCTTATCGCTAGCTTCTAAGTATTTGATTTTTTTTGTTGATAGTTGGTCAATATTTTTATTAATATTTTCTATTTCTAAGTCTAAATTTTTAATTTTTTCTTGATTTTCACTTAGTTCTTTAGATCTTTTTTCTTTTAAAAGCTCATTTGTCTTAGCATTTATTTCTAAATCATAGATTTGGTTAGCTAGTTTTTCACTTTCTTTTTTTATAGTTCTTATATCTAAGCCTAGCTTAGTGTTTTTTTCTTTTAAAGACTTTATTTCCAAGTTTAAGTTTTCTATATTTCCCTTAGACTCATTTAAATCAATTTTTTTATTTTTTAAATTTTCCTCGTCAGCAATTAGTTTTTCATTAAAGGTTTCATATTTTTTTTCATTTAAGGAAAGATTTCCTGTAATTCTTGCTAGGTCTTTTTTATTATAAGTTAACTCTTTTTCGTTTAATTCAATCTTATTTTTACTAGTTTCAATTAGATTTTTATTTTTGGATAGTTTACTTTCTATATTATCTTTTTCATTTGATAGGGATTTGAAGTGTTCATTAAAGGGATTAAGGTCTGCTTTTATTTTTTCTAGGCTCTTAGTTTTTTTGTTAATATCATCAGAGAGATTTTTAATTTCTGTGATTAACTGCTCTTTTAAATCAAGTAAGTTGGTAGATTTTTCTCTTACATAGCCATAGGCTTTTTTATCCAATTCTGTACTTAATTCTTGCCATCTTTCGTAATTTTTTGCCTCATTGGCAAGTTTTTCTAAATCTTTGGCCTTATATTCCCACTCACGTTCTATTATTTCTAAATCATCAGTAACCTTAGTAAGTTTTTTACTAGCTTCATCGCGCCTGTACTTATGTTTTGAAATACCGCTAGCTTCTTCAAAAAGGGCCCTTCTTTGCAAGTTTGATGAACTAATTATCTCATCTATACGGCCTTGGCCTATTAGAGAGTAGCCCTCCTTACCTATACCAGTATCAAGAAATAATTCTCTAACATCTTTTAGCCTTACTTTCTTACCATTAATCTTATATTCATTTTCCCCATCACGGTAAATTCTTCTAGAGATAACTACTTTTTCATAGTCTAGGGCTAGGGCATGGTCTTCGTTTGAGAAGTTTAAGTTGACTTCTGCAAGGTTCATAGAATTTTTCCCACCAACTCCTTGAAAGATTACATCATTCATCTTTGACCCACGGAGGGATTTTACGGATTGCTCACCTAGAACCCATCTAATGGCATCAGAAATGTTTGATTTTCCAGATCCATTTGGCCCTACTATAGCTGTAATTTGTTTTTCAAAGGGGATTATTGTTTTGTTTGCAAAGGACTTAAAGCCCTTAAGTTCTATACTTTTAAGTTTAATAGTAAATCACCGCCGTAGTTTTCTCTCACATAATTTTCTATAAATTTATCTAAACATAAGTTTATTTTTGTACCTTCGTATAAAATATAATCGCTACCACTTGCTTTAAAATTTAATTTTATCTTATATCTATCATAGAAGTATTTTTTATTTGCCTTGTTATTTCCGGATATTAGAGAAATATTCCTATTATTGGTATAGATAGTAAGCTCATCTTCTAAGCTATTCTCTCTAATAATTTCTTCTAGGTATTTTCTATAAATTTCTGCTTCAACTAGCTGCCTAAAGGCTGGGTGGAAGGGTCCTGCTACCACATCCGCACCTTCATTTATATTTTCTGTTGGCTGCAGTCCTATTCTTATAATATTGACTCCTGCATATTTATAAAGCATAGCAGCTTCAGAAGAAACTTTAACTGCCTCATCAATGGTTAAAGGATGGTAGATGCCAGCTTCATAAAGCATTTCTAGTTTTGTATCTTTTATCACAATAGTCGGGTAAATTCTTACTATATCTGGTCCAATACTTATGGATTTTAATACCGTATCTATAGTTTTTTCGTAAGTATCATTAAAAAGTCCAGGCATTATTTGATGGCCTAGGGTAAATCCATATTTTTTTATCATTTTAGACGCTTCATAACTTGCTTTTACACTGTGACCTCGTTCGTTGGCATCTAAAACTTTCTGATCTAAAGATTGAATTCCAAGCTCTATAATATCAACCTTATATTCTTTTAATGTATCAAGAATAGAATTATTTATATAATCAGGTCTAGTCGAAAGTCTGATTCTATCAATAATTCCCTTCTCTTTGTATTCTTTTGCAATTTCTAAGTAGCCTACCATTACATCATAATCAAGACCTGTAAATGATCCTCCAAAAAATGCAATTTCTTTTAAATTATCATTTTGAGGAAAATAAGAAAGATTTTTCTCTATCTCACCTATTACCTTGCTAGGGTCCATTTTGTCCTTATAGTTGGTAATTTTTATCTGATTACAAAAAGCACAATCATGGGGACAACCTAAAAATGGGATAAATATTGGTATAATATATTCTTTTTTAATCATTTTTTATTCTTTCATAGGCATTTTTAGCTGCATCTTGCTCAGCTTTTTTCTTATTTTTACCAATACCAGTCGCAAGAATTTTACTACCTGCCCTTACTTCCATAGTAAATATTTTATCATGCTCTGGCCCTTCTTGAGCTATCAAAGTGTATTTTAATATTTTTTTATCATGGGCATTGTGGTATTCTTGTAGCTTGGTTTTATAATCGTTAAATATAGTATCATCATTGATAATTTCTTTAGCATCCACGGTATAATTTTCTACTAAGAAATTATATAAATAAGAAAAACCTGCATCAAGATAAATTGCAGCGCAAACTGCTTCAAAGGTATCAGCTTTTACATGTTTTTTAAGCTGGCCTCCGTGTTGCTTTTCTCCCCTACCAAAATTTAGATAACTAGTTAAATCATACTTTTCGCTAGCTTTTGCAAAGGAATCAGTGCACACTAAACGAGACCTAGTTTTTGTAAGCCAGCCTTCAGGTTTATTATTGTAATTTTTAAATAAAACCTCACTTACAACTAAATCCAGAACACTATCACCCAAAAATTCTAAACGCTCGTTTGATTTTGCTTTCGTTTTTGCTTCGTTTGTATAGGAAGAATGAGTAAAGGCTACATCTATCAATGATTTGTCATTGAATGTGTAGCCAATCTTATCTTCAAATTCTTTAATTTGTTCTAAACGTACTTTGGATATCATCAAAGTTTGCTCTCTATAAGACTTGCTATATCATCTAAACTTTCGATTTCATCTAGCTCATCTTCTTCAAATTCTATATCGTATTTTTCTTCAATAAGCATAATAAAATCAAGCATATCAATAGAATCTATATCAAAGTCTGATAATTTTGTATTTAGATCTAAATCACTTGTATCTATGTCAAGATTTTCACTTGCTAATTTTGTTAAATCATCAATTATCATGTAATTCTCCTTCAATTTTTTCTATTACATTCATATTTATATAGTTTAGTAGGCCTAGGATAGCATTTGAAAATGCAATCTCGTTGGTATTACCATGGGCCTTATATACATAAGATTTTACCCCAAGTAAAGGTGCTCCTCCAACTTCATCTGGGCTAAATTTAGCTGCGACAGATTTAATATCGTTTTTTAACATGGCTCCTGCAAGCTTATTTTTAGTAGAACTATAAATAAGATTTTTAAGCTCTGATCCCAGTGTTTTTAAAACACCCTCTGTTGTTTTTATTGCAATATTTCCATCAAACCCATCCGCAACTATTACATTAACTTCACCTGTGAATAAATCTCTAGCCTCGAAGTTTCCTATAAAGTTCATGTCAGAATTTTTTAGTAGTTTATAGGTTTCTTTTGTAAGATTATTGCCTTTATGTTCTTCTACTCCGACATTTAGTAAACCTATTTTTGGATTTACAATATGCATAGCATTTTCTAAAAATACCTTGCCCATTAAGGCAAATTCATATAAAAATTCTGCTTTGCAATCCATATTCGCACCTGTATCCATAAGTAAAGTTATCTCATCATTTATGGTTGGGATGCTTGCCGCGAGACACGCTCTTTTTATACCAGGGATTCTGCCAGCTATAAATAATCCTCCAGCTAATAAGGCTCCTGTAGATCCTGCTGATATTAGGCCGTCATAGCCTTCTTCTTTTAATTTTTCATAGGCTAAAACTATGGAGGCATCTTTTTTCTTTCTTACGGCTCTAACAGGGTCTTCGTTATTTGAAATAAAATCATTTGTAGGAATTATTTCATAATTTTTTATCCTATCTCGAACCAAAAGTTTAATCTCCCTATCATTGCCTACAAAAACCGGTACAAAATTTCTTTTTTCTAAGGCTTTTATAGTACCTTCTATTATAGGTTGTGCTCCCCCGTCTGCTCCATAAGTGTCAATTAATATTTTCATAATTTTCCTCATTTTTTGTATAAAAAAAGATAGTGCTTTAACACTATCTTATTCTACATCAATTCTTGCTTCGCCTTTATATTCTCCACAGTTTGGGCAAACTCTGTGTGGAAGTTTTGGCTCGTGGCAATTTGGACACTCAACATAGTTTGATCTGTTCAAAGTATAAGCTGAGGCTCTTCTTTTGTTTTTTCTAGTTTTAGATGTTCTTCTTTTTGGTACTGCCATCATTACACCTCCTCTTATCAGTTTTAGCAATCTTTTATATTATATATTGACTTGTCCATCATGTCAAGGTAATTATTTTGCTAATTCTTGGGTATCTCTTGCGATCATTAGCTCTTCGTTAGTTGCGATTACCATAACTTTTACTTTTGAATCTTCTGTTGAAATGATATGTTCTCCACCACGTACTTTGTTAGCTTCTTCATCAATTTTTATACCAAATTGTTCGAAACCTTTAAGAATGTCTTCTCTCATTTCAATAGAGTTTTCACCAATACCACCTGTAAATACGATAGCATCTACTTTTTCAATTTCTGCCATGTATCCAGCGATATATCTTTTAGCTCTTGTTGTAAACATGTCTAAAGCCACTTGAGCTCTTTCATTGCCATCTTTTGCAGCATCTTCTAAATCTCTAAAGTCTGAGCTTACACCTGATACTCCAAGTACACCTGATTGTTTATTTAAGATATTATTCATTTCTTCTGGAGAAACCCCATCTTTTTCTTGGATGTATGTTACTACTGCTGGGTCTAGGTCACCTGATCTAGTTCCCATCACAAGACCTTCAAGTGGAGTAAGTCCCATGGTTGTATCAAATGATTTACCTTCTTTAACAGCTGTAATTGAAGAACCATTTCCTAAGTGAGCTGAGATGATGTTTGTATCTTCTACAGATTTACCTAATAAATCAGCTGCTCTACCTGTAATGTAATTGTGGCTTGTCCCGTGGAAACCATATTTTCTAATAGCATCTTGTTCGTAGTATTTGTAGTCAATACCGTAAAGGTAAGTTTTTGCTGGCATTGTTTGGTGGAAAGCTGTATCAAATACTGCTACATTTGGTACATTTGGTAGTAATTCTTCACAAGCTTTAAGTCCCATAAGGTTTGCTGGGTTGTGAAGTGGTGCAAACTTAGCAGCTTCGTTTATTGCATCTTTAACCTCATCTGTTATTAGGGCAGATTTTGTCATTTTTTCTCCACCGTGAACGAATCTGTGTCCTACAGCATTGATTTCTTCAAGGCTTTCGATTACACCATTTTCGCTATCGATAAGTGCATCAAATACATGTGCTACTGCTTGTGTATGGTTTTCCATAGCTTCTTCAATAACAAATTCATCTCCGTTATTTTTTTGAACTAAACGGCTACCTTCAATGCCAATTCTTTCTACAAGACCTTTTACCATTACTTCTTCATTTTCCATGTTGAATAATTGGTATTTAAGTGATGAACTTCCGCAATTAATTACTAATATTTTCATTTTAACTCCTTATAATTTTATACATACATTATTATACCTATACCCTAATATTATAAAAGTTAATAGGTATATTTTGCCATTAATCTTATATCTTTTTGACCTTTATTATTTTTAGAATCAATTACTTTAAAGATAGCTTCTGCTCTTGCAATACTATCTCCTACTTCTATTTTACTGGTTTCTATCCTATATACATCCGAAAGTTTTGCTTCTTCTTTTCTATACATATAGGCTATTTTAAAATAATAAGTTTTCCCATCATAAATTAACATCTCATCTTCTGAAACCCAGTAGGATTTATTTTTATTACTTTTATAAGATTTTTCATCTTTTAAAATATTTTCTTTTATAGTTGCATAATTTTCATCTATATAGATATTTAAGACTGTTTCTGCTAGGTATTGGGCTTGTTTTTTATTATAAAGATCGCTTGCATATAGGCTTGTAGCTTCATTTTGCTCGTATATAAAGCTTAGAGTAAGGCTAAGACCTATAAAAACTAATAAGGTAAGTATTGATATAAAACCTTTTTTCATAGGCGGTCTCCAAGATAAATTTTAGTCTCTTGTCTAAATTTTGTATCATTATTTAAAATGATAGTAACTATTTGAGTTGACTCATCATAGTAAAGATATAAACCATCACAAGCAGCTATTCTTATAGTTCCATCCCTACTACTTTTATTACTAATGTTATCCCTAACAGCCATTAGGAACCTTTGCTCATTTTTTACTGTAGTTTTAAAATATATACTGGAGATCTCATTACTACTTTTATCCAGCACATAGGCCTTGAAATTAGTTTCACCAGTATCTGCTATTAGTTCTATCTTATAGGCACTTTTTACAATATTATCTATATACATCATAGCAAGGTTTGTTTCTTTATATGAATTTTCATTTTCAAAAGCACTTTTACTAGCTTTTATATTTACAGAAAATATTAAGACTGCGACAGTAGCTAGTAGGGAGCAAATAGCAAGGCTTGCTAAAAGCTCAATTAGAGTGAATCCTTTTTTTCTCATGATTTTCCTCTATTACTTCTAGCTTATATTTGCCATAGTTTACTGATATTTTATCCAAATTATCAGTATAAGGCTCTCTATTAATTTTAATTGCAAATTGATTTATATTTTCTAATTTGCTACCATAATTAGAGTCTACATTTGCTTTTTCTTTTTCTATAGCTGCTTCCATGGCAAATATTATTTTACTTTCATTCTTCAATGCGTTTGAGCTGGTCATTAGCGTATTTAAAGATGGTAAAAGAAGGCTTGCTATAAAGCCTAAAATACCAAGTGCAAATACTGCTTCAATCAAAGTAAATCCATTCTTTATTTTTTTCAATTCTAGAATGCCCTCCTGCCACAGTTACTACTAGTTTATAAACTTCATCTATATCAAGTCCATCTTTTCTTTTGATAAAAACCGTTCCAGCATTATTTACACTTCCACTAGCAGTGTAGGTAATTGTTTTTGCAAAATTATTCTCATTAAAACCTATATCTAGGTAGGTTAAATCTTTTTGAATAATTTGATCTTTACTTTCTTCCCCTAATGGTTTGATTACATAGGCATCTTTGGTTAAAACTAAGTTATAGGGTCTACCCGTAGATAATGCTTTCATCTTAGCAAAGTTTATGTCATTTATCATAGTTTGGATCTCATTGCTGGCCTTAAGTCTATCAACAATATTAAGTCTAAAAACTCCTATACCGATAAATATTGACATTATAGCTAAAACAGCTATTAGTTCTATTAAAGTAAAACCGCGTTTTTTCATAAGTTAACTCCAAGGTAGAGATAAAATTAGAAAAGCCATAAAAATATAAATACAAAAAGGGATTTCTATTTTAGTAGACTTATTTTTTATAGCAATAAATATGCCAGATAAGGCACCAAGCCATAGGGAAATTAAAATAAACCATAAAAGCTTATAATTTGGTAAAAATAAGAACAAGGCTAGGTAATAGTAAATATCTCCATTACCCAGGCTCCCCTTAAAGAAATAATAAATAATCCCATAGAAAAGGCTAAATATTAGGACATTTTTAATAAATAAAAAGTCTATGCCCACAAATTTCATTCTATATATAAGTCCTATAATAGATAAATATAGAATTTGAACCATATAAATATCAAAAGTTTTAAAGTCTATTACTGCTATAATTAAAGCAAGCATTATGCCAAAATATAGGAGACTAGATTTTAAAATATTTTCAGGATTAAAAAATATAAGCAAAAGTAGGCCTGAAATAATTTCTACAAGCAAATTTTCTTTAGGGATCTCTGCTTTGCAATACTTGCACCTACCCTTTAAAAATATAAAACTAAATATTGGCACTAAATCTAAGGGATGTATTCTATGGCCACAAGAATCACAGTGACTGGGCGGGCTTATTATACTTTCTGCTTTTATAGTGCGGTTTATTACTAGATTTGTAAAAGATCCAAATATTGAACCTAGAAAAAAAATAAAAGTATCCGTCACTATTATTTTATTAAATCCTCTTCTGAAGGTTTTATATCAATGCTTGTGGAAGAGATTGTTACAGTGTAAGTCTCAGGAACCTTGTTATTATCTTTTGATTTTAAACCCGCTGGAACTTTTGGCCATTTTTCAACATAACCTTTAGAACTTTCTACGCTATTCCAAGTTATATCCGGATCACTAGAACTCATTTCATTTTGTTTAACAAGTGCAGCGGATTTTAACATCTGCACATTACTCTTATGAGCTGCCTCAGCTGCCGCTAGTCTTGAATTGTTATATTTTGGAAGAGCAACTGCAGCCAAAATTCCTATAATCGCTATTACTATTACCAGTTCGATTAAAGTAAAGCCTTTTTTCTTCTTATTTTTCATATTTTCTCCTAAAATCCAACCCCATTAACAGATTCAAAAATCGGTAGGGCTATGGCAAAAACTACAAAACCTACGACCACACTCATAATAATTATCATAAGCGGCTCAGCAAGACCCGCTATGTATTTTAGCTTATAAATATAGTCTGTAGCAAAATATTCACTCGATTTCTTCAAAGTCTCTGTCATCTGACCAGTATCTTCACCAATTTTTACCATAGATATTAGTAATGGTGAAAATATTTCTTTACTAGCTAAACTAGTACTTAGTTTATAGCCTTTTTCAAGATCATAAATGATTTGACTTAATACTTCCTTTATATATGTATTCTTAAATGATTCCTTAATAATCTCTAAACTTGTCACTATGTCAATATCCCCAGCCTTTAATATGTAAAGTAAGGATGTAAGCTGATATTCTAAACTTAGCCTCCTATATTTAAAAAATGGTAAATGTAAGTAGGTAAACTTATCTAATTTTAAGCGGATATTCTTATCTTTTCTTAACACTAGGATACAAATGCTAAATAAAACTAGAAATAAAAAGATAAAAAATCCGTAACTTCTAAAAAATTCTGCAATCTTTAAAAGTATTTGTGTTATAAGTGGCAATTCTTTGCCATAGGATTGAAAAATACTTACAAAGGTCGGCAAGACAAAGTTAATTACTATTATATTTATAATGACCATTACAAACATAATCATAATGGGATAAGTCAGGGCCTGTTTGATTGTTTTTTTATTTTTACTTTCTTCATTTATGTAGGTGGATAGCTCATCTAATACCTCCGCCATGCGCCCACTTTTACTACCACTTTTTATAAAAGCTACTAGGATAGGATTAAAATATTTTTTATGGAGGTCAAAGGCTTTATCTACTGATATTCCCTTTGCCAAAACTAGATTTATTTTATGTAAGGCTTGGCTTAACTTTTTATCTAAGTTTTGCTCTTCTATTATTTTTAAGCTCTTATCTAAAGGAAGGCCTGTCCCAATTAGCAAAGATAGTTGCTTTAAAAATAAGGACATAATCCTACTGTCAATTTTAACAGAGGATATATCCTTATTTAAAAAGTCTTTTATTTTATTTAAATCTAAACTAGCCACATTACACTGTAAGTAATTCTTGGTTTTTCTTATCAGCTGCTTGTTCTAATTCGTTTATATATTTATCTGTGATATCTTGAAGTTCTTCTTCAAGTGAAAATCTATCATCTTCAGTAATATCTCCAGATTTTTCACTTTTCTTCACTTCATCCATAGCATCACGTCTTTTATTTCTTATAGAAATTTTTGCATCTTCAGCGTATTTATTTACTTCTTTTGTATATTCTTTACGTCTTTCTTCTGTAAGAGCTGGGAATGGAAGTCTTATAACTTCTCCATCATTTTGTGGGTTAATACCTATATCAGCTTTTTGAATAGCTTTTTCAATTGGTCCTATATTTGTTTTATCCCAAGGTTTTATAACGAGTAGTCTAGCTTCTGGGATAGTTACTGTAGCAGCTTGGTTGATTGGTGTTTCTGTTCCAAAATAGCTAAAAGTAATACCATCTAAAACTGCTTCTGAAGCACGTCCAGCTTTAATATTTGCAATTCTTCCTTCAAATGATTTTACAGCTTCATGCATTTCCTTATCAGCTGTTGATTTAATTTCTTCGTAATTCATTAAAATTTCTCCTTTACAATTGTACCAATATCTTTGTCCTCAGTAAAAATCCTTACCATATTATAAGGATCATCTATACCAAAAGCAATAAGGGGCATTTCATTATCCATTGCCAAGCTTGTTGCTGTAGTATCCATAATTTTAATTTCTTGTTGTAAAATTTCTTTGTAAGTTAACTTATCATATTTTGTTGCATCATCAAATTGATTTGGATCCTTATCATATATTCCATCCGTACCTGTTTTGCCTAGAAGGATTACATCCGCATCAATTTCTAGAGCTCTTAAACTAGCTGTGGTATCTGTTGAGAAATATGGTAGTCCAGTTCCAGCAGAAAATATTACAATTCTATTTTTTTCAAGGTGTCTTATAGCCCTACGTCTGATATATGGTTCAGCTACTTCTTTCATATCAATAGCTGTCATTAGTCTAGTATCCATACCCATTTCTTCTAGGCTACCTTGGATTCTTAGACCATTCATAACTGTTCCAAGCATACCAATAGTATCAGAGCTAGCTCTTTCTATTTCAAGCCCTGAACGTCCTCTCCAGAAATTACCCCCGCCAACAACTATAGCTATTTCTACTCCTAAGTCGTGAACTTTTTTTATTGATGAGCAAATATTTTCTATTACCTTATCATCAAAACCAAAACCCTTTTCACCTGCAAGGGCTTCTCCACTTAATTTTAATACAACTCTTTTAAATTTTTGCAAAACTGCCTCCTATTAATATAAATTATAACCTATTTTAAATTTATAATAAAGATGGGTAACAAGAGTTTTTTTAACAAAACTTACACACTATCAATTATAACATACCCTATTTAAAAAAGCAGAAAAAAAGAAACCATTTAAATGGTTTCTAAAAAGCTTGTATTGATAAATATAAAAAAAGAAACCGTTGATTTAACAACGGTTTCTAATATTTATTGGTGCGGGATAAAGGAGTTGAACCTTCACGAGAAATTCTCACTAGATCCTAAGTCTAGCGCGTCTGCCAATTCCGCCAATCCCGCATGGGGTGAGTAGTGAGATTCGAACTCACGGCCTCCTGGGCCACAACCAGGTGTCTTAACCAACTGGACCATACCCACCAGGTCATTACCCTATATATTATATAACATATAATTTGTTTGTCAAGTTTTCTTAATATATTTTTTACAATAACTTAACATTCAGATTATAGCCATATGATAAGGCCATCCATGCATTTCTTAACTGCAAGAACTATTATAATACTTTTAGCTATACCTTGTCAAGCTTTTTTTGGATTTTTTTTATAAGTTTTTTTAATGTATTTTTTTGTTTAAATAGTAAAGTAAACAAGAGGTGAATTTGATGAAAAATAACAAGACTATACTTAAAATTTTTGCAATTATTATAGCTATTGCCATGGTTGCTCCAATACTTTATAGCGCTTATGCTTCATTTGCTGGTCTATGATTATTGAGGCTATAGATTATTCTGATAAGTACAATTTAGTGATCCTAACCATATCTGGTGAGGATTTTTCTATATCTTATGACCTATATAATGATTTACTTTTAAAAGTAGATGATGAACTAAGCTTTGCCACTTATAAAGAAATTTTGGCTGATGATGAGTTTAATAGGGCCAAAAATATTGCTCTTAGCAAAATATCTTATGCCCAAAAAACTAGTTTTGAAGTTGAAAAGATTCTAAAAGAAAATGACTTTTCGTCTGACTCTATTGAAAAAACCATAGATTTTCTAAATGATTATGGAATATTAAATGATGAACTTTATGTAAAATCTTATGTTTCTGATAAGCACAATATTGCTAGATGGGCAAAAAATAAAATAAGATATTCTTTGAAAGCAAAAAAAATAAATGAAGACTTAATAAATACTTATCTAGATCAGATAAGTGATGAGGATGAGTATGAAAACGCCTATAATTTTGCTGTAAAAAAGGCTCGCAATGATTTTTCTATAGAAAGCAAACAAAAAGTTTATAGGTACCTGTCCGGCAAGGGATTTGATTTTGATATTATAAATAAAGTTGTAGGTGAACTTTTCAAATGAGTTATGGCTATGTTTATATTTTAAGATGTAAGGACAATTCTTTGTATACTGGCTGGTGTGTCGATTTAGAAAAAAGATTAGCCTTACATAATGCGGGCAAGGGTGCCAAATATACTAGAGCCAAGGGGCCTTGTAAATTAGTTTATTATGAAGAAATATCAAATAAATCTGAAGCCCTAAAAAGAGAAATAGCTATAAAAAAATTATCAAAGACAAAAAAAGAGGACTTAGTTAGAAATTTTAATCTAACTTAGTCCTTATTTTTTTATCTTCTAAAGCTTGCTTTCAATTTTTCAAAGAAACCTAATTTAGGTATATCTACTGCCCTATCGGCTACTAAGTTTTCAATGACATTTTTAAAGTATTCGCCATTTTTTACTGAACCTAGGTAGTTACTATTTTTACTATCAATAGTATCCTTGTAGTTTCTTATATCAAAGTCTTCGCTTGCTTTATTTATGAAAAAAGCATCACTATCATTTACAAGGTTTAATTCATTCTCGCTAACTATATCTACCGATGTTTTATTGGAAATAATATTTTTATCAACACCGTCTATGACTACATAGTCATAGGATACATTGCTTAAAAGGTTGTTTATATCATTTCCGGTAATTTCATACTTATCTTCTAAAAGTGGACTTATGATAAAATCTAGGTTTTGATTTTCATGGACTATCACTGTTTCAAGAGGCACTAAACCTGTAAAATAGTCTGCCAAATCATAGGTTATCATCCCATCTTTTTGAAAATAATCTTCTATATTAGAAGTAGTAGCACGTTTGCCTTGTAGTAATAAAACTTTATTATTTTGTTGTAAAAATTCAGCTAAATTTACTGAAAAATCTGTTTTACCAATGGCCTTAGGTCCATTTATTACATAAACTTTCATTTTTCTTCCTTTAGTTTGGACTACCACCAGCTTCAGGATTTTCTTCTGCTGGTTCAGTTTCAGAATTTTTTTCCTCTTCTAGAGCTGCTGGTAATTCCTGGTCATCATTTGTCACAGAATCTCCCAGTTCTGCTATATCAGCATCTTCTGGAGTATCACCTGAGTTTGTAATAAATACATCTAAATCAAAGTATTTAGATATAACATCACGCATGATTGGTGTAGCATTGTAGGATGTATCACCTTGGGTTAGGACAATACTTATGGCAATTTCTGGATCATCATAAGGTGCAAAACCTACCATCCACGCATAAGAATCATAATCTGACCCATCTAGGTTTTTACCTTCTACTTCTGCTGTACCTGTTTTTATACCAATATCTACTGGCATTTGATTTAAAATTTTATTATTTTGAGAAACTAAAAGTGTGCCGTATTTGATATCTTCTAGGTATTTTCTATCTTTTAAATCAATTCTTTCTCGCTCTGGAACATTATTAAATAATATATCTCCAGAATCATGGTTGGTTACCTTATCTACCAGAGTAAATTTATTTAAATATCCACCATTTGTAAGGGTTGCTACTGCTCTATTCATCTGAATTGGTGTATAAGCGTTTTGTCCTTGGCCAATTACGATATTAAGCATGTCTGTAACATCCCACTGTGCTTGATTAAGATAAGTATATCTTATGGTATCTGCTAGACCTGCCCTATCTTCTCCGAGGGCCACTTCTGCGTTATATCCTTTTTCATCTAAAAATTCTATAATATTTTTTCTTGTCCATTCGCTAGGATTTGTTGTCATTTTAACTATTTCTAGGACATCATTTTCAAATTCACTTCTTGATTTTTTGACCCCATCTTTTAGGTATACTGGCAATTTATCTTCTAGATAAGTTTGTAGCATCATTTTTGTGATTTCTACCTTTTTACCAACTGATGGAATATTACCAGTTGTTTCTTTTGGTATATTTACTTCAATTCCTGTTGGTTGATCTAATCCTAATTTTTCTGCTGCAATCCTAATATCATTTAGGTCTAATTTTGTACCTATAGACCTACCATCATGTGGGTTTTCTCCAAGGGCTAATACATAAAAGTAATAGTTGCATGAATCCCTTATAGCTCCATATAGGTTTTCCTCGCCGTGGGTTGTACCATATTCTGTCCATACCAAATCGTTAAATCTTCTATTACCTACTTCTACATAACCATAGTCTGTTATAACTGATTGTGGGTCTAAGCCACTTTCTAAAGCTGCAAGACTTGTTACAAGTTTAAAAGTAGATCCTGGCATTACCGCGGTTTGACTAGCAATATTAAGCATTGGGCGTGGTACAAGAGGTCCACTATCTTCTTCTACTTGTAGGCTTTCCCAGTCTGATTGGGAAATACCAGTTGAAAATAAATTTGGATCATAGTCTGGGAAAGAAGCCATGGCTAAAACTTCACCTGTTTTTACATTTGAAACTACAACAGCCCCACTTGAAGCATGAGGAGCTGGCCTAAGTGGCATAAAGCTTCCATAATCTGATTCGTATTGGTAGCCTTTGCTTATAGCATCAAGTACTCCTGCTAGGGATTTTTCAGCTTGTTCTTGTAAATCGGCATCTATTGATAAATATAAATCATCTCCAGGTTCAGATGGTGTCTGAGATATGGTTTGTCGTCTATTTCCAGCTGAGTCAACTGTTACTAAAGATTTACCATTTTTTCCTTTCAGGTTATCTTGGTAAGATTCTTCAATACCTGTTTTTCCTATAATCTCATCACGCAGATAATCACGTTCGTTTACATATTTATCAACTTCTTCTGCAGTTGCAATAGGTCCCATATATCCTAAAATGTGACTAGCCAGGTATCTATTTGGATATGATCTTATAGGAATAGTATCTACTTGGATACCAGATGTTGCATCTATATTTTCTTCTATTTTTAAAACTGTAGATTCGTCTATATTATAAACTAGATTTATTGGTCGATAACCGTAGTTACCTTGGCGGCTTAATTGATTATCTATGGTTAGTATACCTACAGCTTCTGGGTCAGAATAGTCCTCTAAATCATTTATTTTCTTTAGGTAGTCTAAGATAGCCTTAGCATCTTTTTCGTTTTCTAATACTGATACAACTTTATCTCGTTCATTTACCTTATCCTTTGCCGCATAATAAGTATAGAAATTATGCTTTTCTATATTAAAAGTGTAGTCCCAGTCATCTGGGTCTTCTTCTGATATATCTATAGATGGATAAATATTATTTAAGGTGTTGGCATTTTGAGCCATATACTTAATTTCTTCTGATAAAATAAGGGGTTTTAATAAACCATTTTCGTCTGCAATTCTTGCCAGCTCATCAACAGGAGAGCCTGCTTGAGGGTTTTTGAAATTTATATTTACTGTATATTTATTTCTATCATCCTCAGTTTGGGTTATAACTTCTGTTTCAAAGTTTGCATATATTCCCTTATTTTCTAGTTGTTGGATTAAAATATCAGCTGGGATTACATAGGATCCATCATCATTTACATTTGCTTTTGTTAAAACATCATTTATGGTGGAGGTTTTTACAATTTCATAAAAATCATCGCTTGGATGACTTTTTAAAGATATTTCAGGATAAACTTTAGAAAGCTTTGCCTTTTTTTCTATCATATCTTCACTAGCCTTAACTACATAAGGTTTCATGGTAATGCTTCCAAGCAAATTATTTGTTTTTAATATATTATAGGCTAGGATTCTAGAGTTAGAGTTTTGCAATATGGATAGTAAAACCGACCTGTCATTACCCACTGCATCTATTACTACATCTATGGGATTATCATTTTCGCTATAGCCAACTGCTTCTAGTTTATTTTTTGAATTGTCCCTGTAAGTAACTTTTAATCTTCCTTCTTCTTGGCTAACGTTGGCTGGGATATCTATCCCACGTTTTTTTAGAGCAAGCAGGGCAGTACTCATTGTTTCGTATTCTATATTTTCATCCTTATAGACAGATGTTAAAAATTCTTCTACTAGATTATTGTCTATCAAGGTAGAAACAACGACCTCTGTTGGCATCTGTCCTAAGATGAAGTAGTCTTCGTCTCTTTTATATACAAATGAATTTAACTTTAAAGCAAAATCATCTGTATAGTTTACCCCATCAGCCTCTAGAATATTTACCAATTTTGCTAAATTTTGTGTTATTTCTTCCGGTTCTTTTTCTAATAGCTGGTCCTTATAAATTTGAACGGCAAAAGATGGGATACTTGTTGCAAGGATTTTCCCATTTCTATCATAGATATTCCCCCTGCTTGCTATCTCATCCACTTCTTTTACTTTTCTATTGTCTGATAAGTCCCTGTAATAGTCTCCCTGGCCTATCATAACTGAAAAAAGCCTTCCAATTATTATAGCCATTAGGAGGATAACAAGGACTTGTATTGCTACTAAACGTCTTTCTTTTTGTTTTTTCACAGATTTTACTCCTAAATTCTATAGGTTGGAATATACATTATCCTCTTTATTAATCTGTAATAAATTAAATAAATGAGTGTATTTAATACAGATTCCACTAGGAGTGGTAATGGGAAATAATTTGTAAAATTATTAACTCTTATGAAGATATAGTAAATTAAACTTAATAACAAGAAATTAAATATACTTGCTAAAAATGTAATAATAAGTCCTGTAGTTTTATCTTTAGCAAAATTAAACCTATCGCTGGATACAAAAGATCCTATTAGAAAATACGACAAGGCACGAGGACCTATTAAACTTGTAAATAAAAAGTCTTCAAATAATCCTGTAATCATAGACCCGTATGGTCCAATTTTGCGTCCAAGAATTTGAGATATGGCAATTACAGCAGGTATCATTATATTTATATTTGCTCCAAAAATATCAATCTTTGAAAAAATAGTTGTTTGGAGGATAAAGGTTACTAAAAACACTAAAAAAGTTTTAAATTTATTCACTTATATTCTCCTCCCCTTCTACTTGCTTATCTTCTTTTTCATCAATTTCATAAGATTGACCACCTTTTAGGACCAAAACTCTATATATATGAGAGAAGTCTACTGGCGAATCCACTGTAATATTTTTTCTAAGACTATCTTGGCTCATAGAAACATTGCTTACAGTTCCTATGTAAATCCCATATGGATATACCCCACCAAGACCACTAGTCATAAGAATATCAGAATTTTTAGCTTCACTTTCTACATCTAGCATATAACCTTGGATGGTTCTTGATGTAAATTTATCTATAACTCCATAGTCTCCACTACGAGTATTTATAAATGAAACATCATTTGCTTGATTATTTATAGTCTCTACTCTTGCAGTCGTATCATAAACTTGTGTAACTTTACCAACTAGGCCTGTATAGTATTTGCTATCTCCTATGGCTTGAAGGATGATATCATTTTTCTTAATGCCATCTTTCTTACCCTTATCAATGGTAAAATTTCTGGTTAAGGATGTAATATCAGAATTTACTACATTTGCCTTTAAGAATTCATTTGGAGAATTTTCAATGGCCTTGGCCTCATTTCTTAAAAAGTCTTCTTTATTTATAATGGATAAAAGTCTGGCATTTTCCATAACTAAAGACCTATTTTCTGATTCTAATCTCATAACTTCAGACCTTGTTTCTTTAGAACCTACTGTTCTTTCTATTTGATTCATAATCTCTGATGAAACAGAATAGGTGAAACCTTCTATTGGTTTAAATATTGTATTAGCAAGGTTAGAGCCAGCACCTGTTAAGGCCTGTGTCTGAGATGATACACCTATGGTTATAAGTAATGCTAAAGTTGTTATTAAAAATGATTTATTAGATTTTTTTCTTCTTCTATATGCCATTTTTACCTACTTACGATATTTAAAGAATCTATCTGGATCATCTAAAATCTGTCCAGCTCCTAGAATTGCATCTGTTTGTGGGTCATCTGATGTATAGGATGTTAAATGTAATTTATTTTCTATATATTCACGCAGACCTCTTACCTGGCTAAGACCACCACTTAGTGCAAATCCATCTTTTTTGATATCTGCTGTAAGTTCTGGTGGTATTTTTTCTAGTACCTCATAGATCATATTTATAATTTCATCTGCATATGGCATGATGCACTCTACTAGGTCCTTACTTTTAATATCCACTGACTTTGGAGCAGCTGATACTAAATCTCTACCATCAACGTTCATAGAATTTTCTGCATCTTTTACCCTAAGACTGAGCAAATTATTTTTAATTTCTTCTGCTGTTGCCTCTCCTATGTCCATTTGTCTTTTTTCTCTAAATAAATCTATAATTGCATCATCTATGTAGTCTCCACCCTTATTGATGGTTTTGCTTGTTACAATGCCATTTAGAGAAATCACACTTATTTCACTTGTACCCGCACCTAAATTCAATAACAAAATACCCCTCGGATCTTCTGGAGTAAGCCCCATACCAAAGGCTGCTGCAAGTGATTGTTCAACTAAAATTATATCACGGCTACCAGCATGTAAAGCTGCATCTTCTATGGCACGTGATTCTATATCTGTAATCCCACTTGGAACGCAAATTACTACTTTTGGTTGGATAATGGCAGTACCTGGATTTACTTCAGCAAAAAAATGTTTTAGCATAGCTTCTGTAAGGTTAAAATCTGTTATCACTCCATTTTCAATTGGTTTTACAACATGAATATTTGATGGGGTTTTGCCAATCATATCCTTTGCTTCCTTGCCAATAGCTAAGACCTTAGTATTATTTTGGTCTAGGACTATCATAGAAGGTTCGTTTATGATTACACCCTCATTTTTTTTATAAACTAAAATATTGCTAGTGCCAAGGTCTATGGCAAAGTCTGTAGCAACCATTTTTAAACTCATTTGTAGTACTCCTATAATAAATTTTCTTTCTTAAAACTATAATAACCATCCTTACCGATTATTATATGGTCTAAGACTTCTATATCTAAGATATCTCCTGCTTCTACAAGTCTTTGGGTAGTTTTAAAGTCATCATTTGATGGATAAAAATCTCCACTAGGATGATTGTGGGCAAAGATAATTGATTTTGCCGATTTTTTAATTGCAGGTTTAAAGGCTTCTCTTGGATGGACTAAGGATGCATCTAGAATGCCTACACTTATTACTTCTTTAGATATTATAACATTTTTAGTGTCTAAAAGGATAGCGTAAAAGCATTCGTTTTTCATATCAGCTAGCTCATTTTTTAGATAATTATAGATATCCTCACTAGAAGAAATTTTTCTTATCTTTTTTTCTATAGTTTTTTGAGCAATTCTTTGGCCAAAACGTAACGATGCAACAATAGAGCTTGCCTTGGCAGATTTGATACCCTTTATTTTCGTAAGCTCACCTACTTCGATATCAGTAAGATTTTCATAAGAAAAAGTTTCTAATATTTCCCTAGCAAGCTCTATGACATTTTTGTCTCGGGTACCTGTGCCTATTATTATTGCAAGTAGTTCTTCATCGCTTAAACTAGCTGCCCCCTTGCTGATTAACTTTTCTCTTGGCCTATCTTCTTGGTCAAACTCTTTGATTGATTTTTTCATCTTTAATATCCCCGATACCAATTTTTTCCATGTGGCTTGCTACATAATTTACACCTAGACCAACAAAAAAGCTTGTAAATACTCCCATAATTACTAGGGCTGGAAAGTAAATAAGCATCTTTATATTGCCCATAAATACTGCAGCTACTAGTATTTGTCCTAGGTTATGGAAAAATGCACCTATTTCACTTATTCCTATAAAAGAAGTAAATCTATTTAAAAGTTTAAGTGATGCTGTCATACCTATAGATGCTAAAACAGCTCCTGCAAGTGAATAGAAAAATGCTGTAACTGATCCTGTTATAAGCATAAGTAAAAACGATTTTAAAACTCCAACTAAAAGGGCTGATTTAAAACCATAAAAATATAGACTTAGTAAAATTATCATATTAGAAAATCCAAGCTTGGCTCCAGGAATAGGAACAGGAAGGGGAATCATATGTTCTATCAAAGAAATAGCCAGTGCCATAGAAGTTAAAAGTGCAATACTTGTTACTTTTTTTAAATCTTTCATCTATTACCTACTTATCCTATCTATGCCATCATCGTTTGATTGGTCAGTATCAATTACTTCTAGAAAAACTCTATTTGGTAAGCAAATTATAGTCTCTCCATTAATACTTATCGGTGGCATATGAGTACAAATCTGATCTCTACAATTTGCCTCTTCCATATAAGCTTCACCATCTTTTATGACTACCTTATTGTAGTGAACCCCATCATCTATTTCTATTACTTTGTCTTCATTTAAGGAAAATTCCCCATACAATTCAGAATTATGTTCAATTCTTACTATTTTCCCACTTGTTTTTGGTCTACTATTTGAAATTCCAAAGGCCATTACTATACTTAAAAGTAATAGACTCAGGGAAATAATTATATCACCTTTTTTAATTTTCATAAAAAATACCTCATTATATGAGTTTACGTTTAATAGTTTTTCTTGTCAATTTAGGGCAAAATATGAGTTTATAAAAAAATAAACCGGCAAAACCGGTTTATCTTTGTACTATTAATTAAAAACTTCTATACATTTATTTGGACATTTATCTGCTGCTTGTTTTAATAACTCTACATCAAGATTTGGATCAATGTTTTCAACTGATAGGTTTTTCTTCATTTCGAAGCCTTCTGGATAAGTTTTTGCACAAAGTGTACATGCTATACATGCCTTATCACATTTTTTACGTGCATCCTTACCCTTTTCTTGGTTAGAACATAATACTACAGCCTTTTGTGCGTATGGTACTAAAGTTATGATATCTTTTGGACAAGCTTCTACACATTTTCCGCAAGCAACACACTTATCACGGTCTACTTTAGCTACTCCATTATGTACGTGGATAGCATCGAATGGACAAGTTTTTTCACATGTACCGCATCCAATACAACCATAGTTACATTCTTTTTTACCACCAAATAGTGCAATTTGTGCCCTACAATCATCAAGGCCTGAGTACTCAAATAAGTCTTTGGCACTATCACAATCTCCATTACATTTTACAACAGCTACTTGTCTACTATCATTTGAGACAGCTTCTACCCCCATAGCTTCTGCTACAGCTTCGGTTACTGTTGGTCCACCGATAACACAAGCACTTACTGGTGCTTCTCCTTTAGCAATTGCTGCTGCACAACCATCACAACCTGGATAACCACAGGCACCACAATTGGCACCTGGTAGAGCGTTTCTAACTGCTTCTTCTGTAACTGATGTTTCTACCTTAAATTTTGAGCTTATAAGTCCTAGAGCTACAGCAAATAAAAAACCTAATGCCCCCAGAACTACAATTGGTAATAATATTTCATTCATAAATGACTCCTATAATCCTGCAAAGCCCATAAATGTTATTGACATAAGTCCTAGGATAATAAGACTCATTGACGCACCCTTAAAGGCTTCTGGAGTATCATTTTCTGCAATTCTTTCTCTTATGTATGATAGGATCATCATAACTAGCATAAATCCTAATGATGCTGCTAGGGCATAAACTATTGTTTGAAGCAAATCATATTGGTTTCCAATTGTTTTTATAGCTACACCTAGTACTACACAGTTAGTTGTAATAAGCGGTAAGAATACCCCCAAAGCGCCATATAAGCTAGGCATATTTTTTTTCATTACAGTTTCTACTGATTGTACTAAAGATGCTATAACCAAGATAAATACTACAGTTTGTAGGTACTCAATATTTAATGGTTCCAATAGGTAATATTGTATAAACCAAGTTACTATAGAAGATAGAGTTATTACAAAAATAACTGCAAAGCTCATACCACGAGCAGTCTCTGGTTTACTAGTTACACCTAATACAGGACATATTCCTAGGAATTGTCCTAATACATAATTGGATACAAAAATTGCACCAATAATTATTGAAATTAAATCTGTCATATGTCCCTCCCTATTTAGCTAAAGCAGCTTTACGTTCTTTTTTGTTAGTATAAGCTGCATATGCTGCAAATAATAAACCTAGTACTATGAAAGATGATGCTGGTTGTTGTAAAAATCCAATAGTGTATTCTGCTGGAATAATAGTTTTTCCAAATACTGTTCCTGCTCCAAATAATTCTCTTACAAAAGCTAAAACTGAGATAGCAAGAGTATAACCAAGTCCTTGACTAAGTCCATCCACAATAGATGCGATAGGACCATTTTTAGAAGCAAATCCTTCTGCACGAGCAAGGATTACACAGTTTACTACTATAAGTGGGATAAATATACCAAGGGATTTATATAAGGATGGTACATACGCCCTAAGTACTAACTGAACTATAGTTACAAAACCTGCAATAATTACGATAAAAGCTGGGATTCTAATTTCATCTTTTATAAAATTTCTAAGTAAGGATACTACTAGGTTACTCATCACTATTACAAATATAACTGATAATCCCATACCAATAGCATTTTTCATAGTTGATGAAACCCCTAGGACTGAGCACATTCCTACTAATTGTACAAAGACTGGATTATTTTTAAATATACCATCGGAAAATACCTTACCTAGGCTTACTTTCTGTTTTCTTTTACTATCTACTTTTGCATCTTCATCTACAAAAGGTCTATCTAATTGTTGTTCCATAAATAACTCCTAATTTAGATTAGCTAGAACTTCTCTAGCATCATTTATACCATTTACAATAGTTTGAGTTGAATATGTTGCTCCAGAAATACCTACTATTTCATTTTCGCCACCAGCTTCTGAATAGCCAACTTCATTATCCATATTTACTCCAACCATTCCTTTTTTAAAGAAATCTTGTTCCATTTCAGCACCAAATCCTGGTGACTCTAAGTGATCTAATGGAGCAAATCCTGTTATGTTATGGTCTGGATCAACACCAATTAGGTATTCGATGTCCCCACCATAACCACCTGGAGAATTGATTTGGAATACATACCCTTCTCCATCACTTGTAATTGCTTTATAAACATTTTCTATTGTTTCTGGTTTGTCTACATCTATTTCTTCATAAGAATCTGCAGGATATACTACAGATAAGGACTCTTTTAATTCTCGCGCTTGATTTTCTGCAACTACTGGAGCTGTTAGACTATTTGTAAAAGCAAGAGCTAGGGCTACTACTGCTGTTATGGCAAATAATCTTAAACCTAACTTAAAATTATTCATTTGCTACTCCTTTTTGTTTGCTATAATCTACACCAAATACTTTTGGTCTTGTGTATTTTTCTATAATTGGCACTACTAGGTTTGCTAATAGTATAGAGTAACTTACCCCTTCTGGATATCCACCAAAAGCTCTAATGATAGCTGTTAGTAATCCTGCAAGTACTGCATAAACTACTTGCCCTTTTGGTGTTACTGGGCTAGTTGTATAATCTGTTAACATGAAAAATGCTCCTAAAAGCATACCACCAGATAGTATATACTTTAATATGTCATCAAATCCTTGGAATAATCCACCTAAAACTGTTGCTGTTACTATGTATATAAGAGGCATTTTAATATTTACTACTCTTCTTGCTAGTAAGTAAATAAAACCAATTATTAAGGCTAGGGCTGAAACTTCTCCCAAAGAACCTGGGATATTTCCTAAAAATAAATCCATTAAAGAATATGTCCTAGGCTCTGCAAGTGGTGTTGCAGCTGATAAGGCTGAGACTGTACTAACTGACTTTAAAGTTGCTACTCTTTGTGGTGGTACAAATGTAGACATATTTTCTGACCAAGATGCAAGTAAGAATGCTCTTGCAGCCAAGGCTGGGTTTACTATATTTTGTCCAAGACCTCCAAAGGCCATTTTAACAACTACGATTGCAAATATTGCACCAATTACTAATTGCCATACTGGTAAAGTAAATGGTACGTTAAAGGCTAATAATATACCTGTAACTACTGCTGAAAGATCTTTTATTGTTTGCTTTCTTTTTGTAGCTTTATTAAATAAAAATTCTGATAATACACAAGCGATTACTGATGCTAGTATTAAGATTAAAGCCCTGTAGCCAAAGTAATATACTGCTGCAATACCTGCTGGTACTAGAGCAATAATAACATCTCTCATCTCGCTTTGAACGGTTTTATTGCTTCTCACATGAGGAGAAGATGTGACTAATAATTTTTCTCTATTTTCCATTTATCTACTCCTACTTACCTTTTCCTGCTTGTCTTATTTGCCTTTTACCAAATCTAATAGCCTCTACTAGTGGCCTTTTTGATGGGCAAATGTATGAACAAGACCCACATTCGATACAATCCATAATTCTATAATCTTCTGCTTGGTCAAATTTTTCATTTAAAGCAAATTTGTGGATATATAAAGGTAAAAGATTTACTGGACAAACATCAACACATCTAGAACATCTAATACATGGTTCAATATCTGCTGGTATAGCTTCTCCCTTTGTTTGTACTAGGATACAGTTGGTAGCTTTTTCTACAGGATTGCCAGCATTTGGTTGGGCAATACCCATCATAGGTCCACCACTGATAAGTTTTCCTATCTCTCCATTGAGTCCACCCACAGCATCAATTGCATATTCAAAAGAAGTACCTACTTTTACTACAACGTTTTGTGGATTTTTTACATTATGACCTGTAACTGTCATTACTCTTTCATAAAGAGGTTTGTCATAGTAAACTGCTTCATAAACTGCATTTACAGTTGAAACGTTTGATACTATAACTCCTGCATCCATTGGAAGACCACCAGATGGTACAACCCTATTTAATGTTGCATCAATTAATCTTTTTTCATCCCCTTGTGGGTACTTTGTAGCAAGTTTAACTACTTTTAGATTGGGTTTATTTGTAGCATTGTTTGCATAAGTTTCTAAATATGTAGATATTGCATCAAAGGCCCTTGGCTTATTATCTTCAATAGCAATAATTCCATCCTTAGCTCCTGATGCTACAACTAATATTTCTAGACCCTTTATAATATTTTCTGGTCTATTTTTTAATATAAAATCATCACAAGTTACATAAGGCTCACACTCTGCTCCATTTACTATAACTGTATCGATTTCCTTTGCAGGTGTGTATTTTATGTGGGTTGGAAAAGCTGCTCCCCCCATACCAACTATGCCTGCTTCTTTTATCTTAGCTACGATTTCTTCTTTATTTAAGTTTACGTTTTCGTTTAATATGTACTCTTTTTCTTGATCATAGCCTTCTGTGTCTATAACAACTGCTTGAGAATTTTTACCTGATGCTGTTTGTATATCTATTATATCTTTTACAACTCCATTTACTGATGAATGAATGTTTGCTGAAAAGTTACCAACAGCTTGACCGATTAAATCCCCAATATGTACTTCATCTTTTTTGTTAACAAGACATTTACTTGGTGCACCAATGTGTTGAGTTAGTGGTATTACTACCTCTTGTGGTGTAGGAAGGGTGAGTAATTCACTATTTTCAGAAAGTTCCTTAAACTCATTAATATGAACACCTTTTTTAAATGTCAAAGCATTTCCTGCCATATACATCTCCTTAATATTTTTTATGTTCTTTTCTATTATAAATGAATTTGCCACATTCATCAACAACTAAGCTACATTAAATAGCAGTTCGTTGATGAATGTTACAAAATTATTATAGCTTAATTGTCCTAAATCGGATATTTCTGAATTAGTAGGTAGCCCATTCTTATAAAAAGTTTTGTAAACATCGTAGGTTGCTTCTACTTTTGTTACATATTGTCTAGTTTCTTCAAAAGGTATTTTTGATATGTCCGGATTTTCCTTATCAAGAATACCTTCCTTAATCCATTTATCCACATTACCTACTCCACCATTATAGGCTGCTAGGGCTAATTTTTGATTATTATAGTATTTTATCAAATAATTATAATAACCTACTCCTAGTTTTAGGTTGTAGTCAATGTCATTTAACTTTTCTGGGTAATAATCCATGCCAATTACCTCTGCTGAGTGTCTGGCTGTATCATCTAAAAGCTGCATTAGTCCCTGGGCTCCCTGGTGACTTTGGGCATCATTATCAAAATCTGACTCTACTTTTACAATAGATGCTGTTAAAATTGGATCAATATTAAATTTTTCTGAAGTTTCAGTAATCTGATCCTGGTAATTTATTTGAGTTCTTGAAGTTTGGTAGGCAATTATGCCGTAGGATAATGCTATTGCTAAAAGTATAGCAAGGAGAATATATCCTATAACTTTTCCTATAAATTTTAAAACTTTCATAATAAATCCTTTTGTTTTAAAACATTTTCTAATTCATTTCTTAGATTTTCTATACTTGTACTATTGTCAAAAACTACATCGCTTTTCTCTTTCATAGTAAGCAATTGGTCCTGACTTTCTATCTTTAATTTTGCATAAGACCTATCAATATTATCGCGCTTGATAAGCCTTTTTAGCTGAGTTTCATAATTAGCTACCACTAGCCATACCTCATTAGCATCAAATTTTTCTTCCATTTGAAAAAAGAGGGGGATTTCAATGAAAACTACTTTTTCATTAAGACTTGCAATTTGATTTTCGATCTCATCTAGGATATTTCTATGGGTTAGCTGGTTTAATTTTTTTTGTTTTTGTGGATTATTAAAAATTATTTGAGCTAGGACCTTTTTATCTAAGCTTTCATTTTTAAAAGCTTCGTTAAATTCTCCTGATTTTTTAATTGCTTCAAAATTTTTTGCCTTAGGCTCTAGTAAAGCTCTATTCACTTCATCTGCGGAAATAACCTTATAGCCCATTTCTTCCAAAAGCTTACATAGGGTTGATTTTCCAGATGCAATTGTCCCTGTAATTACAATTTTACTTAGACTCATACATGCTTTCTCCAGTGTCAATTTCAACTAGCAATGGCACTTGAAGTTTCGCTGCTGACTCCATAGAATCTTTTAAAATTTCCATGGCCTTATCCTTATCTTCTATGGACGATTCTAGAATAATCTCATCGTGAATTTGTAGGATTATTTTTGCATCAAGGCCTGCTTTTTTAAGATTTTCTTCCGTTTTTATCATCGCAATTTTTATAATATCAGCTGCTGTTCCTTGGATAGGAGTATTTAGGGCAACTCTTTCTCCAAAGCTTCTTACATTGAAATTTTTTGAAGTAATTTCTGGTATATATCTTCTACGGTTAAATAAAGTATCTGTGTATCCAAGATCTCTCGCCTCTTTTATGATATTATCCATGTATTTTTTTACATTTGGATAACCTTCAAAGAATCCTTCTATATATTCTTTTGCAAGGGGTCTAGGAATATTTAAATTTTGAGATAAACCATAGTCACTTATCCCATAAATTATACCAAAATTAACTGCCTTGGCATTGTATCTTTCTTCTTTTGTGACCTCATCTAGGGGTCTATCAAATACTTCTGATGCAGTTTTTGTATGGATATCTACTCCATTTATAAAGGCATCTATCATATTTTGATCATCTGATAGGGATGCTAATATTCTAAGTTCGATTTGAGAATAGTCAGCATCTATTAAAATTTTACCTTCTGCTGCTTTAAAAGCTTTCCTAATCTTTCTTCCTTCTTCTGTTCTAATTGGAAGGTTTTGTAAGTTTGGTTCTGTTGATGAAAGTCTACCTGTTGATGCTATACTTTGCCTAAAGGTTGACCTTATCCTACCATCTTCATCTATTGAATTTTCTAGTCCCTCTATATAAGTAGAACGAAGCTTATACATTTCCCTGTACTGTTCGATTTTAGGGATTATTTGATGTTGATCACGTAGTTTTTCTAGAACAGATGCATCTGTAGAAAATCCTGTTTTTGTTTTTTTGATAACTGGTAAGTCTAGATCTTTAAATAAAACATCTCCTAATTGTTTTGGAGAGTTGATATTAAATTCTGAGCCAGCAAACTCATATATTTCTGTCGTAAGACCTTCTAGGACTTCGTCAATCTCAGCCTTTAGATTTTCTAAAACGTTGATGTCAGTTATAAAGCCTGTAATCTCCATGTTAGCCAAAACTTTTGAAAGTTTAATTTCTATATTTTGGTAGAGCTCATACATTTCTAAATCTTTTAGTTCCGCTACTAGCTTTTCTTTAGAATTTTCAATAGTGTATAAAACTGAGGCAAAATAAGAATTCAACTCACCTTGGTCAACCTCTTCATACTTTTTAGTTTTTTTGCCTTTACCGATTAAATCTACTTCACTAATCACTTCAAAATTAGAATAGGTTTGGCTTAAAGTTTTTATATCGTAGGATGACCTTGATGGATCAATTAGATAATGCATTAGCATCAAGTCATCATAAGGCAAGGCTAAATCTATACCTAATTTATCTAGTAAAACTACATCTTCTTTTATATCGAAAGATTTTTTTATAATCTCTTTATCAGCAAATATCTCATTAAAATTTTCTACAAAGTTTTCATCTGCTTTTACAATAAAGGTATCAGTGTCAGCTGTTTTTATAGCTATTTTGTAGATTTCAGAATGGATATAATTCTCTCCATCATAAAATGACTTAAAGGTAAACTCTTTATTTTTCTTAATAGAGTTTATTAAATCATCATAGCTATCAGTCTCTATATAATCAAAGTCCATATCAGTATTGATGTCTTCAACGTCCCCTTCAATTTTTTCTAAAAACTTATTAAAGTTATACTTAGAAAATTTTTCTTTAAGGGCTGGGTAGTCTGGTTCAGTTAATTTTAGGTCAGCTAAGTCTATTTCAACTGGGGCATTTTCAACAATTGTCCCAATTTTTTTACTCATATAGGCAATGGCTTCACTATCAATTAGAGTTTGTTTGGTTTTTTTGCCAGATATTTCATCTATATGCTCATATAACCCCTCAATTGATCCATATTGTTGGATAAATTGAGTAGCTTTCTTAGGACCTATTCCATCTACACCTGGTATATTATCTGACTTATCACCTTCAAGACCCTTTACATCTATTAATTGCTTTGGAGTAAGGCCATATTCTTCTTCTATTGTTGCTAGATTATACTCAACCATATCAGAAATACCTTTTTTTGTTAGATAAACTGTTATATGTTCATCAACAAGTTGTAAGTAATCACGGTCTCCAGTTATAACAACTACTTCATATCCATCTTCTTGGCCCATTTGTGCATAAGTTCCTACAATATCATCTGCCTCAAAACCATCAAGGTCAGTGTAGGCTACTTTCATAGAATCTAATATGTCTTTTAAAATTCCAAACTGGTAGGAAAGCTCGCTTGGCATCTTATCACGAGTTGCCTTATAATCTTTAAACTCCTCATGGCGGAAGGTCTTACTTGACCTATCAAAGGCCACCAGTACAGAATCCGGTTTATATTTATCAAAAGCATTTTGGTACATATTTAAAAAACCATACACACCGTTGGTCATGACTCCATCGTTGTTGGTAAGGTTTGGCAGAGCAAAAAACGCCCTAAAAATTAAACTAGAACCATCAATTAGCATAAGTGTTTTACTCATTTGTCACTCCTTAGATATAGTATAACGTAAAATGGGGATATTTGAAAGATTTGAGTGAAAAAAGCTTGAAGTTTTGAGAGTAGTAGATTTAGTTTAGGCTATTAAAAAATCCCGTAATCAGCTACGAGATTTTAAATATATATTATGAAATTTAATCCTCGACTTTGTACAACAGTTTTCCGTGCAGTAGCAAGGGTCTTATATTAGCCAGACAGGATTTCGCCTTTGGCGACCACTCCGTGGAGGGTCTTCCATTAGCCAGACAGGCTATATGGTGCCGGTGGAGGGGATCGAACCCACACGCCCTAATGGACAACAGAGTTTGAGTCTGTCTTGTCTGCCAGTTCCAACACACCGGCTTAATGGTTACCCATTAATTATAGCATAGCTGGTTATATTTGTAAATGTTTATCTGGCAGTATTTTTCTTACATTTCTATTATCATATATTTTTATAGCAAGGATTCCTAATAAAAACCCTATAAGTGATCCTGCTAATACATCCGTTGGAAAATGGACATATAAGTAAAGCCTACTAAAGGCAATTAAAAATGCTAGAATGCCTGTAAAAATTTTTAAAGACTTTGATTTTGTCATATATAAAATTATGGCAAAAAATGTAAAGGCGTAAGAGCTATGGCCTGATGGGAAAGACCCATCTTTTAGAGGTGGGATGAGTAAATCAAAATTGTCCACTAACTCAAAGGGTCTTGACCTATAAAAAATATTTTTTAATAATAGATTTACTATTATAATATTTAAGATAAAAGCTATTACCATTACCTTGCCTACTCTTTTGTACTCTTTAGTGGATAAAAATATAATAATAAAGGCTAGCCATAGGATGGAAAAATTTCCTAAACTTGTTATATCTACCATTAATCGATTTAAAAAAGGTGTAGATATCTTTTGGATATCATCTAAAATTCCTAATTCAATACTAGTCAACTGGCCCATTAAAATCTACCCCGTTTGTTAGAGTTGCAGTAGTAGCATCATAGGCTTTTTGTATTCTATCCCTTTGATTTTCATTGGCCTCATCGTAGTATTTGCCACCTTCTAGAAAGTCTTCTGCTACATATGTTCTTACGCTACGACCATAGTCATTGTAGGTCATTCCTACCCAAAGTGGATATGCTTCAAATTTATCTATAGATGTTTTACCATTAGCAAAATCTTTGCTTAATTCAAATTTATATGCAACTGATTGCTCTGTCCTAATGTCATTTACAGTTTCTAAGTTTTGGATGCTTATAAAATTACCACAAGCATAAGCGATAAAGCCTTTTTTTCCATCTTCACTTTCGTATTCTTCATACGGTTCTACAACATGGGGGTGATTACCTATTACTAAATCCGCTCCCCAATCTATCATTTTTCGGCCTAATTCTATTTGACTAGGGTCTGCTTCAGAACGTAATTCTATGCCCCAGTGAGGATAAACTACTACAAAATCTGCCCCTTCTTCTTTAGCATCTTCTATATCTTTTTTTATCTCTTCTTCATGTAGATAATTTACTTGATCTACTTCCTCACGAACTTGGAATAAGTCTTCTATACCGTTGCAACCATAGGTATATGATAAAAATGCAATATTTATATCATTTACTTTTTTAATTATAAATCTACTATCATCACCCTCAGCACGTGTACCAACATGGTCTAAACCTGCATCTTCAATTGCAGCAATAGTTGTATCTACCCCCTCTAGGTCTGTATCTAAGGAGTGATTATTGGCAGTTGTTACTACATCAAAGCCTGCCTTACTTATAGCTTCTAAGTACTCTCCCGGTGCATTAAATCTTGGATGGCCTGCGTAAGGTACATTTGGATTTGTAGTTGTTTCATAATTTGCAATAGCAATATCAGCATCTTTTATAAAATCAGAAACGTACATAAAGGAATCGGAATAGTCGTAATATCCTCCACCCTTGTTATAAGCGTATTCGGTTTGTCCCATATTTGCCATGAGATCACCACCTGCTATTAAGGTTACTGTTTCAGTTTTTTCTTCAGGTTGGTCTTCTTTAATATCTTTATCATCTGCTTTTTCATTTTCTTCAGTAACTAGGACTTTTTGATCATCATTTGTCCTAATGTTTTCTATTAAATCTACTGTTCTTAAGGGTTGTTCTACTACTTCTTCCTTTACTTCATTTGTTCCACAAGCTGTAAGAGTTGCTAGGCTTAAAAGTAAGGTAAAAGTTTTTCTTATATTTTTCAAGGGATCCTCCTAATTTATTACTCCTTCTATTGTAACCCATAAGCTTAAAAATAAGCAAAAAAAACACCTATTACTAGGTGAATTTTTAAAGTAGATTGTTATAAGCTTCCTTTTTACCCTTACTATAAAGAATAATAAATACTGCAATGGCAAGTATTAAAATCAATACTGAATTGAAATATTTATTTGAATTCTCTGGGATAAGACTTGCTTGGGTGTGGATTAGATAATAGATAAATGGCACTAGTATGATTAGTAGGATAGATATAACTACATCTTTTCTAAAGTTTTTTCTAATAGATTTTTGTTCCAAATCTATAAACTCTACTGCAGCTACCGTATACTTAGTAAGCTGCTTTTCTTTTAATTTATTTCTTGCTATATTACCAGCTATCGCCATTACAAGTCCTACCAAGGCTACTATAATAGAAGGTAAGATCCTATCTTCTACCTTTGGTGCGGATATAAGTAGATATGGGATTATAGAAACTATAATAACAAATATGCCCAGGGCAAATAATAAAGAATAATTATTATATCTACTTACATATTTTCTTACCGCATCGGTATCTTTGTAGTCTGACTTAAAATTTTCGTTCATATTTATCTCCTTAAAGAATATATACCCAATAAAGAGCTAAAACTTAATTATAAACTGCAATTTTTCCGTATGGCCCATTTACTATATCTATGTTTGTTTCAAATATTTTGCTAAGTCTATTACCATCCATAACCTCATCAACTGGACCTTCTAAGGCTAGCCTTCCATTTTTCATGGCAAATATTCTATCAGAATATTGGGCAGCTATATTTATATCATGGATTACCAACACAAAAGTTTTATTTAAGGTATCGGAAGCCCTTCTTAAATGTTTCATCATAGATACTGACCTTGCCACATCTAGATTATTTAAGGGCTCATCCAGTAGAACATATTCTGTTTCTTGGGCTAGGACCATAGCTACATAGGCCCTTTGCCTTTGCCCACCTGATAACTCGTTTAGATACCTATCTTCTAGACCCCTTAAATCAAAAAAATCTATATACTTATCAATTATTTTTATATCTTCCTTGGTAAGCCTACCTTGGCTATAGGGAAATCTACCAAAGCTTATAAGTTGTTTTACAGTAAGTTTGCTAATAAAATTATTTTCTTGTTTTAAAATAGAAACAGTTTTAGCCATTTTATTTGGATCTGTATCATCTATATCTAGGCCGCCTATGGAAATTTTCCCACAATCTTTTGGCAGCAATCTTCCTATCATCATAAGCAGGGTAGATTTACCGGCACCATTTGGGCCAATAATAGAATTGATCCCACCTTCTTTTATATCAAGATTAACTGGTCCTATATTTACTTCATCATTATATTTCTTCTCTACATTTGTTAGACTTATCATAATTTTTCTTCCTTGAATATTAAAATTAGGAAGGCTATACCTCCTATAAGTTCAATTAAAACAGACACTACTCCATTGGCATTAAATATGTGATTCATTATAAAATATGATCCAGATAAAATTACAAAAGCTAGTAATATAGACATTGTAAATATATATTTGAGGTCGTATGTTTTTGCAATTTCATAAGTGAGGGTGGCTACCAAAAATCCATAAAAGGTCATAGGCCCAACTAGGGCTGTTGAAATACTTATTAAAATGGCAACTGCTATTAGTGATAAAAAAGTAGCTTTTTTGTGGTTTAGACCTAGATTAGTAGCAACATCTTTACCTAGGCTTATTACATTTATCTTGTTAATATTTAAAAATATGGCTGCTATAACTACAAAAATAATAGCCATAGATAAGGTGAAATATTCTGGATCTGAGTTATTTACCGATGCAAAAAGTTTGGCTTGTAATATATCAAATTCTGATGGCGAAAGAAGTCTACGCATAAAAGCTGCTATAGACCTTAATCCTTGGCCTAAAATTACTCCTATTAATAGCATTAGTTCAATATTTCCATCTTTCTTATTAAAAATCCCCATAAAAAGTAAAAGACAAATGCCTACCATGAGGATAATTTGAAATACAAAAAACTTTTTACCGCCTATAGCCATAAAGCCACCTATGCCTAAAATATACATGATAGCAGTATTTACAGTAGAATAAATAGCTTCAAAACCTAGGATAGATGGAGTGATTATTTTATTATTTGTTACACTTTGAAAAAGAATGCTACCCACTGCTTGGCAAATAGCTGCTATGGCCATGGCAATGATTGCATTTTTCCTGCGTTTTACCACTGGTAAAAACGAAGGCGAATCAATGGCTACTGGATTGTTATATACTAAAAGGCCGTAAATAATTAACATGGAGAGTAAAGATAAAATTATTAAAGTTAGTATATAAGATTTTCTTTCCTTATCCGATCTAAAACTACTTACCATCAAAGATTTATCTTTCATATTTTAAATCTCCTTTGGTTTAAAAGAATTATAATAAATATAATTGAACCTGCACTTCCTAAAATTAGTGAAACTGGCAATTCAAAAGGAGCGATGATTATCCTAGATAAAATATCAGCAACAAGCATTACTATCATGGATACTAGACAGACCCAAGGGATATTTGCCCTTAGATCATCTCCCCTGTAAAGAGAAACCAGATTTGGCACTATAAGCCCTAAAAAAGGTAAGTTTCCTATAACTGCAGCTACAATTCCACAGGCTATGGCAATTAAAATATTGGCCCTTAAAATAATTTGATTGTAATTAAGACCAAGGTTAGTTGTAATATCTTCTCCAAGTCCTGCTATAGTTAATTTGTCTGCATACCTATAAATAGCGATAGTTATAAGAATTATTACAAATAAATATTCATAGCGCCCACGCTGAACTGGGGCAAAAGACCCTTGAAACCAAACTTCAATGACCTGAGTCATATTAAACTCAAGTCCTATAAATGTAGATACTGCTGATATTACTGCTCCAAGCATGATTCCAACAATGGGTACAAATAGAGATGATTTGAGTTTTATATTTTTTAATAAATAAAAAAATACCATCGATCCTATAAAGGAGGCTATGATTGCCCCAGTCATTCTTTGAAATAGGCTAGGACTTGGAATTAGAATGTAAACTAAAACTAAGCCTAAGCCCGCCCATTCTATAGTTCCTGTTGTAGTTGGTTCTACTAATTTATTTTGAGAAATTAATTGCATCACTATACCAGATAGGCTCATAGCAACTGCAGCCAGCATTAAAGCTAGAGTTCTAGGAATCCTAGTGATAAATATCATCTGAGGTGAATTGCCCTCTTTAAAAATGTCATAAGCTCCTATAAATATAGAAGCAATGGCAAGGACAATCACAGTAACAATTGCTGCAATAAATGGTTTTGTAAATATTTTTTTCTTAGTATCTTCCATTTTATTTACTAAATAATTTTGCTAGGCCATTAAAGATTTCTGTGTAGGTTATAATTGACTCATTGGTATAGGTGTCATTTGGAGCGTAATAAATCTTGCCATTTTTTATAACATCTAAATCCTTAAGAGCCTGTGATTCTTCTATTATTTCCTTGGCTGGTTTTGCATTTTCTTCAGAACTTACTCCTGCATCCCTATCTAAAACCATTAGATAATCTGGTTTTGATTCTGCTATTGCTTCTACAGAAATATCATCACCCTTGTGGTCTGAAGAGTCATTATTTACTTCTAAAGAAGGTTCTAGGTTTAAGATTTCGTAAATAGGACCCCATACTCTGCCGTATTTTGGAGCTGAATATCCAATTTCACCACCTGATGTTATAACTCCCATAACAGAACCACCTTTATAAGCATTTTTAGCTTTTTCTATAGATTCTTCTAAATCTGCAATTAATTCATTAGCCTTTTCTTCTTTATCAAAGATTTCTCCAAGGATAGTAGTTGAGTTTATAAAGCCTTCTAATAAATTATTGCCTGGTGATTCTGCTTCTTCTGATACATCAGTATTTAGATCGATTACAGATGCATTTGGCAATAATTCTTTGATTTCATCATAGTATTCTTCAAATCTTTGCCCAATAATTACAAGATTAGGATCTGCTGCAGCTAATAGCTCAAAGTTCGGTTCCCTATGGTTACCTATATTTGTAATAGATTCATCAGTCTTATATGATACACTTTCTGGCATAACATCAACTGGTGCAGCCACTAGGCTAACTCCAAACTTATCTAGCACATCATAAGTCCTACTATCTAGAGAAACTACCTTCTCTGGATTTCTTGGTACTACTACTTCGCCATGATTGTCAGTAATAGTAACGGTATTATTAGAATCACTAGCTACATCTTTCTCTACTTCTTTATCTGTCGTTTCTACTGAGCTAGTATCACTTTCTTCAATAGATGTATTATTATCAGAAACTTCTGCTTCATTCCCACATCCTACTAGACTTAAAGCAAGTCCTGCTGTTATTAAGTATTTTGTAATTTTCATTACATCCTCCCGTAATTGATATTGATTATCGTTATTGATATCCTAACATAATCATATGCTTAAGTCAATTATTTATAAATATATAAAGTATATAGTACATAGCTATAATTATGGAAACATTTAATCCAAATTCAAAAAGAGCTGTTACAGAAGTTCTAGTATAGAAAAAGAAGAGGATATTGAGCCCTCTTTTAAGAAAATGGATATAAAACGAAATATTATTTAAAAATTTTGATATACTCTTATATCTAAACATGCATCTTTAATAAAAAAAGGATGATGAGCAGAATATATTTAGCTATTCTGCAACATCACCGTTTATCTTATAATATCAAAATCGCGGTTATAGGAGTTCACCACTTCTCCATATTATATTTCCATCAATATATTTAATACAGTAATTTTATATTAATTCTCATTAATAAATATTAACTTTAATACATTATAGCATATAGATCCTGTAAAATTTATGAGAATATGCATTAATATACTCATCCAAAGTGAATGTGTTAGTAAAACTAAAAATCCTATTGCATTACCCAAAATATTAATAATCTATTTAACATTAATTTGAATACTTTCCATAGCTTGAAGGCTTGTCCTATGATTATCCTCATTTGTACCTTTGCATAGAGATCCAATTACATCTATTGGAGTATTAGGTAAGGCATTTTTGACTAGAGTAGCATTTGATAGGACACATATATCTGTACAAATTCCAACAAATATTACCTTATCAATTCCTTCTTTTTTATTTAATTCTACTAAATAATTTACCAGATCATATGAGCCAAAAGTTTCTTTATTAAAAACCTTGTGATCCTTGGTATCAATCCTAATTTCCCAACCCTCTGTGCTTTCTTGGCAATGGATTATAGGAAGGTTTTTACCCTCGAGAGTTTGTAGATAATCTTCATGATGGGTATCACGAGTAAAAATCACTTCGCCATTAAAACCTTCAACAAGTTCTTCTATAGGTTTTACAATCTCATCATTGCCTGGATTTCCTAGACTTCCATCTATAAAATCATTTTGTAAGTCAACTACAACTAAAACTTCCATTATCTTCCTCCTTTTAATATATTAGTTAGACTATACCCATCGACTCTATTATAGGCAAAACTATATATAGAAATGATATAAGTATAAAAAACACATCAATTTAAGATAGAAAAAACCAGCCTAGGCTGGTTATATAATCTATTACTGAATTTTAGCTCCTGCAGGTATTCTATTTGATACTTGAAGCACGTTTAGTACTTCTTCGCCGTTTTGGTTATGAACTGCAGATAGGATCATACCTTCAGAATCAATTCCCATCATAGCTCTTGGTGGTAGATTTACTATGGCAACTAGATTTTTACCGATTAGCTCTTCTGGTTTGTAGTATTTTTTGATACCAGATAAAATTGTTCTTGGTGTATCTGTACCATCATCTAGGGTAAATTTAAGAAGTTTATTTGATTTTGGTACTTCTTCACAATTTTTTACTTTTACAACTCTAAAGTCTGATTTGATAAAGGTATCAAAATCTATATCTTCATAGAAATCTTCTGTTTCAACACCAGTAAAATCTACTACTTCATTAGTTTCTTCTATAGTTTTTGTTGGTGCTATTTCTTCACCTTCACCAGCATTTTTACCAGTAGGTTTCATAGTTGGGAATAGTAGTACGTCACGGATAGAGTGTTGACCTGTAAGTAACATAATTACTCTATCTATTCCTATTCCTAGCCCACCTGTTGGAGGAAGCCCTACTTCTAGAGCATTTACAAAATCGTGGTCCATCATTTGAGCTTCATCATCACCTTTTTCACGTTTAGCAACTTGAGCTTCAAATCTTTCTCTTTGATCTGCAGCATCATTTAATTCTGAAAAGGCATTTGCTACTTCTTTACCATTAATAAAGGCTTCAAATCTATAAGTTAATGATTTATCATCATTTTTTCTTTTTGCAAGTGGTGAAATTTCTACTGGATAATCAATTATAAATGTAGGTTGGATTAACTTATCTTCTACAAATTCTTCAAAAAATTCTGCTATAATTTCTCCACGTGTTTCTTTTACTTCAACACCTTTTTCCTTAGCAATTGCTACTGCTTCTTCATAAGATGTGATTTCATTAAAGTCAATGCCAGTTTCATCTTTAATCGCATCTATCATTGGAACTCTTGCCCATGGAGCTTTTAGTTCGATTTGTTGGCCATCATATTCGATAGTTGTTTTTCCTAGAACATTTGTAGCTACTGTTTCTATCATATGTTCTGTAATTTCCATCATATCTTCATAGTCAGCATAGGCTTGGTATAGTTCCATTGCGGTATACTCAGGGTTATGGGTCGCATCCATACCTTCGTTTCTAAACATTCTGCCCATTTCATAAACTTTATCAAAACCACCTACGATTAGTCTTTTTAGGTAAAGTTCGTTGGCAATTCTTAGATACATATCAATATCTAAGGTATTATGGTGGGTAATAAATGGACGAGCAGTTGCTCCACCTGCGATAGTATTTAAAATAGGTGTTTCTACTTCCATAAATCCTCTGCCGTCTAAGAATCTTCTAATTTCAGAAATAATTTGGCTTCTTAGGTAGAATACTTCTTTTACTTCTGGATTTACGATTAAATCTAGGTATCTTTGCCTATATCTTAAATCTGGATCTTTTAGTCCATGCCATTTTTCTGGTAAGATTTGTAGGGATTTTGTTAGTAGCTGAGGAGTTTGGGTTTCAACGGATATTTCACCTTGATTAGTTTTAAAAACAATACCTTCAATACCAACTATATCTCCAATATCATATTTTTTTACTTGCTTAAATTCATCACCGATAACATTTTTACGATTTACTATTTGGATTATGCCAGACTCATCCTGAATATCCATAAAGCTCATGTTTCCATGGCCACGTTTGGCTATTATACGGCCTGCTATTCTTACTGATTTGCCATCGTAATCATCAAAATTATCTTTAATTTTACTTGCAGGTGTACGGTCTTTAAAGTTTACAATTTCGTGTGGATCTCTACCTTCTTGCTTAAGTTCTTCAAGTTTTTCTCTTTTAATCTTAAGCATTTCATTTAAATCTTTATTGTTATCAGTCATTATTTCTCCTTATTTAATGTCTTTAATAGTGAAATACATTTTGCCATTTGGAGTAGTAACTTCTACTCTATCATTGACTTTTTTGCCTAATAATGCAGCACCTACTGGTGATTCATTTGATATAAATCCTTTTACAGGATCAGATTCTGCTGTTCCAACAATTTTATAATCCATTGTTTCATCAAATTCTTCATCATGTACTGTCACTGTATTACCTACCCCAACTTCATCAGAATTTAAGTCTACTTCGATAGTTTTTGCATTTCTAATCATATCTTCGACTTTTGCTATACGACTTTCGATTTCACCTTGCTCATTTTTAGCTTCATCGTAGTCAGCATTTTCTGATAAATCGCCAAAGCTTCTTGCAATTTTTATTTTTTCTGCAATCTCTGGTCTTCTTTTAGTTTTTAGGTATTCTAATTCATCTTCTAATTTTTCTAAATACTCTTTTGAAAGTATTACTTCTTTATTTTCTGCCATTTCATCCCTCTAAAACATTTTTATATTCTTTTAATAAATTAAATATTTCTTCTTTAGTTTTCAATTTATTAACTTCATCTCGCACTTTGCTTGAGTCTTTTAAACCTTTTATATACCAGCCTACGTGCTTTCTCATCTGATTTACTACTAGTTTTTCATCTTTAAATTCTAAAGATAGGTCATACTGCTCTTTTATTTGATCAATTATTTCACTTGGACTTACCTTGCTATAAGTTCCAGTTTTTAAATAATCTTTGATATATTTAAACAAGAACGGATTGCCCATAGCACCTCTTGCTAGCATAACCCCATCGGCATTAGTAGTTTCTATAATTTTTATAAAATCATCTACAGAAAAAACATCCCCATTTGCTATTACCGGTATATTTAAGGCCTTTTTTAATTTTTTAATGTCATCCCAATTTGCACTTCCGCTATATTGTTGCTCACGTGTTCTGCCATGGAGAATGACATAATCTACACCATTATCCTCGCAAATCTTACCAATTTCAATAAAGTTTTTACTTTTTTCATCCACTCCTGAGCGGAATTTTACATTTACTTTTTTATGGGTAGATTTTACAAGGGTTTTAGTTATCTTATCAACTAAGTCTGGCTCTTTCATAAGAGCTGATCCCTCACCATTTTTATATATCTTTGGAGCAGGGCAGCCCATATTAAAACTTAAGTCAGTAATAGTATCAATTGGATTTATCTTTTCTTTTATAGCTCTTTCAATTTTTTCGGGGTCTCTGCCAAAAATTTGGATATTTGCACACTTTTCTTTATTAGATATATAAAGAATTTCATCAGTTTGCTTATTATCATAAACCATAGCATTTACACTTGCCATTTCGGTAAATGTTTTATCTGCCCCGTATTTTTCGCAAACTATCCTAAAGGCTACATCTGTTACTCCTGCTAGGGGAGCTAGCATGATTTCTTTATTTTTTAATTCTGTCATAAATAATTTTTAGCCCATCTAACATCAAGTCAGGTTCGATACGGTTAATATACTTTGACTCACTTGCGATTAATTCAGAATAGCCACCAGTTGCTACTACCTTTATTTCACTTGTCACGCCATAATCTTTTATAAGCTCATTTTCAATTTGACTTATAAGACCATCTATTAAGGCAATATATCCATAAACAATTCCAGCATTCATACTTTCTGGTGTTGTTCTTGCTATTGCAGTTTTTGGATTTCTAAGTTCAATTTTTGGTAGCTGGGCTGTCATCCCAAAAAGGCCATCTTGGGCGATGCGTATACCTGGAGCTATTGATCCACCCAAATATTTTGCATCTTCAGTTATGACATCAAAAGTAATGGCTGTTCCCATATCTACTATTATAGCTGGACCGCCATACTTATTATAAGTTGCAACTGCATTTACAATCCTATCTGCTCCAACATCTTTAGGTGACTCATAGTCATTAATAATGCCTGTATCAGTTTTATAGTCTATAACTATAGGGTCCTTATTAAATAATTTGCGGTTACAGGATTGCCATGCATACATGATATCAGGAACTACTGATGATATTATAGTATCTTCAATACATTCTTTGTTGATTTCATGAATTGTAAACATATTAAAAAGGGTAGCTACTAATTCATCGCTGGTGCGTTTTAAATTTGTAGCCACTCTATATCTGAATTCTAATTTATCATTGTTGAAAACACCTAGTACTGTATTGGTATTTCCTACATCTACTACTAGCAGCATCGTATCTCCCTTTAAGGTTTTAGTAAATAAAATTTAACTCTAATATGATACGATATTATTATGTTTAATTCAACTATTTACCTAGTTTATATTTTCTTATAAGTCTGTTAACTTCTACTATATCTAAAGACTTTACTTTGGTTGCTTCATTTGTATTTTGCTTATCCTTTTTAGCTTGAATTACAAAGTCATTTTTTTCCTTATCAAAGCCCCATTTTTTAAGTTCCTTGTAGGTATAAAAATTGGAATTAATAAGAATCCCATTTTCTGCAATGTATAATTTATTTTGTTGGGATAGTGCAAAAACAAAGGCTAATATAACCATAACGATAGACATCATAATTGCATTTTTATTATCTTGCTTAAGTCCTGCTACTAGGTTAAATACACCCGTTGCCAGTAAAAAAGCTAAAAGCACCCACTCAAAAGTAGTGGATGGTCTATCAAATCTATTTACTTCTCCAGTTAACAATTTCTTGTTTTTTTGTGCTTTGATAAGTCTATAGGCAAAAAATGCAATAATTGCTATATACATTATCAAAACAAAATTATCTAAATTTCTATTCATAATAACTCCTTATATAAAAAATAGGTCACATGACCTATCCTTCATAAACTTCTCTTTTTAAGACCCCTATAAATGGTAAATTTCTATAACTTTGGTCATAGTCTAGGCCATAGCCTACTACAAATTCATCTGGTATCTTAAAGCCGTACCAGTCTGGTTTTATATCAACTTCCCTTCTTTCAGGTTTATCTAAAAGGGTAATGATTTTAATATCCCTAGGTTCTCTTTTTTCTAGATTATTTTTTAATTTGAAAAGTGTGTGACCTGTATCAATTATATCTTCAATTAAGAGCACATTTTTATCTTTTATATCAGTGTCTAAGTCTTTTAAAATTTTGACATTTCCTGATGATGTAGTGCCAGATCCATAAGATGATACTGCCATAAATTCCAGATTAGTGTCAACTTTGATATGTTTGGCAAGCTCAGCCATAAACATTACTGAACCCTTTAGGATTGCAACCATTATTAGGGTATCATCATCTTTGTAGTGCTCATTTATATATGAAGCTAATTTTTTTATTCTAAGATTTAAACTCTCTTCATCAATCAAAATTTTTTCAATTATTTCATTTGTATCACTAATCATTTGTCACCTCAATTTTTAAAATATTTTTCGTTTGATTACTCACCTTATAATCCTCAGATATCCTATGACCAGCCAGCCAAATAATTTCATCATTTGATAAGATTATAGGAACTTCATCACGGATATTTTTATCAATCTTTTGATCTATAAAAAAATCTTTTAACTTTTTACTATGATTCATCCCCAAAGGCTTAAACCTATCTCCATTTTTCCTTGTCCTTACGGTAAGGGGAAAAGAAATCTCATTTAAGTCAAAGTATCCGATATTTTTATCTTTACTATCTTTTTCTAATGCTATGCTAGCTTTTATTTTAATGCCATTAAAATAAATCTCTTGACCTAGATTAAGGCTAAGTATATCATTAAATTTTTGTTCTTTAGTTACAAGTTCTAAATCATAAGACCTGTAATTTTTACTAAAAGCAATATCATCTTTTATAACTTTTTTCCCAGTATTAAGGCCAAAAAGGGCTATAAATTCATCTATATTTTCCCTAGAAAAATCTTTTATCTCACCCTTAAGTTTAAAAATAGCTTTTCTAATAAGTCTAGCCTTTTTATTATAAGAAAGATTTTCAAACTTTTCTCTATCAAATTTTATATAAGTATCACATTCACTTATAATAATAGACTTATATAAATCTTCAATTATTTCATTTATAATTTCCAAATCCTCTTTTATCAGATCTGAAAGATTAAAAAAGTTGGAATTAGCACTAGAATTTATTTGTTCAAATCTTGGAAAAATTTCATTTCTAATATAATTTCTTGTATAATCATTTTCTAAATTTGTCGCATCTATAGCATAAGCTATATTATTTTGATCTAGGTAAGCTAAAATTTCTGATTTTTGAAAGGATAAAATAGGTCTTATTGTCCTGCCATTTTTATAATCCATGGCTGCCAATCCATCTAAACCAGTACCTCTTAGCATACGAAAGAGCATAGTTTCAGCCTGATCGTCCATATTATGGGCAACAGCTATTTTAGAATTTTTGTCATTTGCAGCTAGTTCATTAAAAAAATCATACCTTAATCTGCGGCCAGCATCTTCAGCAGATATCTTATTAGATTTTGCAAAATCATCCATGCTAGCTCTTTTGATTTCTACTCTCATTCCTAGTTTTTGCCCAGTTTCTTTTACTAGGTTTTCATCAAAAGATGCTTCTTTTCTATGTAGGTGGTTTAAGTGGGCAAGGATAATATTTAGATTATATTCTTCTTTTATTTGATTAAAAAGGTAGATTAAAAACTGGCTATCTGGACCCCCACTTGCACCAATTATTATAGTATCATTTTTTTCTACTAGGTCATATTTTTTTATATTAGATAAAAATCTATCAATTATTGTCATTATTTGTTTCTGGTTCTAAGGGTTCTTCTACTTGATTTTCTAAGGGATTGCTATCTTCTTTATTAGCCTCGTCCTCATCAATTTTTACTGGCTCATCTTCTTTTTTATCAGTATTACCCTTTATCATGCCCAGTCTTTCTTGGGCTATTTTTTCTTTAAACTGATCTGTATTCCTTATTTCATAATCACTTTCTAGGCTAGTAATCTCCTTACTTACATCATCCAATTTCTTTTTTGTAGATGATATTTCTGTATCTAGAGTATTTATTTCTGCCTTCATCATCTTATTTAAAAATATAAAAGAAATCACTGAAATAAGAAGGATCAAAAATATAGTTAGTAAAAATCTCCTATTTTTAGCCTTCCTTCTTTTTTGATATGATTTTGCCTTAGCCATCTATAACCTCATACATTTCACCGGCAGTAGACTTTTTTGCTCCATCTATTAAGTCTGTTACCTTCACTTTCAAATTACTTTTACCAAAAGCAATTTCTATTACATCACCTTCTTCTACTACGGAGCCTGGCTTTGCTACATTTCCATTTATTAGTACTCTGCCATTTTCACATGCTTCTTTTGCAACTTGCCTACGTTTTATTATTCTTGAATTTTTTAAAAATTTATCTATTCTCATAGGCTTATTTTACTATAAAGCAGTACTTATAGCTAGCTAAAAACAAAAGCCCAGGCTAAACCTGGGCTAAATAATTTTTATCTTATAATAGGTGATCTTCGTCTGAATCTACTTCTTTAACATCACCAGTTTCAACTACGTCTAATTTTTCTTTTCTTACTTGGTCAGAAACTTTTTGGTTTTCTGTAACTGTTTCAGTATTTACATCAACTTCTTCTGATACATAAGCTTCTTTTTCTACAGATACTTGTTCTTCGTGGATTGGAATTCTGATTTCATCAGCTGTTTCATCAAAGTTGTATCCATCTACTGCTTCACCTTCTTCTACAGCGTGTCTTTCAACAGTAACTCTTTCTTTTTCTACTGGTACTTCGATTTCTTGAGTTTCTGTTACAACTTCTTTTTTAAGTCCGATTTCACCAGTTTGAACTCTTTGTTTGTTAACTCTTAATCTTTCTTCGTGTAGTCTGATTTTATCTCTTTTTGATAAATCATCTCTTTCAAGAATATCATTATCGATGTAGTCTTTTCTTTGGTCGTAAGCTGCATCAACATATTCTGGATCTTCTAGGTAGTCATCTCTTTCGATAGCTAGTACGTAGTTACCATTTTCAACTGCACCTAGTGCTTCATCAGATACGTTTCTATCAAAACCGAAATCTCCAAAGTAAGCTGGGTCTAAGTCTTCACCTGTGTAGTAAGCATAGATACCGTTATAATCTGGATCTAATGCGTCTCTATTTGCTCTATCAGAAATTCCGTAATATCTTAAATTATCATTTTCAAATTCATTTGCAGAAATAACTTCTAGTTCGCTGTCGCTAAATCCTTGAGCTCTAAGTTGATCTATTCTTGCAAGAAGTTCATCTTCTGTTCTAAATGTTTCAAAATTTGCCATTATATAATCTCCTTTTTAATTGCTAGACTTAATGTCTAATTTGTTCTAGTAGGTATATACCCCCTAGTATTTTTTATTAAACATAAATGTAAAACTTTTTTTAATATTTACAATTATTTATACTTATTGTTCAATATTATTAAAATTTAGATTGCTATCATCAACGGTAATAATTTCTTTTCTAACTGGAACTCTAATGGTTTCCATTTCTATATATTTTTCTCTTCTTATTACAATCTCTTCAACTACTCTCTTTTCTTTTCTGACTCTTACTCTTTCTTCATGTAAAGGAATAACTATAGTTTCGCCTCTTTTAAGCTTTTCTAGATATTCCTCATTTAATTCATCTTTTAAATTAGCCATGTAATCATCCTTTCACACTTTTTTTATTTATACCCATAAATTAAAAAGTATAGTGGTAATGGTGATAATATGAATAATATTTTGCATATAGATTGCGATGCTTTTTATGCATCGTGTGAAGAGATTAGAAATCCAAAGCTTAAAGACTATCCTCTTGCAGTAGGAGGTCTTACTAATAAATCTATAATTACAACAGCAAATTATAAGGCCCGTGAATATGGCCTACACTCTGCTATGCCAGTTTTTATGGCCAAGGAACTTTGCCCTCATGTGATTTTAGTTCCTGTCGATCACCCTTATTATAGGGAAAAATCTGACCAAGTTTTTAGCATTATCAAAAAATATGCCAAAAATTTTGAACAGGTTTCTATAGACGAAGCCTACCTTGAAATAGATACTGGCAACCCACTAGGCTTAGCTAAAAAAATCCAAGACGAAGTCTATAAAAAAACCCAAATAAATGTTTCTATAGGTATATCCTACAATAAATTTTTAGCAAAACTTGCTAGTGACTGGAATAAGCCTCATGGTCTTAAAGAAATAAGTAAGGAAGATGTTCCTGATATATTACTAGATTTTGATATAAAAAAAGTTCATGGATTAGGCAAGCATGGAGTAGAAAAGTTAAATACCATTGGTATTTATACTATAAGAGACCTATTAAGACTTGATGAAGAATTTTTAATAGATTTATTTGGTAAACATGGATCTTACATCTATGGAGTTATCAGAGGAGAAGATAAGAGAGTAATAAATCCGAGTAGGGTTAGAAAATCATTAGGCCGAGAAAGAACCTTTAGGCAAAATACCAATGACATTGATATCTTAAATAATTACTTAAAAGAAATTGCAGAAAAAATCGAGTCTGATTTAGCAAATAAGGACTTGCAGGGTAAAACTGTTAATTTAAAACTAAAAAATAGTAATTTTAAAACGATAACTCGTGCTATAACTCTCCAAGAACCTATCTATAAAAAAGAAGATATATGTAAAGCTGCTAGCGATCTTTTAAATGAGGTCTATAAGGGCGAATATATTAGGTTAATAGGCATTTCTTTATCAAAATTATCAAATAGAAATAGTAATCAATTGTCATTTTTGTAATAAAAAAAGTACTGAAATTAATCAGTACTTTTTATTTTTATTCTGTATCTAGGCTTTGTTGACCTTCTTTTTCCTCATCTTCAAAAAGGTCTGCATTTTCTTCATCATCTCTTAGGGTTGCTCTTATTTTGCTCTCGATTTCATTCATGATATCTTGATTTTCTTCTAGGTATGTTTTTACATTTTCACGGCCTTGGCCCAGTTTTTCTCCATCATAAGAGAACCATGACCCGGCCTTATCAACTATATCCATTTCTACTGCAGTATCTAAGATTACCCCAGATTTTGAAATGCCAGTTCCATACATAATATCAAACTCTACTACTTTAAATGGAGGTGCAACCTTATTTTTTACTACTTTTACTCTAGTACGAGACCCTATAGAATTATCTCCTTCAGTTATAGTTTTTATCCTACGGATATCAAGCCTAACTGATGAGTAAAATTTAAGGGCACGACCACCAGTTGTAGTTTCTGGTGAACCAAACATTACCCCAACTTTTTCTCTTAGTTGGTTGATAAATACAACAGTTGTATTTGATTTTGCAATAACACCAGTTAGTCTTCTTAAGGCCTGACTCATAAGTCTAGCTTGAAGCCCTACGTGACTATCTCCCATTTCCCCTTCAATTTCTGCTCTTGGTACTAATGCTGCTACAGAGTCTATAATAATTAAATCCACTGCACCAGAACGAACTAAAGATTCTGCTATATCAAGTCCTTGTTCCCCTGTATCTGGTTGAGATAGGATAAGATTATCTATATCTACACCAAGATTTCTAGCATATTCTGCATCCATAGCATGTTCTGCATCTATGAAGGCACATGTTTGACCTTGTTTTTGATCTTCTGCAATCATATGAAGGGCAAGGGTTGTTTTACCAGATGATTCTGGTCCAAATATCTCTATTACTCTACCTCTTGGTATACCACCAATACCTAGTGCAATATCAAGGTTGATAGCTCCAGTTGGGATAGCTGATACCTTGACTTTTGGTGCTTCACCCATCTTCATTATGGAGCCTTTACCATATTTTTTTTCAATATTTTTAAAGGCTTGGTCTAAGGCTTTTTGTTTATTATCATCCATAAAAATCTCCTATATATTTTCTAAATCTAAGACTTCTTTGTTCTTTATTATATAATCTAAACCAGAAATGATAGTTAGTATTACAGCTAGGTAAAATACATATATACCTATCTGATTTAAACTATTATTATTAAGTAAAAGTAATACTAGGGCTATCATCTGGCTAGTAGTTTTTAGTTTTCCCCATTTACTTGCTGCAATGGTAATGCCCTTATCAGCTGCAAGGGTTCTAAAGCCTGTAATAATTAATTCTCTTGCGATAATAATTATTACCGCCCAAGCAGGTATTATACTTCCTTCTACCAAAACAACAAAGGCAGCCATAGTTAAAAGCTTATCTACTAAAGGATCAACAAATTTTCCAAAAGTCGTTACCAAATTGCGGCTACGGGCTAGATGTCCATCTAGGGCATCAGTAAGGGATGCCACTACAAAAACTATAGCAGCTAGATTATTAGTTGATCCATAAATATAATATAATACTAAGAATACTGGAATCAAAAGTAATCTTAAAACTGTAACTTTATTAGCTATATTCACCTTGCTCTCCTTCGATATAAGTTCTATCTACTAAAACTTTTCTTGGCTTACTACCTTCATAAGGACCTACTACACCTTTTTCTTCAAGCTGGTCTATTATCCTACCTGCTCTAGCATAGCCTACTCTTAATTTTCTTTGTAAAAGTGAAACTGAGGCAGTATTTTCATCTATAATAATTTTTATAGCCTCATCGATTAATTCATCCTCGTCATCCACTTCTTTTACCTGAGAATTTTCTTCAACTGTTTCTATTGCCTCTTGATTATAGTTAGCCTTTGTTTCTTGTTTGATATAATCAACCACATCTAAAACTTCTGTATCCGATACAAAGGCTCCTTGGATTCTAAGTGGTTTCATAGAATCGCTTGAAGCGTAAAGCATGTCACCCTTACCTAAAAGTTTTTCTGCTCCTGCTGCATCTAATATGGTTCTAGAATCTGTTTGAGATGTTACTGCAAAGGATATTCTAGATGGAATATTTGCCTTTATAGTACCTGTAATAACATCTACAGTTGGCCTTTGAGTAGCTATTACTAAATGAATACCACAGGCCCTTGATTTTTGAGCAAGACGCATAATATAATCTTCTACTTCACTTGCCGCAGTCATCATAAGGTCTGCAAGCTCGTCTATAATTACAACTATATATGGTAAGTTTTCCATAGATTCATCAGATTCTGCTGCCTTTTTGTAGCCTTCTATATCACGAACATGGTATTTTTGAAAGGCCTTATATCTTTTCTCCATTTCTGAGATAGCCCAAAATAGAGATGAACTAGCCTTTTTAGGATCTGTAATCACCGGCATAATTAAGTGTGGGATGCCATTATAGACAGAAAGCTCTACTACTTTAGGGTCAATCATCAAAAGCTTTACCTCATCTGGTGAATGTTTGTATAAAATACTCATTATAATAGTATTAATGCAAACTGATTTACCTGATCCTGTTGCCCCTGATACTAGTAAGTGAGGCATCTTTTCTATACCAGAAACTACAGGATCACCTGCTATAGATTTACCCATAGCAAAAGGTATTTTTGACTTAGCGTTTGCAAATTTGTTAGTGGATATTATTTCTTTAAAGCCTACTATTTCCTTGCTATCATTTGGAACTTCTATCCCTACATGGCTTTTGCCAGGAATAGGGGCTAATATTCTTATACCACTTGTTGCAAGTGATAAGGCCAAGTCATCTGCAAGATTTAATATCTTACTAACCTTTACCCCTCTTTGCGGTTTTAATTCATAGCAAGTTACTGTTGGTCCTATATCAATTTGAACTACCTTTGCTTCTATACCAAAACTTTCTAAGGTCTCTTCTATAGCTAAGGCTTTTTCTTTGATTTCGCCCTCATCTATGGATCCTGCATCAGACCTATCTTCTAAAAGATCAACTGGTGGATAGTTATAATTGTCAAAGTCTTTCTTAAAAGACTCATCTAAATCTCTCATTTCAATTTGCTTTGATTTATAGCTTCTTACTTCTATTTCTTCATCATCTTTGAAATCATAAGCTTTTATAGGCTTTTTCTTAGATTTTTCAACTCTTACAGGTTCTTCAGCAACTTTTACCGTTAAATCTTGGCTTGCTACTGGTTTTTCTTCTAGAGTTGGCCCCAAATCTTTATTATCATCTGGGATAAGGACTTCTTCTGCTTCTTTACTTTCATTCTTTTTAGAAGATTCATTTCTTTTTTCCTTAAGGCCAGCAAAGAAATTAGATACTCTTTCTCCTATAAAGACTAATATGTCCCTTAGTTTTATTAAAAACTCCCCATAGGTCATAGGACTGATGCCTATTACAAATAAAAATATGGAAAGGCCAAATAATATATCAAGTCCTAGAGTTCCTAAAAATCTTACTATATAATAGGCGAAAAATCCGCCATAGATTCCACCAGAATCTTTTGCATTTAACATATTATAATCCATAGTCCAGCTTAAATCATTTCTTACATAGGGCTTTGACATAAAGGCTAGGGTCATTGTAAATACTAAATACAAAAGCAAAAAGTTTTTTATATTTACCTTATATTTATCTCTATAAGCAAATAAAAAGCTCATAAAAACTATTAGGGGAAATAGTAGGGCAAGTTTTCCAAATGTATTGGTAAAAGCACTAGTTACTACATTTCCAAGTTTACCAGTATTTGATGAAAGTATAAATATAAAGAAAAATAAGGATAGACCCATCATAACTAGAGAAAAAATATTAAAATTAAAGGTCCATTCTCTTTTTTTAGTAGCTCTTTTCTTATTTTTTGGAGGTTTACTTGTGGATTTTTTTCTTATTCTATTGTCATTTTTACTATTTGCCATATCTTACCTCACTATAAATTATATTATATCAAGGCTAAAAAATAAACTGCCAGAATATGGCAGCTTATATATTGAGTTTCTATTATTTATTTCTTGGGTCTTCATCAGCAGGCCACGCTTCTGCTTTTGAATTATTTTTGTAATCTTCTTTATCTTCTCTTTCAGGTTTTTCTAAAAGAGCTTTTCTAGAAAGATTTATTCTACCTTGTCTATCTATTTCTGTAACTTTTACTGTTACTTCATCTCCTACAGATAGGACATCTTCTACCTTATCAGTTCTAGCATGGTCGATTTGTGAAATGTGAAGCAAGCCTTCTTTGCCAATTGCAATTTCTACAAAGGCACCAAAATTCATAATTCTAGTAACTTTTCCTGTGTAAATATCTCCCACTTGTGGGTCAGTTACAATGGCACGAATCATTTCTATTGCTTTTTTACCACTTGCTCCATCAGTTGATGCAACTGTAATGTGTCCATCATCTTCTGTTTCGATTGTTACTCCAGTTTCATCGATAATTTTATTAATTGTTTTACCACCTGAGCCTATTACATCACGTACCTTTTCTGGGTCTATGTCTATTGTAAATAGTCTTGGAGCATAATCTGATATATCTGCTCTTGGTTTATCAATAGTTGATTCAATTAAATCAAGGATTTGCATTCTAGCTTCTTTTGCATTATCTAGTGATTCTTCTAGGACTTCACGAGTAATTCCTGCAATTTTCATATCCATTTGTAAAGCTGTAATACCATCACGAGTGCCTGCAACTTTAAAGTCCATATCTCCCAGGTGGTCTTCTAGTCCTTGGATATCAGTAAGAATAGAAATTGAATCTTCTTCTTTTATAAGACCCATCGCTATACCTGCAACTGGTTTTTTAATTGGAACACCTGCATCCATTAGTGAAAGTGTAGATCCACAGATCGATGCTTGAGAGCTTGATCCATTTGAACTTAAAACTTCTGATACAACTCTAATTGTATATGGAAAATCACTTTCTTCTGGTAATACTGGAACTAAGGCCCTTTCTGCTAGATGACCGTGTCCTATTTCACGACGTCCTGGAGCACGCAGTGGTTTTACATCTCCAACACTAAATGGTGGGAAGTTATATTGATGCATATATCTTTTTTGAATTTCTTCACGGTTAAGTCCATCGATAATTTGAACATCAGCTGGTGAGCCAAGTGTAGTTACTGATAAAACTTGAGTTTGTCCACGTTTAAATAGACCTGATCCATGTACTCTTGGTAAAAGTCCTGCTTCTGCTGAAAGTGGTCTGATTTCTTTAAGATCACGTCCATCTGGTCTGATTTTATCAATTGAAATCATACGACGAACTTCAAGTTTCATGATATTATCAATAACCCTATGAATTTCATCTTCTGTTTCTGGGTATTCTTCTAAGTACTTTTCCTTAGCAGCTTCCTCTATATTAAAGATTGCTTCGCCACGTTCCATTTTATCGGTTGTTCTTATAGAAGCTTTGATATCTCCTGCATAGTCAGCTATGATTTTTTCTTCAAGCTCTGATGGAACTACTACTTCTACTAATTTCTTCTCTTTACCAATTTCATCGATAATTTCTTGGACAAAGTCAGAAATATGGCCAATTTCTTCATGGGCTATTAACATTGCTTCAAGCATTTGTGCTTCTGTTAGCTCATTTGCACCTGCTTCTACCATGTTTATAGCATCTTTACTTCCTGCAACTGTTAGGTCAAGCTGAGATTTTTTTCTTTGTTCTTCATTTGGAAATACTACAAATTCGTCATCAACAAATCCTACTGAAACAGCCCCAACTGGTCCATTAAAAGGTATATCAGATGTACCAAGGGCAATGCTTGCTCCTATTGTTGATAAGCAGTCTGGCTGATTATCCTCATCCATTGATAAAACTGTGGCAATTATTTGCACATCATTGTAATAATTTTCTGGGAAAAGTGGACGCAAAGGTCTATCCATTTGGCGGGAAATAAGGGTAGCTTCATCAGATGCTTTACCTTCTCTTTTTAGAAAACCACCTGGGATTTTTCCTACTGCGTATAACTTTTCCTGAAAATCACAAATTAGTGGAAAAAAGTCTATTCCCTCTCTTGGTTTTTCACTAGCTACTGCAGTTACTAAAAGAGAAGTATCCCCACTTTTTATGTAACATTCGCCATTAGCCTGTTCTGCAAATTTTCCTATTGTTACATCAAGCTCATAACCATGCTTTGATGTATAAGTATATTGTTTCTCCATCTTTTCTCCTAAAAAATAAGGCGGGATATACCCCGCCAATCTACTAACCTCTAATGCCTACTTTTTCGATAATAGCTCTATATCTTTCGATATCATTATCTCTTAAGTAGTTTAATAACCCTTTTCTACGTCTAATCATTTTGAAAAGTCCTCTTCTTGATGAGTGGTCTTTTGGATTAGCCTTTAAGTGTTCAGTTAAATCTTTAATTCTGTAGCTTAAAATAGCTATTTGTACTTCTGGAGAACCTGTGTCTCCTTCTTCTAATTGGTATTCTTTAATAAGTTCTGTCTTTTTTTCTTGTGATAACATAATATTCCTCCTATATGTTGTATATGCCTTTGACCGTGTAAAAGTCGAGGTTGCGTTTACAAAGCCAAGGTACCAATGTATTATACCAATAAAAAAAGTATTTGTAAAGATTACAAATACTTATTATTTATCATATCAATAGCTTGTTTTTTATCAAGTTCCATTTGTTTAATAAGATCATCAACTGAGTCAAATTTCATATCATTACGGAAAAATTCTAAAAATTCAATAGCAATATTTTCCCCATATATATCCTCATTAAAGTTAAGGATATAGGTTTCTATTTTTCTATAGTCATTTTCAAAAGTAGGATTTGATCCAACATTGCTTAGGGCAAAGTGATTTTTACCAGATACATTTACCCTAGTTAAATATACTCCATCCTTAGGGATGGTGTAGGAAAAATTCATTTTTAAATTTGCAGTAGGGAAATTTAGGGTGCGGCCTCTTTTATGACCATCTACTACCTGTCCCCTAACTTTATAGGGTCTGCCCAGATATTTATTTGCCTTATTTATCTGACCATTTTTTATAAGGTTTTTTATAGTTCCTGATGAGATTTTCTCTCCATTATCAAGCTCAAAATCAATCACCTTTGTTTGATAGGCAAATTCATCTTGCAAGGCCTTTAGTTTTTCTACATCACCCTCAGCATTTTTGCCAAATCTATAATCTTCTCCTACTACTATATATTTAGTATTTAATTTTTTGTATAAGATTTTAGCTACAAAATTTTTAGGACTAAGAGACCTAAATTCTTCACTAAATTCAAGAATGCAAAAGGTGTCCATGCCCATTTGAGCAAGGATTTCTATCTTATCATCTAAACTAGTTAGATAGTCCTTTTCATCTGTTAAAGTTTTTTTACTATTTTCTTTAAAAAGTAAAACTGAAGGGACTAGATTAAGTTGGTGAGCAAGCTTAATATTTTTTCTGATTAACTTTTGATGACCTATATGGATACCATCAAAATTACCCAAGGCAATGGCCTTGGGCTCAAAATCAGTCATGCCCCTATCTAGGTCATAAATTTTTATATTATTTATCATAAAATACTTTCTCCATTTTTAGAAAATATTTGTCCTTACTTTTGTGGGCTTTGCCTAGGCCAATAAATTCATCCTCTACATAAACTCTATGTAGACTATCAACATCCATCTGATCAACCGCCATAGTCATCCCATTTGTAGCCTGTTTTAAATAAGACTTATCTAAGATAACTTCAGGGTATGCTTTTAAGGCATAATCAACTGGTTTTAATTTCTTAAGTACTTCTTCCCTACTCATATTAAGTAAGTCATCTGAATTTATGGCATCTTCTAAATAAAAATCTCCCACCTTGGAACGGGTTAGGCTATTTACATAGGCATAAGAACCTAGATTTTCACCTAAATCATCGATTAAGGTTCTAATATAGGTACCCTTTGAGCAAGTTATTTTAAAAGTAGCCTTTGGAAAGTTAAAGTCAATTATATCAAAGGAATAAATATTTACTTGACGTTTCTTACGTTCTACTTCTATACCTTTCCTTGCTAAATCATAAAGCTTTTGGCCATTTACCTTTAGGGCTGAATACATGGGCGGGATTTGAGTAATCTCTCCTGTGAAATTTTCCATTTCTTTCTCTAAATCTTCTCTAGTAAAAATGACATCAGAGGTTGCTACTACTTGACCATCATAGTCTAGGGTGTCAGTTCTTTTACCAAAAATCGCTTCTGTAATGTATTCTTTTCTCTCATCCATTAAAAAATCTGAAACCCTCGTTGCCTTACCAACTACTATTGGCAAAACTCCGCTTGCTTCTAGATCCAAAGTTCCGGTATGCCCTACTTTTCTAGTATCTAAGGCCTTTTTTACAAGGCTAACACATTTATTAGAAGATATGTCCACTTCTTTATTTATATTTAAAATTCCGCTAATCATTATATATTTTTAAGAATTTCTAAAGCTTTGTTAGCTGCTGATTCTAGGCTATCATCAAATATAGTAAAACCACTAGCATTAATGTGGCCTCCACCGCCATTTTCGCGGGCAACTTTTGCAATATCAATACCTTTTGATCTCATAGATACTTTGTATTCCCCATTACCATATTCTTTTAAAAGCATGGAGACTTCTATACCTTCAAGGTCTCTTAAGATATTTACAACATGTTCGCTATCGCCCATTTGTACACCATGTTCATCTACCTTTTCTTTTGAAGCAATCGCAAAAACTTTATTGTCTATAAACTCAGCATTGGCAATTAAATCTGTTTCAAATTTTAAGGTTTTAATTGGTTTGTTTTGGTAAAGGGCTTGGTAAATGAAGTCCTTATCTGCTCCAGCATCTATTAATTTTCCAGCAATATCAAAGGTCTCACGATTTGTACCATAGTACATAAATCTACCAGTGTCAGTTACGATTCCTGTAAATAAAAGGCTTGCTGTTTTTTCATCTAAGGGTAAATCTAGTCTATCAACAATTTCATAAATTAACTGACAAGTAGCTGGAGCATCTGGGTGGATAATATTTAAATCTGAAGTAATTTTGCCACCTAAGTGATGGTCGATAACTGCAGTTTTTTTAGAATTTCGGGCTACTGGTTGAGCATCTCCTATACGGTCAAATTCTGAAGCATCTAAGATTAATAATAAATCATAAGAATCTTTATAATCATTTTTATAGTATTCTAAATCTGGTAAAAATTTTAGATAATCATCAACACTATCATGGCCTAAAACATCTACACTTTTGCCATAATTTCTTAAAGCACGGGCTAGACCTAGAGAAGATCCCAAGTTATCTCCATCTGGATTTACATGGGATACTACTCCAATCTCATCTGCCTCATCGATTAGATTTTTTAGTTGTTCTAAGTTTTCACTACTAATTATCATCTTCTTCGTGAGCCCTCTCATCTTTTGCTATAGTTTCTTTGATAAGTTTTTCCATGTATGCCCCGTATTCTATAGATTCATCTAACTTGAATCTAAATTCAGGCATAGAACGAAGTCTCATCCTATCTCCAATTAGCATTTTGATATAGCCTTTTGCTTGGTTTAAAGCATCTAGGACATCATCTTTTTTTTCATTATCTCCTAGTACTGATATATAGCAATCAGCAAAAGAAAGGTCGTTGGTGACTCTTACTTCTATTACTGAAACAGTTGCTGTATCTGATAGTCTTGGATCATTTAAATCGTCTCTAATTATTTTTGATAATTCTTTTTGGATTTCTGCTCCAATTCTTTCAGTTCTAATTTTTTTCATCTTAGTCTCTTTCTTTTTCGACTACTTCATATGCTTCCATTACATCGCCTACTTTAATATCGTTAAATCTATTTAATCCGATACCACCTTCATAGCCGTTAGCAAGTTCTTTGGCATCATCTTTAAATCTTTTCATTGATGAAATATCACCATCAAAGATTACTACGTTATCGCGAAGTAGTCTTACTTTTGCTCTTCTTGGTACTGAACCACTTGTTACCATAACACCTGCTATAGTACCCACACTTGGTACTTTAAAGGTATCACGAACTTCTGCACGACCTAGTACTTCTTCAACAAATTCTGGGTCAAGCATACCTTTTATAGCGCTTTCTACATCTTCAATAGCTTCATAGATTACGCTATAGGTTCTTATTTCAATACCATTATCCTTTGCTCTCTCCATTGCACCTTGAGTTGGACGAACGTTAAAGCCGATAATAATAGCATTTGATGCTTGGGCTAAAAGTACATCTGATTCTGTAATACCACCAACTGCTCCTGCTACTACTGAAACTTTTACTTCTTCATTGGATAATTTTAAAAGTGATTGGCTTACAGCATCTACAGTACCTTTTACGTCAGTTTTTACGATGACATTTAATTCTTTTAGTTCACCTTCAGCAGCTTCACCTGATAAGGCTTCAAGGCTAGCTCCTTTGGCCATAAGTCTTTCTTCTCTTTTTTGTTCTTCCGCACGTGATGCATAGGCTCTAGCAATTTTTTCATCTTCTACTGCAAATAATTTATCTCCTGCTTCTGCAACATCAGATAGACCTAAGATTTGTACTGGAACAGATGGACCTGCTTCTTTAATAGCGTTTCCTTTAGAGTCAAACATAGCACGAATCCTACCTGATGCTGATCCTGTTAGAACATTATCTCCTTCATGTAGGGTACCTTTTTGAACTAAAACTGTAGCAACTGGTCCACGTGCCTTATCAAGTTGTGCTTCAATGATAAGACCTACAGCATCTCTGTTTGGATTTGCCTTTAATTCTCTCATTTCTGCTACAAGTAATACCATCTCTAATAATTCTTCTATACCTTGGCCTGTTTTTGCAGAAACATCAACTGTGATAGTATCTCCACCCCAATCTTCTGAAACAAGGCCATATTCCATAAGTTCTTGTTTTACTCTATTTGGGTCAGATTGTTCTTTATCCACCTTATTTACCGCAACTACTATTGGTATATCAGCAGCCTTTGCGTGGTTAATAGCTTCTACAGTTTGTGGCATAACCCCATCATCTGCAGCTACAACTAAGATTGCAATATCTGTTGATTGAGCTCCTCTCATTCTCATTTCTGTAAAGGCTTCGTGGCCTGGTGTATCTAAGAAAGTTATTGCTCTTCCATCTAAATCTACAGAATAAGCCCCAATATGTTGGGTAATACCACCAGCTTCACCACTTGTTACACGGGTATTTTTAATTGCATCAAGTATAGATGTTTTACCGTGGTCAACGTGACCCATTACTGATACCACTGGTGCACGTGTTATTAAATCCTCTTCACTATCTTCATAGTCTAGGTCAATTTCTTGCTCTTCTATGGCAGAGAATTCTTGTTCTAGGGTAATTTCTTTACCAAAGTCCATAGCAATTAATTCTGCTTGTTCAAATTCTATAGTATCATTAAGACCTGCCATTACTCCAAGTTGGATTAATTTACCTATAACAGCATTAGAATTTTCCCTAATTTTATCTGCAAAGGCACTTACTGTAACTACTTCTGGGATTTCTATCTTGCCATTTTCATTACTTTCTTTGGCTGGCTGGTTATTTGCCTTATTAGATTTTGATTTTCTATTTTTTTTCTTACGATTTTTATTCGGTTTATTTGGATTAAAATCTTCATTATCGTCATTGTCGAAATTTTTCTTAGATTTAGTTTTATTTTGATTTTTTATCTTATTTGATTTGCCGATTTTTTGTTTTGATCCGTGCATGCTCTCATCATCATCGTAATCATCCATTTGATCGTAATTTATATTATTATTTTTTTTCATATTTGATTTTTTATTGTTTGATTGTTCTTTTTGAGTTTCCTTGTTAGTTTTTTCTTTTGTTTGCTCTTTTTTATCTTCATTTGAGCTTTCATTGAAGTATTCGTTTATTAGCTCTAGGTCATCTCCACTTACACTTGACATGTGAGATTTTATTCCTAGACCAAATTCTTCGTTTAAAAGTTCAACCATTTTCTTTGCTGGCATTCCTTGTTCTTTTGCTAGTTCGTAAACTCTAATTTTATCAGCCATCTATTTCACCTCATTTTACTTCATAAGCTTCTAACTCCTCATAAAGTTTATCATCTATTTTTTGTTTAAATACACGATTAAGCTTATTGTTTTTCCTAACATCTGCTAGGCACTCATTATTTTTGCAAATATATGCTCCGCGTCCGTTAAGTTTTCCTGTCTCATCAATTACAACCCCTAAGTCTTTGTTGTTTACAACTCTTAATAGGTCGTTTTTATCATAAAGATTTCCACAATTTATACATTTTCTTTGAGGAATCTTTTTTGTCTTTTTCATCTTTTACTGATCCTCATCTTCATCATCACTTTCCCTGTGTGGTACAAGGTCAGATTCATCAGTATATACATCTTTAAGTTGATTTTCATCAACATCTATTTGACTAGTTAAAGAATCATTTTCTTCATCATAAAGTTCTTCTAAAGTATCGCTTGTGATATCTTCTACTTCTTCATCAGCTAATTCATCACTTGCTTGATCTATAATTTTTCTATCTTCACTAGCCATTTGATCTGTTATTTCATCTGGATTTTCGACTAATTCTTCATCTATCATGATTTCTTCACTCTCTTGATTTAAGCCTAAAATTTCATCAATTTCTTCATCAGTCATCATATCAAAGTCTTCTTTTGATTTGATATCTATCTTCCAGCCTGTAAGTCTTGCTGCAAGTCTTGCATTTTGACCCTCCTTACCTATTGCTAGGGATAATTGTTGGTCATTTACTACTACTAGTGACTGCTTATTTTTTTCGTTTGTTAAAACTTCAATAATATCTGCTGGAGATAGAGAATTTGATATAAACTCTTCTATATCTTTGTTATAGTTTATGATATCAATTTTTTCATTTTGTAATTCTTCTACTATAGAATTTACACGAGAGCCCTTATATCCTATACAAGCTCCTACTGGATCGATTGCTTCATCGTTTGAGAAGACTGCAATTTTAGTACGAGATCCTGCCTCACGAGCTAGAGAATATATTTCTATGACACCTTCAGTTATTTCTGGAACTTCTAGTTCAAATAGTCTTGTTACTAGGTTCTCACTAGAACGAGAAAGTATGATTTGCGGTTCTTTGGATGAATTTTTAACATCTTTTATTAAAAATTTCATTCGCTCATTTGGTATATATTCTTCATTTACCACTTGCTCTTTAAGTGGAACTATGCCTTCGATTTTATCAAGGTTTACATAAAGGTTGTAGTTATCTTGTCTTTGGATAGTTCCTGTTATCATTTCATTTTCTCTATCTAGATATTCACCATAAACTGAATCTCTTTGAGCATCTCTTATTTTTTGGATAACAATATTTCTTGCAGTTTGGGCTGCAACTCTACCGAAATTTTTTGGAGCAATTTTTATTCTTGCTATATCTCCTATTTCTAGGTTACTGTCCACTTCTTCTTTAGCTTCTTTTAGAGAAATTTCATTGATATTATCATTTACATCATCAACTACTTCTCTTAGAGCAAATACTTCTATATCTCCTGTTTGCTTATCTACTATGACATCAACATTTTCTGCATTGTCATAATTTTTTTGATAGCTTTTTACAAGAGCTTTTTCAAGCGCATCTAAGATAACATCTTTATCAATATTTTTATCTTTTTCCAGCTCCTCTAAGGCTAGTATAAACTCTTCATTCATCAGATCTCCTTAAAATACAATCTCTATTTTTATTTGCTTGATATCTTCTTTTGCTACTTTAAGACTTTCCTTATCATCTACATCAAAAACAAGACTATCTTCATTTATTTCTTCTATAAAGCCTATAAAAACTTGACCATTTTTCAATGTTACCTTTAAAGGTTCGCCTGCATTCCTTTCAAGGTCTCTATCAGTTTTTAAAGGTCTTGATAGATCTTGAGAGGACACTTCTAAGTAGTAGTGGCCCTTTATTAAATCAAGTTCATCTAATTTTTCATCTAAGTAGGTACTTACTTTTTCACAATCATCAATTGTTATTCCCTCTTTATTATAAATAAAGAAGGTCAATGTCTTACCTTCATGTGTCGTTTTAAATTCTATATCAACTAACTCATATCCTAAGTTTTCTATATCATCTTCAAAGGTTTCTTTAAGGGTTGTTATTAAATCCATTTTACCATCCTTTGCCTTATACATATTAAAAGAGCGGATAACTTGCCCCACTCTTTGATAGAAATATTATACTGCAAAGCTTGCTGTAATCAATAAATATTAGTCTTGCTAATTTCTAAAATTTATTTGATAATTTTTTTACAAAAAACTTGCTTTTATTAGCCCAAAAAGTTTATAATAGACTTATATAATACATATTATTAATAGGAGGTTTATATGTTTTTATTCATAGTAGGTCTTATCATTCTCCTAGTTGGTGGTTATTTTTATTCCAAATATGTAGAAAGCCAACTAAATTTAGATGATAGACCAACTCCAGCTGTCGCAAAAGCTGATGGTATTGATTTTGTTGCTATGCCAAAATGGAAAAACTGGCTAATTAATCTATTAAATATTGCAGGTACTGGCCCTATCTTAGGCCCTATCCAAGGTATACTTTTTGGAAAAATTGCTTTTTTGGCAATTCCAATTGGCTGTGTTATAGCAGGTGCTACTCACGATTTTTTAGTAGGCACAATGTCTATGAGAAACGGTGGTGCTCAAGTTCCAAAACTTGTTGGTAAATATTTAGGCAACGCTACTAGAAAAGTTTATAATGTAGTAATAGGAATCTTACTTCTTCTAACTGGTACTGTTTTTGTCTACACTCCTGGTGACTTACTAGCAAATGATGTTTTAGGCCTCGGCGAAGGATCAAAGGGTATTTGGATTATTTATGCAGCTATTTTTGCTTATTATATCCTTTCAACAGTACTTCCAATTGACCAACTTATCGGTAGAATTTATCCATTATTTGGTGCATTTCTAATTATTTCAGCTTTTGGTGTACTTATTGGAGTATTTACAAAAGGTGCTAGCCATCTAGAATTCTCTGGGGCTGGATATTTAAGCGAACACCCATTAGGCCAAAGATTTATTCCAGCATTCTTTATTACAGTAGCTTGTGGTATTCTTTCTGGTTTCCACGGTTCTCAAGTGACATTAGTTTCTAGAACTGTTGCTAGCGAAAGAGAAAATAGAGCAACATTTTACTCAACAATGATTGCTGAAGGTGTTATCGCTATGGTTTGGGCTGCTGGTGCAATGGTTATATTCTCACAAGGAATTGTTCCATTGGATACTAGAGCTACACTTATGGTTGGTGAAATCTCTAAATACTTTATGGGTAATATTGGTGGACTACTTGCCATTATTGGGGTAATCGTTCTTCCAATTACTTCAGGAGATACAGCATTTAGATCACTAAGACTTATCGTTGCTGAAGAGCTTAACATAGACCAAAAAGTTCCAGCAAAAAGAATTGCTGTTGCTGTCGTTTTATTTATTCCAGCTATTTTAATTCTTGTTTGGGCTAAAAACGATCCAAACGGCTTTAACCTATTATGGAGATACTTCGGCTTTACAAACCAATTAGTGGCAATTTTTGCACTAGCAACTGCTACAAGCTACTTACTAAATAACAATGGTAACTATTGGATTGCTTTAGTACCAGAGCTATTTTATACATTTATAGTATTCTCATTTATCATTTCTGATAAGGGTGTAGGTTTTGGAGCAGATTATAATATTGCATATATTCTAGGTGCAATAATCAGTTTAGTAATAGCTGTACTTACAGTAAGAAAAGCTCGCAAAAATCAAGATAGAATCGCAAATATTATATTAAACTAAGAATTTAATCTGGGGAGAATAATTCTCCCCATTTTTTAAAGGATTTAAAATGAAATTTATATATAGTGACAAGGCAAAAAAATATATAAAGAAAAATAATATAACAAAAATTTTTATTAGAGAAGATATGGAACGCGGCATGGGTTGTTGCGATCTTGGCTCAATAAATCTTAAAATAAGCAAAAAAGGCGGCAACGAAGAAATTTACAAAAAAGAAATATCTGAAATAGTTACTACCTATTATGATCCAAAACTAGAAGCCCTACTTATGAACTATCCAAAGGTAGAGATCTCAGTTTTTGGCATAGGTAATAGAAAAAGTTTTTATACAGCTACTGAATTTTCGCCTCTGAATTCATAAAAAAATTCCATTTATCAAAAAAATGGAATTTTTTTATTTGTTATTTATTTATGTCTATAGCCCTATCACATTTTTTGGCCATATCCATGTCATGGGTTACAATTAGTATTGTTTTATTATAATCATTTCTTAAACTTAAAAGTAAAGAAAATACTTCATCACTCATCTTTGGATCTAATGAACCAGTTGGCTCATCTGCCAAAATTAAATCACCTGGCTTTAAAATACACCTAGCAAGGGCTACTCTTTGGGCCTCTCCCCCTGATACTGTATTTGCCTTTTGGTCTATTATATCTAAAATATCTAGTCTATCTAATACCTCACTTATTTTTTCAAATTTTTCCTCATCTTTTATATCCACATACTCCATAGCTAGCATTAGATTTTCCCTAACAGTTTTTTCACTTATCAAGGCATTTGTCTGAAAAAGATAATTTATTTCATTTCTTCTTAGTAAAGTAGCTTGCTTGCTATTAAGGTCTGGAAGTCTTTTTTCTTTTAGTAAAATCTCTCCGCCATCATAAGTCTCTAAAAGTCCTATAATATTTAATATAGTGGACTTACCAGAACCACTCTTGCCAACTATGGCAACTATTTCTTTTTCTTCTATAAAAAAAGATAACTTATCTATTATTTTCCTATTACCATAGGACTTAGAAATATCATTTAATTCTATATGTTTCATTTTTTATCCCCTATTTTAAATACTCCACTAACATTTCAAACTGATTTTCATTGGTAAATTTTCTTAGTAACATAAGCTCAATTAAAGCAAACATAATCTCAAAACATATACCGAATACCGACCCATTAATTATTGCAATTATTAGATTTATAATGCTAGCAACAATAACCATTATAAATATCGACTTATATATTTTTTTATTATCATAACCTAAGAACTTTTTGATATTTACTTCTTCTAGGTATATCTCCCTATAAAGGTTAATTAATGCAGACAATATAGCCGCTGAGATGCCTAAAAATAACAAACCGATTAACAAAAATGTAAATATAGATTGGGTTAAGCTTCTAATCATCCCGCCTATTAACTCTCTTATTTGGACAAATTCAGGTTTATTATCATCTATATTGTATTTTTCAAAGTATTCTTTATTTGCAAACTTATCATAGGCTTCTTGACTTAATTTTATTTCTGAATTAGTTTCCCCACCTGATATTAAATTTAATGATTCAAAAATACTCATATTGTTAGTATTAACATAGTTTATAACTGGATCTGTGGATGTAGAAGGAAACTTTTCATCATACATTTCATCATCAATATTATTTGGATAGGCAAAATAATTTTTATTATTGTCATAGCTAAAAAACTTAATTCCTTTAAAATTTATATCAAAATTTTCCCTATCCCTATCATCAGTCTGATCAAGAAACATTTCTTCATCCATCTCTGTTAATGCTGTCTCTAGTGACTTTCTATCTTCTTTTGAAAAACTTTCAGGTATTAGATAAACCCTATAACCTTCATTAGCTAACTTTTGCATTTCATTTGTTACTTTTACCTGCATATCTTCTTCTATATAATTTTTATTAGCAGTAAATAAAAGATAGGAAAAATCTGGAACATGATCAAAACTTCCTATTTCTTTCATGTGTTCACTCCATTTTTTTCTACGAAAGTCTGTATTTATAAATTTAACCCCATCTTCATTTTCTATAGACTGATAAAATCTATAAAAATCTCTTTGAAAACTCATAGGGGTTATGGAGTGGTCTCCTTCAAAATCATCACCCTCGTAAAAAGTAGTGGTTACATAATAATCGGATACATTTTCCCATTCTTTTTTAGTAACTATCTGATCTTTTAGTTCAATTATCATATTATCTATATCCATAAAGGATAAGGCACTTGTCGAAGTATTAGATATCATAAATAAAATCATGCCAAAAATAAGTAAGCCTTTTTTAGATGTCCTGCCGTGAATAGCATCTATAGGCTTAACAGTCCTTAGTATAAGCGATATTAATAATTCAAAAAATAAAAATATAGCTAAATTTATCAGTCCTGCTAGTAAAAATAACGAGTAAAATTTTAAGGTATTAAAACTTCCCTTAGTTAAAATAAATCCATAAAGAATAAATAAAAGTGGTAAAAAATATGCTATTTTATTAATAGGACCATATATACTTTTTATATAAGATTTTTTAGACCAACCTTGGAGCAGATAAACTCCCATATTTTTTAATGATGCCACAGTTGTAGTTGTTAAAATTGTAATGATTACTAAAGTCAAAATTACATAGATAATTATAAAGCTAAGAGAAGATCCGCCTCCCATTACAGCCGAGCCACCACTTGAAGTTTTTATCTCATCGACACTTAGACCGGTCACCTTAGACAAGCCCTCATAAAATTTATCTACACCTGCATCATCTATACCAATTAGCTGATATTCACCATTAAATCCTCCAATTTTTCCAGTACCAGTTAAGTTTATAAAAAAATAACTATCTCCTAAAATAAATCTAGGAGTAGGCTCTATCGTGCTATAATCTCCATCTAGCAAACCAATAGTCCCACCCCTATCTAAGTTTTTAAAACTTTGATCTGAAGCATATTGCTTGTCTAGAAATTTTAAATTTAATTTTTCTTTATTAGCTTCATAATCACCACTCATCCAGTATCCGTGTAGTAACTTTTTTCCAGTATAATCAGGACCCTCTACTTTTTTTACCATCAAGACCTGATTCTCCTTGAGAAATCCTGCTATATAATCTCCTACTTCATTGCCTTTAGTTATATCAATATTGTTTATAGAAACTTCTTTGTAATCGTTAGCTAGATTATCAAAGTGCTCTCTATATTTTTGATCTAAATATAGGCTTGTTGCTATAGCAAATACAAGTGATTGGATAACCAGCAATATTATAAGTAACTTACTGCTTAAACTCCTTTTCATAATGACCTCCATGTAGTGTATTATGATTAGTATAACACCTTACTGAATATAGGTCAATAAAAATATAATTTATATCACAAACTTAATTTATTATTTAAACAAATTAAGTTTGTGATATAAAAAAGCTGCTATTATGATATAGCAGCTTAAATTAAAACATCCCATCAAATAAACTCATCTGGTTTTCTTCTTGGATACCATCTATGATGCCAAAAGTTTTTAAACTTTCTAGGGCATTTTTATTTACTTTAGTTCTTTTATTAAAATCTTCTACGGATATAAACTCACCTTTTTCACGTTCGTGTGCTATATCTAGAGCCATAGCTTCTGATACATTATCTACAGAACTTAATGGTGGGAGTAGGTATCCGTCTTCTTCATTTAAGATAAATTTAGTTGCATCTGATTTATATAAGTCAGCCTTATCTATCTTTATATCACGAGCATACATTTCTTCTGCAACTTCTAATACTTTTCTGATATTTTCATCTCTAGCTGTTAAATCAAATCTTTCCTTATAACTATTTAAAGCCGTTTGGATAGATTCTAGGCCATTTATGATTATAGAATAAACAAAATCATTCACTTTTGTATTAAAATAAGTTGCATAAAAGGCTGCTGGATAATAAACCTTATAATAAGCTATACGATAACTCATCAAGCAATAAGCAACCGCATGGGCTTTTGGAAAGAGATATTTGATTTTTAGACATGATTCTAAATACCATTCTGGTACACCATTATCTCTCATGTAAGCAACTTGTTCCTCTGATAAGGCCTTACCCTTTCTAACAATTTCCATAATTTGAAATGATTTTTTCTTATCAAGACCTTGTTGGATAAGAGAGTTCATTATATCATCACGGGTTGAGATTATTTCATTAAAGTTTGCAGTTTTTGACATAATTAAGTCTCTGGCATTATTATTCCATACGTCTGTACCGTGGGATAGGCCAGATATACGTGTCATCTCCGAAAACTTTGTTGGGTATGTTTCTTTTAGCATTCCACGTACAAAGTTTGTACCAAATTCTGGAATACCCAAAGTACCTATTTGATTGTTTGAAAAATCATGCTTTATATCTAATGGCTCAGTTGATGAAAAAATCTTCATTACCTTTGGATCACCCATTTTTATTTTAAGTGGATCTGTGCCTGTCAAATCTTGTAAGGCACGGATAATGGATGGTACATCATGGCCTAGCAAATCTAGTTTTAATAAAGTTTCATGCATCATGTTGTAGGTAAAGTGCGTAGTTTTTATATCACCTGCTGGATCATCTGCTGGATATTGGATAGGAGTTATATCAAAAATATCTATATCATTTGGCACGACAATAAGTCCACCCGGGTGCTGGCCTGTAGTTCTTTTTACATCCTTAAGACCTCTTTGAAGTTTTCTAATTTGCGCATTATTAAACTCTTCATTATACTCTTCAGAATATTTTTTGATATAACCAAAGGCCGTATTATCTTGGATAGCTCCTATGGTTCCTGCACGGAACACTTTTCCCTCACCAAATAATTCTTCTGTAAACCTATGAATAGTTGGTTGGTATTCACCAGCAAAGTTTAAGTCTATATCTGGTTCCTTGTCTCCTTCAAAACCTAAAAATACTTCAAACGGGATGTTGTGCCCATCTTTTCTTAAAGGAGTGCCACAATTTGGACAATCTTTATCTGGATAATCTATACCAGCTCCCAATCTATCTTCTTCAAAAAATTCGCTATATTTACATTTTGGACAAACATAATGTGGTGATAGAGGATTAACTTCTGTAATATCAGCCATGGTTGCTGCAAAAGATGATCCAACCGATCCACGAGAACCTACTAGATAGCCATCCTCGTTGGATTTTCCTACTAGGTCTTTGGCAATTATATAAAGAACTGCATAGCCATTTGAGATTATAGAATTTAGTTCTTTATTTAACCTATCTTCTACAATTTTTGGTAGGGGATTACCATATATCGAATGAGCCTTTTCAAAGCAAGTATTTCTTAATTTTTCATCCGATCCATCTATAACTGGAGGAAATGTTCCAGGTGGTATTGGCCTTATATCTGCAATCTGATCTGCAATTTTTTTAGGATTTACAATTACGATTTCTCTTTGCTTATCTTTATCTAAATAAGCAAAACCATCTAACATTTCATTAGTTGTCCTTAGATAATACAAAGGATTATTTTCATGGTATCTTACAAATTGCCCCTTGTGGAGAATATTTCTTAAAATATAATCATCAGCCTTAAAATATCTAACCCCGCCAGTAGCAACAACTAATTTATTATTTTTCTCAGCAAGGTCTATTATCTTTTTATTTATTTCAATAACTTGATCAAAATTTCTTAACCTGCCTTTTTCAACTTCATCCTCAAAAATTCCTAAAGGCTCTATTTGTAAAAAGTCGTAAAGCTCTAATAATTCATCTATCTTACTTTGTGGATAATCATTTAATAAATATTTAAATAATAATCCTTCATGGCCCCCACTACCGATTAGAAGGCCCTGCCTATATTCTTTTAAAAGTGAGATAGGAGTTTTGGCTTCAGAGCTAAAATGCTCCATTCTAGATTTCGATGTCAACTTATACAAATTTTTAAGACCTACTTCATCTTTGGCAAATACTAAGGTAGAAAAGTTTTCAAATTTTGCTTTTGGATAGTGAGTTTCTAATTTATTTATAGTGGATAAATCCAGATCTTGTTCCATTATCATGGCATACATCTTAATAAAAATTTGTGCAGTAGCCCTAGCATCATCGCTAGCCCTATGGTGGTTAAAGGCTGGTATATTTAATTTGCGAGCTATCTTATCTAGGGAAAATCTGCCCATATCTGCAAATAAAGCTCGAGCCATAGGCAAAGTATCCATGTAAATCGGAGCAAAATCAAGATTAAGAATTTTTGCATTTTCCTTTACAAAACCAATATCAAAGTCAGAGTTTTGTCCAACTAAGATTGCATCACCTGCAAAGTCTAAAAACTTAGGTAATATCTGATCTATCTTTGGCTTATCCATTACCATTTCGTTGGTAATTCCAGTAAGTTCAATAACTTTTTCAGGTATCATTTGCTCAGGATTTACTAGCTCATTAAATTCTTCTACGATCTCTCCATTTTTTACTCTAACTGCCCCTATTTCTGTAATCTTATCAGCAAATCTAGAAAGACCTGTTGTTTCTAAGTCAAAGACGACAAATTCTTGGTCTTTTATATCTTTGCTTGTAGGGACTGGCTTTGAAGAAAGATTTGTTAAGATTCTTAGCTCATCTTCTACAAGTAAAAGTTCTGCCCCAGGTAGGATTTTTTTGCCTTTTTTGTGGATAGCATCATATAAGTCAGGTAATCCTTGGAGAGTTGCTGTGTCAGTTATACCGATAGCATCCCAATCCCAATCATCAAGAACATTTAATATATCAGCATTATCTACAAAACCATCAAGGCTGGTCATTTTTGTATGAAGCTCAAGCTCTATTCTTTTTTCATAAGCTGTATCTATTTTTTTACCGATAATAGCATCTTTTAAAGACCTAGCTGTAAAGATTTCCTCATGGGCATAGTCATCGTAATTTAGTACACCTTCCACTTGGACAGAAGTCCCATTTCGTAAAAGCCTTAGCTTATCCTTATTTTTTTCTGATGAGAATATCTTACAGGAAATGGCATCAGTGCTATCCTCTATGTCAAAAGTATAGATAAAATAGTGGTTTTTGGTTTCAAATACGTCTAAATTGTAAACTGTGCCTATAAGAGATACTTGCAGTCCCTTTTTATCATAAATTTCTGCAATAGGAATTGTTTCATTTTTAATTTTCGGACCATAATCTAGGCCGTCTATAGGCTCAGCAGGTTTCTTTTCTTCCTTACTATTGCTAAGATTTATGGCATGGCTGATGCGAGCTTGGAGGTCTTTTTCTTTTTTATCCATCAATTCTTCTAAAGGATCTGTTTCGCTATTTTCCTCATTACTTGCTACAACTTCACGAGCTTTTAAGTCTAAGTCTTTATCTTCTATAACTTCTACTTCATTTATATCTGGCTCGATTTCATTACCATAGATATCTTCTTCTATATCTGGAGTTAAGTTTATAAATTCTATTGTAAGAGTGACATAGGATAAAAAATCATCCAAATCTGACCTTACTTTATCGTCAAAATGGTCTAGGTCAGATTCGATAGTTAATTTTAGTTCATTATTATTTTTGCTATAAATAGCATTTGTTATTAAATATTCATTTTCTTTAATGTCGACAAATTTGCTTAAATCAATCTTCATTCTTATGTCTTTCTTTTAAAACATCTAAAAGGGTATCTACTATTTGATCTTCCGTAACTTTTTTAATTGTTTTTCCATCTTTAAATAAAAATCCCATGCCATTTGCAGCAGAAATTCCGTAATCAGCTTCTTTACTTTCACCAGGTCCATTTACTGGGCAACCCATTATTGCAACTTTAGCATCGATATTTAATCCATTTGCTTTTTCTTCTACTTCTGCTACTATCTCTTCAAGGTTAACAGTAGTTCTTGAGCATGTAGGGCAAGATACTATATCTAGACCATCCCTGCGTAAATTTAAAGCTTTAAGGATTGCTTTTCCAGCTTTTATTTCTTCTACTGGATCTCCTGTTATAGAAACGCGGATGGTATCTCCTATGCCATCTTTTAGTAAAGAGCCAATACCGATTGATGATTTGACAAGGGCTTGATAAAGTGGTCCTGCTTCTGTAACTCCAAGGTGTAATGGATAATTTACTAACGAAGATAATTTCCTATATGCATCTATCATAGTATTTACATCAGATGACTTTACAGATATTTTCATATTATAAAAGTCCATGTCTTCTAGAATTTTAATCTCCTCCATGGCACTAGCTACAAGGCTATCTGCATTTACTCCGCCAAACTTATCTACTATTTCACGGGAAATAGATCCTGAGTTTACCCCAATCCTGATTGGAATATTTTTATTCCTGCACGCCTCTACTATTTCACGTACCTTATCTTCACTTCCTATATTTCCTGGATTGTATCTTAGACAATCACAGCCATTTTCAACTGCAGCTAAGGCAAGCTTGTAGTCAAATTGGATATCAGCAACAAATGGCAAGTTAGTTCTTTTTTTAATTTCACTAATTGCTTTTGCATCATCCATATCATTTATTGCTGACCTTGAAATGTCACATCCTGCTTTTTCTAAAGCATTTATTTGTTTTACAACTGCATCAATATCACTGGTTTTTGAAGTTGTCATTGATTGGATAGAAATAGGAGAGTCACCTCCAATTGCAACATCTCCTACGTAAATTTTCTTAGTTTCTTTTCTCATTGCATCTCCTTAAAAAAGTGTAAATATATCTTTAATTGTGATTATTAATATTAAACTTATTAGTATTATAAAACCAACAATAGTAACTCTTTCTTCAATTTTTTTATTAACCCTTTTTTTAGTAATCATCTCATAAAGATTTGTTACAAGCTTTGACCCATCAAGGGCTGGGAATGGTATCAAGTTAAATACAGCTAAGTTTACGCTGATATAAGATAAGAAATAAAGAACACTCATAGCGCCATTGCGTGCTTGGTTACCTATTTCTTTTACAACACCAACTGGTCCTGAAAGCGCACCAAAAGATAATTTGCCAGTTATAAGCATGCCTAAAATATTAAATATCATTTTTACATTGCGACCGGTTTCTTTAAAACCTAGGCCTATAGCTTCAATAAAATTAACATTTCTCATTTTTGAAGATATACCTAACAAAGGAATACCATTTTCAAAAGTTGGTGTAATATTATAAGTTTTTTCACTTCCCTTAGTTGTCTTTGTCACAACCTCTACTGGACTATCTTTAGCATTTTTGCTGTAATAATCTGCTAAGATTTTTGAAATATCAGTAAATTCATCAATATTTTGATTATTAATAGCTACTATTTGATCATCAACAGATATGCCAGCTTCTTTGGCAGGAGAATTTTCTGAAAATCCTCCTACAAAGGTAGTACTTGTTCCGGTATTAAAAGCTACAATTGTAAAAACTATAACAGCTAAAAGTAGATTCATAACAGGGCCTGCTAGGATTGTTAAAAATCTTTTAAAAGCTGGTGCATTGTCATAACTACGTGGGTCTGATGAAGATTCATCCTCTCCTTCCATAGCGCAATATCCACCTATTGGTAAAAGCCTTAGTGAGTATTTAGTTTCGCCATTTTGCCTACTTAATATTTCTGGCCCCATGCCAACTGCAAATTCATTTACTTTTATACCTGATAATTTCGCCACAATGAAATGCCCAAACTCATGGATGGTTACCAAAGCTAAAAACATAATCATGGCAATAATAAATGTTCCCATTATTTCTCCTTACAAAACAGAAAATAAATAAAATAATGGAGCTATAAAGATCATAGAATCAAAGCGATCCATGATACCCCCATGACCTGGAATGAGATTTCCGAAGTCTTTTATTCCCGTTTTTCTTTTTATATAAGATGCTACCAAGTCCCCTATTTGTGATAGGATAGCACCTAAAGCTGCAAAAATAATTATTAAAATTATATTTAGATTTAATATAGCATAGTTATTGTAAATTAAATTTAAAATAACTGCCCCTAAAACTCCACCTATTGATCCGGCCAAAGTTTTATTTGGACTTATGTGACTTACAGCTGCTATTTTCTTCTTACCAATAAGAGAGCCTGTTAGATACGCAAAGGTATCAGAACCCCAAGAGGTAATATATAGCATCCATAAAAATTTAATTTCGCGAGTCCTTACAATAGACCCCATTAGTCCTGCCACATAAAACAAAATAAATATATGGGCAAGGATATCCTCTAAGTTTGTATGCTGATCAAAAATTAAAATTCCAAAAATAATTGCAAATGATAAAATTAAGCCAATAGCAAATAATTCTTTTTTTTCATAAAAACTTGTTGCCATAACTATAAGGTCGCATATATATAATAAAGCTTTATTAAATCTAAAATTTATCTTAGAAAAGGCATCTGTCAATTCTTTTATAGCTATTAGGGAAAATATAGTAAAACCAATAGCTAGACTAGTTTTTCCAAAATAAGTTATAGCTATTAAAATAAATAAGATCAGTGCCCCACCCAAAGTTCTTTTAATCAGATTCATCGAGTGCTCCATATCTTCTATTTCTATTTTTAAATGCTTCTAAGGCCTTATCAAGCTCATCTTCATCAAAGTCTGGCCATAATACATCTGTAAAATATAGTTCAGAATAAGCTATTTGATAAATTAAAAAATTTGATATACGGATTTCTCCCCCTGGCCTGATTAATAAATCTGGATTAGGAATGCCAGCAGTATACAAATTATCCGCTATCAAGTCTTCTGTAATTTTTTCTGGCCCATAGCCTTTTGCAATAATTTGTTTAACAGCATGGACTATTTCATCTCTGCCTCCGTAATTTAAGGCAATATTAATAACTAAAGACTTATTATTTTTAGTTTTTTCAAGCGCTTGTTCAACAGCCTTACGAGTTGGTCCTGGTATAGCAGATAAGTCTCCTAAAAAATTTAGCTTACAGTCTTCTTTCATTAATTGATCTATCTTTTTTTCTACAAATTTTATTAAAAGTTTCATCAAATAATCCACTTCACTTGCTGGTCTTTTCCAGTTTTCTGTAGAAAAAGCATATAAAGTAAGGTATTTTACCCCACGTTTTTTTGCATGAATTGCAATATCCACGACGTTTTCTGCCCCATTTTTATGGCCAAAAGTTCTTGGTTTATTTTGTCTTTTAGCCCAGCGGCCATTGCCATCAAGGATTATTGCAACATGTTTTGCTGTATTTGTATTTTCCATAATTTCCTCTTTTAAAAGTCTAGGCTTATTATACCATTTTTTAAAGATAAATTATTAACAAAATGTGCCCGTGTTTACCCCCTATAAAGCTTATGATATAATCAAAAAAAGCTCTTATATATTTTAGGCAGGATACAATTGATTCTAGCTTTTTAAAAATATATAAAAGTTTTGAGTTTTAATCATAAGAACGGTATCTATAATGAACCGTATCAGGAGGTAAAAATGAATAAAAAAACTCTATCCAGCAGAAAATTGGTTACTGCTGCAGTTCTTGGTGCCATTACAATTGTACTTGGCCTTACTCCACTTGGTCTAATTCCCCTTGGAATAATAAATGCCACTACTATGCATATTCCAGTAATTATAGCAGCTCTGGTAGAAGGGCCGGTTGTTGGAGGGCTGGTAGGCTTTATTTTTGGAGTATTTTCTTTAGTAAATGCAATAATAAGACCAACCCCAGTTTCTTTTGTCTTTTACAATCCACTTATTTCAATTGTTCCTAGAATTTTAATTGGGATTACTTCTTATTATGCCTATAAGGCTGTTAAAAAATTAGATGATAAAAATTTAAAATCACTTTCCAAAATTCTTTGGTCTCTAATTTTATTATTTCTAATTTATTTACTTTATAGAAATATTAAAACAGGAGCATCTATGGCAAATATTATCCTAGTGGTTATTTTAATAATTGCCTCTATAGGACTTTTAGTCTATTCTATAAAAAATGAAACCAAAGATTTCCCAATAGCAGTAGGAGCTTTCGTAGGATCCATGACCAATACAATTTTAGTTTTAGGTGGGATTTATTTAATCTATGCTCAAAAATATGTAGAAGCTTTAAATATTCCTTTAGAAAATGCAAGATCAGCTATACTTGGAGTTTCAATAACATCTGGTCTACCAGAAGCTTTTTTATCAATAATTATTACAACTGGAGTTGTAAAAGCAGTTAGCAAAACGAGGAGATAAATGTTACTTGCAATTGATATAGATAATAAGTTTACTAAATTTGGAATTTTTGATAATGAAAATTTACTAGAAACTTTTAATCTTGTAAGCGATAAAAATAAGTCCATTGACGAAATAGAGGTATTTATCAAGCTTATATTAAAGAATAAAAATATTAATATCTGCAATATAAAAAATATAATTATTTCAACTGTAGTACCAGAATTGGCTTTAATTTATGAAAAAATTTCTAATTCCTTAACTGGTACAAATCCTATTTTAATATCAGCAGGAGTTAAAACAGGATTAAATATTAAGTGTGAAAATCCCAAAGATGTGGGGTCTGATAGGATTGTTAGAGCTGTTGGAGCAAAAGACTTAAATGATAATCTAATAATAATTTCTGCTTCATCTATTACAACAATAGATCTTATTAACAATAAAAATGAGTTTAGGGGTGGAGTTATATTTCCAGGTATAGATTTATATGCCAAATCTCTTTACCAAGAAAGTGCAAAATTACCTCAGGTAGAAATAGAAAAAACTAGGGAAGTTTTAGGGAATAACACAAAAAATGCCATCCAAAGTGGCATATACCACAGCTACAATTTTGCAATCATTGGTATGGTAGAAAAAATCATTGACCAATACGATCTAGACAAAGCTAATTTATCTATAATTATAACCGGGCCACACGCAAACCTGATAGAAAATAATAGTTACAAATTTAAAAATATCCCTAATCTAGGGCTGTATGGACTTAAAAATATTTTTGATATAAACAAAGAAAAACTGCAGAAATAAATCTGCAGTTTTTTATATTAAGCCTTAAAGTCTGGTTCTGGGTTTTCTGGACCTCTTTTTCCAAAGTTAAAGTCTTCTTTATTTTTACCATAATCTACCATTACTTCTGGTGAATCTTCTTGGTTCATATAAACTGTAATGATGATTCCTTCATTTACATCATCAAGAGTTTTTAATATTTCTTCAAGTTCTCCTTGAGTTCTTGCTTCAGCAGTTTTCATATTAGATTGACCTTTACTGAAAGCTTGTGGTAGTAATGAATAATCCCATTTTGGAATATCATTATAGTCTCTTTTCATCCCCATAATATAACGTTCAATTGTATATCCGTCATTATCAATTAGGAAAATAATCGGATTTTGCTTGTTATAAATCATCCTAGAAAGAGCTTGGGCACTTACTTGGAATGATCCATCACCGATTAATAGGATGTGACGTTTTTCAGGACTTGCAAGCATAGCCCCCATTTGCATTGGTAGCATAGCTCCAATTGATCCCCAAATTTGACTTCTTACAAGTTTTACTCCGTCAGGAATTTTTATTTCTGTAAGTCCGTGGCTTGCTGTACCAGTTTCACCGTAAACCACATCATTTTCTTTAAAGTATCTAGCAATTTGTGCGTAGAAATCCTCTTGTCTGATTAGTTTATCAGCTTCAAAGTTAAATTCTTTTTCTTTTGTTTGGTTTACACTGTCAATTTTTTCTCTTTGAGAGACATTTTTAAGACCTAGATTTACTAAATCTTCTACATAAACTGCTTCAAAAATATCATCGCCTACTTTTGTATAGTCAGCCTTTATTATTATAGAATCTTCTGGGAGTTTAGATGTAAATTCACCATTATTAGCTTGCATGAATACTGGCTCAATGGAGATTAAGAAATCAGAATTTTCTATCTTTTCTTGAACTCCCTCATCTGATTCATCTCCTTGATAAATTCCTAGATATAAAGGATGAGATTCATTATAATATGCTTTTGCTGTAGCTAAAGCTGCAAATGGAACTTGGGCTCTTTCGATTAATTCAAGTACTTTGTCAGCTACATCATATCTATCAACCGCTTCATCGATTAAAACCACAGGATTTTTAGCATTTTCAAATCTTTGCGCAATTTTTTTAGCAGCGGCTTCTAATCTTTCCTCATCTGAATTAGTTTTCTTTTTATCAATAGGTTTTAAATCATCTTCTATTTCTATATCAAGATATGCAATATTTGATGGTAATTCAATATTTACTGATTTACTATATCTTACTGCTCTTTCAATAAGTCTATCTATTTCATATCTGGCATTTTCATGAGTAATTAAAACTGAATCATCTACAAACTCATTCATTGCACGACGTACATTTTCATAGTCTCCATCGGCTAGAGTATGGTGGGTCATTTTTCGCTCTCTCATAGCAAATAAAGGTGGCGTACCAGAAATGATTACAATTGGTCTGTGTTCTGCAACAGATCCTGCAATCCCGCCTAAAGCATTTAGGTCCCCTACACTGTAAGTAGTCATAAGAGCAGAAATACCATTTTCATTTGCATAGCCATCTGCAGCAAAGGCAGCATTTAGCTCATTGCTCATACCAACAAATTCAATTTCATCATCTTCTGAAATTTGCTCTAGAAACTCTAGATTAAAGTCACCAGGCTCTCCGATAATGTGTTTAATATTTAATTCCTTAAGTCTTTTAAGGATATAATCCCCAATAGTAATTTTCATTATTATTCCTTTCTTTTTATCCATTTTGTGGAGTCATTAAGATATATACCCAGAACTAAAAAACTTTACCAAAAAAAATCAAGATTTTAAATCGTTATAAAATCCACTAGTGAGCTAGTAGTATTTGTAATCAATAAAAAAAACTCCCAAATTTCTTTGGAAGTTTAAAAATCATTTATACTTCAAATAGAGGAAGTTTTTCTAAATAGATTATATCTTCTCTATCAGCCGCATCTCCTTCTGCAAGGATGGCAAGTTTTTGGACAACTTTTCCACCTGCTTTTTCTACTAAGGCTTCTAGAGCTGCTATAGATTGGCCGGTTGATATTACATCATCAACAAGGGCTACTCTTTTACCCTTGATTTTTTCTGCATCTTTTAAGTCTAGGTATAATTTTTGAGTGTTTGCTGTAGTAATAGAATTTACCTCTACACTTATTGGGTTATTCATATAAGCCTTTACTGATTTTCTAGCTACGATAAATGATTCTTTATCTAAATTTCTTGCTATTTCATGGGCAAGTTGGATCCCCTTTGCTTCAGCTGTCACAATTATATCACAGTCTATTTTTTTACTTAGCTCATAACCTGCTTTTGCAGCAAGCTCTGCATCTCCCAGTAAAACAAAGGATGCTATCTTTAAATCATCTGATATTTGAATGATTGGTAAATCTCTTTTTAATCCACACACATTTAATTTATAATAATCCATAAAATCTCCTATAAAATTATAAACTTAAGAATAACTCCTGCAACAAGGCCTACAAACGGATCACTTGCAGCTGTAGTTGCCATTGCTATACCAGCAACTAGAGCTGCATCTCCTCCGGCTGCAAAGGCAAGATTTGCATTTGTTGGTACTGTTACTAAGGCACCTAGCACAAATAAAAATCCATGAATTGATTCTCCTGGAACATATTTACCTAGTTTTGGTAAAAGTCCCATAAACATAATCGCCCCAAGGATAGTCATCATCAAAATTCCAGAATTTACTGGATTATCACTTGCTCCTGTTGCAGAAATAATTGCTTCTACTGGTGCTCCTCCAAAAAGTGAAGAAACAGCATCAGCGATTCCAGAATAAATTGTTAAGTGGTCAATGTTAGCTGTAACATTTCCATTTGATAAAGATGCAGTTATATTTCCAAAAGCAATATTTGCCCCAATGGTTAGACAAGCTAGGGAAAGCCCACCTCTAATTACTTTTTTATTTAAAAGTGGTTTTTTTACCGAAAGTTTTCTTTCTTCATTTTTAATACCCTTGCCTATTTCCATTTTCATAACATTTGCATAAATTGATGAAATAATTACAGAAATAATTATAGTATATACTAAATTTCTACCTGAAATAAAATAAGTTGCAAAAGCAGTAAGAATAGAGATAAGACTTACCATTCTTGTTTCTAGCTTTAGTCCATCGACTGCAATTTTAGCTAATATTAGCCCAACTCCAGCCATCATACCATTTAGGACATATTCCCCAGCTAAATCAACAATATAATTTAAGCTACCAGTAATTCCTAGGATGGTCATTATAATTCCTGCCCAGAATACTACTGATAATCTCTCATTTATATCATCACCATAAGCTCCAGCTAGGGCTATAGTTTCAGCTTGCATGGAAATTGGAATTGGTGATTGTAAAATAGCACATGCAATTACCCCAACTAAAAAACCAAGCGAAGTTGGAAAAGCAGCAAAGCCCACAGAAAGAGCTAAAAGGGCTTGGGGTATACCATTAATCACAACTCCCAAGGCCGCCATAATATCATTTAATGTCATAAGACCTCCAAAATTTAATAAAAATACGCCTATATTATACCATATTTAACTAGTAGAATATGCAAATTTTAAACTAAGTCCTTTATTAAATTTGATCATACATAACATTTATCAGTTCCTCAAAGCTAGTAGTGCCTTCAAAAACTTTGTTAAGACCATTAGCTACCATAGGAACAAAATTATTAGCCTCTGCAAATTTACTTACACTCACTAAATCTATTTTGTCCTCCCTTACCATATCACGAAATTCATCAGTAAGGACAAAAACCTCTTCACAAGCTTCCCTTCCTATATAGCCCTCATTACAATTTGGACAACCATTTGGCCTATAAATTTCTTTATTTCTATCAACATCTATATGTTTTTTTGCTAAATTGTATTCTAGATTTGTCATTTTATCAGGTATTTTGCAATCACAAAGTTTTCTAACCAGCCTTTGACTAGCAACTGCATTTATAGCAGATGATAGTAGATAATTTTCAACTCCCAGATCTTTTAACCTAATTATAGATGAAAGAGCATTATTTGTATGAAGGGTCGTTAAAACTAAGTGTCCGGTTATTGAAGCCCTTATAGCAATTTGTGCAGTTTCGTAATCTCTTATTTCCCCAATTAAAATTATATCTGGGTCTTGCCTTAAAATAGAGCGCAAAGCCTTAGCAAAGGTAAAGTCTATTTTTTCATTTATGTTTATTTGATTAATACCTGGAATATTGTATTCTACTGGATCTTCAACTGTAATTATATTTTCATAATCGTTATTTAGATTCTCTAATAGTGAATAAAGAGAGGTGGATTTACCAGATCCAGTTGGGCCTGAAAAAATCACCATACCAGAACGATTTTTTAGGGCCCTGTCTAAAGCTAATTTTGATTCCTCGCTAAAACCTAAAAGGTTTGCCCTTTGCCTAAACTCACCAAGAGATAAGATTCTAATTACCATCTTTTCCCCATTTATAGTTCCAATTACAGAAACTCTAAAATCAATGTTAGGATAAGCTTTTAATTTTAAATTTTGATCTTGGGGTCTGCGACTTTCACTAATATCCATACTTGATAAAAGTTTTAATTTTGATACTAACATTTCATAATTTTGTCTAGTTATCCTTAAAAATTCATCAAGCCTTCCATCTATTCTTAGTCTAATTCTGCCGTATTCTTTTTCTGGTTCGATATGGATATCACTTGCCCTATAAAAAAGCGCATAATCAAATAAATCATAGACAAATTTATCAATATTATTAACAATATCTCTTTGATCAACCATTATTCTCCCCAATATTTCCCATCAAGGGTTCTATATCTAATTGCTTCTAGTAAATGTTTTTGTTCTATTTCATGGCTATTATCTAAGTCTGCTATCGTTCTAGCCATTTTTATAATTTTATTAAAGCTTCTTACAGAAAAATTATATTTGTTGAAGGCCATTTTAGCTATTTTCTCTACGTCTGGATTAAGTTTTATATATTTTTTCATTTGAGCTGTGGAAAGTTCTGAGTTTGCAGCTACTTTTTCACCTTTATATCTTTCTCCTTGGATTTTTCTTGCTCTTACTACTTCTTCTTTTAATTCTTTTGATGATTTGGAATAGGCCGTGCTTCTTAAATCATCATATTTTACTGGAGAAATTTCTATGTGGATATCTATCCTATCTAAGATTGGTGCAGAAATTTTATTTAAATACCTTCTAATTTCATTTTGTGAGCAAGTACATTCCTTTAATGGATTGCCATAATTGCCACATGGGCAGGGATTCATGGCGGCTATTAAAATAAAATCCGATGGATACTTTAAACTTGCTTGGGCACGAGAAATATTTATTTCTCTATTTTCTAAAGGTTCTCTTAAAGCTTCTATGGTTTTTTTGTTAAATTCTGGAAACTCATCTAAAAATAAAACTCCACGGTGGGCTAGAGAAATCTCTCCGGGTTTTGGTATAGAATGTCCACCACCTATTAAGGCAACTTCACTTGCACTGTGGTGGGGTGATCTAAATGGTCTTTCATTTACAAGACAGCCCTTATCTAAAAGTCCCATTATAGAATATATTTTAGTTACTTCTACTTTTTCATCAAAACTCATATCTGGAATAATGGTTGGTAAGTGTTTGGCAGAAAAAGTTTTTCCACTTCCTGGTGGTCCTATCATTAATAGATTGTGGTTCCCTGCTGCTGCAATTTGTAAGGCACGTTTTAAACTTTCTTGCCCCTTTATATCAGCAAAATCTAGATCATAGGCTACTTCATTATTTATCTTTGCTAGATCTATTCGGTAGGGCTTTGCTTCTATTTCCTTATTTAAAAAGTTAACTATTTCATTTAAATTTTTAAAGGGTAGTATATCAACATCGCTTATAATTGCACACTCATCTTTATTTTCATCTGCTATTATAAATTTAGTAAACCCAAGCTCACGCATAGAAATAACCATAGCAAGTGCTCCTCTAACTGGCATGATACGTCCATCAAGGGCTAGCTCTCCTAAAAAAATATAATCTTCATATGGATATGTAATAACTCCCATAGAGCTTAAAAGAGAAATTGCTATGGGTAAATCTAGTTGGGTTCCTTCTTTTTTTAGATCTGCCGGGGATAAATTTACGGTAATCCTTCCAGGAGGAAAGGAATAACCAGAATTGCTTATAGCAACCCTAACCCTTTCCTTGGATTCTTTTATAGAAGAATCTGGCAAACCTACTATTAAAAAAGCTGGCAAGCCAGAAGTGATATCAGATTCTACTTCTACTAAGTTTCCAGCAAGCCCTATAAGAGAGCAAGTGTTTGTTTTTGAATACATTTTATTCTCCAAGTCCTAAGACATTTTGATATTTTAAAAAAGTTTCGTGAGGTTTTGCCTCAAAGCTTACATAGTCTCCATTTGGGTCGGTAAATCCTAAGTACCTGCAGTGGAGCAATTGGTGGTCTAGGTTAAAATTAGTTTTTACATTACCATAGACTGGATCTCCTACAAGGGGGTGGTTTAGATAGGTCATGTGCACTCTAATTTGATGGGTGCGGCCAGTTATAATATGAATTTTAACTAAAGAGTAGCCCGGCACTTCTTTTAAGACTTCATATTCACTTATGGCTACTCGACCTGATGGCCTTACTGCCATTTTTCTGCGGTCTTTAATGTCTCTATCCATATAATTTTCTATTCTAGCAGATTTTTTATCAAAGTTACCATGGACTATGGCAATATATTCCTTATCTACTTTTCTTGTTTCAAAAAGACTTTTCATATATTTGTAGGATTCATTATTTTTTGCAATTACCATTAGCCCTGTAGTATCTTTATCTAGCCTATGGACAATACCTGGTCTATCATCTCCACCGATGTGAGATAAACCTTCATAGCCGTATTTATCTAAAAGACCATTGACCAATGTGCCAGTTATTATAGATCCTGCAGGATGAACTATTACATTTTCATCCTTATCTATCACTGCATAGTCATTATTTTCATAAACTATTTTTAAGTCCATTGCCTCTGGCTTTATCTCTGGCACTTCAAAAATCTCATCATCTATGTCGATTTCATCATTTATTTCAAGTCTATAACTTGGTTTTATAGCTTTGTTATTTACTTTTATTTTCTTATCTTTTATAAAAGTTTTTATCTTCTCACGAGGGATTTCTTCAAACTCATCCGAGATATATTTATCAACTCTTATACTTTCAAATGCTTGTAATTTCATAGTTTTATTATAGCATAGATTTTTATACAAAAAAATGCAGGATAGTTCCTGCATTCTAATTATTATTTACTTTTCTTTTTTAATAAACCTGCACTAACTGCCATTACTCCCAAAAGTGGAGCTACTGGTGTAATACCTGTGCCGGGGTTGTTTTTTATACCATTTACTGTTTTGTTTGCTTGTTCTTTATTCTCATCAATTTTTTCTGGCTCAGTTTTTTTAGTTTCTTTATCACTACTTTTTTCTACTTTTACTGGTTCTTCTTTATTATCTTTATTTTCTTTTTCTACTTGAGTTACTTCTTTAGATGGCTCTTCATCTTCTTTTTTCATCCATTTTTCAATTTTTTCAATCTTACCTAATTTGCCATCTTCGTCTTCATTGTAGGTGATTAGATACCTATCTCCTATTTGGGGATTAGAGTCTTTTAAGATGTCTATATTTTCTTCGTAAGTTTGTCCACTCTTGGTTGCTTTTAAGACTACTTTTCCCTCATCTATAATTTGTACTAATTCAAATTCATTGGTTACTATATTACTTTGTAAAACTTGGTTTAATTTTTCTACCCTATATATTTCTCCAAATTGGCCAGGATATGATTCCATAACTATACCATCCCAATAAATTTTGTATTTATCTCCTATCTGAGGCTCTTGATCTCTTAGGTCATCAAAGCTTATAGAATAAATATTATCTTTATTACCAATCTCAAAAACATTTGCTGATGTATACATAGGATCATCTGCAAAAACTTCACCTACTTCTACTTCTATAGTCTCAGTATTTTTAGGAAGTTTATCCTTATCCATATTTACCGGTTTTTCGTATTTTTGAATTAAAGATAAGTCTTCTTTTTTGATATTATCTTTAGTTAGCTCATGGATATTTATATCGGTTGTTATTTGGTACTCATCTTTTAAGCTCACATTATTTTCAAAAAAGTCTTTACTTAGGGTAATATTTTCATATTGGTCATCCATAACTACTTCTACGGCATCATCACGATTTTCACCTGCATATGAAAGTGTAACTTGGTTTTCGTTTATATTTGTTACATTAAATATATAGCTATGTTCTTCGTTTTCAGTTGCTTGTGTTAGTTCTTTATCAATTTTTATATTATCGTCTGCATATGTTTTAGGACTTATTGCAAATAAAAATGTAAAACTAAGCCCTAGTGCTAAAATTTTATTTTTCATAAAATCCTCCTTTAGCTTCTTTTATGTATATTACCCAAAGTACTAGTAAATATCAAAAAAAAGCACCCTAAGGTGCCTAGTTTTAGTTATTATATGAAGTGATGTCTCTGTAGTTTTTGACATCATTACCAAAAAATAAAAATTCTTTTTCTACGTACTTGCCATCTTCTATTACTAAAGCATGGACTACTATATTATTTCCTTCTATTGGTTCTATCATGCCCATTTTTACATCTTCATAGTCTTGGGCTAATCTTTTGTTATATTCAATAAGCATTTGCCTATAGACACTTGCTACACCGTGATAAAATCCATCTGGTTCATTTTGGGCAATATTATCAGCTTCATTTAACATATCTTCCATAGCCCTTAGCTGAGCTTCATTAATTGCCTCTATATTTTTTTTACTTGTGACTACTCGTAGATCATCTAATAGATAATTAAGATTATCTATAACTTGCCCATAACTTTCTACAAGTCTATCCTTATCTCTTTCATAACCTTCTAAAAGTTTATCGTACTTATCTATAATATCATTATAAATATCCATACCTTCTTCTGTTACGAAATAGCTATAATAAAAGGTATCTCCATCTTCATTTTTAGTATCAATTTCAAGTAATCCCTTATCAACTAAAGAAAATAGGGTTTTTATCATAGTTGGGTAATCTTGATCTGCTATAAAAAAGTCTTGGTTACCTACTCCACTTGATATAAGCCCATGGCCAAAATAAGCTTCTCTTATTAGCATTTCAGTTTCTCTTAAGTTTAAATCGTAAAAACGGCCTAGCTCTCCCCAGCCTATTTCGAGTGATTCTTTTATATAGTTAAATCTTTCTAAATAATCATAAGCACTTGAAATTATTTCTAAACCATGTGAATTTTCCATAAGGCCTCCTTAATTTTAAAAAAATATTTACCTACATCTATTATATCATCTAATAGCTTAATTTTCTTTAAACTTGCAATAAAGCCTAGTAACTTTTATAATGATTTTATAACTAGACCCCAGTAAAGGAGATTAATTTGAAATTTATTTCATGGAATATAGACTCATTAAATGCAGCCTTAACCAGTGATTCAAATAGGGCTGTCATGACTCGTGAAGTTTTTGAAAGTATAAAAAAAGAAGACCCTGATGTAATTGCTTTTCAGGAAACAAAATTACCTCAAACAGGTTTATCAAAAAAGCATAAGGAAAAACTAGCAGAATTTTTCCCAGAATATAACTATGTACATGTAAACTCTAGTGAAGGAGCCCGCAAATCCTATGCCGGATGTATGACTCTTTTTAAAAAAGAACTAGATATTAACAGCAATTTTCCCATTATAGATGCCCCAGATCCTATGGATCTTGAAGGCAGAATGGTTACCTTAGAATTTGATGATTTTTATTTTACTCAAGTTTATACACCAAATGCAGGAAATGAACTAGTGAGACTAGATGATAGGCAAGTTTGGGATAGAAAATATGCAGATTATTTAACTAAGCTTGATAAGGAAAAACCAGTCATAGCTGCCGGTGATTTTAATGTAGCTCACACACCAATTGATCTAGCTCATCCAGAAAGTAACCACAGGTCAGCGGGTTTTACAGATGAAGAACGTGAAGGATTTACCCAAATCTTAGACAAGGGTTTTATAGATACTTTTAGACATATTCATGGAGATGTAGAAGGAAAATATACTTGGTGGGCTCAAAGAGTAAAAACCAGCAAAATAAATAATTCGGGCTGGAGAATAGACTACTTTTTAGTTAGTGATAGAATAAAAGATAAGGTAGGCCGTTCAGATATGATTGATTCTGGAAAACGCCAAGACCATACACCAATTGTTTTAGAAATTGATATATAAAAAAAGCCCTTGTAAAAATTACAAGGGTTTATTTTTTAATATTTTTTTGTTTTTTTAGCTAAAAGAGATGCTGTTCCAGCTGTTCCTAGGACTCCCATGGATGAAAGTATACCAGTTTTTGGATTTGCTCCGCCTATTCTATCTTTCATAGAATTATTAACTAGATTATTACTTTTTAAATTTTGATCTTTTTCTTCATTACTATTATTAGACCTAGTGATATCTTTTATATCATTTTGTTTTCTTGCATCAGAAATTTTATTTTCTACTGGTGTTTTACTATTATCAATTTTTTTAATTTCAACATCTCCCACAAATTGAGCTGGGATTGATCTAGTAGCTAGACCTGTGTGAGTTATTTCTAATTCATCTCCCACATCAAGGTTTATGCCAGATACATCTTCTTTGCTTATAGAGTATTTACTATCCTTGTTAGATTTTTTATAAATAGTATAGCCACCATCAGCTACTTCTTCTACTATAAAATTTTCAGTAACTTTTTCTTCTTTACTTTCATCTTCATCATGTTTATCATATTTTACTACTTTAAATATCTTTCCAAATTGAGCTGGATAAGATTCCATAACTACTCCATTGTGGGTGATTTCTAATTCATCCTCAATAACTAAGTCCATATTTTTGGCATCTTTTTTACTAATAATGTATTTATTATCATTATTTTCTATATCAGCGATGGTGTAGCCATCTTCATTTACTTTTTCTACTACAAAGTGGTCTTTAATTTTTTCTTCTTTGATTTCATCATCAGTAACTTCAGCCTGGTCATCTTTTTCGATAGAATAAATTTTGCCAAATTGGGCTGGATTTGATGGCATGATTATGTCATCATGGCTAATTTTATATTTATCGCCTACCTTTATTTCCTTATCAGCAAATTTATCTTTTGGAACATTAAATTCTGCTCCATTAAAAGTTGGTATGATATCACCAGTTAGGGTTTGGACAAATTTTAAGGTTACATTACCTTCAAATACTTCTGTTACCTCATAAAGGTCGGTTTGACTTTGTTCTTCATCTTTACTTTCACTGGTAATTTCCGTTTTATTTTGCTTACTCATTTGATTATTTTCACTAGCTGCAAGTGAGTTTGCACTTGGTAATACAAGAATAGCTAGAGCTAAGGTTGCTAATTTTTTCATATATACCTCCTATCGTGCTTTTATAATAACAAAGTAGATGTTAAATCCGTGTTAATTTTTATTTTAAAGTTTTAAGGGCTCTATTTACCAGTTTTTCTGATTCTTCTACTGATGGTCTTAGAGTTTTTTCTATAGATTTTGATATATTTGGATAATCATTTAAAAGTTTTCTACCAGCATTTGCCATAATCATGTTCTCATAGATAGAAAGGGCTAGCGTCTGGTCTTTTTCGGTTTCAAGTTTCTTTCCATACTTAATTTGGATGATTTTTATAATAGCCTTTGAATTATCATCTGCTTTTCGCTCTTCTTCTGTTAATAGAGCCTTATATCCTCTTTTAATAATTTTATCTGATTCTTTTATAGAATCTTTTAAACTTTCTCTACTTGCTATATCTAAAGAATGGATATTTTCAACAAGGATTGCCGCTGCTTCTGATTCTACTAGGTTATCAAAAAGTTTATTTGCTAAGACTTCTGTAGGGCTCATATTAGTTACTTGTGCTTTTTTGGTAATTTCTGTTTTATATACTTCTGGTATATACATTTCTTCATTACCATTGGTTGGGAACATGTGCCATAATTTAATTTGATCACCTATTTTTACATCTGTGTTATTTAGATTTGATAAAGCTGTTATATAAATAGAGTTAGCAAAGTTTTCTTTAACAGAATCATTACCCGCTTCAACAGTTTTAAATCTAATCTCATTTTTTGATTTATCTATTTTTACTACTTCATAGGTTGCCCTATATACTTCTTCTGGAATCTTATCTTTTGGGTAGTCATCATTTACATATATGCCTAAAAATGTTTCTTCATCAACTAAGACAGTATTAGGATCTTTCCCTCTTTTATAAATAATGTCTTTTCTACCACCAAAACTTTCGTTATTTATGACACCATCATAATCTTGATATATTGGAGTAAAGCTAGCTGTATATCCGCTAGGTCTATATAATTTGCCATCAAGAGTGAAGGTGTGTTGCTGTTGGTTTAAAATAACCGAATCATTATTTTCTGTTGGTGCTGCTTGACTTACTGCAACTGGCATAGCTATAAGAGATGCTAGAAAAAGTGCTTTAGTAATTTTTTTCATAAGTGCCTCCTTAAGTTATTATTCTATATGAAATATACCCACTTTTAATAGAAAACAGAAAAACCTCCCTTATATCTTTATAAAGGAGGTTTTAATCAATTGAGGACTGCTATATGAATCTTATTTATCTATTATTCAGCTATTTCGCTAGCTTCTTCTACTGGAGTTTCTTCTGGTTGAACTTCTTCTGCTTCAGCTTCTAATTCTTCTGTTGATTCTTCTTCAACAGTTTCATCTTCAACTACTGGTTCTTCTACTTCTGGAATTGTTTCTTCAACTTCTTGAGCTGGAATTTCTTCAGCTTTTTCTTTTGCTTGAACTTCTTCTAATTTTCCTAAAGCCTTGTTTGTAGCTGCTACAATAATTTCATCTGCAGCTTCTACTTCATTTATTGTTGCTCTGCTGTTGTTTAAAACTCTATTTGCATCTGCTATCTCTCTATTTAGCTCTTGGATAACTTTTCCGTCTACTTTGCCTTTTAAGCTAAAGTCGCGTAGACTTTTTGCAGCTTTTATGTCTTTTTCTAGGGCTAGTTTTGTAGATTTATTTGCAGTTTTTTCACCTTCTGGAATAGATTTGTAAGCTTCTTCTGTTTTGCTAACTAGTTCTTCAGTAATAGCATTTACTTCTGCTACTGTTGCAAAGTTATTTCTTCTTACATCTGTGGCTTTTTTAATTAGTAGGTCAAATTCTGCTAGGGCACTTGGATCTAATTTATTTTTTAGTTCTGTGTTTCTAGCTTCTTTTGCTCTTGATAGGGCCCTGTCTAATTGTTGAAGTGTGTAGTGAGTTCTTTTTGAATCATCTGTTAGTTTTGGAATCTCACGAGCTTTTTCTAGTGAAGCTGTTAGGTTTTCAGAAGCTTTGTTTAAACCATCTGCTTTTTCAAAGATATTTGTTGCTTTTAGTAGAGCACGTGTTACAGAAAATCCTATAATTACGTGAGCTTGTTGTTCGCTATCAGCTAACTCTGTTGCATCTGCTGTTATTGTTTCTGCTACGTTTATTAGTAGGTCAATTCTTGGGATAACACTTTTTGTTAGATCAGATACACTTCCGATTGCTCTATTTAATAATTTGCTTGTTAAATCATAAGCATTTTTTAATTCTTTTAACCAGCTTAATGGATTACCAGCAAGACCACCAGCTATATTTTCAAGTCCTTTTATTAGGCTAGCTAGGTAGTTTAATTTATCTTTTGCTTCTCTTGCTTGGCTTGACTCTTCAGCAGCATATGCTACGCTTGATAAGGCTGGAGTTTTTTCTGCAATTTTAGTTGCTGGTAAAACTGTGTTTGATAATAGTGCTATGGATAATGCGCTTGCTAAAACTTTACTTTTTTTCATAAATATCTCCTTACATTTGTATAATTAATCTGCTAATTAGACAAAAGCAATTTACTAAGGAGGTAAATGAAATATTCATATTTCTTAATGCTTTTATCTAAATCATTTTTCTTGGTGCTTTTTGTTTACTACTAGTTAATAATTAGCTTATAAATCTCTTACACTATAGCAAATATATCTATAATATGTTCGTCTAGGTCGCCTGCTACTTCTACACTTTTATTTACATTAAAATTTAAAGTTAACATTAATAACAATGTAAAAACTATTGCTTTTTTAAGTTTCATAGTTGTACCTCCTTGTTGATATTATAGTAGCATATGAGAAAAATGATTTAAATACACATTTGTGTGGATGCTTATGTTTTATATTAATTTTGTTTTAATAGTAGTCCATCTATTTCATTTGATATACTATTTGAAAGAATTTCATTAGAGAAAATATTTGTCAAAGTTTTGCAATAATCAAAGCTTAGTTTTGCTTGATTATATTCGTTTAAGTAAAGGTGGTTGATACCCTTTGCGTAATAGAGCATATTTAGATATGTGGTCTCTTTTACGGTTTTTGCATTGGCTATTACTATATTGCATATTTCTAAAGATTTATCATATTTTTCAAGTCTTGTATAAAAAACTGCCATATTATAGCAAAATACAAAATAACTATCAATGGATGAATTTAAATATCTTTCCATTTCAAGCATTATATCCTTATATAGATCAAAATTTCCCTTTTTATACTCATTTAAAGCTAGGGCTAGCAAAATCCTTAGCGAAAATTCATCGTACTTGTAGTTTTTAAACTTATTAATCTTAAACTTTGAATTCATATCAGCAAGGGCTACCTCCAAATCATTGGATGGATTATCTCCCCTTGCATTATTTTTAATACCCAAGATTCCATTAAAATAGTGCTTGGTTGCAAAAAGCTCTTTTTCATGGGCTAGGTTTGATTTAAAACTAAAGCCATCTAACTTTTTTATAAGGGCCTTTGCTTTATCTATAGAGGCGTTATTTAATAAGTCCCCTATTTCTTTTCTAAGAGATAGTAGGTTTTTGTATTCATATTCTCTGTCATTTATTATATCCTTTATATCTATACCTAAATAATTACATATGGGCACGAGGGTAGATAGCCTAGGGTCATTGTCCCCCTTTTCTATCCTTCTTATAGTCTCTTCAGAAATAAACATATTTTCAGCTATTTCCTTACGAGTAACTCCCTTCTGTTCTCTAATCTTCCTTAAATCAAATCCTATAAAACTATAATCATTTTGTATAATCATATAAATCTATCTCTCTTCTTTTAGTTATTATCAAACCTTAAGTTTATTATCCCCATTATAAACTTCATCAATTATTGCAGATCCAATGCAGATATCATCCATATAAAAAACTGCAGCTTGGCCTGGTGTCACAGCCTTGGTATCATCATAAGTCACTACTATATGATTATCATCTAAAACTTTAACATGGGCATTTATATCTTTTTGACGGTATCTAAATTTAGCTGTACAGTCAAATTCTGTTGGTATCTTTTTATTTGTAAAGGTAGAAAATTCACTTGCATAAAGTTTATTTGAAAGTAAAAGTGGATTATCAGATCCCTGGCAAACTATAAGTTCATTTTTTTCTAAATCTTTACCACAAACAAACCAAGCAGCTCCATCACCACCTATACCAAGACCACGTCTTTGACCAATCGTATGATACATTAAACCATCGTGTTTGCCTAATACATTACCTTCAGTATCTACTATATCACCTGGCTGAGCTGGTAGGTAATTGCTTAAAAACTCATTAAAGTCACGTTCACCAATAAAGCAAATACCTGTAGAGTCTTTCTTATTGGCAGTGGCAAGATTATGTTTTTTTGCAATTTCTCTTACTTCAGATTTTTCTAATTCTCCTACTGGAAATAGAACATCTTTAATTTGATCTTGGGATAATTGGCTTAGAAAATAAGTTTGATCTTTATTATTATCTACCCCGCGGAGCATAATTGTTTCATCACCAGACCTGTCTACTCTTGCATAATGGCCGGTTGCTACATAGTCTGCCCCTAGATTTTTGGCATAGTCTAAAAATGCCTTAAATTTTATTTCCTTATTGCACATGATATCAGGGTTGGGGGTCCTACCTTTTTTGTACTCATCTAAAAAGTAGGTAAATACTCTATCATAATATTCTTTTTCAAAGTTGATTGAATAATATGGGATACCTATTTGATTTGCTATAGCTACTGCATCTTCAAAGTCTTCTTCCGCAGTACAAACACCATTTTCATCCGTATCATCCCAGTTTTTCATAAATATTCCAACTACATCGTAGCCTTCTTCTTTTAAAAGTAGGGCAGCTACTGAGGAGTCTACCCCTCCACTGATACCTACAACTACTTTCGTATCCTTTTTTTCTTTCATGGCCCCTCCTTGTATACTAGAGAATTACTATACTTTATTAAAAGCTGATTACAAAGCCATCTTTATAGGAAATTTTCCATTTATGAATCTCGCAAATCTTCTTAACATTCGCAAGGCCCATGCCACGAAGTTTTTCCCCCTGGCGGCTTGTATCACCTGTAAATAGGGGATCAAATATATTTTCTATATCTTTAGAATCTATACCCCTACCATTGTCCTTAAAAATAAGGTTATTATCTTTAAAATTAATTGTAATTATGACGTCTTTTTCATTATGGTCTATGGAATTTTGGATTAAATTTTGAAGTAACCTTTGAAATAGTTTATAATCCACATCTATAAAAAATTTATCATTCTCATCAAATAATATTTCTATATAGGCTTTATTTTCTAAAAAATAAGAGTAATTATCTCCCACGTATCTACGAACAAACTCTAAAATATCTTTGTTTTCCTTTTCTACCACAAAATTATCAATACTTGAAAATTCTAAGAGCTCATCTACTCTGTCATTTAAAATTCCTGCATTTCTTTCAATTATTTTAAGATAAGATTCTTTTTTTTCATTAATAACCAGATTTTCATCCAAGGCCTTACTGTAAGATAATATCACTGCTAGGGGTGTTTTTACATCATGGGCAATGCCTTTAAATAAAAGATCCCTATCTCTTTCTTGTTTTTTATAGATTTCTGCTAGTTCATTATTAATTTTATAGGATAGCCAGCGGACTATTAAATAGATGATTAAAATATAACTACCAATAATTAAGAATAAAAATATTAATATATTTTTTTTAAGGGTACTTTCTCCCTTGTTTAGATTAAAATTTATAGTTGACGAAACCTTATCATTGGGATAGCTTAAAAAAAACTTGTTTCCATCATTAGTGTTGAAAACAAAGGTGTTTTGGCCATTATCGCCAAGAGTTACAAAATCTAAAAGCTCAGAACTTGAATATTCTTCGTTAATTTTTTTATTATAAGTTCTTATTACCTTATTACCATCCACTACAAAGCCAGACCCACCAAGTTCTGCTATTTTATCCCAATTTAATGAGCTTTCATCAACATTATCAGCAATTGGTATATATTCTCCAAAAATATTATCGAAGGTATTGTCATTTAAAATTTTTGATATGCTGGTAAAAAATAATGCTGTTGCTATTATAAATACTATTATAAAAATAATAGTGTTCTTGAAAATATTTTTTTTAGTATTCATTCTTCTTTCCTAAGCATATAACCTAGGCCTCTTATGGTAATTATTTTTGTTGGACTTCTAGGATTATCTTCTATTTTATCTCTCAGATTTGAGATATGAACCATGATTGTATTATCGTCTTCATAATAATATGATTGCCACAAGTTTTCATATATTTCTTGTTTAGTAAATACTTTGCCAGGAGTGCTCATAAACATTGTTAAAAGTTCATATTCTTTGGAACGTAGATTTAAAACATTTTCATTCTTATAAATCAGTCTTTTATCCTTATCCCAACTTAAATTCCCTACTTTTATAATATTATTAGACCTGCGGTTATTTCTTCTTAAAAGCGCAATAACCCTTGCCACCAGTTCTGCTGGGTCAAAGGGTTTTGCTAAATAATCATCCGCACCAAGATATAAACCTTCTATCTTATCCTTTACACTGGATTTGGCTGATAAAAATATTATAGGAAAATCTCTGTCATTGCCAATTGCTTTTAAAACTTCTATTCCATCCATTTCTGGCATCATTATATCTAGAATCATCAGAGAGATTTTGTCATTTTTTAGAAATTCCAATGCGTCTTTTCCATTTTTAGCTTCAAATACCCTAAAACTACTATTTTCTAGATAAAGTGTAACTATATTGCAAATTTCATCATTATCATCAACTACTAAAATTTTCTCATTCACAAAATATTTCCTTTTTTTAACATCTTATCAAAATTATTTTTTCTACTAAAATCTAAATTCTCTTTCCAGCTTGGATAATGTTTATCTAGTATTTTAGCCTTTAAAGAGCCTTTCGAGTAATATGACTCATCAATACTATTAAAAATCCTATCACTATATTTTATATAAGGATCATCTGCTATAGCAACCATATATTTTTCCTCTACAAATCTTGCTGTTCCTTCTATAAACTCCTTGTAGTTTTCCATTTCTACAAAATATTCATAGTGATCGGGAAAATTTGTTTTCACATAAGATAAGCGCTTATATCTAGCATTTTTATATAGGCTAGCATCCTTATTTTCATACAAGGATAGCAAAGCCCTATACTCATCTTCCCAAAGTTTCTTATAGGTTTTATCCTCATCTAAGCTCTTACATATTATTATAAATTTATCATAGACTGGATCTTCATAATCAATATTATTATCTAGAATATCTACCACTTCGCTCAGTCCATGCTCCATTTGAAAGCAGTGAAAGGATTCATGAATTATAACTGATTTATATTTACTTTGTAGGCTAGAATTTTCAGAAGCACCTTGGTCAGTGATATCCCTAAATTTTTCAAAAGGTACAGCCTTTATTAGTGGTTTGTTTCCTTCTTTTAAAGCTTCAATACTTGCTACTGGTTGGTCTGAAGTTTTTTTAGTAATCTTTCCAAGATCATATCTAAACTCTTTATTAGAATTATACCTAATATCTTTCATATAGTCTTTATTTTTAAACTCTGGCCATAGCTTTTCAGTATTATAAGTATTTACTTCTTCTATTAAAGCTAGGGTAGTTTCATCAATGCTAGTTATGCGATTTTGATAGTTAAAAATTATTAGGAAAATTCCAACTAAGAAATAAATTATTTTATTTTTCATCTCCTACCTTCCATTTCTTTACTAAATAATATATACCTACTAAAATCCATAAATAAAGCAAGCATTGACCTAGCAATCTCATATTGGTAAATTCTCTTAAAAATAAATCACGGGCAATCTTTCCAAAATCATCTATAGGCGGGAATATATATAAAATCCTAACCATAATTTCTGCAATAATGCCACCTTGCATTTCTAAAATAAAAGTTAATAGTCCCCTTAGCACACCAATTATTACAAAAAATATACCAAATAAGGACCCAGCTGCAGGATTAAATAATAAATTTAGAATCCCCATTATTAGATTTACTACAAATATAGTTAGTAGATAAATTAAAATGGCTAGTAGAAACCCTAAAAGGCTTATTTTAGGTCTTTGTATTATAATATTTATAAGCATTCCGATTAGAAGCAATATGCCCATAACCATACTTATAAAAACATCTGCTTTAAATATTTGACTGATTTGTTTTTTAAGACTTAATCCATGGACACTTAAGATATCTGGTAAATCACTTGTTAAATATTTTTTAAAGCTTCCTGAAGATAATGTCACTGCAGCCAAAGAAGATATTAAACTTATAATCGTCCATTGCAGTCCATATTTACCAATATCTCCACTAGTATTCATTCCAGGAGCAGTGACTTCCATCCCTCTAGCTAAAAATGTAATTATTAATCCTATTATGGCAAAAATAACAAATGATGATTTGCTCAAATTTTCTTTTATATGTAACTTAGTGAGGTTCATAATCTATCTCCTTTGCAAAGTCTAAAAATATTTGAGAAAGTGGTTTTTGTTTAAAGTCATCCCTAGAAAATTCTTTAAACTCCTTAGGCCCCATAATTATAAGACCTCTGTCGGCTATTTTTTCTACATCATAGAGTAAGTGAGAATTTAAAAGTATCGCTTTATCCGATGATTTTAGGTTTTTTATTAAATCTTGCATGGCCATCTGTCCAAAAAAATCTAGTCCACTTGCAGGTTCATCCAATAGAATTATATCAGGATTACCAATCAGTGACTGTGCTACTGCTAGTCTTTGTAGCATTCCTTTGGAATAATTTAAAATTTTAGTATTATTAGCTGGATTTAAACCTACTTTTTTCATCAATTCATCAATATTATCATCTGATTCATGGTGATATTTGATAAGTTCTAAAAATTCTTTGCCTGTTAAGATTTCTGGAAATTTTGGAGTTTCTGGGCTATATCCAATTTTGTATTGCTCTTTACTAATCTCTCCTTCATAGGCTCTATCAAGTCCAAGAATCATACGGATAAGTGTGGTCTTTCCAATTCCATTTGGCCCTATTAAAGCAAATATTTCTCCCTTTTTTAGTTCAAGATTTAAGTTCTCATAGATGATTTTTTGATCAAATTTTTTATTTAAGTTCTTTATTGTTAGCATATTTCTTCCTCCTTATAAATATTATAAGCTACTAACATTTGCTTAAACTTAAACAAATCTTAAATCTTTCTTAAATATTGGCACAAAAAAATCAGCCCTCACAGCTGATCTTATAAATTTGATAAAACTTCTATAACTTTATCTATTTCTTCTTTAGTATTTTGATAACCAAAGGAAAATCTTACGGAGTGGTTCGCCCTTTTTTCATCATACATATTTGTAATGACATGGCTTGGTAAAAAACTACCTGCCCTACAAGCTGATCCTGCTGATGCACATATCCCGTTCATATCAAGGTAGGTAAGTAAAAAGTCTGACTTATAATCATCAAAATAAATATTTAAAATGTGGGATGAAGTTTTTTCTACATCTCCATTTATTTCAAAGTTTACATCAGTTTTTGAAAGTTCATTTACAAAATATTCTTTTAATTCTTTGATTTTTTCACGCTCTTCTAGCATTTTTGGAAAACTTTCTGCCATGGAGTAGGCTCCTGCTACAAATGAAGTACCTGCACGGCGATTTTTTTCTTGTTCTCCACCCTTCATAAATGAAGGGAGGTTCTCTCTCAAATACATGGCTCCAAAACCATTTAGGCCGCCTATCTTATGTCCTGATATAGCTAGCGAATCACATTTTAGTTCTTCAACATCTATATCCACATGGCCATAGGCTTGGACAGCATCTATATGAAACCATATGTCCTTATCAGATAAGTATTCTCCAACTTCTTTTACTGGCTCTATGGATCCTGTTTCATTGTTTACATACATAATTGCAACAAGTTTTGTATTTTCACTTACTTTATTTTTTAAGTCGTCTAGTGAAATTTGCCCGTTTTTATCAACCTTTAGTAGAACTGTATTATCTTTTCCTATGGTATTTAAAATAGAATCATGTTCTATAGCTGATGTTATTATTTCGCTATTCTTAAAGGCATTTATTACTGTATTATTTACTTCAGTTGCCCCCGATGTAAATATGACATCCTTAGGATTTGCCCCTATGGAAGCTGCTATTTTTCTTCTAGATTCTTCTAAAATCATCTTGGCATTGCGCCCCATAGCATGGGTACTTTCCGGGTTGCCATCAAAGTCTTTTGTGTGCTCTAAAATATATTTTATTATTTCTTCTCTTTTTATTGCAGTAGCTGCATTATCCAAATAAATCATTATATCACCTAATTCTAAATATACTTCAAAAGCTTGATATTTAAAGCTTTAGATAAGAAAAACCTTAAGAAAATTAATTCTTAAGGTCTCTTATTTATTCACCAAATTCTTCGCTTAGGACGTTAAAAAGTACTTCTGCTTCTTCGTTGGTTAGGGTGACACCCTTTCTCATTCTTGTGTGATCTTCATTCCAATCACGGATGTCAAACTTTGGATCACGATCATTCCAGCTTACAAGATTTAATTCCTTAGTCCATCCTTTGCCATTATCAGAAAGTACTCCTAAAGTTTCAACTATATCATATTTAATTTCTGCCATTATTCTCTCCTTTTTACGCATTAGCTAGTCTTTGGTTAACTGCATTCTGTATTATGTTATAATTATACCCAGCATAGGTAAGTCTTCTTTGCCTTTCAGATCCTACTCCCCATTTACCAGCTAGGATTTCATCTACTAAAATGTTCATTGGTTTTTTTGATACGCCTTTTATTATATACGGATAGTCTTTATAAACGACATTCATATCGATATTGCCCCCATAACCATTTATTCTTCCCGTGTGGGAATATTGCCAAGAGTCAAAATCTGACTGGTTATAGGCAGTAAAATCTTTTGAATCATAATCAGCTATCCAAAATTCATATTTATTTCTTACATCTCGAGTTAAATAATTTTTAGCAAACCAAGGGTAAGAATATATGCCTGCAACATATCCTCGTGCCTGCATAGATTTTACAAAAGCTTCGGCAGCACTTGATATTTCCCCTTTGCTAGCTTTTGTTTGTCTTTTATCATCTTCTATATCAATATAAACTGGTAGCGATACATTTTTATCTTTTATAATATTATATACATAGTCTGCTTCTAAAAGGGCCTCAGCTGCATTGATAGCTCTTGAATAATGATAAAAACCTATGGGAACATTGCGTTTGTTTAACTCGTTATAATGTCTTTCTACATTATAATCTTTTCTAATATTTAAAGTTTTAGCATCTGTAATTGATGTTCTTAAAATAGCCCCGTCTATATCATTAGCAAATTTATTGTAGTCAATTTTATTTGGATCTTGGTGCTCAGATATATCAACTACCTTTTTATAAACCGGCGTTTTGGAATAAATAGGAGCTGGATTTGTATCTTCAAGGTGGGTTTCTTTAGTTATAATTTTTTCTATATCTCCATTATCAGTTACTGTTACTTCTTCTGAAATGATTACTTCTTCTACTTCATAATTAGGAGCTATGGTGTTATTAGGATCTGCCAAATAATCAGCTTTTCTTTTTTCCACAGCATCTTTATCATAGGGGATATTATTATCAATAAAAACCTGATCTAGATTAGTGTCATCATACTTAATTACATCGGAAGCATAGGCAACACTTGGAAAAACAATTGTAAAAGCAAGTCCCAGCCCAGCCCATTTTATTTTTAAACTAGCCATAAGATATTCCTTTCATTAGTAGCTATATTATAAAATATATAGCATATATTTTCAAATTTATAGTCCTTTATTTTGTCTTAAAATACAGCGAAGAATTAAAATTTATAATATGGTAAAATATAAGTTACGGGCTATTTTAGATAAGCCCTAAAATTTATCATCCTAAGGGGTTACGGATTATAAATTATACAATTACATATTAGATAAAAATAATGAATGATAATGGAGGGTTTATGTCAATTAATTATTTTATCGGATTATTAGGTGGACTTGCCATATTTTTATACGGTATGGAGATGATGAGTAACGGTCTAGAGCTAGTAGCAGGAGATAAGCTTAGGGTCATTATAGAAAAAATGACCTCAAATTTCTTTAAAGCTATTTTTGTAGGTACCCTTGTAACAGCCATCATCCAGTCCTCATCTGCAACTACAGTTATGGTCGTAGGTTTTGTAAATGCAGGACTTATGACTATTTACCAAGCTGTGGGTATTATAATGGGTGCCAATATCGGTACAACCATTACAGGTCAACTTGTAGCCTTAAATATTTCAGCAATGGCGCCAATAATCACTTTTATTGGTTTTATTTTACATTCTTTCTCAAAAGATAGTAGGAAGGCTTCTTTAGGTCAAGCAATAATGGGCCTAGGATTTTTATTTATGGGTATGGATTTTATGAGCAATGCAATGGAACCTTTAAGGGATTACCCTGGTTTTGTTACCATGATGACAAGATTTGAAAATCCATTCATTGGAGTAATCGCAGGTACATTAATTACAGCTATTATTCAATCATCATCTGCATCCTTAGGTATCTTGCAGGCTATAGCCAACCAAGGAGTTATACCATTTAAATCAGCTATGTATATAGTATTTGGTTTTAATATTGGTACATGTATTACTTCTGTATTGTCTACTCTAGGATCTTCAAAAAATGCAAAAAGAACAGCTTTAGCACACGTTCTATTTAATATTATAGGTACATTTATCTTTATAATCCTTTCTATTTTTATACCAATAGATAAGATTGTGCTAAGCTTTTCTAGAGAACTACCAGCTGCACAAATAGCAAACCTACACACCTTATTTAACATAGCCACAACAATCCTATTGCTACCATTTTCCAAAAAGCTTGCTGAGTTATCTATAAGATTAATACCCGGAAAGGACAAAGAGCAAGAAGAAATGAGCCTGCAATACATCAACAAAAACGTTAGCAAAGACGCTCACGCTACATTTACAGATGTTAGAGCTGAAATAAATAGACTGCTAGATATAGTAAATAAAAATTATCAATATGCTATAGATCTTTTAATTAAATTTGATGAAGACAAATACGATAAAATTTTCCAAACAGAAAAGGTAGTAAATCATCTTAACAAAGAAATTTCAGCTTTTATAATAGATGCTCTATCCTTGCCAATGGATGAAGAAACATCAGCAAACTTCGTTTCCTACCTTAGAATCTCACGTAACCTAGAAAGAGTAGGCGATCATTCTAAAAATATAGCAGACGTGGCAAAATTAAAAGAAGAAGAAAAGCTAGATTTTACAAATATAGCCTACCAAGATTTAGAAACTTTAAATTACACTATTGAAAAAATGTTAGAAGTAATGCGTGAGGACCTATCAAAAGAAGAAAGAGTAAAAAACACAGGCACATACTATAGAAAAATGCAAAAAGATATTGACAAATTTAGGCTAGACCATATGCTAAGAATGAGAGATAGAACATGCTATCCAGAAAGTGGTTTACTATACGAAAAAACACTAACAGCAATGGAGAGAATATCTTCGTATCTTTCAAAGGCAGCTAAGCTATCAATTTAATATTTTAAAAGGAGTAAACCTAGTGTTAAAACTACGCTTACTCCTTTTTAGTTAAAAATAATATTAAATTCACTCTATCTTTCTTCCATTGAAATAGGTTCCAATAAAAATAGTAATGTCTCCTTATTATATTTACCTACCTTAGCCTTCAATCTTACATTTTCACCTAAATGAATTCCTTCAGATTCCAAGCCCATATCGTACCTATTTACGTCTTCATATTTAAAATATGGACCCCTTTGAGTGTCAGGATGGTAATCACCAGCACCAAACAAAATATCATAACGAGTTTTATATATTTTTCCGTTGTTTGTAATATGATTACCTAAATATGTTATACATCCATCAAATTCTATTGTTCTTCCATAATACTTACCAGCAAATTCCTCAATAAATGGATCTGATTCATCTTTTAACTCTAATAGCTTCTTAAGGTCTTCATTGTTCTCTATTGTTAGAACTACTTCTTCATTATTATTAGTTTCATCATTATCATTAGGATTTTCTTCATACTCAATAATTTCACTATCTTTATTTGTATCTACCACAATATCTTTATTAATCTCTGATTTTTCTTTATCACCACTTATATCTTTTTCGGTAACTTTTGTGTCTTCATTTATCTTAACATTTTCATCCTCAAGATCTTCTCTGTTAATATCGATATTATCGCTATGGCTAAAAGATTTAAATTGTAATTCATCATCGCTATCTATATAAAAACTGCTCTCACCATATACTGCCTCATCTTCAAGATTATAAATCCTTAGAGTATGATCACCCTCTTGCTAATAAATAGTGTACTCCTCAGATTCTCCATTTTTATAATTCCTAACTCATCATCATCTAAATAAACTTTTAAATCATACTTGCTAAAAATATAATTAATTAAACTTTCTATCCTTAGAGTCACTTGATATTCAGGAATAATATTTGCCTCATCTTCAACATAATTTTGGTTATAAGTATTATCCGATTTGTCACAAGATAGTAAAGTTAAAGAAAACAATAAAATCATAAAGAAATTAAAACTAAATTTACCAATGTATTTTTACAACCTACTTACTTTGTAGGTAAATCTCGAGCACTTTTCTTGTTGGAGGGTGTGTGGGTAACCATCCACGACAAAGCCCTTTTCAACATCCTTTTCTAATTAGTGACTCTTAACTAATGAATTTATCCACTCCTCAAAACTAGCATCATTTATTCATATATTCCTGCACTTTAAATTTGAATGTATCCTTCTCCTTGGCTGTTTTTCCTAACATTTTGCCTGTTAAAATAGCGTTCAAATGGTACTTATCTACTAATCTCTTAGATTTTTTGCCTTTTTAGCTCAGGGCAGACTTAAAATAATCATCCTCATAGTCTTTTCTCATTATAAAGAAGATCTTGATAAACAATAAAAAAGAAGAGATGATTTTCAAAGTACTTACATCTCTTCTTTTCCTGTAAAACTATTATATTTTCATACTTTAAGGGGTTTCAATTATTCTATATATTAACCGTTATTTTATTTTGGATCTAATCTTAATAATATAGCATTAATTGCAACTATGACTGTTGACACAGACATTAAAATTGCTCCTAATGCAGGGCTTAATGTGATACCAATAGGGGCCAAAATTCCTGCTGCTAGAGGGATAGCTATAAAGTTATAACCAGCTCCCCAAAAGAGGTTTTGTTTCATTTTACGAGTTGTTTTGTGTGCTAATTCAATGAATGATTCAATATCTCCTGGATCAGATTGAGTCAAGATAACATCAGCTGAATCAAGTGCTACTTGAGTTCCAGCTCCAACAGCTATACCAACGTCTGCCATAGCAAGAGAAGGGGCATCATTGACACCGTCACCTACCATGATAACTTTTTTTCCTTCATCTTTAAGTGTTTTAACTAACTCATATTTGTCTTGTGGAGATTGATTTGATCTATATTCAATCCCTAAATCTTCTGCCGCGCCTTGAGCCGCTTTTTCATTATCACCTGTTGCCATAATTGGCTCTATATTGTTATTTTTAAGAGCTTGTATTAACTCTTTGCTGGTTGGTTTTAATTCGTCTCCTAAGGCTACAGCACCAATGGCATCATCGTTTTCTACTAATATACTGAGGGTTGCTCCTTTTGGAATATCCATATCCAGATTACGTCCGTATGCTTTTTGGCTGATTAATTGGTAACTATGGCCCTTGGCTTTACCTTCTACTCCAGCACCGGAAATCACATCAATTGAATCAAATGATACTGGGCTTATACCTTGCTGCTTAGCGAAATTTATAATTGATTGAGCAATTGGGTGGCTAGACCCACCTTCAATACCTGCCAATAATGCAGTGATATCCTCTTTTGTATATTTGTCATTAAGAAGTTTTACATCTAATACTTTAAACTCACCAGTTGTTAAAGTACCTGTTTTATCCAAAATCATCACATCTGCATCTTGAGCTATTTCTAAGGATTGGCGGTCTTTTACTAGTAAGCCACGACTTGCCCCTAAGCTTGTGCTACGAGCGGTGACCAATGGAATAGCTAGACCCAATGCGTGAGGACAAGCTATAACTAATGTTGTGATAGCAAATTTTACTGCCGTTGGGATGTCCGCTATAAGCGTCCATACTACAAAAGCTATTAGTGCGACAGTTACCGCAATATAGAACAGCCATCCCGCAACTTTTTGAGCAATATTTTCTGCACGAGAAGGTTGACTTTGAGCTTGGCTGATTAAATCCTGTACTTGAGATATAAAGGACTTATCACCTGTCTCAAGTACTTTAATATAAAGAACCCCTTCGCCATTTGTTGAGCCCCCGATCACTTCATCGCCAGGACCTTTTTTAATTGACTTAGATTCCCCAGTCAAAAGAGCTTCATTTAGACGTGATTCTCCACGCTCGATAGTTCCATCTGCCGGCACATTTTCTCCAGCTTGAACACGAATTAAATCACCTACCTTTAAGTCAGCAACTGGTCGTGTTTCAATGGAATCGTCATCTAATACGACATGAGCATCTTTTGGTACTAGCTTAGCCAGTTCTTCTTGTGCATCTCCTGCTTCTCCAATAGCCTTCATCTCAATCCAGTGACCCAATAACATGATTAATAGTAATGAAGCAAATTCAAAGAAAAAGTCCATGACCTGTTCACCCGTTACGTAGCTAGCTATAACAGTATAAATACTGTATAAATATGAAACACTTATACCTAAAGAAACGAGTGCCATCATTCCAGGTTCTTTTTGTTTAAATTCGTCAACTGCACCTTGATAGAACGGACGTCCACCATAAATAATTAATATAGTAGATAAAATAGCTACTACAATATCAGAATATGGAAAATTAAACTGGAATGGTAGGTCAAACCCAGCCATAGGGGATAAGAGCATAATAATGATTCCTAGTGGCAATGACTTTAAGAAAAGTTCCTTAAAGTTTCCATGATGATGATGCTCATGCCCACTGTGCCCACCGTGGTCATGGCCAGCATGATGGTCGTGATGTTGATCCTTATTATGGTCTCTATGTTCTTCCATGCTTACGTGCTCATGTTTTGAATGATCCATGTCGCCATGATTATGGTGACTGTGGGATGAATGTTTATTGTTATTCTTCATTTTAAATTCCTCCTTATTCTTAATGATGATGTAAATGACACTCGCATTGTCCTTCTGGACAATTGCAATCCACTTCTTCTACTGCGAAAGATTTTTTCATCTCTAATATTTTTTCTAGTCGATCTATATCATCGAAGCTTAAGACATGATCTTCAATGATGTTTCCTATGACATTTCCGACTTTCTTTCGGCAAATACGGTTAAAAATATCCTCTGTGTAATCCCTTACGGCTTCTTTCTCTTCAATATTGGCAGTGTAAATAAACTTTCTATCTTCTTGCTCTGTATTTAGTACGCCTTTTTCAACTAATCGACCTAAGATCGTTTTGATAGTGGATTGTGTCCAGTCCATTTTTTCTTTTAAAATGGAGATGACTTCTTTACTAGTTACTCGATCATTTGCCCAAACTACACGCATGACTTCCCATTCAGCATCTGTGATATGAGTATTATATTCTATTGCATCCATTGTCTTTCCCTCCTTTTCGTTTACAATTGTAGACTTAATACTTAAAATAAGTTTACTCTTGTAAACCAATCTTGTCAAGTACTTTTTTAATATGTAAGCAGTTGTTATTGCCTTTTTTTCATTTTTACTCAATACTAATCATAGGCTTACATTGATTTACTTTTATTAATTTTGGAATTATAAACAATTAAGAAAAGAGATATAAATATATATCAAATGGTAAAATTAAGACAGGATAAAGACAAAGTTAAACGGAATGTCGCCCTTTATTACAGAATAAATTCCAGTTAAAAATTATTTAGTGTACACTGGTTCAGGTAATGACTAAGTTTCTCTAAGCTAACCATCCCATGGAACCAGCAATATGTAGGGAGTGATTTCCTATATGAATCAGACGTGCTTGTTTTAAGTATTAGGTATACATAAACACCCGTTGATTTAGGGTCCAGAAATTCAGATACAATTGTTTATGCCGAAAACTTAGTGCGATTGCACGGTAGAGTTTGCTAGGCAAGCGGGTTTCCAGTCCTCCATCAACTGGACGGGCTAGATAGGTATTTAAGCAATAAAAAAGAACTAGTAGTAAAACTAGTTCTTGATTACTTAGCAACTTCCACCAAAACACATTAGCTATGCTAATTCCCCGCCACTCCCGTGGCTTATTTTGGGGTCAAATGTGCCAAATCAAGGTACATTTAACACTTACCGAGAGGTCAGTCCTATAGGAGGCGGGATGGCCAGTTCCAAGTACCATCAGCGTAATGAGGCTTAACTTCTGTGTTTGGTATAGGTAAACACCCGTTGATTTCGGGTCCAGGAGCTCGGACACAATTGTTTA